>Ga0182024_10017961_pt1 | contig 13220 bp, 12 predicted proteins | sample P32metaG_FD_120480 | JGI IMG/M metagenome (GOLD analysis project Ga0182024, IMG submission 120480) | Permafrost microbial communities from Stordalen Mire, Sweden - P3-2 metaG (Illumina Assembly) | ecosystem: Environmental > Terrestrial > Soil > Wetlands > Permafrost | place: Sweden: Stordalen...
ATTGCCGGGCGAGGCCCGGTGATAGGTTCGCTGGGTCCTGACAGGAGGCCGGAGGTGCAATGACGCTTTGGGATGGCCAGGGGCTTCCCCCGGCCGCAGAAGCAAGGATGGAGCGGGCCCGCGCCGGCGGTCCCGCGAGCAGCCTGCTCAGCATCGCCGGGCAGGCGGCCATCGAAGGCTGCGGCTTCTCGATCGTCGGTGAGGTCATGGGCTGCATCGTGGAGCACATCGGCTTCCAGGGCTACGGCGGGTGCGGCTACTACTACGGCGGCATGGGGGGCGGTATGGGCGGGCTCGGTGGCGCGCTCGGCTACCGAGGGGGAGGTGCTCTCGGCGGGGGCACCGTGACCTCGGGTTCGGGCGTGGGCCTCGGAGGCTTCGCCCCCTACGTAGAGGCGCTCTACCACGGCTACGACACAGCCATGGTCCGAATGCTCACCGAGTGCCGGGAGCTCGGCGGCGACGGCGTCGTCGGCGTCTCCCTGACGGCAAAGCACCTCGGCGAGGGCAACCGAGAATTCCTCGCCTACGGGACGGCCGTCCGGGCGCACTCGCCGACACGGCCGGCCAACCTCTTCTCGACGATGTTGCCGGGCAACGACGTCGCCAAGCTGCTCCACGGTGGCTGGGCGCCTGTGTCGATCTCGATCGGCATCTCCCTTGCAATCCGCCACGACGACTGGGCGACACTGCAACAGGCGCGCACGTGGGGCGGCAATACCGAGGTCTCCGGCTACACCCAGCTCGTGCACCAGGTCCGGATGGATGCCCGGCACCAGTTCGAGCGGCGCACAGCCGCCTTCGGTGCCGAGGGGGCGATCACCGACTCCATGCAGCTCGACATCTGGGAGATCGAGCCGGGCGAGAACCATCGTGACCACGTCGCCCTCTCTTCGGTCATGGGCACCGCCATCACCCGCTTCCATACCGGCGCCGACGCCCCGACGTCGAGCCTCATCGTCCTGCCTCTCTCCGATCCGCCAGGTCCACCAGGAAGGAAACCATGACCACCGACACCAACCAGCCCAACCTGGGGATACCAGAAGATGCCATGCGCCGGTTGGCCGAGATGCGGCCGGGCTCGCCAGGCGCCCTCTTCACCTCCGACCTGACGGTCAACGAGTTCCTGTTGGTACGGGAGGCCGGTTTCACCCCCCTCGGGCTCGTGCTCGGTTCGAGCATCTACCACGTCGGCCTCCAGGTCGGCCGCTGGAGCAAGAACATGGAGCTCGACACGCTCTCCCAGGCGATGTACCAGGCTCGGGAGCTCGCCATGACCCGGATGGATGCCGAGGCGGCGGCCCTCGGCGCCGACGGCGTAGTCGGGGTGCGGCTCGAGATCGAGTTCAAGGAGTTCGGCAACGACCTCGCCGAGTTCATCGCCGTCGGGACGGCGGTCAAGGCGGACGGCGAGGGCAACTGGAAGAACAACCGGGGCCAGCCCTTCAGCTCGGACCTGTCCGGGCAGGACTTCTGGACCCTCGTGCAGGCGGGCTATGCCCCCCTCGGGATGGTGATGGGGAGCTGCGTCTACCACATCGCCCACCAGGGGACGCTGAAGGCGCTCGGCAACGTGGGCCGCAACGTGGAGATCCCCCAGTACACCGAGGCGCTCTACGACGCCCGCGAGCTCGCCATGAGCAGGATGCAGGCCGAGGCGGAAGAGCTCAAGGCAGAAGGGATCGTGGGCGTCCAGCTGCTGTCGCTCGCCCACAAGTGGGGCGGTCACACGACTGAGTTCTTCGCCGTGGGGACGGCGATCCGGCCACTGCGCGCCGACCACATCATCTCGAAACCACAACTGGTCCTCCCGCTCACCGACCGCTGATCGGTCCGCTACCGTGCTCGGATGAGCGACCTGCCCCAGTTCCCCGGCCCCGGATCGTCCGGCCTCGAGCCTGCCGGCCAGGCCGGCGGGTCGTCGCTCGAGCCGGCGGACAGTTCGGACGTCGTCGAGCAGGTGGCGGCGGCGCTGCGAGCGGACAGCTCCGACCTCGAGACCTACACCCATGTCCTCTCGGCGACGATCGGTGACCTGCTGCCGGCCGGCATGGTCGAGATCGAGCGGGACAGGTCCCTCTCCGACCGGATGGCCGGCCGCCCCGGGTCGCCGACAGTGATCCGGCTGCGGCTCGGGGACCGAACCCTCGAGCTGAGGAGCCGTCATGGCCGCCTCCTCGCCTCGAGCGCCCAGAGCGTCCGTGGGGTGACGATCAGCTCGAAGGAGATCTCCGTCGCCGAGTGGACCCAGCAGCTGGCGACACACCTGACTGTGCTCGCCGCCGAGAACGCCCAGGCAAGGGAGGCGCTCGGGCGCCTGCTCGGCGCCTGAGCCGTTATCGCTTCAGCCCCCCCGAGCCTGGCGCTGGAAGGGCCTGGGTCAGTGTCGCTTCAGCCCCCGAGCCTGGCCCGGGACGGCCTCCCCGGCGCCTGGGTCAGTGTCGCTTCAGCCCCCGGAGCCTGCCCTCGAGGCGGCTGCCCTGCGGGCCGCGGCGATATCGGCCGCGAGGCTCTGGGCCTGCTCGACGGCGAGACCCGCCGTGGTGACCCGGATCGCCGGCGGCGAGGCGAGACGGAAGCGGCTCCCCGGCGCCACCAGCCAGCCTGATGCCAGCAGGCTGGCAACAGTTATCGTCTCGTTACCGACAGGAATCCAGACGTTCAGCCCGGTCGGGGCGACGACTTGCACTCCCTCGGCCCGAAGCGCCGTGCAGAGCGCCTGCCGGCGGTCGCGGTAGACGGCCGAGGCGCGGGCGAGGAGGCGGTCAACTCCCTCGTCCTCCCACATGGCGAGCACGATCTGCTGCACGAGGTAGCTCACCCAGGACGCTCCGGTCGCGAGGGTGGCCTCCAGGCGGGCCACGGTAGCCCGGTCTCCCGTGACCACGGCGAAGCGAAGGTCCGGCCCATAGCCTTTCGACACCGAGCGGACAAAGGCGTACCGGCCGACATCGTTGACCACCGGGTGGAGCGGCGCCTCGACGAGCCCGCAGGCGTGGTCGTCTTCTACCACGAGGCAGCCCGGGTAGCGGGCGAGGACTGCCCGGAGATCCGCCGCCCGGGAGGCGGTGATGGCTGCGCCGGTCGGGTTCTGGGCCCGGGAGGTGACCACGGCAGCGCGGCATCCCCCGGCGAGGGCCTGCCACATCGCCTCGGGCAGCGGCCCTTCCTGATCGACTTCGACGGGGACCGTGACGAGACCCATCCGCTCCACCTGGTCGACGACCGCCGCCCACCCCGGGTCCTCCACGGCCACGCGATCTCCCGGAGACAGGTTCGAGGCCAGCACTCGGCCGATCCCGTCGAGGGCACCGAAGGTGCACACCACGTCGTCAGCCGACACGCCGTCGTTGCTGATGCGGCGGCGGGCGATGGCGGCGAGCCCGGGGTCGACCGGCGCCGTTCCATACGTGGCTGGCGCATAGACGACCCGGGCGAGGATGGCGAGCGGATCGGGGAGGAGCACGGCATCGGGTGCGCCAGTCGAGCAGTCGACGACCCCGGGCGGCAGGTCGAATGTTCCTCGCGAGGGGGCGGGATCGTCAGCCCGCAGGGGTCGAGCACGTGTTCCCCGGCGCCGGTCCGATACCGTGAGGCCACGGTTGCCGAGGAGGCGATAGGCCGACGCGACGGTGCCGGCGCTCACGGCCAGCTCCACAGCGAGCCGCCTGATCGGCGGCAGCAGGTCGCCGGCGGCCAGCTCGCCGCTGCGCACGAGGCCCTCAAGGGACTCGGAGATGCTGGAGGCGGTCTTCCCAGTCACCTGATAATGTTTCAGCACAGAAAGCTTATTGTAGCAATACAAGTTCATTTCCGCAGGAAGCCCCGGAAGGACAGCGAAGTTGTACGAGCGCCAGGAGACGACGACCCCTTCCCGCCATCCGGAGCGGGCAACCTACGACGAGGATGTGGTTCACGCGGTGCTCGATGAGGCGCTCCTCGCCCATGTGGGTTTTGTGGCCAAGGAGCGTCCCCAGGTCCTGCCGCTCCTGTTCGTCCGCGTCGGCTCCACGGTCTACCTCCACAGCTCGACCGGCGCCCGGCCGGCGAGGATGGCGGCGAGACGAGGTGGGATCGAGCTCTGCGTCGAGGTGACGATCGTCGATGCGCTCGTGCTCGCCCGCTCGGCCTTCAATCATTCGGCGAACTACCGCTCGGTGGTCGCTCACGGCCGGGCAACTCTCGTCGGTTCCCCCACCGAGAAGGACGCCGTGCTGGTGGCGCTCATGGACAAACTCGTGCCCGGCCGGAGCACCGACGCCCGCCTGCCGGACGAGAACGAGCTTCGCCAGACTGCTGTCCTCGCCCTGCCGCTTGACGAGGTCGGCGCCAAGATCCGCGCCGGCGACCCGAGTGACGACGAGGATGACCTCGGCCTTCCGGTGTGGGCGGGCCTCTGGCCGATCGTCACTTCGTGGGCCCCTCCGCAGCCGTCGGCCGACCTCCGCCCGGGGATCAGCATGCCGGACTATCTGCAGCCCTCCGGTGCCGGTCGCTCAGGGGGCCTGCTCGACGGAACGGGAGCCTTGCCGACATGAGAGCTGTCGTGCAGCGGGTGTCGTCGGCACGGGTCACCATCGCCGGCGAGGTCGTAGGCGCCATCGACGGTCCGGGTCTCTGCGTACTCGTCGGGGTGACGCACTCCGACGACGGGGCCATGGCCCGCAGCCTCGCCTCGAGGCTGTGGAACCTGCGGATACTCGCCGACGAGGAGGGCCGCATGAACCGGTCAGCAGCCGAGCTCTCCGCCCCGCTTCTCGTCGTCAGTCAGTTCACCCTCTACGGCGACACGAGCAAGGGCCGTCGCCCGTCTTGGCTGGCGGCGGCCCCTGGCCCCGTCGCTGAGCCGCTCGTGGAAGTAGTGGTAGACGAGCTGCGGTCGCTCGGAGCCACTGTGGCGACCGGGCGGTTCGGGGCCGACATGCTCGTCGAGCTGACGAACGACGGGCCGGTGACGATCCTGCTCGAGCTGTAGGCATCACGGGCGGCGGTCGCCCCCAGCTCGAAAGGCACGCGGCGTCGTGCGACACTGCCGCCATGCGATACCTCATCCTCGGACCTGGAGCCGTTGGCGGGGCCATCGGCGGCCGCCTCTTCCAGCAAGGCCATGACGTCGTCCTCATCGCTCGCGGGGAGCACCTCTCGGCCCTGATTGCCAATGGTCTCGAGCTCCGTGACCCGGTTGCGACTGCCGTCCTGCCGGTCCCTGCCGTCGGTTCCGTCACCGATGCCGCCCCGGAGCCGTCCGACGTCGTCATCCTCGCCACGAAGACCCAACACAGCGAGGCGGCACTCGCCGATCTCGCCGCCGCCTGCCCAGCACCGCCGGAGCCACAGTTCGCCGTGGTCTGTGCTCAGAACGGCGTCGAGAACGAGCGGCTCGCCTTGAGGCGGTTGGCCAACGTCTACGGCATGCGGGTGATGGTCGCCGGCACCCACTTGGAACCGGGAGTCGTCGAGATCGCCACTGCGCCTGTGTGGGGAGTCCTCGATGTCGGCAGGTATCCGCGCGGCACCGACGCGACGGCCGAGACGATCGCCGCCGATCTGGGCGCGGCCGGTTTCGACGCCCTCGCCACGCCCACGGTCATGGCGAGCAAGTACCTCAAGCTGATCGCCAACGTGGCGAACGCTCTCGAGGCCGCCTGTGGCACGAGGGAGGGAGATCCGCTGGCGGCGGAGCTGACAAAACGCGCCCGCGCCGAGGCCCACGCGGTTTGCGACGCCGCCGGCATATCCGTCGCCGACGAGGGCGGAGAGCAGGACCGCCGACGTGCGCGTGGGCTGCTCCGTCCAGTCGGTGGAGTGCAACGCACGGGAGGATCGTCGTGGCAGAGCCTGGAGCGGGGGACCGGGAACATCGAGGCGGACTGGCTGAACGGCGAGATAGTCCTCCTCGGTCGGTTGCACGGCGTCCCGACTCCGGTCAACGAGCGGCTGCAACACGTGGCGAACCGGATGGCCGCGACCGCCTCCCCGCCGGATCCATTCCCGCCGAGGAGCTCGCTGCCGAGATTCTGTAAGGTTGCTCGTGGCCACGATGGCAGCTCAGCGTTGCAATGCGAGACACGTGCCGGGCGCCGGCGGGCGGGCGCAAGCTGACCACCAAACGTCGCCTTTGACGACCTCGACAGGGTGAGAATACTGTCCCGCGCAGCAACTAAGGGAGGGGTCAATTGCGCACCTTACGCACATCGTTCGCCGCTCGAGCGGCGATGGCCATGGCCGGCAGCAGCGCTCTCATCCTGGGAGTGATCGCCGCGGGCGCCGCCCCGGCGAGCGCCACCACTCTCGCCTGCGGCGCCACCATCACCACGAGCGTGACCCTCAGCGGGAACATCAACTGCACGAGTGACACGACTAACGATGCCCTCACCATCGGTGCGGCCGACATCACCGTGAACCTGAATGGCCACAAGGTCCTCGGGCCGGGGGCCGAGAGCGACACCGAGGGGATCGTCGACAATCCCGACGGCACCGGAACCGCCTACAACGGCGTCACGATCGAGAACGGCACCATCTCCAATTTCGATACTGACATCGACATCGAGGGAACGGCCAACTCGGGCAGCCCCCCGCCCCTGTGCAGCCGCGATCTGACCGGGGCTGTCGTGAAGGGCATCACGACCACGAACGACACCCTCCAGGAGAGCTATGGCGTCTATGGCGCCTGCTTGAGCGGTGCCAGCATCCACAACGTGTCCATCAACGATGCCGAGGATGGCATCGGACTGATATACAGCCAGGCCAGCACGGTCTCGTCCAACCACCTGCAGAGCCCTCTCTACGCGATGTACGACGACGAGGGGACCGGCAACACCTGGTCGGGCAACGTCCTGTCCGACGTGAACTACGACGGGGTCACGCTGGAGGGGACCACAGCCGCCGTGGTCACGTCCAACACGATCACCGGTACGGGAGCCGACGGTGTCTACGAGTTTGTCTCGAGCGGTGACGCCATTACCAAGAATGTTCTGAGCGACCTCTACACCGGAGTCGTCTCTGAAGCGAGCACTGACGACACGGTCAGCTCGAACAGCGGCTCGAACGACGCCTGGGGTCTGTACACAAGCGACACCGACAATTTCTCAGTCACGGGCAACCACTTCACCCACAACGAGTACGGCATCGAGACGGATTACCCGAATGGCGAGGTGCTGAAGAATAACGTCGCCGACCACAACACCGAGGTGGGGATCCTCGTCTACACCGACGACGAGACCTCGTCCGGCTACTCGGCCACGCTCGACAACAACACCGGCAACGACAACCGCTACGGGCTCTTCTCGCAGATCCCGACCGGAGGAAGCGGCAACCGTGCCACCGGCAACACCGTCGTCAACTGCTACAACGTCAGTTGCACGACGGGAGGGACCCGTGCCGGTGCCCACCTCCCGTCTCCGCCCCACCGCACGCCGAGCCCACGCCCGGCTCCGGCGCCTCGTCGAGGCGTGTCCTAGATGCCAGTCTCGTCCCCCGAACGACCAGGACGGAGAGGTCAATTGCGCACATCACCGACTCCACTACTCGCCCGCGCCGCTATGGCAGTGGCCGGTAGCGGCGCCCTTGCCATCGGCATGATCACGGCCACGGCGGCGCCGGCGAGCGCTGCCACGATTGCCTGCGGCACGACGATCACTACGAATGTGACGCTCAGTGCCAACATCGACTGCACGGCCGACACGACCGACAATGCGCTCATCATCGGGGCGGCCGGCATCACCGTCGACCTGAACGGCTACTCGATCCTCGGCCCGGGCTACTCCGCCGGCACGGTGGGTATAGCCGACGATCCGGCCGACACTCAGAGCGTCGGCTACAGCAACCTGACGGTCGAGGACGGGACGATCTCCAACTTCGGCACGGACGTCGACGCCGAGGGCACTGATAACACGAGCCCTCCACCGGCCTGCAGCGCCTACCTCGACGGTGTCTCGGTGGTGAACGTGACCGCTACGAGCACCGAGCTCGAGGGCGACGGCTTCTATGGCGACTGCTTGAGCGGGTCGTATATCCACCGCCTCTCCGCCAGTGACGACGAGTACGGCGTCTATCTCTCCAACAGCGAGTCGAGCATCGTCTCCTACAACCACGTACAACGACCGGAGTTCGGGCTCTACGACTACGAGGGGAAGAGCAACAAGTGGTTCGGCAACGCAATCTCCGGTGTCGAGGACCACGGGATCGACTTGGAGGGCACCACGACTGACACGGCCAACGCCAACACCATCTCGGGCCGGGGCGCTGACGGCATTTACGAGGAAGAGACCGGCGGCGTCTACCCGACGGGCGACACCTTTGACAACAACGTGCTGAACGACCTCTACGACGGTGTCTACCAGGACGGGGCCTCGGGCGACACGGTCCATCACAACAAAGGCTCGAAGGACGGCTGGGGCCTGTACGCAGATGAGACGACGGACAACACCTACACCGACAACCAGTTCGACAGCAATCAATACGGGATCGAGACCGACTATCCGACGGGCGAAGTGCTCAACGGCAACGTCGCGAGCCACAACTCCGATGCCGGCATCGACATCTACACCAACTTCGACACGACCGGCGGCTACTCCGCCTCCCTCGGAGGCAACACCGCCAACTACAACCGCTTCGGTCTGTACTCGCAGATCCCGACCGCGGGAAGCGGCAACCACGCCAGCCACAACAAGGTCGTCAACTGCCACAACGTCACCTGCTCGTGACCGGTTCCGTGCCGGCGGCCGCCCGGTCGGATGCGGACCGAGAGCAGATACCGCAACTGAGGAGGCTCGGCGTGGCGGCGGCAGGTCCTCCGTCGCGCAGCTGTTTTGATGTCCCGGGGCAGCACGCCTACTGTCCCGACAGCAACCACAGGAGGGGACGGCTTTGACCAGCTTGCGCACATCCCACTTCACCCGCGTCGCCACTGCGGCGGCATGTTGTGGAGCCCTCGTCGTGGGCACGATCATTGCCGCCGCCGCGCCGGCGAGCGCCACCACGCTCTCGTGCGGGACGGTCGTCACGTCGAGCGTGACGCTCACCGCCCAAATGAACTGCTCGAGCGACACCACCACGAGCGCCATCATCATCGGAGCCTCCGGCGTCACCGTCGACCTGAACGGCCACAAGATCCTCGGGCCGGGTGCCAACAGCAACACCGAGGGGATCGTCGACAACCCCGGCGGCCAAGGGACGTCCTACAACGACGTGACCATCGAAGACGGCACAATCTCCAACTTCAACACGGACATTGACATCGAGGGGACTTACACGACTCCTCAGTCGAGCGCGTCCCCCTTCTGCAACACGTATCTCTCCGGAGCGAAGGTGAAGAGCGTCACCACCACCAACAACGCCCTCGACCAGAGCGAGGCCGTCTACGGCGACTGCCTCGACGGCGCCTACGTCCATCAGGACACGATCAATGATGCCGAGACCGGCGTGGAGCTCGACTACAGCGAGGCCAGTCTGGTCAACTACAGCCACTTGAACAGCCCGTACTACGGACTCTACGACTACGAGGGGTCGGGCAACACCTGGGCGCGCAACGTCCTTTCCAACGTCGCCTACGACGGGATCGAGCTGTCTTTCACCACCTCGGCAACGGTGAAGGGCAACACCGTCACCGGGCCTGACGCGCTCGGCATCGACGACCGGTCGTCGAGCAATCTCACCATCTACAACAACACACTCGACCACCTCTACGACGGCGTCTCCGAAGGCTCCACCTCCGGTGGCACGGTGAGCGACAACAAGGGGACGAGCGACGCCTACGGCCTGTACGGGTCCGATACGACGAACATCACTTACGCCGGCAACAAGTTCGACAACGGGCAGTACGGCATCGAGACGGAGTTTCCGGCGAGCGAGGTGCTGAAGGGCAACGTCACCAATGGCAACTCCGAAGACGGCGTCTACATCTACACGGACAACGAGGGCTCGAACGGCGGCGAGTGGTCGGCCACGCTCACCAACAACACCGCCAACGGCAACCGCTTCGGTCTGTACTCGCAGTTCGTCACGTCAGGAAGCAGCAACCACGCCACCGGCAACAAGGTGATCAACTGCTACCAGGTCTCATGCTGATGGAGCGCTCGAGTCAGCAACCCGATCGGAGGAAAACGTTGTCCATTTCACCGAAGTCGTTCCTCGTGCGCGGGGCCGTGGCCGTCACCGGTTGTGGTGCTCTCCTCCTCGGGATGATCACGGCCGGGGCGGCACCGGCGAGCGCCGCTGCGCTCCCGTGCGGATACACCGCCACGACGAGCATCAAGCTCACGGCGAACATCAACTGCACCGGGGACACGACCGACAACGGCATCAACATCGGGGCTTCGGACATCACGGTGAACCTGAACGGCCACTCGATCCTCGGCCCGGGCGCCAACAACATGACCCAGGGAATCGCCGACAATCTCACCAGCAGCACTGTTTACAACGACGTCACCATCGAGAACGGCACCATCTCGAACTTCTACGGCGACATCGTCCTCGAGGGCGACCCCGGCGGCAGCGACCTCACCGGGGCGGTCGTGGAGAAGATCACCACGACGAACGACAGGCTCGAGACTGGCTACGGTCTCTTCGGCGGAGGCCTCAGTGGCGCCAGCATCCACAACCTGTCCATCAGCGACGCTGACTACGGTGTGGACCTGGAGGACAGCCAGGCCAGCACGGTGTCCCACAACCAACTGCAGAGCCCGTTCTTCGGGCTCACGGACTCGGAGGGGTTCAGAAACACGTGGTCGGACAACACCCTCTCCAACGTCAATGACTACGGCGTGGGGACGGAGGACGCGACGGCGGCCGTCGTCAAGTCCAACACCTTCTCGGGTGGTCTCGGCGGGAGCGGCATCTTCGACTCGGACTCGAGCGGGACCTCCATCACCGACAACACGATGAAGGGCATCGGGGAGGGCATCGGTTCTATCGACAGCTCGGACGACACGATCGGCTCCAACAAGGGTTCGACGGCCGCCTTCGGCATCTACACCGAGGACTCGACGGACTTCTCCTTGACCGGCAACCAGTTCAGCGGCAGCGAGTACGGCATCGAGACGGACTGCCCGGTGGGCGAGTTGCTGAAGGGCAACACCACGAATCACAACTCCGACGTCGGTGTCTTCGTCTACACCAGCACCAATGAGTGCCAGAGCGGCGTCACCTATTCGGCCACGCTCGACAACAACACCGCCAACGACAACCGCTTCGGCCTCTATTCCCAGGTAGTTGCTTCAGGCAGCGGCAATAGGGCAACCGGTAACTCGGTCGTCAACTGCTACCAGGTCAGCTGCACCACTGGTGGGACCCGCGAGGGCGCCAAAGTGCCGGCGCCGGCTCATCGGCCGCCGAGGATGGCTCAGACCTCCACCACGAGTAGAACCAGATACTGAGATAGCGCGTCAGCAATGCTCTGCTCGCGAAGGCGGCGCAGCATTCGGCCCTCCTCGTAGCACGAGCGCGCCGAGCGTCCGGACTACGGGGATGGCTTTCATGCGCACATTGAGCCGATCAGTCCTTGTTCGGCTCGGCGACCCGAGATAGCGGCGGCCAAACTCTTGACGCGAGTTGAACTTGACGCTTTCGGAGGCGTGTGCGTAACCTCCCGCCAGAAGACCTAGAGGGAGGTACTTTATGCGCATCTTGAGAAAATCATTCGTTGTTCGCGGCGCCATGGCCATGGCCGGTAGCGGCGCTCTCATCCTGGGGGTGGTCACGGCTGCGCCCGGGTTGGCGAGCGCCAGCACGCCCCCGTGCGGCACTACCGTCACCTCGAGCGTGACTCTCAGCGGGAACATGAACTGCAGCAGCTACACCAGCGGCCCCGCACTCATCATCGGGGCCGCGAGCGTCACCGTGAACCTCAACAGCCACGAGATCCTCGGCCCGGGCGCCGGCGCCGACACCGAGGGGATCGTCGATTTCTCGTCCGACGGCGCTGCCGGCGCCCCGTTCGCCGGCCTCATCGTCGAGAACGGCTCGATCTCGAACTTCTCGACCGACGTCGATGTCGAGGGGTCGAGCGGCACTCCTCTGACCGGCATTGTCGTGGAGAATGTCAAGACCACCAACAAAGCTTTCACCGAGGGCTACGCGTTTTACGGCGAGTACCTGACCAGTGCAAGCATTCACAACGATTCGGTCAGCGACGCCAACGTTGGGATTGAGCTCTACTACAGCACGTCGAGCACCGTCTCCGACAACACGATGGTCAGGCCCGGCACGGACGGCTTCTTTGACGACGTCGGGGCAGGCAACAGCTGGTCCCACAACTGGGTTTCCGCCGCCACCGGCGACGGGTTCGACTTGAGAAGCACAACAGATGACATCGTCGAGTCGAACACCGTCACGGGCAGCGGATCGGCAAACGGCATCTACGACGACGAGTCCCTAGGCGTCACAATCAGCAAGAACGTGCTCAACGGCCTCTACGACGGTGTCTACGAAGACTACGAAAATGAATCGGGGACGGTCAGCCACAACACCGGGTCGCATGACCAGTGGGGGATATACAGCTACGAGCCTGCGGGTATGACTTTCCAGGGCAACAAGTTCAACCGCGGCCAGTTGGGCATCGAGACGGACTACCCATACAGCGAGACGCTGGAGGGCAACACCACCAACAACAACTCGGAGGCCGGTGTCCTCATCTACACGGACGAAGAAGTCAGCTCGTACACCCCCGAGGTGAAGAACAACACCGCCGACAACAACCGCTACGGCCTGTACTCGCAGATCTCCACTACCGGCAACGGCAACGATGCCACCGGCAACACCGTGGTCAACTGCTACAACGTCCATTGCGGCTCAGCTGGCCCCCGGGCGGGCAGCGTGGCAGCGCCTGTCCACCGGACGCCGAGGGGCGTCCAAGCGAACAGCGCACGGCAGGCCAGGTTCTAGGGCAGGGCGCGCCTAGCCGATGGTGCGCCGGTCTGCCGGCGCACCATCGGTATGCGCATTGTGGTCGGGTTGCGCGCCTCCCCCGGAGGCCCCAAGGCGGGCCTCGGCTCGATGCCGGAGATCCCGCCCTATCGGGGCGCCGGCAAGCAGCATTTGACCGTCTCGTTTGCCGCGCGTACTGTCCCGTGAGCAGACCTAGAGGGAGGGACTTTATGCGCACCTTGAGAAAATCATTCTTTGTTCGCGGGGCCGTGGCGATGGCCGGCAGCGGCGCGCTCATGCTCGGCATGGTGACGGCGGCGGCCCCGCCGGCAAGCGCCAGCACGCTCGCCTGCGGC
>Ga0182024_10017962_pt1 | contig 13218 bp, 12 predicted proteins | sample P32metaG_FD_120480 | JGI IMG/M metagenome (GOLD analysis project Ga0182024, IMG submission 120480) | Permafrost microbial communities from Stordalen Mire, Sweden - P3-2 metaG (Illumina Assembly) | ecosystem: Environmental > Terrestrial > Soil > Wetlands > Permafrost | place: Sweden: Stordalen...
AAGAGCATTACCTGGCAGCCGATCAGCAAGGACCTCACGCTAAACGATCGAACGAAACAGAAATGGTCGGGCGGCCCCATCACCGGCGACAACACCGGCGTCGAGGTCTATGGCACCATTTTTGCCATCGCCGAGTCGCCCAAGCAAAAGGACCTTCTCTGGGCCGGCAGCGACGACGGCCTGGTCCACGTCACGCTCGACGGCGGCAAGAGCTGGAAAAACGTCACGCCGCCAGGATTGCCGGAGTGGGGCACGGTTATCTGCATTGAGCCGTCGCCGTTCGACGCCAATTCGGCGTTCGTCATCGTGGATGCTCACAAGATGGATGACAATCGCCCTTATCTCTTCCATACGACCGATGCGGGCAAGAGCTGGAAAAGTCTAGTCGCCGGGCTGCCGGAAGACGTCTATCTGCGTGCGGTGCGCGAGGATCCGAAGAAGAAAGGCCAACTCTATCTCGGCACCAGCACGGGCGTGATGTTTTCAACCGATGCCGGCAAGACGTGGAAGCAGCTCAAGCTGAACTTCCCGGCTGTGCAGGTGTGCGATCTGGTCGTGAAAGATGACGACCTCGTCGTCGGCACCGAAGGCCGATCGATCTGGATCCTTGACGATCTGACGGCGATCCGGCAGATGAGTGACAAGCAATTAGCAATTAGCGACAAGCAATCCGTTCAATTGCTGCAACCGCGGTCGGCGTATCGCTATCGCTACAGCGGCGTGCTCCAGGAAAAGCTTGAGCGCGGCAATGCCGATAATCCGCTGGATGGAGCGATCTTGCACTTTTTCCTCCAGGCCAAGCCGAAGGGTGACGTGATTCTGGAGGTCTTCGACGAGAAGGACAAACTGGTTCGCCGGTTGACGAGCAAGGAAGAAGAAAAGGAGCCGTCGGATGACGCGGACTATTCAGCCAGCGAAGATGAAAAGAAGGCCCTGCCGACCGAGCCGGGGATGCTGCACCGCGTCGTTTGGGACATGCGCTACACCGGTGCCACCATGATCAAGAAGGCGAAGACGGACGCCGGCGATCCCAAGATCGGCCCGCTCGTCAACCCCGGCTTCTATACGCTCAAATTGACCGCCGACGGCAAGACGGCGACGGCGAAGCTTGAGGTGAAACAGGATCCGCGCCTGCAAATTCCGGCGGAGGACCTGGCCGAGCAACTCGCATTGATCCTGGCGATGCGCGACGACATCAGCGCCCTGTCGCGCACGGTGGAGCAGCTTCGTTCGGTGCGCAAGCAGATTCAGGATCAGACAGCTCTGCTCAAGGATGACACAAACGCGGCGACGTTCATCAAGGCCGGCCAGGCGGTGATCGTGAAGCTCGACATTCTGGAGGAGTCGCTGCACAATCCGCGCGCGAAGATCAGCTATGACATCCTCGCCCAGAAGGGCGGCGCCAAGCTGTACTCGCAGCTTGCGTGGTACTACGACTTGCTGAAGGACAGCGACGGCCGGCCGACGCAGGGCGTGCGTGAACTTTATGCGGAACAGCGCAAGTTGCTGGAGATTGGGCAGAGCCAATGGCGCGATCTTGTGGCCGGCGAATTGACGAAATTGAATCAAATGGGGGCGGGGCGAATCATCTTGCCTGCGGTGAAATAGTAATGTGGCGTTTAGCAGGGCCACGCAAGCGATGGCGCTGGCGACTTTAACGACATGCCGATCCGAAGAGTGAAATGATCTGCGTGCCGAAGTGCTGCCCCCTTTTTCGTCCCTCGAATTCTTTCACTTGCCGAGGGTAACATCAAGGACGTTGGATTGAATCTTACCTGACCATAATTTGACATCCCATTCCTGTCCCCGCCGGCCATCCGGGATGTCATTTTCGATCCACAGTTGATACTTGCCTTCTGGTGTCGGGCTAGCGAAGTAGCTCGAAAGTTCGACGGTCTCCTCATGCGTCCTGCCCGGCGCAAGGATAACAGTGCGATCTCGGATCTGAAACGGTCCGCGGTCGCGGGCCGCCGGTTTGGGCCGGCCGGGTACGAGCTTACCATCGGCCCCCTTCAGAAAGACATGTTCGAGCAAATCGTCGCGATCCGCGTGGATCGGATGGGAATTCAAGCGGACCCAGGGGATTTGCAAGAGCTCCTTGCCGATGTTTTTCCAGCGGATGGTGTACTTGTCCTTCTGATTGGCGGGGAAAATAGCCACGGACAGGTCGCCGACTTCCTTACCCCACGAGAGCTGGTCGTCGGTTTTTCGCGGACTGAACTTCAAAAGCTGCAGCGGCCCCTTGTCAGCTTTCACAATCTGGCTGTTCGTGGACCTGGTGGCCTTAACCAACGTATTGATCAGAACGCTGCTGTCCAATTCGGTGAACCGAATCTGGTGATTGTTCACCTGAAGGAAGCTGTTTCTGCAGACGGTAGCGCCTTCGAAATTGCCGGTGGCGAGAACGATGCAATTATGGATGCCTGTACAATGGCCGACGTTCCCATGCACGATCAGGAGGCAGTTGGAGACTTCGGTAACGCCGCCCAAATCGCCGTCGACAATGACAATCGAATTCGTCATGCCGGTGCGCGCTGGTCCGGCACTCAGGATCAACGTCTCACGCGACCCTTCGAACACAACAGGACTCTTGTTCTCCGCTAACAACAGTCGCCGCATTGCCTTTACGTCGAAATCGGGTGTGAATTTACGTCCGCCCACCTTGTTGGCCTGATTCGTTACCGCTTTGACGATGGCGTCGATAACCGCCCATTGCTTGTCGCCGCGAAACTTTTCATCCGTGACGATACGGCGGACGAAACAATCCAGTTCGACCTTGTGCAGGTCGCGGACCATCGCCTGAAACTCTCGTTCCTCGACGCGAGCGGTAATGGCGGCGACGGCAATCTGGGCCCGGCTCGCCACTTCTGGATCGGCGCTATTGGCGGCATCGCGCAGGATGGCCGGCACTTCGTCCAGCTTGGCCAGTTCCTGCGAGGCTTTGTCTCGCTTGCTGAAAATGGCGCTTCCCAGTTGCTGGACAAGCTTGGCGATGACGCCGGGATCGACCTTGGCCGCGGGCTCTTCAGCGGCCGGTTGCTGGGCCTCATGAACTTGCATGGGCATCAGAGCCAAGGCCAGAATGGGCAATGACACCACCATGTGCACCAGAATTGGTTTCATCGCCATTACTCCATGTTAACACAACTCGTTGGTCGTCGTTTCGCCGCCGATGAGGGGCGCGACGGTTGTTCGCGTTCTTCGCTGTGCCATGGCTTGCGGTAACACCCAGCATTCCACCATTCGCGCGTGGGATTGGGTAGAGCAAATCGTCAATTTTTTGCAAAAAAATGGGGGTTGTGAGTGCAAGCGGTTGCAGGCCCCCCCGATCATCACGCTATTACCATGGCAGACAAGGCTTTGCGCTGAGGAGGGGGGCTGCAAGCGATAGGCGTGCAGTTTGCAGCCCCTAACGATCAAGTGTCAATGGCTGAGTCAATCGACGAATGCGACCTCGACGGACCGCGGAATAACGCCGGCGCGATGGCCCTCCTCCAGCAGCTTCGCGACCGCCGCCCGCCCCCGTGGCCCATAGTCGAGCGTCCATTCGTTGACGTACATGCCGACGAACTTGTCCGCCAAGCTTCGATCCATGTCGCGGGCGTATTGCAGGGCGTAGGTCAACGCATCCTGACGGTGATCGAGGCTATATTGAATGCTTTCCTTGAGAAGTCGGCTGATCTGCCGGATCGTCTCCGTCCCCAGATCGCGGCGAACCACGTTGCCTCCGAGCGGCAGCGGCAATCCCGTCTTTTCCTGCCACCAGACGCCCAGATCGACGATGAGCTTCAAACCTTGGTTCTGAAAGGTGAGCTGGCCTTCGTGAATGATGAGGCCGGCGTCGAACTTGCCCGACTCCACCGCGTTCAAGATTTGGTCGAACGGCATCACTTCATGTTCGAAGCCGCCCGGCAGCAAGAGTCGCAGGGCCAGGAAAGCGGTGGTCATCGTCCCCGGCACCGCGATCCGGCAGCGCGATAGCTCGTCAATTTTCATGTCTCGGCGAACGACGACCATCGGGCCATAGCGATCGCCCATACTGCAGCCGCTCGGCAAAAGGGCGTACTTTTCGAGCAGGTAGGCGTAGGCGTGAATGCTAATCGCTGTCACTTCCAGCTCGCCTTTCAAGGCCCGGCGATTCAGGGTTTCGATGTCCTGAAGCTGATGGCGAAAGACCAGGCCGCCCGTGTCGAGCTTGTCGTGGGCCAGGGCGTAGAACATGAAAGCGTCGTCGGGATCGGGGCTGTGGCCGACGTTGATGATGCGCTGGGTCAAGTTGTCACTCCGCGTTGCTGCCGCTTGCGGCTTAGCGGGGACGACGCTAAGCCGCAAGCGGCGTCAAATCTCCAACCATTCGCCCGGCTTGAGCACCACCGGCTCGGTCCGCGTCTCCTTGCGAATGCGTCCGGCCCAGGCATTGGCATCCTGGGCGATCACGTCCCAGGTATTGTAATGAATCGGCAGCACCTTTTTCGGCTCGATGAACTTGACGGCCCGGACCGCGTCGTCGGGGCCCATGGTAAAGTTGTCGCCGATCGGCAGCACGGCCAGGTCGATGCCTTCCTCGCCGATGAGCTTCATGTCGCCGAACAAACCGGTGTCGGCGGCGTGATAGATTTTCTTGCCGTCCTTGAGATAGATGAGAAACCCGGCCGGGTTGCCGCCGTTGGCGCCGTCGGGCAGCATGGAGCCGTGAAAGGCCAGCGTCAGCTTGACGCGGCCGAAGGCATGCTGAAAGCCGCCGCCGTGCTGCTGGCCATGCACTTTCGTCACCCCTTGAGCCTTGAACCATTCGCTGATCTCGTAATTGGCGATGACCATGGCGCCGGTGCGTTTGGCGATGGCGATGGTATCGCCGACATGGTCGCCGTGGCCATGCGAAACGAGAATGAAGTCGGCCTGGGCGTGCTCCGCCTTGATGGCCGCCGCGGGATTGCCGGTCAGGAAGGGATCGATCAGCACCTTGAACCCGGCTGTTTCCAGATAGACGCAGGAATGTCCCAGCCAGCGAACGCGTGTTGTCATGGGTGTCTCCAGGGTAGTCCTCACGCTCCGCGTGAGGAAAGGGCGCAGCCCTCAATAGTCGTCATGCTTCACGTGAACATTACACCATCGGGCAAGCTGAAAAACGATGATTCCCTGCTGAGAGGCGGCGACCTTGGCACACGCAAAGAAGCTTACTGCCCGTGCGGCATGCGGGTTAATGAGGGCTGCGCCCGGGCTGCGCCCTTTCCTCACGCGGAGCGTGAGGACTACACTCGGCGTAAGGATTGCGCCAGCTCAATAATCCGCTCCAGCCCGTTTACAACGGCCTCGCAATGTGAGATTATAGTATAATTCATTGGGGTCGCCCGGTCCCCGCCGCACCGTCAGCGAGGCCGGACGTTCAGATTGTGAAGGCCAATTGTGAAAAAGCTGCTTGTTTCACTTCTCCTGCTCGGAGCCGGGCTCGTCACCGTCGCCTGGTGGGCATTTTATCCCCGCACGCAGACTCTCACCGAGAAAAAACTGCAATTCACGCATCTGGAAGTGGGCAATCTTCGGGAGGCGATCAGCGCCACCGGACGGGTGGAACCGCGTGAGATCATCGCCATCACGTCGGAAGTGCCGGGCACGGTCATCGCCCTGTTCGGCAAGATCAATGACAGAGTCCAGGAAGGAGCCTCGCTCGCCCGGCTCGACGATCATCTGCTGCAACTGGACCTCGAACATGCCCAGAGCGGGGTGAACGCGTCCCAGGCTGCTTTGCTGCAGGCTCAGGCCCTGAAGAAAGCGGCCGATCTGGCCCTGAAATATCAGATCGACATCGAAAAGAAGGGCGGCTTCCGCTCCGAACGCGACCAGGCCGAGATCAAGCTCGAAGCGTCCCGGGCCGGCGTGCTGGTGGCCGAGAGCCAGCTTCAGGCCAGCGAGACTTCGCTGAAGAAGGCCCGGGAAGCCCTGGACAAGACACGCATCAAGGCGCCCGGCCGATGCAAGTCGGCGACGACGGCCCTCGCCTGTGGACAATTTCTCATCCTGGAGCGCAACGTGCAGCTCGGCCAGTTCGTCGGACCGCAAGGGCCGCCGCTGTTCCTGGTCACGAAGGATTTGGACTTCGTCGAGGTCCACGCTCAGGTGGCCGAGGGCGACATCGGCAAGGTGATGCCGGGCCTACGGGCAACCTTCACGGTCCAGGCCTACACGGATGAGGACATCGCCTTTGAAGGAGTGGTCCGCGAGATTCGGCCCATGGCGGTCAACACCAAGGGAGCCGTTTATTTCGACGCCGTCATCGACGTGGCCAACAAAAAGGATCCCAACTCGAACGAATGGCGTCTGCGGCCCGGTATGACCGCGTCGGTGGACATCATTCGCCGGGAACACAAAAACGTGTGGCGCATTCCCACGACCGCTCTGAATTTTCAACTCGACGAAGCCTACTGGAGCCAGGCAGCCGCGGAGCACATTCGCGACTTCCGAAAACAGCGCGCCGACGCCCACGACGCCGGCGATTGGCAGCCGGTCTGGACATGGGACAACGGTCGCGGCCTGGCCTGGCCCGTGTTCATTCGCGTCGGCGGAGTGAATGAGAAGCGCGAACCGGGCCTCAAGGAAGGCGAGTTCAACGAGATTCTCGAATGGGAGCCCGGATACACGGCCAAACCCAGCGAGCCCATCCGGATCATCATCGGCGCGCCCCTCGTGAGTCCGCCGGGTATTTTCGACAAACCGTGGAGCATCAAGATTTCCTGAACCCGTTTAGCCGCGACGCGACGTACTCGGAGCGGAGCGCGGGCCCGCGGCTAAACGGTTGTCAAACGGTGAAATAAATGGGTATCGTCATTGATTTGCATCAAGTGCACAAGATCTACGACACCGGAGCCGTGAAGGTGCACGCCCTGCGCGGCGTGTCGCTCAGCATTCTGGCCGGGGAATTCGTCGCCATTCGCGGATCGAGCGGCTCGGGCAAATCGACGCTGATGAACATCCTCGGCTGTCTCGATCGTCCGACCAAGGGCAACTACAAGCTTGACGGCCAGGACGTCGGGCGGCTGTCGCGCAAGCAGTTGGCCCAGTTCCGCAATCGCAAGCTCGGCTTCGTCTTTCAGGGCTTCAACCTGCTGCAGCGCTACAGTGCGCTGGACAACGTCGCTCTGCCGCTGCTCTACTCGGGAATTCCGGCTGCGCAGCGGCGTGAACGAGCCCTGGCCGTGCTCGATATGATGGGGCTGAGCGATCGGGCCGACCACCTTCCCAACCAGCTATCGGGCGGTCAGCAGCAGCGCGTGGCCATCGCACGGGCCCTGGTCAACGAGCCGCAGATTCTGCTCGCCGATGAGCCGACCGGCAACCTCGACTCCAAGACCGGCGAAGAGATCCTGGCCGAGTTCGAGCGGCTCAATCACATGACGGGGCAAACGATCGTTATGGTCACGCACGATCCGGCCATCGCGGAGTATGCCGCTCGGCAAATCCTGGTGCGTGATGGGTTGATTGCCAGCGACAGGATTCGCGCTGATGTGGACGGCGATCTGCCGGTGGAAGCGCTCGCGGGGGTGCCGCAAAAGGGATGATTCTTCACACGCGTCGGTATTTCACATTCCCAACAGCGGCCTTAACTTGGCACGCACTTCGTCGAGCACGTCAACCGGGACTTTGGCAATGGGATCGCATCCTCGCTCCTGCCAATCCGCACTTTTGATATGATCGGCCAACACAACACCGGCGACTGGCAATCCCTCTGGAAGTGCCACTTCGAAAGCATACCCCTTCGCCTGGTGTGTGATGGGGCATACGAGACAAAGGCCGACCTTGGCGTTGTAGGAACGAGGCGACAAGACCAAACCAGGGCGTCGGCCCGCTTGTTCGCGGCCGGCCTGCGGCGTGAATGACATCCAGATCAGATCGCCGGTACCAGGAGCTTGCACGGAGTCACCATACTTCGCGCCCGACGGGCGAGCCCCAGTCCGTTTCGCCATGGATGTTCTCCGGGTGGATCTGCTCCAGCAATTCTTCGAGTGTGTAGGTACGTTTGCTTGGCCGCAACAGCAAGCCGCCATTCACGCGCGTCACCTCGATTTCTACGCCTTCTTGCAATTCGAGTTCATGCGCGTAGGTCCCCGGAATGCGCACAGCCAGACTATTGCCCCATTTGCCAACTTGTGTTTTCATGTGTTCCTCTCCGTCTATACAATGTATATCATATGAATTCGGCCCCGGCAACAGACGCTTTGCCGAATTCTGGATATCATGAAGAAACATGGACACCCTCCTCGATCGCTTCTGCCGTTACGTTCGCATCGACACCCAGGCCAACGAATCGGCCACCACGTATCCGAGCTCGCCAGGCCAGCTCCAGCTCGGTCGGCTCCTCGTCGAGGAGCTGCGGGCCATGGGCATTCGCGACGCCGCCGCCGATGAGCATGGCATCGTCCTGGCCACGTTGCCGAGCAATGTCAGCAAGCCGGCGCCGACCATCGCCTGGATCGCTCATCTCGATACGTCGCCGGAGACCAGCGGCAAGAGCGTCAACCCCATCGTCCATCGCAATTACGACGGCAAGGACATCGTCCTGCCCGGCGATGCCACCAAGGTTCTGCGCGTGGCCGAGAATCCGGAGCTGGCCGGCATGAAGGGCAAGACGCTGGTGACGACCGATGGCACCACGCTGCTGGGCGCCGACGACAAGGCCGGCATTGCCATCATCATGGAAGCGGCCAAGCATCTGGCGGCTCATCCGGAAGTGGCCCACGGGCCGGTGCGCATCTGCTTCACCTGCGACGAGGAAGTCGGCCACGGCGTCGATCATCTGGGCCTGAAGGAGCTCGGAGCGGTAGTGGGCTACACGCTCGACGGCAGCGGCCAGGGCGAGATCGACGGCGAGACCTTTTCCGCGGACCTGGCCGTGGTCACGATCACCGGCGTCAACATCCACCCTGCCCTCGCCAAGGGCAAAATGGTCAACGCCGTGCGCCTGGCCGGGGCGTTCCTGGAGCGGCTTCCCTGGCAGGCGCTGTCGCCGGAGAGCACCGCGGATCACGAAGGTTTTCTGCATCCCTATCGCATCGAAGGCGGCGTGGCCCAGACGACGATGCGCATTCTGCTGCGAGATTTCGAGACGGCCCGGTTGGCGGACAAGGCCCGGTTGCTCGAAGGCGTGGCCGAGTTGCTGCGAGTCGAGCATCCACAGGCTCGCATTGAAGTGAAGGTGACGCCGCAGTATCGCAACATGGCGGAGGGCCTCGTGAAGGAGCCAAGGGCTTTGAAACATGCGGAGGAGGCGATGCGCCGGGCCGGGCTTGAGCCGAAGCTCACCTTTGTTCGCGGCGGCACTGATGGTTCGCGTTTGACGGAGTTGGGTTTGCCGACGCCGAACCTGTCGGCGGGCGAGCACAACATTCATTCGCCGCTGGAATGGACGTGCCTGGAGGAAATGGCGACGGCGGTGCGCGTGCTGATTGAACTGGCGGGGATCTGGGGTGGGGCGAGCCGAGCCCCGTAAGGGGCCGGGTGGTGAGTCAGCCAGTATCACCCGGCCGAGCCCCTTACGGGGCTCGGCTCGCCGGACCAGCTACTTCTCCTTGGCCGGTTTTTCCTTGGCGGGCGCGGCAGCGGGTTCGCCTGCGAGCCCCTTGGCGACGGCTTCCATTAGCCGCTCCATGGCGAACGGCTTGCGAATGTAGTCGATGACGCCGAGGTACTCGGCATAGGCCTTGTGGCGCATGCCTTCGTTGGCGGTGATCATGATGATCGGCGGAGCGTCGGTCTTGCCCTTGAAATGTTCGAGGACCGGGTAGCCACCCTTGCGCGGCATCATCATGTCCAGAATGACCAGGTCGGGATGGTGCTGGTGGACCATCGTCTGGCCCTGCTGGCCGTCGCGCGCTTGCATCACCTTGTAGCCGGAGTTCTCCAGCATGGCGCGGATGCCGTCGCTCAGCTCCATATCGTCGTCCACCACCAGGATTGTTTTGGGTTCGGCCATGTCTCGGTTCCTTTCTGAACGCTCGAACTCTATTCCTCAATTAAAGGTATCAGGCGATGGGGCGGGGTACAAGCACCGTTTTCCGCTTTGGGCCGTCGGTCGCGCTCCGCTCCGAGTACGTCGCGTCGCGGCTAAACGGGCATGGACCATCAAAACTCGTAAGTTCTGCCGAACTCGGCAATCTGCAAGCGCGGCAGACGATGGGCCAGCAACTCCGTTGTCAGCTGCGGGCGAAACCGGGCCTTCATGTGGACCGCGAAAAACGTCACCGGCAGGGCCAGCTTCCGTATTTCGCCGACCAGCCAGGCCGGCGTCAAGTGCTTGGTGATCTCCGCTTGCCGGGCCATGGCGTCTGGAAAGCTCGCTTCGAGAAAAACCGCCTTGAGCCCGGCAACCTTGCGGGCTCGCTGCCAGATCTCTTCTGTCGGCCCGGTGTCCGACGCGATGACGACGGCTGAGTCGTCATCTTCAATGATGAAACCCAGCGTCGGCACCGTATGATCGACGGCGACGGGCGTGATCCGCAGGCCCTCGACTTCCACAACCTGGCCGCTCTCGATGGTCCGTATGCTGACGAACGGCTTGTTCTCGTAGGTCAGCTTGAAGAAATCGGCCCAGACCCGGCCATTGAACAGGTCCATTTGCAGCGACTTTTGCACGACCTGACTCGCGTGGAGCGTGACGGGCTCCGCGTCCAACCCGACCACGTTTTCGAGAAAAATCGGCAGCGAGCCCACGTGATCGAGATGCGAGTGCGACAGGAATATATGGCGAATCATGGCTTGCTCGGCCGGCCCCTTGTAGAAGCCGAGCGAACCGGCATCGATCGCGACCGAGTCGTTGACGAGGAACGACGTCAGATACTGGTGGGGACCGGTTTGTAACCGGTCCCCACCCGACGGGAGCAAGGTGATTTTCAAGGCCAACTCCGGGTTATTCCAGGCAGTGCGTACCGTGCGTGATGGCGCCGCCGGCTCGCAAGGCGGCGGCGACCATGACCGCCTCGGCTATCTCGGCTTCGGTGCAGCCGGCCTTCTTCGCCTTGCCGTTGTGGATCTCGATGCAGTAGGGGCACTGCGTCGTCATGGCCACGGCGAGGGCGATCAGCTCCTTGGTTCTGGATGGAATGGCGCCGTCGGCCATCACCGCCTTGTCCCAGGCGAGGAAACCTTGCCAGGCGGCGGGCGTCAGTTCGCCGAATTTCTTGAGTTTCTTGATGTTGTTCACATCGTACATGGGTCAACTCCTTACGCGGCGAAGCCGCAACGTGGGACGGCCTTCCTAGGCCGTCCATCCCGGCCTGCGTAATATGGACGGGCTAGGAAGCCCGTCCCACAAATCTACTCCGGCAGCTTGTATGGCGCCCGATATTCATACGTCAGCAATCGATTCGCCTCGGGTTTGTTCGTGAATCGTTCCGCCTTGCCGTCCCATTCCAGATACGACTTCGTTTTATGAGCGATGTTGCCGATCAGGGCCGCCGTGGTGTCGCGATGGCCCACCTCGATATCGCAGGAGCATGCTTGCCGGCTGCGGACGCAATCGAGGAAGTTGCGGGCGTGCAGATTCGTCGGCGCACTGCCCTTGGTGCTGCGCGGCTGAATCTGCGGCTTGGAGCCGGTGCGGTAGCCTCGTTCGGTGACGCGGTCGAGCGGGGTGCGCGCGGGGAATTCGTTGGGCGTAATCGGATCGGGCACGACTTCATAGCCGTTAGAAGTCAGATAAAGCGTGCCCTTGGTGCCGCGGAATTCGATCTCGCAATTGCGGATCAGCGACGCGTTCGGGACCGTGGCGTTGAACTGCGAGAAGGTGACGAGCGTGTCGCCGGGATAGTGCCACATCACCTCGAGGGTGTCGGGCACTTCGCGATTGTCGGTCATGCCGGCGAACTTGCCGCCCATCGCCGCGACGGCCAGCGGCGCATTTTGTCCCAGGGCCCAGTGGATCATGTCGAGATAATGGACGCCAAAATTGGTCAATTGCCCGCCGGAATAATCGTAGAACCAGCGAAAGCGATAGAAGGTGCGGTTCTTGTTATAAGGCCGGCGCGGGGCAGGGCCGAGCCAGGCTTCCCAGTCGAAATTCTCCGGCGGCTTCTCGTCCGCGGGATTGCCGATGCCGCGCGGCCATTCGTTCTGGATGTGAAACGCCCGGGCCGCCGTGACCTTGCCGATGCCGCCGCCGCGAACGAAGTCCGCCGCCTCCCGGCAATAGGGCGATGACCGGCGATGCAGGCCGACCTGGGTGACACGCTTGTTGCGCCGGGCCGCGTCCACCATGCGCCGGCCTTCGACGACGGCCAAGGAAAGCGGCTTCTCGACGTAGACGTCCTTGTTCGCCTGGCAAGCGTGGATGGTCTGCAAGGCGTGCCAGTGATCGGGCGTGGCGATGATGACGGCGTCGATGTCCTTGCGTTCCAGCAGCCGGCGATAATCGCGAAACTGCTGCGGATTGCCGCCGATCTTCTTCGACGCGAAATCGAGATAGGGCTGATGAATGTCGCAAATGGCCAGGACCTGACAATCCTTGTGCTCGAGGAAGGCGTCCAGGACCTGGTCGCCGCGATTGCCCAGGCCGATGAAGCCGAGACGAATGCGTTCCGTGGCCCCAAGCACGCGGCTAGCGCCGATGGCGGTGCTGACGCCGGCAAGGGCGGCGGTCTTGTTGAATCGGCGGCGAGAAAGTTTGCTCATGGTTCGACCGTCCTTTGCGGCTACGAGATCCAACCGGGAGAGGGGGAAGTTGTTCTATTCGGCCCACGGAGACATGTCAAATCCAGACGTGGGTCAGGATTCCGATCCTGACGTGAGATTAGCACGTCAGGATCGGAATCCTGACCCACGAACCAGATTCGTTGCATTGCTACCCCCCCACACCACCCCCTGCAATGAATCGCGTCTCCAGCCAACGCGATCCATCAATGACACCGTAGGCCAAGATTGGCCGCTTCGGGACGCTGTGGGTCATCTGAGCCGGTGGCCGCCCGAGTGGAGCGCGGGCGGCGCGGCAGACTCGCTCAAAATGGGGGAAATGCGTCAATCTGCGCGCTTTTGTGCAGGAAATACGCGAAATGTGGGGGCGGGCGGGGGTAACAGGGGCACAAGACGTGGAATCAGACCGTCATTGCAGATATACTTCCCGTAGATTTGTCGTGGGCAAAGGCCATGTCCATGATTTCGCTGGAGACAAGTGATGTCGGTTGCAAACACACCGTTGTCGAGGGAATACCATGACCCACGTGAGCCTTGATA
>Ga0182024_10017963_pt1 | contig 13218 bp, 10 predicted proteins | sample P32metaG_FD_120480 | JGI IMG/M metagenome (GOLD analysis project Ga0182024, IMG submission 120480) | Permafrost microbial communities from Stordalen Mire, Sweden - P3-2 metaG (Illumina Assembly) | ecosystem: Environmental > Terrestrial > Soil > Wetlands > Permafrost | place: Sweden: Stordalen...
ATTCCGCTGAATATGCCTTCGGCATCTTTCCCACTCCCAAAAGCGAATCAATGCCGATAGACTCGCTCATCTACTCGCCCCTTTGAATCCCTCCGATTCAATCGGGCCGTAACGTGCTCTAGGATACATCGATTACGATGACGAAAACGTTCACGTCTACCCCACCTTGAAGAACATACTGCACGAATGAACGGTGCCGAAAACATCTCTTGCGAACTGGCCTACTCCAGCCGCACCGCCTGGCCGGTCGCGACCGCGCGCTCGATGCCGTAGGTCGCCTTGAGATTGAGCATCGCCTGCGCCGGCGTGGCGTGAACGTCGCCGCCCCGGCCGGTGGCGAGAAAATCGAGCCAGGAGCGGGTTTCGTTGCCGAGCGGCCCCCAAAAATCGCCCATGGCCCAATCGCCGGCGGTGTTGCTGCCGAGGAACGCCATGTTGACGGAATGGCCGGGCACATAAGGGTGTGGGATGCCCTTCTCGGAAAAGATCAGGTGCTCCATATGGTCGTCGTCGATGATCATGGTGCCGTCGGCGCCGAGGAGCTCGACGCGATCCGATTGGCCTTGCGTCGGATAATTCGCCGGCAGCGCGTAGCTGATGCCGAAATTGATCACCGCGCCGTCGGCGAAGGTGACGATCGCCCAGGTCACGTCGTGGGCGCTATAGCCGGCGTCGCGGAAAATGCCGGACTGGCCGCGCGCCACCACCTCGACCGGCCGGTTGCCCTCGAGAAACCAGCACATCAGGTCGACGTAATAGGTCAGCACGTCGAGCACCGGCGTCGCGTGCGGATCGCGCTTGAGGATGGCGAAAGTCTGCGCCCGCGAATTATAGACGCGCGCCAGCCCGCCGCTCACTTTGCCGAGCCGGCCGAGCCGCATCTGCTCCTTGGCACGCAGAAAACATTCCTTGAAGCGGCGGCTGTAGCCGACGCGTAGCGTGCCGGAGGTCGCCTGCAGCGTCTTGAAGATCGCCTCGGCGTCGTTGAGCGACAGCGCCAGCGGTTTCTCGACCAGCACCGGCTTGCCGAGCTCGAGCGCCTTGCATACCGACGCCGCATGCTCGCCCTCTGGCGTCGAGACAAACACCGCGTTCACTTGCGGATGCGCGATCACTTCATCGTTGTCGGCCGAATGAAAGTCGGCGCCGGCGAGCTCGGCGAGTTTTTGCGCCTGCGCCGGGTCTTTATCGGAAACCGCAAGAAAGCGCACCGCCGGGTGTTTGGCGGCGAGCCGCGCCCGCAACGTGCCGATGCGGCCCGAGCCGACAACGGCAATGCCAAGTTCCTTTGCCTGCACGCGCTTTTCCATGGCGTTATGCTACTCTCATCGCCGACGGGAAGCAGGAGACTATCATGAGTGAGCGCGCCCTCGAATTCGTCGAGACCTGGGTGTCGGAAAAGATCGAAGCGAAAGATGTGGCCGCCGCCGGCGGGACTGCGTCCAGCCTTCAGACGCCGGCGAAAAGCCTGGCCGATCAATGCGTGAAGGACGCCCAGGGTAACGGCATCCCCAAATCCGAGATCGACCAGGCCTTCGACGATCTTGCGGCCTTCATCGGGGGTCAGATCGACGAGGCCCGCGACCGCGGCGCTGATCGCTCCGGCGAAGCCCACCCCGGTAATCTCGTCGAAACCGACGACACGCGCGTGATCGACGAACAGGAAGACGAGGCCGAGGAGGACGCGAAAGGCACTTGATGCTTCGGCGCGTGGGATCGGTTACGCGACTTTCCTGGCGTTAAACTCCTGCTGCCAGCGCCGCACCCGGCGTTCGTCGACCGCGATGCCGAGGCCGGGGCGTTCCGGCGCCTCGACATGGCCGCGCACTACTGCGAGCGGCTCAACCGCGACGTCCTCCGCCAGTCCGGGATTGGTTACGGTCAACCCCCAGTCGAGCGCCGGCGCGGCGGCGGCGACATGCGAGGCCGCCGCCGAGGCAATGCTCGACTCGCCGGTCTTGCAGGAAATATTGACCTTCATGCCGAGCCGATCGCACAGCCGGCTTGCTTCGAACAGCGCGCGCAGGCCGCCAAGCTTGATCGCCTTGAGGCTGCCGCCGCGCGCGGCCTTGCGCTCATGATGGCGGACGATGTCGTCGGCGGAATGAAGGCCCTCGTCGGCGCCAATCGGCACGCGGCTCGCCGCGGCGACGCGCGCCATGCCGTCGAGATCGTGCGCGTCGACCGGCTGCTCGAAAAAATCAAGCGCGCAATCGCCGAGCGTGCGCACGTAAACGAGCGCGTCGTCGACGCCAAATCCCTGATTGGCGTCGGCGGAGACAAGACACGGCTCGCCCATGCCCTTGAGCGCGAGGCAAACGGCGCGTGTGCGCTCGGCATCGGCGGACGCCGCGGCCAATCCCACCTTGATCTTGAACGCGCGGCAACCCGCGGCGAAACGCTCGTTTGCTTCGCGGATGTCGGCGGCCGTGTCCAAGCTGCCGATGACGGCGAGCACCGGCATGCTGCTGCGCTGCCGCGCGCCGAAGAGCGCATAGACCGGCCGGTTAGTGGCGCGGCCGACCAGATCATGCAGCGCGATCTCGATGGCGGCTTTGGCGCCGCTATTGCCATAGAGCCGCGCCGCCATCGCCGCCGAAGCGCCGGCGAAATCGTCGACGGGGCGCTTGAGCAGACCGGGCGTCAAAATCTCCACCGCCGCCATCATGCTGGCGACGGTTTCGCCGGTCATGGTCGGCGCCGAAGCCGCTTCGCCCCAGCCGACCACGCCATCGTCGGATTCGATGCGGACGAGGACATTGTCCGCCCGCGTCACGGTCTCGCCGGCCATCTGCACCGGCTTCTTCATCGGCAGACTGACCGCCATGGGCTCGATCGTCTTGATCTTCATGCGGCGCCTCGATCTTGCTTCAAAAATACGATTTGCATCAAGTTTCCACCGCCTTGTTAGTTTGTGTCAAACGAATTGCACGCCGGTGTCATCGGCCGCGGATCGCCCGCTGCATGCGGCCGTGAGACGGGACCATTGCGTGGGGTGGGCGATGAGCATAATTGAGCTTCCGCGGCGATGCAGGAGAGACGCCTTATGGCGAACGTAATCGGAAACGTGCCGGGAGGTCGGACGATGCGAGCAAGACTTGCCATGGTCGCTGCGGCGCTGTTGCTGCTTGTCGCCACAACACACGCGGCGAGCGCGGATCCGCTGGCGCCGGCCGGCGCGAGCCCTGCCGCCCCCAATCCCGCGGGACTCTGGCAAGCCGTCGACAGCGACACCAAGCAACCCACCGGCTGGTTCCTGATTACCGATCACGACGGCGTCTATGACGGCATTATCGCCAGGATGTTTCTCAAGCCCGGCGAAGATCCCAATGTCGTATGCGATCAGTGCAAGGACGATCGGCACGATCAGCGCTGGCTCGGGCTCGAAATCATTCGCGGCATGAAGCAGGAAGACGCCGACAAATACGCCGGCGGCACGATCCTCGATCCGCGCGATGGCAAGATCTATCACGCCACCATGAAAGTGACGCCGGACGGCCAAACGCTCGTGGTGCGCGGCTATATCGGCATCGAGCTCTTGGGCCAGAACCAATATTGGACGCGGCTGCCGGATTCCGCCTACACCATGCTCGATCCGTCGGTTAATCCCAATCCGGCGGTCAATCCCAATCTGGTGGCGCCGAAACACCCGCCGGCACATCGCTCGCAGCTCATGGCACCGCCGCAAAACGCCACGGGTCGTTGATCCTAAGCTTCGGGCTGCTGTTCGCGCGGCTTGCCCATCAGCACCGGCTGGAACACCGCCGCCGCGGCCATCGTCGTCAACAGCGAGATCGCCAGCAGTTTGCCCATGCTCGACGTTCCGGGATGGCTGGAAAACCACAGACTGCCGAAAGCGGTCGCCGTGGTGCAGGCGGAAAACGACACCGCGCGCGTGAGCACCGATTGCAACAGGTTGGTCTGCCCTTCGCGCCACGCCATGATGTAGTAGATCTTGAACGCCACGCCGACGCCGAGCAACAGCGGCAAAGCGATGATGTTGGCGAAGTTCAGCGGCAGGTCGACCAGCACGCAAATTTCCAGCGTGACGACCCCCGCCAGGAGCAGCGGCACCAGCGTCAGCAGCACGTCGGTCAGCCGGCGCAATGTGATCCACAGCAAGATGGCGATCGATATCAGCGCGCAGGCGCCGGCCTCGAGGAAGGCGCTGACCACGGCGCGGCGCGCTTCGAGAATCGAAATCGGTCCCTCGGTCGCGTTCGGCGCCACGGTCTGCACGGCATTCGCGAAATTCTGCAACACCGTATTGTTGTTGGAATCGCCGGCTGGGGCGACGTCGACGCGCGCCTGGCCGTCTGGCGTCACCCACTGATGCTTGAGGTCCGGCGGCAGATTATCGAGCGTCACCTCGTGCGCCTTGAACAGATTGCGCAGATCGTCGAGCGCGGTATGCAGCGGCTGCACGAACACCGTCTCGGCGCGCTGGCGCACCGGCGGATCGGCTTTGGCGAGCGCCGCCATCGCGGTAGCGAGGCGCCGCGCCGCCACCGCGCCTGGGCCGGTGCCGGTGCCGGCCAGCCGGTTGAGAAAGTCGATGGTGGACCCCATCATGCTGACGTTCTGTGCGTCGGTCGGCGGCGGAGTGGAGGCCGTCGGGTTGAGCACCGGATCGAGCGTCTTCGCCGCATCCTGGATCAGCGGCAATTTTTGCTGCTGGTCGCTCGGAATAAAAGTCGACAAAGTGGTGACACGCGCCACTTGCGGCAGGGCCCGCAGCTTTGCCGCCACTTGATCGGCGACCGTCAATGACGGTTCCAGCACCTGAATGTCGTTGGCGCCAGCCTCCGGATCGCTCTTGAGCGCGAGATAGGTCGCGACCGCCTCGGTCTTGGGGCTGCGCAGATTGATCGGATTGAAATCGAAGCGCAGCCAAAACAACAGCGGCAATCCCGCCGCGACGACGGCAAGGGTGATGATCAGGATCGGGATGCGATGCTGCGCCAGAAAACGATCGACGGGAGCCAGCGCCTTGTAGCCGAGCTGCGCCGGTTCGCTCGGCGGCTTGAGCACGCTCAGCAGAGCGGGCAGCAGCGTGATGCTGGTGGAGAACGCGATCAGCATGCCGACGCCGGCGATAAGACCCAATTCGGAAACGCCCTTGTAGACCGTCGGCAGGAACGACAGAAAGCCGGCGGCGGTCGCCAAGGCCGCGAGCGTCAGCGGCGCGCCGGCGCGGCGTCCCGCTTGCAACAGCGCCTCGCGCACATTGTCGACCTCGTGCCGTTCCGCCCGATAGCGGACACTGAACTGCAGGCCGAAGTCGACGCCAAGGCCTACGAACAGCACGGCAAAATAGACCGATATCAGATTGAGCGTGCCGACCATCAGCATGCCGGCCGCGGCGGTGATGGAGAGCCCGACCGCAAGGCAGACGAACACCGCGAAAATGATGCGAGCCCAGCGCAGCGCCAGCCACAAAATGAAGAGCACAACGGCGATGGTCACGGTGGCGTTGAGCGCGGCGTTCTCTTTGATGGTGGCGAATTCCTCGTCCGCCATCGGCACCGGACCGGTCAGGCGCAGGCGCGCTTGATATTTGGAGGCGAAATCGAGCTCTTTGGCCGCCTGGCGGATCGCGTCCGTGGCGTGCTCGCCGGGTTCGAGCTCGGAATAGTCGAGCGAAGCGCGGATCTGCAGGAAGCGCAGCAACTCATCGGGCGTCGACGCGCGGCCTTGCACCAGCTCATGCCATGAGAAACTCGCCGGCTGCCCGGCATTTACCTTGTCGAGCGTATTGGCAGCCAGCGTCAGCGGCCAGCTCATGTTGTCGAGCGTGAGCTGCCCGCCCTGCACGCCGAGCAGGCCGAATTGCAGAGCTTGAATGACACCGCGCAGCGACGGGTCGCCGGCCAGCACCTGGATCAGACGCTGCGCCTGCGTGAGCGCTTTCATTTGCGGCGCGAGATCCGACGTTTTCTCGAACAAAAAACCGTTCTGCGCAAAGAAGCCGCCGCCCTTTAGCTGTTCAATGGAGTGAAATAGGGTCTTCTGCTGCGCCAGCCGCGCCACCAGCGCATTGGTTGCTTCGTCGACCAGCTCCGGCGTCGGCGCATCGACCACCGCGACGATGGTCTCGAATTGCGGGAATGCCTTTTCCAAGGCGGCCTCGCGCTGCCGCCACGGAATGTTCGGCGAAATGAGCTGGTTGACGTCCGTCGTCATCGCAAAATGCGTGGCGGCATACCAGGACGAAACCACCGTGAGCAGAATCGCCGCAACAATCACCGGCCACGCATATTGCACGCAAAGATCGATTGCGCGGACAACCAGGGCGGTGATCGTTTTCATGGGCTGGTCAGTGGAATGGGATGATCAACGGGGTGGGTAAATCGGCGAACGGGTGTGAGGCGTCAAGAGAAAGGCGAAATGGTGACGGATGAATCGCGGCAGAGAAGCCTAAATGCCCTGAATGGCTGGAAAAGTGAAATCCTGGATATTTTCCTATCCCGTCTGTCGTGTTTTGCCGCCCAGGCTCCGGTCGCCGTAGGGAAGTCTCAATTTCTGCATCGATTTAGCCCACAACGCGTGGAAACCCGAACCGGTTGCACCAAACCGCGTTGCCTTTGGACGGCGGGGAGCGAGGCTTGGTTCAATAGGCTGCGGGATGGCCCTAGGGGAGGCCCGCTGGACAAGTCGCCGCATTTCCGCTCAATGAGCCGGTTTATGGGGTCTTTCCTCGGCCGCTGCGGCGGAACCAGCCTTAAGCAAGGGAATCCGGGCTTGATTGCAGCGCATCCGCGGCCAAGTAACTGGACAGGCAACTGAGTAACTGCGGCAGCCGTTATTGCGACGCAAGGCCGCAGCGTAGCCATTAACCGTGATATTACCGGCGATTGACCGGGAGGTCTTGATGAAAGTGATACTGGCTCAACCCCGCGGCTTCTGCGCCGGAGTGGTGCGCGCCATCGAGATTGTGGAACGGGCGCTGCAGAAATACGGCCCGCCGGTCTATGTTCGTCACGAAATCGTGCACAACAAGCATGTGGTGGAAAGCCTCAAGGCCAAGGGTGCGCGCTTTGTCGAGGACCTCTCCGAAGTTCCCGCCAATGCGGTCACCATCTTCAGCGCCCATGGCGTCGCCAAGAGCGTCGAGGAAGAAGCCGCTTCCCGCAACCTGCCGGTGTTGAACGCCACCTGCCCGCTGGTCACCAAGGTGCACAATCAGGGCAAGCGCTATGTCGGCCAAGGACGCCGGCTCATCCTCATCGGCCATGCCGGACATCCGGAGGTCGAGGGCACCATGGGCCAAATCGCCGAGCCGGTGACGCTAGTGCAGACCGAGAGCGACGTCGACGCACTCGACATTCCGGTCGATACCCCGGTCGCCTATGTCACCCAAACCACGCTGTCGGTCGACGATACCCGCGGCATCATCGCCGCGCTGCATCGGCGTTTCACCGACATCGTCGGCCCGGAGACCCGCGACATCTGCTACGCGACGCAGAACCGCCAGACCGCGGTGCGTGAACTCTCCGATCTCGTCGACGTTATCCTGGTGGTTGGCGCCAAGAATAGTTCCAATTCCAACCGGTTGCGCGAGATCGGCGAAGAGGCCGGCACCCCGAGCTACCTGATCGCCGACGGCAGCGAGCTCGATCCGGCCTGGTTTAACAAGGCCAAGACCGTTGGCATCACCGCCGGCGCTTCGGCGCCGGAAGTGCTGGTGGAAGACGTCATCAGCGCGCTGCGGCGGCTCGGTCCGGTCGATGTCAGCCAACTCCACGGCCGGCACGAAACCATAGAGTTCCGCCTACCGCCGGAACTGACCGATGGCGCCACCGCGGGACGCGTCACCGCGAAAGTCTAGGTAGGGCCAAAGTGCTGGATTGAACGGTTTTCGCCGGCGACAGCACAGACGTAAAGAACGAAAAGGATCGTAGCCTTGGGTGTATCTCTGCGACAGAAAGTAAAAGTCGGCGCCTATGTGATGCGTCAGCGCTTGGCGGGGCGTAAGCGCTACCCGCTGGTGCTGATGCTGGAGCCGCTGTTCCGCTGCAACCTCGCCTGCACCGGTTGCGGCAAGATCGACTATCCGGACGCCATCCTCAACAAGCGCCTGTCGGTTCAGGAATGCCTGGACGCCGTCGATGAGTGCGGCGCGCCGATGGTCGCCATCCCCGGCGGCGAGCCGCTGATCCACAAGGAGATCGGCGAGATCGTCAAAGGCATCGTGGCGCGCGGCAAATTCGTCTCGCTGTGCACCAATGCGCTACTTCTGGAAAAGAAGCTGCATCTGTTCGAGCCGTCGCCTTATCTGTTCTTCTCGGTGCATCTCGACGGCATCAAGGAGCATCACGACAAGTCGGTGTGCATGGACGGCGGCTTTGACAAGGCCGTCGCCGCGATCAAGGCGGCACAAGCCAAAGGCTTCTCCGTCAACGTCAATTGCACGGTGTTCGACGGCCATCCGGCGGAAGACATCGCCAAATTCCTCGACTTGACCGAAGAGCTCGGCGTCGGCGTTTCGATCTCGCCCGGCTACGCCTATGAACGCGCGCCCGACCAGGAGCATTTCCTGAGCCGCCGCAAGACCAAGGAACTGTTCCGCAAGGTCTTTGCGCTCGGCAAGGGCAAGAACTGGAATCTCACTCATTCCGGCATGTTCTTGGACTTCCTCGCCGGCAATCAGGAATTCCACTGCACGCCGTGGGGCATGCCCACCCGCAACATCTTCGGCTGGCAGAAGCCGTGCTATCTGCTCGGCGAAGGCTACGCCAAGACGTTCGCCGAGCTGATGGACACCACGGATTGGGATCTTTACGGCACCGGCGCCTACGAAAAATGCGCCAACTGCATGGCCCATTGCGGCTACGAGCCGACGGCGGCGCAGGCGATGATGGACCACCCCCTGCAGGCGGCGATGATTGCCTGGAAGGGTATAAAGACCGAAGGCCCGATGGCGCCGGAAATTTCATTGGAAGCGCAGCGTCCGGCGCAATACGTCTTCGACGGCCAGGTGCAGCAGACGCTGTCACAGATGCGCGCCAACGAGGCGCGCGAGAAGGCGGCAAAGGAAGCCGCAAAAGAAGCAAACAAGTCTGCGGCGCAGACTTCGGCCAGCGCCGCGTAATCTCTTCCCGGAGCAATAGACGTCGGGATCGGACCGTCGAAGGTCGGCGCCGAGCTCACTTCTCGTGCGGCCGAGCGTAGGTCATTGTCCAAACGGCTCTGTCGCCCGCGTGGTACTCGTTTCCGTCCCACGGTGAACCGCAGATATGCAGATGGGCATATGGCGTGCCGGCAAACATCACCATTGTTCCGGCGTCGCGCATGACTGTCGGCAAACCGGCGGCTTTCGCATCGAAAGGCCAGAGGATCATCCAGTGCGGGCCAATCGGGATGGCCGGGCTCGTCCGATCAAACGGATCAGTGTAGCTATGCTGTAGAGCGCCGTTGAGCATGTATATCAGTCCGGGTTCGGTATTCGACGGTTTGGGCTTCTTGGCCATCACGTCCATCATCCACCGCATCCCCATTGGATCGGCGCACATATCCGCCTGTCCGATGATGTTTTCGTTGCCGGGGATACACACCCACCGGTTCGTACCCGGACGCAACACGGTCATCTTCCCGTGAGCGTCCATTTCCGCAACCGTTGCCTCTCTCGTGATGACGTCAGGCCCCGACAAGAGCGCTCGCCGAATCTTGGCTTTCACTATTTCATCGGACATGCCGTTGTCTCCCTTCATCGCGGCAACCCGGATTAAGCTGCAACAGGCGCTGCGCTGCAAGGCGCAGGGATGCGCAATCACATCCCCCACGCCACCGGGGGCGCATTGCCGCTTTTGAGATTGCGGTAGCGCGCCAGCGCCCACAGCGGAAAGAATTTCGCATAGCCGTGGTAGCGCAGATAGAACACGCGCGGGAAACCCGTGGCGGTGTAGCGCTCTTCGTTCCAGAAGCCGTCGGCACCTTGGTTCTCGGCGAGGTATTTGATGCCGCGCGCCACGGCCGGATGATCGACCTCGCCGGCGGCCATCAGGCCGAGCAGTGCCCAGGCGGTCTGTGAGGCGGTCGAAGGCGCTTTCTCGTAGCCTTTGTAGTCGAGCCTGTAGCTCGCACCGTCCTCGCCCCACCCGCCGTCATCGTTCTGGATCGCGGCGAGCCAATCGGCCGCCTTGCGCAACTCCGGCGCGTCGCGCGACAGCCCCGCGGCGTTGAGCGCGCAGAGCACCGACCAGGTGCCGTAGATGTAATTCATGCCCCAGCGGCCGTACCAGGAGCCGTCGGAAGCTTGCGTGCGGCGCAGATAATCGACCGAGCGCGTCACCGCCGGACTTTTTGTGTCGCCGAGCTGCGCCAGCATCGACAGGCAGCGCGCGGTGACGTCCTCGGTCGGCGGATCAAGCAGCGCGCCGTGATCGGCGAACGGGATATTGTTGAGATAATAATATTCATTATCCGCGTCGAACGCGCCCCAGGCGCCGTTTTCGCTCCGCATGCCGACGATCCATTCGCGCGCGCGCGCGATCGCGGCGCGGTAATCCGCCGACGCTGAGTCTCGGAGACCGTCTTGCGGCGGCGTCATGCCCTGCAAGCGGTCCATCGCCATCGCCACCACCGCGGTGTCGTCGACGTCGGGATAATGCGGGTTGGCATATTGGAACGCCCAGCCACCGGGCCGCAGCGCGGGCCGCCGCGCGATCCAGTCGCCGCCCACGTCGAGCACCTGCATCGGAACGAGCCAATCGAGGCCGCTCTTGACCTGTGCCGCCACCCGTTCGCCTCCAGCCTCCAGCAGCGCGTGGCAGGCAAGCCCGGTGTCCCAAATCGGCGACACGCACGGCTGGCAATAGGCCTCGGTGTCATGCACGACTAGAAGCTTTTCGATCGATTTGCGCGCGATGGCGCGCTGCGGATGGTCCTCCGGATATCCTAGCGCGGCATACATCATCACGCTGTTGGCCATCGCCGGGAAAATCGCGCCCAGCCCGTCCTCGCCGTTGAGCCGCTCGCCAACCCAGCCGACCGCGTGGTCGATGGCGCGTTGCCGCGTGCGCTCGGGGAACACCGGCTCCGCCGCGCGCAGCACATTGTCGACGCCGCGGAAGAACCAGAACCACGACGCCTTCTGCTGCGGCGCCTTCGGCGTCGGCCCGAGCGACTGCGGCGGCTCGAGAAACAATTCGCTGATGCCGACGCCTCTGGCATTCACCGCGCGCGGCTTTTTCGCCATCAGCAACAGAAGCGGCACGATGACGGTGCGGCTCCAATACGAGATCTTGTCGAGATGGAACGGAAACCATTTCGGCAGCAGCATGATCTCGACCGGCATTTCCGGCACCGCGCGCCACGGCACGATGCCGTAGAGCGCCAAGAGGCAGCGCGTGAACACGTTGGCGCGCTCGGCACCGCCGCGCTGGCGGATCGCCTCGCGGGCGCGGTGCATGTGCGGCGCTTGCGGTTCGTCGCCGATCATCTTGAGCGCGAAATAGGCCTTCACCGTCGCGCTCATGTCGAAGTCGCCATCGCGGAACAGCGGCCAGCCGCCATGCACACCCTGGATGCGGCGCAGGTAGACGGCGATTTTTTGCTCGAGCGCGGCATCGACCGGCTCGCCGAGATAATGGCGCAGCAGCACGTATTCGGCCGGAATGGTGGCGTCGGCCTCCAGCTCGAACAGAAAATGCCCGTCGGCCCGTTGCGTCGCCAGCAGCGCTTGGGTGGCCGCTTCAATAGGGCGGTCGAGATTCATAGCGCTCATTTGGATCGTATCGCTCATTGCAGCTTAACGCGGCGATCGGCGACGAGTTCAGCAGCGCGGTTGCCGGAGCGTATTGCGCCTTCAATGGTGGCCGGCAGTCCGGTATCGGTCCAATCGCCGGCCAGCGCCAGATTGCGCCACGCGGTTTCCGCACCAGGTCGCTTTAAATCCTGCGCCGGCGTCGCGGCAAAAGTGGCGCGGCGCTCACGCACGATTTGCCACGGCGGTAATTCCGGCGGCAACCCGGTCACGCTTGCGACCTCTGCCCAGATACTCTTGGCGAGCTCCTCCCGCGGCGTATCCACCAGGCGGTCGCCGGCGCTGATGGTGACCGACATGCGGCCGGGAAAGGCAAAAATCCATTCGACCGTGCCGTTGAGCACGCCGAGGATCGGCGGCTGATCCGCCGGCGGTGTGATGCGGAAATGCGCATTGACGATGGCGCGGAACTCGCTCGGCACGTCGAGCCCGCGGATCAGCGTCGCGGCGGCATAAGGCGGCACCGCGAGGATGACGGCGTCGTCCTCGGCAAGCGCGACAGTCTCGCCGCCGAAATCGAGAGCATCGACGCGGCGCGTGCCGAAGCGGAGCGTGCGAAGCTGATGCTCGAGAAGTACGCGCGCGCCACGCTCCTGCAGCAGCGCGAGCGCGGGTTCGACCAACGTCGCGCTCAAGCCGTCGCGCGCAACAAGTGGCCGGCAGGCGCGGCCGCCGGCGGCAAGCGTTTCGCGGATCACCGCGGCGGCAAGCTTCGCCGAGCCGTGCGGCGGATCGATATTGAGCGCGGCGAGCAATAGCGGCTCGACAAGGCGCCAATAGAGCGGCCCTTTGGTGACGACAATCTCACCGACCGTCTTGCCGGCCGGCGGCCACAGCAACCGCGCCAGCGCCAGATAATCCCGTGCGCGCGTACCGGGCACGCGCCGCGCCGGATCGAAAATCCACCACGGCAGGCGGCCGTCGTTGAAACGCAGCGTCCAGCGCTGCGCGCTTGCCAAATCGACAAACTGAAACTCGGCCGCCGGCGGACCGATCAGGCGATCCGCCGCGCCGACCTGGCGCAGATAATCGAGCGCGGCACGATTGCCGGAGAGCAACAGATGATTGCCATTGTCGATGGTCATGCCGATCGAGGCGTCGTGATAGGAGCGGCAGCGGCCGCCGGCGAACGCGGTCGCCTCGTGCACGACCACGTCCTCGCCGTGCGCGGAAAGCTTGAGCGCAGCCGAGAGGCCGGCAAGCCCGGCGCCGATAATGTGGGTGATGCGGCTCATCGCAAAATCGGCATCAGAACAGATTGCGCAGCACGATCAAAAGAAGCTTGGCGCGCGGCAAATGCACCGGGACGCGCGGCGGCGCAAAGCCACGCGCGATCAATTGGTCGAGAATGAGGCGATAGGCCTCGGCCATGATGCGCGGCGCCCGCACCGCCCGCCGCGGGCATTGCGCCATGACGGCGCCAGCTTGCTCGAATTCGACTTTCGCCAGCGCGA
>Ga0182024_10017964_pt1 | contig 13217 bp, 15 predicted proteins | sample P32metaG_FD_120480 | JGI IMG/M metagenome (GOLD analysis project Ga0182024, IMG submission 120480) | Permafrost microbial communities from Stordalen Mire, Sweden - P3-2 metaG (Illumina Assembly) | ecosystem: Environmental > Terrestrial > Soil > Wetlands > Permafrost | place: Sweden: Stordalen...
CAGCGTGCGATCCGCCCCGGCGGCGTGCAGCAGCGCCCGCGTGCCGTTGCTCGTGGTCAGCACCAGGACCGCACCGCGGCAGCGGCCGCCGGTGTATTCCGACGGCGAATTGCCGAGGTCGAAGCCGGGAAGCGGTTGGCCGTCGCGCTCGCCGCCGAGCAGCACGCGGCCCGCCCGCATGGCGCCCGCCACGGCCCGCGCCTCGTCCACTTCCACGCACGGCCGAACCATCGTGCAGCCGGCCGCCAGGGCGTGGATCATGGTGGTGGTCGCCCGCAACACGTCGATGACGACGGCGACGCCGCCGTTCATGCGGCCGGCCGACGCGAGCTGCGGCGTCAGGTGGACCAGCACCTCCCGTCCCTCGGCCATCCCTCCTCCTTCCACGCGGCGAACCGACGCCTCATCTTACGCGCGCGGAGCGGCCCCGGACAGGCGATTTCCGTGGCCCGGCGTGGGTCTCAGCCCTCTTGTCGGGGCAGCGCGAAGGGTTCGGGGAACACGTCCGGCTCGATTTGCAGGGCGTCGGCGAGTTTGTTCATCTGGTTGAAAAGGCCGATCACGGCGAGGACCTCGGAGTACGCTTCCGTATCCAACCCGAGCCGCTGCACGGCGGCGGTGTGGCTGTTGATTCAGTAATGACAGGAGTTCGTCGCCGACACGGCCAGGGCGATGATTTCCTTGGTCAGCAGATCGACTTTACCGGGCGCCATGATCGCCTTGAGGCGCGTCCAGCAGAGTTCAAGGTGCTCCGGGGCGGTCGCCAGCGCCCGCCAAATGTTCGGAATGCGGTCAATCCTTTTCGTCTCCCTGATGTCCGCGAAGACGCGGCGGACGACGGGGTGGTCGCAGTTCTCATCAACGAGTTTGACGGTGGACATGGGGTCTCTCCTCGATTCCAAGAATGACACCCGACCCGGTGCGCGACGGATCAGGCGCCTCGTTCCGCCGCGATTCCTTCGACTCCCGGTTCCGTTCCCGGCAGCGCCGGCGCCTCCAGCGGTCCCGGCCGTCGCGCCGCCTCCACGAAACCGCGCAGCGTCCGCTCCAGCCCCTCCGCCACTTCCTGATGGTGTTGTAGGACGTTCGTGACCTCCCAGCGGTCGTCCGGCATGACATACAGCTGCGGCGGTTTCGGAGGCGCCGGCAGCAAATAAGCCCATTTCAGGGTCCGTAAACTCCATTCCACCGTCTCGCCGAACCGCGCCCCGGAACAGACGTAGGGGTGGATCTCCTCCGCGTCGCCGTACACCAGCGGCAGCAGGGTCCGGTCCTGGGCCGACGGCAATTCCGCCTCGAACACGTCCGCCAGAGTCGGCGCCAGGTCCGCCGCCTGCGTCAGCGCGGCCACGCGCCGGCCGGCCTCGTCCGCCCCCGGCAGCCGCAGGATCAGCGGCAGGTGCGTCGCCTCCTGGTGGGTCGTCGCCGGGGCGCAGCCGACGACGCCGTGCTCGCCGAGCTGTTGCCCACAGTCGGCGGTGCAGACGATCAGCACGTCGTCGTCCGGGTAGTCGGCGACCAGTCGTTCCAACAGCCGGCCGACGCCCGCGTCGAGGCGCGTGACGGCGCCGGCGTAGCTCCCCTGCAAGCGCACGAAAAGCACGTCGTCCGCCGGGTCGATCGGGCCGGCCGCGGGGTCGGTCAACGGCGTTAGCGGCTCCGCCTCCTCTTCGATCTCGTCCTCCGTTTCGCCCTCGTACTCATCCTCGTCGTCCGGTTCCTCCACGAAATACGGCGCCACGAACTCCTCCGGCGTTTCCCACGGCGGAATCAGCGGCGCCAGGTCCACCCACAACAGCCAGGCGTCCCGCTCGGTCAGTCGCTCCAGCGCCGCGGCGGCCGCTTCCAGCACGGCGTCGAAGGACGGCGCCCTTCGCACCTCGTCCCAGCCCGCCTCGAAGCCGGGTCCCGCGGGGCGACTCTCATCCACTACCAAGCCGGTATAGACGCCGGCTTTCCGCAGCCGGTCGATCAGGTCGGCGTTTCCTTCGGTCGGCGACTCCGGGCGCGACGGGTCCGGAAGATGGTGGCGGCCGTCGCGCCAGGTCAGGCGGGCGCCGGCGGCGTCGGCGCGGTCGGCGAAATGCCGGTCGAAGACGACGCCCTCCGCCGCCAGGGCGTCGAGGTTCGGGGTCGCGATCCAGGGGTTGCCGTAACAGCCGACGTAGGCCGCCTGGAGCCCACGGGCCGCGAGAACGAGGACTTTCATGTCAGCCGATTCTACGGGCCGCGCGGCGCGGCCGCCAGCCGCCTTGCTTGACGGGCGCCCCGCGACCGTCTACAAAACACAGTAGAGACCGTCCACCACCGTGAGCGCCCGTTATCCTCCTTTCCGGAGCGTCTTCGCGCATGACCGAACCCGCCGCCCGTCCCCGTCGGACGGCCCCGCCCGCCAAGAACGGCCCCGTCGAAGGCTTGGTGGACCACGAACGCATTGAGGCGGCGGTTCGCGAAATCCTCCTGGCCGTCGGCGAAGACCCCGACCGCGAAGGGCTGCGCGAAACCCCGGCCCGCGTCGCCCGCATGTACGGCGAACTCTGCGCCGGCCTCCGCCGCGACCCCGGCGAAGTGCTGCGCAAGACCTTTACCCAGAAATATGACGAAATGGTCCTGGTGAAGGACATTCGCTTCGCGTCGATTTGCGAGCACCATTTGCTCCCCTTCTTCGGCCGGGCGCACATCGCCTACCTGCCCAAGGGCAAGATCGTCGGCCTGAGCAAGCTGCCGCGTCTGGTGGACGCGGTGGCGCGGCGGCCGCAGGTGCAGGAACGCATCACCGAGGAAGTGGCCGATCTGCTCGTCGAGGAACTCAGCCCGCGCGGCGCCGCCGTCATCCTGGAAGCGACCCATACCTGCATGACGATCCGCGGCGTCCGCAAGGCCGACAGCCTCTGTACCACCAGCGCCATGCGCGGCGTCTTCCGCGACAACCCGTCCTCCCGCAGTGAGCTGATGGCCCTCATTTACGGCGGGCGGTGACGCGCCATGTCTGCCCTTTCCGTCTTCGCGTTGCGCCTCGCCGCCGGCATGATCGCCTGTCTGCTGCTGTTGTCGCCGGCCGACGTCAACCCGCGCTTCTACCGGGTCCACTTCCTCACCGCGCTGGGACTGACCGGTTTGGCCGCCGTGTTCGTGCGCCAATCCGGCGGCTGGCCGTTGTGGACGCTGCTGATCGCCGGCATGGTGCTAGCGCTGGCCGGTTCGCTCTCCTGGTTCCTGGATAAGGCGCCGGGTGGGCGGACGCTGATCGTGCTCACCGCGTTGGCGTTGGCCGGTAGCCTTGCCTGCCTTGAAGCGTCCGACCCCGCCGCTTCCCGCACGCCACTGATCACCGCAATGGCGGACGTCACTTCGGCCACCGTGCTCGGCAGCGCCCTGAGCGCCATGCTCATGGGACACTCGTACCTGATCGCGCCCTCCATGTCGCTGCGACCGCTGTTGATGCTGATCGCCACGTTGGCAATCGCCGTCGTCGGCCGCATGGCGGTGGACGGGTTCATCGTCTGGTCCTGGACCGGCGGGCGTTTCACGGGTACTCTGGATAATGAAGTGATTCTTCTGTTGCTGGTGCGCTGGGCGGTGGGCTTCGCCGGCGTCCTCGGGCTGACGTGGATGGCGTGGCAGACGGCCCGCATCCGCTCGACGCAATCGGCCACCGGCATCCTGTACGTCGTGGTGATCTTCTGCTTCCTCGGGGAACTGACCGGCCAGCTCCTGACCGGTAGTTCCCACGCGTTGTGAGAAATTGCGTGAACGTCCGCTTTACTTGTCCTTCCTGTGAGCAGCCCGGCCGGCTGGATACGCCGCTGCCGGCCGAGTGGGTCTGTCCGGCGTGCGATCGGGTGTTGCACCTGAAGCCGGGCGCCGCCGAGCCGACGCTGACCGCCTGCGCCGTCTGCGGCAACGCCGAACTGTATCGTAAGAAGGACTTCCCTCAAAACCTCGGCATGGCCATTCTGGGGCTGTCGTGCCTGGCGTCCACCTTAACCTACTGGTGGTATCAAAAATGGTGGACATGGGGCATCCTGATCGGCTCGGCACTGTTCGACGCCGTCCTCTACGTCCTGGTCGGCGACGCGGTAGTCTGTTACCGCTGTGACGCGCATTACCGCGGCCTGCCGCCCGTCCCGGAACACAAGCCGTTCGAGCTGACCACGTTCGAGCGCTACCGACAGGAACAGATGCGGCGGAAGCAATTACAGTAGGCGGTAGCGGATCGCATAGAGCCTGTGCGAAAAGGCGTCTGAAACAGATGGGACAGGGCGGCCCGGAACTCCGCTTGGCGGGTCACATGGACTTCACCGCGGACCACTACTTCCGGGCAAGCGTGGAACGGATGAGCCAGGCCCACCACCTCTACCGGGAGGGGAAGGGCTGCTACGCGCTGGCGATGTACGTCGCCGGCCTCGCCGTCGAATGTCTGCTCCGGGCTTACGTGGTCAAGCAGAAACGCGAATTCGAGTCGCGCCACGACCTGCTGCTGTTGTTCAAGGAAAGCGGCATCCTCAACGTGGATCCGGACAAGTTGAAGGCGCGGGGTCCGACCGACGAGCTGATCCAAGAACGCCAGAAAGTCTTGTGGTCGTCCGTGAACGCCGTCTTCATTCTGTGGCGGAACAACTATCGCTTCGCGTCGGAGGCGCGGCTTCTCGCGCACCTCAAGAAGATGTAGTTGTACCAGGGGAAGAAGGGCGACCTCCTCAAGGCGAAAGCCTACGACCTCCTCAAGGCGGCCCAAGGATTTATCGATAAGGGGGTGCTCCAATGGCGGTAGTTCGGAAGCTCAAGAAAATTCTGGAAGAACGTTTTCCGCTCCCGGACAAGGTGGACCTGCGCGAAGACGACGGGGTCATCGGGGTCGTCACCTCGAAGCGCTTCCGCCGTATGGACGCCATGCAACGCCAGGACCTGATCCACGACATCCTGGCGACCCACTTGACCGGGGAGGAGAGGCGACACGTCCTGCTGATCGTCGGCGTCACCCCGGAGGAAGAAATCGCCAACGCCGAGGACGAGGACCTGTAATGCGGGTTGTGAGCGTCCAGGCAGAGAACGCACAGGTTTGTGAATACTGCCGGCGTGGGAGAAGCCCTGGCACCGGCACCGGAAGAGTGGCGGGCGTACTGGCGGCGTTGGGTGCATACCTCCTTGTCGGAGAGAGAACTGGGGGACGTGCGCCGGTCGGTGGTGAGAGGCCGTCCATACGGCGCGGCGGCGTGGGCGGAGGTCTCGGCACCGGCCCTTGCCGTGCAACCGGCGGCGTGGCCGCGCGGCCGGTCCCGGAAGGAACGAGAAAAAGAGATGTGACACCGGATTTTCCAAGAGCTAGTGCGCCGCGGCGACCTTGTGTTCCAACAGAGCGGAACTATTCGCCGGTTCTGGCTGCGGCTGCGGCTGGTTGTGATAGTGATTCCAGAAGGTATCCGCAAGCAGTTCGTCGCTCGTTTGAAGGCGGACCACGGACTTTGTGAGCTTCTCGACGAGGCGAAGGTAGCCTGGGTGGGGCTGGCACAATTCGTACTCCATGCGGTTCTCAAAGAGCCGCACGAGCAACTCGGACACCTCTTGCAGACTATCCGTTACCATGGCACCGACCGCGATGCCCGTTGCAAATTCGATGAGGCGGCTGAGGGGATGGATGTCACGGTAGAAGGCACCCCTTTGTGCCTGGTCGCAGTAGAAAACCACTGGCTTGCCCAGGCTGAGGGCCATCGCTGCCTCGGCGTCCTTGCCGTAGCTGTCCCGGTCGCCCGCGCAGAATACGAGCGCCCTGGCGCACTTGACCATAAGACACTCGATCAGCCCTTTGTCCTCGTGGCCTTCTGCCGCGCTCATTGTCGGGTCGAAATACCGCAAGTGCAGGTCTTTGAGTCGCTGGTCCCCGAATATCTGTTCACACGCCTTGGCCATCTCTCGGAAGTGCTGGCGCGTGCGCATGCTGGTCGCCACGTAGACATCAAGGTCATTGACCATCGAGAGGTACAATTTCGTGTTCTTGAGCGCGGCAAGACGGGCTTTCTGGAATGCTGCTGCCACCGCCGCGTACTTGGCCTCCAACTCCGCGGCGGAAGCCACCTGCTCTTCGAGGATGTCGTCCGCTGAGAACAGGGACCGTGGCTGACGGTCGGCGTACTTGCTCTTGACGTAGGAGCCGTCGAGTAAGGCTCGGATCTTGATCCTGGAGCCCCCGCGGCTCTGGTGGTCCTCCCAGGCCGTCGTAAGCACCTCCTTGAGTTCACTCGCGCTTTCCGGGGTCGATCCGTAGGACTTGCACGCCTGTTCCGAGATGAGGTAGCGGTCGTCCTTGCCGATCGGCGCGAGGCGTAGGGCCGGCCCGCGCAGCTTGATGGCATCAGTGTCGAACATCTTGGCGCGGAAGAACGCTTGGAGTTGCGGCCCCGTCATGGATCGCAGCGCCCGGTAACCCGCGCGAATGTCGCCGAAAAAGAGTAGTGCGTCGGTGTAGAGCCGCCGGAGCCCCCACTTTAGATGTTCGAGAGATTGAATCTCCCTCCTGCCGTTCTCAATCCAGCCTGCTTGGAATCCGGCGAGTGACCGCACCTCGTATGGGTGTTCGGGGGCACTAAGAAAGTAGTACTCAAAGAACCCATCCGACACGGCCGCTTCATGCGCCAGCAACAACAGCTGGTCGAACTGAACCTTGCTAAGCGGCTCTTCGTCGATGGTGGCCAGCCGCGCGAACACGTCGTCATCGGTTTCGGGGGACAGCCACTTCCCGATTCCCGCATTGCCCACTAAAAATAGCTGAAATTGCTCTAAGATCTGGCTTTTGGTAAGCATGCCTTGCAACTCCTTGCCGACTGCTTTTGGCTGGCGGCTTTCGATGACGGGCCGAGAAGCCCCTCCCAAACGCACGGGAAAAATCGGTGTCACCTTATCAGAGAAAAAGATGAGACACCGATTTTCCCCGTACTTCATGGCGCGGGCAGTTCACCCCGCAACTCCCGGATGATCTGGACGCCGATGTCCTGGACGCCTTGCTTCTCCAGGATCTTCCGGCGGACCTGAGCGGCGCGTTCGTGGACCCGGCGGGCCGCGTCGGGCGGAACCGGAATGCCGGCGGCAACGCAGTCCGCGACGAGCTGTACGTCGGCCGTCACGTCGGGGGTGGGGGTTTCGGTTGCGTCCATGCCCTCATTGTCTCGCCGAATTCGGACCTGTCAATGCACCTTCGGGAGTTGGCAATAGCCAGAGAGAAAGAACGGGCCGGTTGCAATATGGTTCGCCTTACTCTTTCCTATCGAACGCTTGAGCCGGTTTCCCCTCCCCTTCGCCTGCCCAGACGCCCCCTCCGCATGGTACACTTCACGTTCGCCGGCGTCTCCGGAACGTCGAGGTCCACGTGGCGAACCATCCGTCCAGCAGGGCTTGCCCGGTCGAGAGGGTGCGGCGGCGCCGCGATCCGCAAGGCAAGGCGACCGCCCCGGCGCGCCTCGCGCCCTTGCCTTTCCTTCATCGGCGCTCAACGACACCCATTGCCGGGCGCAGCCAGACCCTTGGCGCATTGGCGCAAGGGCCGCATAAGTCAGGCGTGACAACGACTTGCGATGCGCCAAATGATGCGCCATTTGGCGCATCTACCGGCCGCAAAGGATGGGGTCGGCGCCGCCGGCCTTCGCCACGGCCATCGATCCTGACCCAGGCGCGCCCGTGTTGACAACGAGTTGGGAACACAACCGTATCTGGAACTTTTCTGGATGGGAAAAGGCTTCATATGCCTTTTCGCGCAGGCTCTGAGGAGAATACTGATGGCCGAAGTAAAAGAAACCGACCTCGTCGTCCTCGGCGGCGGCCCCGGCGGCTACGCCGCGGCCTTCCTCGCCGCCGACAAGGGCATGAAAGTCACGCTGATCGACGCCCGCGACCGGCTCGGCGGCGCCTGCCTCAACGTCGGCTGTATCCCCTCCAAGGCGCTGCTGCATACGGCCAAGGTCGTCACCGACGCGCGCGACGCCGCCCGCATCGGCCTCCAGTTCGCCGCCCCGAAGATCGACGTGAACGCGGTTCGCGGCCACGCCCAGAAGGTCGTGGAGACGCTGACCGGCAACCTCGGCCGGCTCGCCAAGGCGCGCAAAATCGATTATGTGGCCGGCAAGGGCCGCTTCCTCGACGGCCAGACCGTGCAGGTCGAAGGCGGCGCCAGCTACCGCTTCAAAAACTGCATCGTCGCCACGGGATCGATCCCCACGAAATTACCGTGGCTGGACCTGCCGACGCCGCGCGTCATGGACTCGACCGGCGCCCTGGAACTCAAGGACGTGCCGGGGCGCTTCCTGGTGGTCGGCGGCGGCTACATCGGCCTGGAAATGGGCTACGTCTACGCCGCGCTGGGCAGCAAGGTCACGGTCGTCGAACTGACCGACGGCCTCCTGCCCGGCGTGGACCGCGACCTGGTGAAGCCGCTGCACAAGCGCCTCGAAGGCATTTTCGACAAAATCTACCTTAATACGAAGGTGGCGAAGCTGGAGGAGACGCCGAAAGGCATCAAGGCGGTGCTGGAAGGCGCCGACGTGAAGGAGAAGGAGCCGGTCTTCGACCGCGTGCTGACGGCGGTGGGCCGCAAGCCGGCCAGCCGCGACGTGGGGCTGGACAAGGCCGGCGTGGCGGTGGACGAGAAGGGTTTCGTCAAGGTCGATGAGCGCCGGAAAACCTCGGCCGACCACATCTACGCGATCGGCGACGTGGCCGGCGAACCGATGCTGGCCCACAAGGCGACTTACGAGGGCAAGATCGCCGTGGAGGTGATCGCCGGCGAACCGGCGGTGTACGACGCGCGGGCGGTCCCCGCCGTCGTCTTCACCGACCCGGAGGTGGCGTGGTGCGGCCTGACCGAAACGGAAGCGAAGAAGCAGAACCGCGAAGTGAAGGTGGTCAAGTCTCCGTGGGTCGGTTCCGGCCGGGCGATGACGCTGGACCGCACGGAGGGGCTGACGAAGTTGATCGTGGATGCGGAGACGGATTTGATTTTGGGCGTCGGCATCGTGGGGGCGGGGGCCGGCGAGATGATCGCGGAGGCGATGTTGGCGATCGAGATGTCGGCGTCGGCCCGCGACGTGGCGCTGACCATGCACGCCCACCCGACGCTGTCGGAAACCGTGCTGGAGGCGGCGGAATCGCTGTACGGCCTCAACGTCCACATGCTGCCGAAGAAATAGCGCCGCCGGTTAGCCGCGACGCGCAGCGGAGCGCTTGGACGGAGCGCTCCCCTTCGGGTCGCGGCTAAACGGCGTTTCGCGGAAGCAGCCCGGCGGCTTGCAGTGCCGCCCGCATCCTCGGTGCCTTGTCCGGCGCCAGGCCCGACACCGGCGAGCGGCACGGCCCGATCGGCGTGCCCAGCATCTGCAGCGCCGCCTTCACCGCCCCCGGCTGCGTACACAAGGTCAGCGCCAGCCGCAGCGGATTGAGCCGCAGCTGCGCCGCCTTCGACGCCTCCAGGTCGCCGCGCCGGAAGGCGTTGTAAATCTCCGCTACCAGCGCCGGCGCGACGTTGCCCGTGGCCGGGACCGCCCCTTTCGCCCCGAACATCAGCGCGGGAAAGATCAACGTGTCGCGGCCCATCAACACCGAAAAGCGCTCCGGTACGGCGCGAATCATCTCGTTGGTGTTCTGCAAGTCGCCGCTGGAATCCTTGATCGCCAAGATGTTCGGGATTCCGGCGAGGCGGGCGACGGTGTCCACGTCGATCTTGACGCCGCCGCACGTCGCCGGGTTGTTGTACAGCACGACCGGCAGCGACGTGCTTTCGGCGATCCGGCGGTAGTGGTCGAAAATCTCCTGCTGCGTCGGGCTGATGAAGTACGGCGTGATGACGGAAACGCCGTCGGCCCCCTCGCGCTCCGCCATGCGCGTCAGCCGCACCACCTCGCGCGTCGTCTCGGCCCCCGTCCCAGCGTAGACCGGCACGCGCTTGTTGACGTGGGCCACGGCCGTGGCGATCACCTCCTGCTTTTCACGCTCATCCAGGGCGTAAAACTCGCTATTGGTGCCGAGCACGAAGACGCCGTGGACGCCGTGGCCGATGAGGTGGTCGAGGAACCAGCGCAGCCGCGGCAGATCGAGGTCTTCGTTGGGGAGCATCGGCATGGCGACGGGCGGAATGACGCCTTGGATGAGCATGAGTGTTCCTATCCCGGGGGAAGCAATGCACCCGCTTTTATGGGACCTGCCAGGTGACCACACCCAACACCGTTCGTTCGTAGGTCCGGATCGCGTTCGTGATTTGCGTGCGAACCGGCTCAACTCGGCCCGAATCCAGCGTTTGCATCACATGGGCCGCGACGCCGATTCGCACGGGAACGCTCACTTGGGGCAGCGGAATATCGAGGTCATAATCCGCCCGATTCCGCTCCCTGCGAAGGTCCTGAAGCTTTTGACCCGCCGCCTCAAGCCGGGCGTTGCCGCAATTGGACAGCCGCATCCATAAGTAAGCGTGGGCCTGATCGCCGCGGGGCGTTCGGAAACCGAGGTCGCGGAGCAACAGGCGGGCGGCGTGAAAAGCGGCGTAGTACGCGCGGCTGACGGCGCTTCGCCACGCCGCCTCCGTTGTCCCGGCGGCCAGGGCGTTTGCCAGGGTGAGGAAATCGCGCGGGTTCATGCGTCCTTGATCTCCAGGTGGAGACCGAAGCAACAGACGTGCGTGGCGGGACAAACCTTGAACAGTTCGCCGCTCCAATGCCAGTCGAGATCGACGTACTGCTCGACGGTCAGCCCGCCGATCTCCACCTCGAATGTGATCCACCGCAAGCCTTCGATTTCAGGATCGTATTCCAGCACCGGCGTGATGCGCCGGGCCGTCGGGAAGACCCGCCGGGTCATCTCGTACACCGGGATCAAATAGTCCGTCACGCCGCACTCGGCCGCGAAGGCGGTCACGTCGGCGGGGAATACGGGGGGCGCGACGGTCGTGGGTATGGTCATGCGATTTCTCCCAAGAAGAGGGCGGCCTACGAATCGCCAAACCCTCCGCCGTTCGAGTATATCACGGCAAAGCTCGATGGGGCGCCGTCAGGGCGCCGTTCTCACACCCTTGGGCATCTCCCCGCTATAGCTCGCCCACAGCGCGTCGACCGGGTGCGCCACCCACATCTCCGGCTTCATCTCTCGCAAATGACGGATGATCTGCAACGTGCAGCCGACGTTGCCGCTGAACACCGCTTGCGCCCCCGTGGCGACGATGTTCTTCGCCTTGCGCTGGCCTAGCGCATAGGACATCTCCGGCTGCGTGAGGTTGTAACTGCCGGCGGCGCCACAGCAAAGCTCAGTCTCGGCCAGCGGGACCAGTTCCAGGCCGGGGATCAGCCCCAGCAGCTGACGCGGCTGCTGGCGGATCTTCTGGGCGTGGCTCAGGCCGCAGGCGTCGTGATACGTCGCCTTGATCGGCAGCGGGTGCGTCGGCTTCACGGGGCCGAGTTCCATCAGGAACTCGCTAATGTCGCGTACTTTCGAGGCGAAGGCGGCCCCGACGCCGGCCGCCGGCGTCTTCTCCAGCAAATGTCCGTATTCCTTCAGCACCGGGCCGCAGCCGCCGGCGTTGTTGATGATCGCGTCCACCTTTTCGAGGCCTTCGTGTAGGGGCGGGGTTACCCCGCCCCTACCGCCGAACGCCCGGCAGTTGTCGGCGGCCAGCCGCTCCGCCTTCTTCTCCAGGCCGGCGTGATAGTGCAACGCGCCGCAACAGACTTGTGTTCGCGGTATCCAGACCTCGCAGCCGTTGCGTTGCAGCACGCGGGCGGTGTTGAGGTTCGTCCGCGGGAAAAAGGCGTCGGCCGCGCAGCCGGTGAACAGGGCCACGCGCGCCCGCCGTTTGCCCTCGGCCGGCAGCACCTCCGGCAGACGGCCGTAGTGCGGCGCCAGCGGCGGCACGATTTCCTGCATCAGCCGCAGCGACCGCGGCAAGAGCCGGCCCATCCGCCGCACCAGACCGTCCAGGCCCATCCGTTGCAACAGCCGCATCGGCGCCAGGGCCAGCCGCATCCGCCCGGCGTAGGGCGTCAGGTGAAACAGCATGAACCGTTGCAGGGCGTTGACCGTCGGCGCCGGCGGAAAGAAGCGCGTCATGTCCTTCTTGTACGAGCCGATGATCTTGCCGTACTGCACGCCGGACGGGCAGGCGCTCTCGCAGCCGCGGCACTCCAGGCACAAATCGAGGTGATGGCGTACCTCCTTGGTCAGCTCGGCCCGGCCGTCGGTCACGGCCCGCCACAGGTAGATGCGGCCGCGCGGACTGTCGTTCTCGTCGCCGGTCTCGACGTAGGTGGGGCACGACGACAGACACAGGCCGCAGTGGACGCAGTCCATGAAGAGTTCGTAATCGATGTTGCGGCCGAGGTTCGGCGCGGGCGGCAAGACCGGCAGGGAGGTTCGCGGCGCGTCGGCGGTGGTGGACATGCGATGTCTTTCAAGTAACCAGCCCGACGCGCAAGCGTGGGTTCCAGTAGAAGACCCTCGCTTGCGCGTCGGGCTGGTACGGATTTCAAATGCCGTCAACGAAGCGGCCGGGGTTGAACAGCCCGTTGGGGTCGAGCTTGGCCTTCACCTCGCGCATCAGCCAGGCGTCGCCGCGCGGCAGACCCCACACCGGCAGCGACCGCTTCCACTCCGGAGGGCAGCGCGGCAGGATCAGATTGCCCTGAGCGGCCTGGGCGGCTTCTTGCAACCCCTTCAGCATGTCCTGTGCGCGCTCCAACGTCAAGGCGCCGGGGAAGTGGCCGCGCACGATCCCGGAGCCGGCATGGGCGTGAATCCGCACGTCGTCGGACAGGCCCGCGGTTCGGAGGCAGAAGGACGCGACCGTTGCGGGCAGGACGTTGGCCTTGAACGACAACCGCGCCGGCCCCGGGTCGGTCGCCTCCACCAACTCGCGCCACAGCGTCTGGCCTGCGGCGCCGGCCCGCGCCTCCAGCCCGCGCACGCCGCCCGGCGTGATCTCCTGCAGCAGCCGGCGGACCTGCCAGTTCACCGCCTCGGCCCCGTCCTCGAAGCCGACCACCGCCACCCACGCGGCTTCCGGCAGCACCACGCCGGCCGCCCGCGCCACGGCGCGAACGGCCTCGGCGTTCAGCACGTCCAGGCAACAAGGCCGGGTACGGCTGTCGTGCAGAAGGTTCAGCAGCGCCTCCAGTCCGGCCGCGTCGCAGCCCAGCGTCAGCAGCGCCTGCGCCTCGGGAATCGGCCGGACCTTGAGGGTGGCCTGGACG
>Ga0182024_10017965_pt1 | contig 13217 bp, 11 predicted proteins | sample P32metaG_FD_120480 | JGI IMG/M metagenome (GOLD analysis project Ga0182024, IMG submission 120480) | Permafrost microbial communities from Stordalen Mire, Sweden - P3-2 metaG (Illumina Assembly) | ecosystem: Environmental > Terrestrial > Soil > Wetlands > Permafrost | place: Sweden: Stordalen...
CCACGCGCGAGACCTGCGACGCACGCAGCGCCAAACCGCGCCGTGTAATCACTCAGTTTGCCACAAGACGAAGTAAAGAAGTAGGGAGGCAAGAAACGAAGCGATCGAGGAGGCTGAGGAAGAAAACAGTTATAGGAAGACGCGAAATGGCGTGCGGCCGTGAAGTGCCTCTCTAGAGCCTTGCCGTTTCCGCGTCGCCACGCGGCGTGTGTTTTGCCCCTCTTCCGCCAGCGGTATATAGTTACAAAGGATAGTTAAAAAACGGGCCGCTCGCGTTTCGCTGCGCGCGCCGCTCATCTCCACGTCTCAGCAAATACGGCGCGAAAAACGCACGGGATCATAAGTCCTTCGCAACTTGGGCACGCAACAGAGGCAAAAGGCAAGCCGCACGGATGGCCGCAGACATCAGCAAGCACCTGGACCGCGCCAAGCGCTTCCTCGAGAAGAATCGTGTCGAGGACGCGATCGAAGCGTATTTGGCGGTGATCGACGCGGCTCCGCAACACCAAGAGGCCACGCAAGCGCTCGGCGATCTCTACGCGCGCATGGAGCAGCCGGACCGCGCGGCGATTTACTACGGTCTTCTTTTTGATTTGCTGGTGGAGCCGCGCGACGAAATCAAAGCGCTGGCAATTTACAATCGGTTCTTGCGTCCTGCGGCGGGACATCAGCCACCCGAACGCATCGCGCGTTACGCATTCCTGCAGCAGAAGCAGAATCGCTTCGACGAAGCGATCGAGCAATATTCGAAAGCCGCCGAAATGTTCACGGAAGCGGGGCGCGCCGAAGACGCCCTGTTTTGCTGGGAACGCACCGCGCAGCTCGCTCCCGAGAATATTTCGCGGCACCTCCGGCTCGCGGAAGCTGCCGAGAAAATCGGCAAGAATGCGCTGGCTGCCAGAGCATTTCTGCGCACTGGACAGCTGGCGTCCGCCAGCGGAGCCAAAGCGGAAGCGCTCCAGTTTCTGGGTCGCGCCTACAAACTGGCGCCGCAGGAACGCAGCGTCGCGCTTCTCTACGCCGACGCCACCCTGAAATCAGGGGATGCCGCGCAAGCTGCGGCGCTGCTCGAACCTTTCGCCGGCGCCGAAAAAGACGCCAACTTTCTGGACACCTACGCCGATGCGCTGATGTCGTCCGGGCAACTGGATCGCGCGCGGGACGTCCTCGAAGGACTTCTGCGCGAAAAGAATGAAGGCATTCCACGACTATTTGAGCTGGTGGACTTGTACATTGCGGCAGGGCAGGACGCGAAAGCAGTGGAACTCCTGCAGGCGCTGAAGAAGCGCATGTTTGCGGACAAGCGCCAGAACGATTTCGCGACGCAAATGGATAGCGTGGGCGCGAAGCATCCGACATCGCAGCCGATTCTGGAATTCTGGGCGGCTCTCTACAATGAGTTGAACCGCGAATCGCAATATTTCGAAATCTTGATCAAGTTGTTTGACGTTTACCTGAACAGCGGAAATGTCGCGAAGGCCGGGGACGCGATCGAAAGGCTCGTGGACATCGATGCCTACGACCATCGCAATCAGGAACGCATTCAACGGATGCGCGGTCGCGTGGATGACGGTTTCCTGAAGGGGATCGAGGCGAGGCTGGCCAAGTCGGGCACCGTGGGCGCGCCTAACGTCGCGCAGCCGCGGCAATCGTCCTTGGAGGGCGGAAGTGCTTCGCAAGCGGTGACCGAAGAGGGCCGCAAGATGCAGGCGCTGGAAGACTTGATCGTCCAGACCGAGATTTTTCTGCAGTACTCGCTGCAAGCGAAGGCGCTGGAGCGTTTGCAGAAGATTGCGGCGATGTTTCCCGGAGAAGAAGAGCGACATCCGCGTTTGCGCAATCTTTATCAACTGGCAAATTGGTGGCCGCAGGGAGCGCCGAAAGCGAAAGCTCCGGAAGTTTCGGCCGCGCCACAGCCGCGCCAAGCGCCTCCGGAACCCTCGGCGGAACCGTCTTCCAACATCACCACGAGGACCGGCGTGTACACCGCGGAAACCCTCCGCGATCTTTCCAAAATCTCCGAGATCAACCAGAAAATATTTCGCCAGCAAACACCGCGGGCCATGCTGAACACCGCGGTCAACGAGGTAGGTGGTTATCTTCGCGCCGCACGCGCACTCGCGGTCGTCGGGGCGCCCGGGCGGCCGCCCGAACTCGCCGCGGAATATTGCGCGCAGGGTCTACGGCCCGCGCCTGGCGCTCAAGTGGTGTTCCTGCTTGCGCACATGGAGAAGGCGCAGCCCGACGAGCTTGGCGGGTTGATGGTGGACGCGACGGAAGGATCCATCCTGAGCGAACTCGGCTTGGCCACGGCGCTCGGCGTGATCATTACGGACAAAGAAACGCAGATCCCCGCGGGCATGTTGATCGTGGCCCATGCAGCGCCTCACAAATGGAAGCCGAATGAAGCCTATTTCCTGCAAGCCATCGGCGATCAGATGCTGATGAGCGTGAGCCATACGCGGTTGAGGTCCCTGGTTCGGCGCATGGGGGTGTCGGACGAGCGCACCGGCTTGTTGAGCCGCAGTTCGTATCAGAGTTGTTTGCTTACCGAAGCGGACCGTTCGCGGTCGCAAGGAACGCCGCTGGCACTGGCAATTTTGCAGATCGATCGCGGGGCGGAGATTCTGCGGCAGCACGGGGAATCTCCGGTGGAGCGTTTTCTGGAGCAGCTCGCGAGGTCGCTGCAGCCGATCGTGCGGCAGAATGACGTGGCGGTAAAATATACGTCGTGGTCGCTGGCATTTATTTTGCCGGACACGACTTTGGCGGGGGCGCAGAACCTTGCGGACAAATTGCGCCGTGCGGCGTCGGGTGTGCGGCCGCCTTGGGATTCGACGCAGATCACGTTGAGCGCGGGAATTGTGGAGGCTGTGGCGAAGCCCGACTATGAGAGTGAGGACATTGTCACCGATTTGATCAACCGCGCCGAGAATTCCGCGGAAGAGGCGCGGAAACAGGGTGGGGACACGATTGTGGCGCTGGAGAGCCCGAAGATTTGAGAGACGAAGTAAAAAAGCAATGAAGTAAAGAAGTGATGAGAAAAAGCAGGAAGCCGTTGGGTTCCCACGACATTTTCCTGGGGTTGGATTTGAGATCCTTCGGCTACCCTGATCGGGTAGCTTCAGGTTGACAGTACTTACCGTGGTGTGGCGGATGCTTGCCCTTGGAGAATGTGCGCGTTCCGTGGACGGTGGACTGAAAATGGTACGGAGAGCGAGGTTGCAATGTTTCCTACGGATGTGGTGATTGTTGCGGGGGCGCGGACGCCGATGGCGCGGTATACCGGTTCGTTTTCCGAGGTGTCGGCGATTGATTTGGCGGCGCATGCCTCGAAGGAAGCGATTCGGAGGTCGGGCGTCGATCCCGCGGAATTCGATCACGCGATTTTTGGCAACGTCATGCAGACGAGCGCGGACGCCCTTTACGGAGCGCGGCACGTTGGATTGAAAGCCGGACTGAAGATGGAGACGCCCGCGGTGACGGTCAACCGGTTGTGCGGGTCCGGGATCGAAGCTATTTCGCAGGCGGCGCATCGTTTGCTGCTTGGCGAAGCTGTCATGGTTTTGGCCGGCGGGATGGAAAACATGACCCAGTCGCCGTTCGTCATTCGTGGAGCGCGCACTGGCCTGCGGCTTGGGGGAGGGGCGCTGGAAGACTCGTTGATGGCCGGACTGACGGATACCTATTGCGGGTTGCCGATGGCGTTGACGGCGGAGAAGCTTGCAGAACAGCAGGGGATCACGCGCAAGGACGCGGATGCGTACGCTTTGCGTAGCCAACAGGCGGCGGATGCGGCGTACAAAGCGTGTCGCGTGAAAGAAGAACTTGTGCCGGTGGAGGTGAAGCAGGGAAAGAAGACGATTGTAGTGAGCGAAGACGATCATCGTCGGCCGGATACGACGATGGAGATTTTGGAGAAGCTGCCGCCGTCGTTCAAGAAGGACGGAATTGTTACCGCAGGGAACGCGAGCGGCATTGTGGACGGGGCTGCGGCGGTAGTAGTGACGCGCGAGAAGATTGCGAAGGACCGTGGATTGAAACCTGTTGGGCGGATCGTGTCGTGGGCGGTGGCCGGCGTCGATCCGAGCATTATGGGGATTGGACCGGTGCCGTCGTCGCAAAAGGCTTTGAAGTTGGCAGGGCTTACGCTGGAGCAGATGGATCGCATCGAGGTGAATGAGGCGTTTGCGGCGCAGTATCTTGCGGTGGAAAAAGTTTTGCGGCTGAATCGCGAGAAAACGAATGTTAACGGTGGGGCGATCGCTTTGGGCCACCCGCTTGGGGCTTCGGGTACGCGGCTGGTGATTACAATTTTGAATGAGCTGCGACGGAACAATTTGCGATATGGATTGGCGACGGCGTGCATCGGGGGCGGGCAGGGAATCGCAATGGTGGTCGAGGCGCTGTACAATTAGCGGCGCTTGCGGGCGGGAAGAATAAGTCACCTGATACAGTAAGACTTGCTGAAATGGCGCACCGCCGAGCTGTGCCTCTACAAAAGGCGGGGCATCGAACGCGATGCGTTCCCCAAATTGGTGGAACTGCTGAAGACTTTTCACGAGGGAAGAATGGCGATTCAAAAGGTGGGAGTTGTGGGGTGTGGGTTGATGGGGTCGGGCATCGCGCAGGTGGCCGCGCACGCTGGATTTACAACCATTGTGCGCGAGGTTTCGCCGGAGGTCGTGGACAAAGGGCTGAAGGGAATTGACAAGAATCTTGCGCGAATCGTGGAGAAGGGGACGATCACCGAGGGGCAGAAGGCCGAAATTCGCGGCCGGCTGAAGGGCACCACCGCCGTAGAGGATTTGAAAGATTGCGACGTGGTGATCGAGGCGATCATCGAGCAGCTTCCGGCGAAGCGCGAACTGTTCGCCAAGCTCGACGCGATTTGTCCGGCTTCCACCATTTTCGCGAGCAACACTTCTTCGCTGACCATTACCGAAATTGCGGCGGTTACCAAACGGCCAGAGCGGTTTGTTGGGTTGCATTTTTTTAATCCTGTTCCGGTGATGAAACTGGTGGAAGTGGTGAGAACGATTGCGACCGACTCCGACGTGTATGAGGAGATGGTGGCTTTCGGGGCGAAATTGGGGAAGACGCCGGTTCGCGCGCACGACAGCACCGGGTTCATCGTCAATCGGCTGCTGGTGCCTTATTTGCTGGATGCGATCCGGGCGCTGGAAGAGGGCGTCGGCTCGATCGAGGATATTGATAACTCGATGAAGCTTGGTTGCGGGCATCCGATGGGGCCGTTGACGTTGCTGGATTTCGTGGGGCTCGATACGACGTATTACATCGCGAATATTATGTTTGACGAGTTTCGCGAGCGGCGATTTGCGTCGCCACCGTTGTTGAAGAGGATGGTGCTGGCGGGGTGGAATGGGCGGAAGGCCGGGCGGGGATTTTATGATTATTCGGACCCGCAGAAACCGAAGGCGATGAACTTTTAGGAGCTGGCCTTCGGAAACGGGATCGCTGACAGTTTTTGCCGGGGGGATACCAGGGTTGCAAGCAATTGCCGGAGCGCGAGACGAATATGGGATTTGAGAATTTGCTTTACGAGAAAAGAGACGGAATCGCGTTTGTTACCTTTAATCGGCCGAAGGTGCTGAACGCGCTGAACCGCAAGACGGTGGAAGAATTGCGCGATACGCTGGTGGATGCCTGCGACGATGTATCGGTGCGGGTTCTCATTCTTACGGGCGCGGGAGAAAAATCGTTTGTGGCCGGCGCGGACATTGGCGAGCTGGCGCAGCGCACGGCCGTTGACGGAAAAGATTTCTCGCTGTTTGGGCAAGGCGTCTTCCATCTTTTGGAGACGATGGGGAAACCTTCGATTTGCGCGATCAATGGTTTCGCGTTGGGCGGCGGGTGCGAGCTTGCACTTTCTTGCACGATTCGGATTGCCAGCAAGACGGCGAAGCTTGGGCAGCCGGAAGTGAAATTGGGGATTATTCCGGGTTACGGTGGCTCTCAGCGGCTGGCGCGGCTTTGTGGCAAGGGCGTGGCGCACGAACTTTGTCTTACCGGCGAAATGATTACGGCGGAAGAGGCGCAGCGCATTGGGCTGGTCAATCGCATTTATGAGCCCGCGGAACTTTTGCCTGCGGCCGAAGCCATGGCGAAGAAAATTATTGCGAATGCTCCGCTGGCCGTGAAATACACGATGGAGGCGATCGAGCGGGGCGTCGAAATGCCACAGGAAGAAGGACTGTTTCTGGAGGCAACGCTGTTTGGGCTTTCGTGCGCGACCGAGGATATGCGCGAGGGTACAAAGGCTTTTCTGGAAAAGCGACCGGCGCAATTCAAAGGGGAGTAATGGAAGTTGATGAGACGAAGGAAGCAAGGAAAAAGGGCCGTGAGCGTTTGAGTCGACGAGCGGCGTGAAATTGAAATGGAAAATCTAAAGCCTGGCAAAATCAGTGGTGAACTCAGCGGTGCGGGATTGCGCTTTGGCATTGTCGTGAGCCGATTTAACAGCTTTATCACCGAGCGATTGCTGTCGGCGGCCATTGATGCACTGGAACGGGCGGGCGCAGCGAGCAAAGACGTCGATGTGGTCCACGTGCCTGGAGCGTTTGAGTTGCCGCTGGCTGCGAAAAAACTTGCGGCTACTGGCCGCTACCACGCGCTCATTGCGATTGGGTGCGTTTTGCGTGGCGAGACGACCCACTACGATTGCGTTTGCTCGGAAACGGCGCGGGGGTTGCAGCTCGCGCAGATGGACAGCGGGCTGCCCATCATTTTTTGCGTGCTGACTTGCGACACGCTGGAGCAAGCTATCGATCGCGCCGGCTTGAAGGGCGGGAACAAGGGATTTGAGGCGGGGCTTGGCGCCATTGAAATGGCGCAACTTTCGCGCAAGCTGCGAGCAGCCAAGGCAGGGCCGGGCGCGGCTGGAAAGTCGCGGCGCAAATAACTTGTCTCTCCGCACGAAATCCCGGGAGTTTGCCATGCAGATGCTTTTTCAATGGGATATGAGTCATCAGGAGCCGGCGAAGCTCGAGGATAAATTTTGGCGCGCGGCCAAAGCTGCCGACTCCACGCGGGATTTCGCGAATCAGTTATTCGAGGGCGCTGCGAGAGATGTCATTGCACTGGATGCACTGATTGTGAAGCACGCGGAGAATTGGCGATTGGAACGGCTGGCAATTATCGATCGGGCTGTTTTGCGCCTGGCGATGCACGAGTTGCGGGCGACGGATACGCCGCCTAAAGTGGTGATCAATGAGGCTGTCGATCTCGCCAAAAAGTTTTCTTCCGAGGAGTCGGGGGCATTTGTGAATGGCATTCTCGATGCTTTCCGGAAAACGCTGGCTTCATCGGCCCAGGCAGCTGAAAAACTGTGACGCCGCGTTGGGTGGCCATCTCTAAAATAGATGAGTGCGATCTCATCCCTTCGCACACGTTGCGGGCGGTTCCTTGTGGATTCAGAGGGCGCCCGCCACGGTCGGCGGCCGCTACAGTTGGCGGTTAGGCGTCGATCGTCCCTTCGAAGACCTTTACGGCGGCGCCGCTGACACGCGGGACTAATTTTTTTCCGCTCTTTGTTACTTCTACCTCGATGTGACTTGGGCGGCCCATTTCTTCGCCTTGCAGAATGCCGAGCGTGTGGCCGGGGGAGAGTTTGCCCTGGCGCACGAGGTATGCGCCCAGTGACCCTGCGGCGGAGCCGGTTGCGGCGTCTTCGTATTGCTCCCACGGCAGCATTCCGCGGGAGAATATTTTGCCGTTGACGCCGGAGGTGAAGCAGTACGCCATGGTGCCGTTTTTCCCAAGCAGTTTGCGCAGCTCGATCATGTTCATGGAGATTTTGGCCAGGGCGGAGCGATTGCGTAGAGGCACCATCAAATTGAAAATGCCGGTGGAGACGAATTCGGGCTCGAGCTTGGGATCGAAATCTTTGGTGGTCAGGCCGAGAGCGGCGGCGAGGGCTCTCTTGTTGATTTTCGCGGGACGAAAGGCGGCTACCTTCTGTGTCATGGTCACGCGCTGCGGGCGGCCTTCTTTGAAGCGAATCTCGACCGGCAAAACGCCCGCGCCGGTCTGCTGCAAAATGTGAACGCCGCCTTCCTGCGCGGGAACGACGCCGAGTTCGGCGAGCAGGAACCAGGTGCCGATCACCGGATGTCCAGCAAGCTTCAGTTCTTCGCGCGTGGTGAAGATTCTGAGGCGCGCGAGCGCGTTGTCTTCGGTGGGCTTCTGCACGAAAACAGTTTCGGAAAGATTTATTTCTCGCGCGATGGCGAGCATGGCGTCGTCGGAAAGGCCGTCGCCGTCGGTGATGACCGCGAGCGGATTGCCTTCGAAGCGGGTAGTGGTAAAAACATCGAGCGTGTAGAAGCGGCGTTCCATAGATTGGTCGATTGTCACTGCTGAGCAGGATGGGGGGTCAGATGCGCTCGAGCTGGGCGACGGTCCTTTCGTTGGTAATATTACCCGTATTCAGGGTGGATTTGGGCTGGATTAGGATGAGGTGCACTTCCTCGTCCGCTACCGGACCGTGCTCGACCCCTCTGGGAACGATCACAAATTCGCCCGGACAGATCACCGCTTCGCGGTCGCGGAATTTCATCCGCAGCGTTCCTTTCACGACCAGGAACAGTTCATCTTCATTGTCATAGTGATGGAAGACGAACTCGCCCTTGAGCTTCACGGCTTTGACGTGGGTGTCGTTCAAGTCGCCGATGATGCGAGGATGGAAGTAGTCGGAGAATTGGCTGAATTTTTCGCTCAGATTTACGGTTTCCATCGAGGCCTCTTCAAATAACTCGACCTTTACCTATGCTACAGGCTTCGCACCGCTTCGATAACGGCGCCTAGAACGCGGCGCGTGGTTTCTGGTTTGTTGGTTTCGGAATAGACGCGGAGCAAATTCTCCGTGCCCGATGCGCGGACCATGACCCAGCCGGCTTTGCCCAGGTACAGCTTGATTCCGTCCATATCCTCGCGGCCGGCTACTGGCCAATCCAGGAGTTTTTGCATTTTCGCGTTGGAGAAATGCTCGAGCGCCTTTTCTTTCTGACCGGGCTTCAGATCCAGATCGATGCGACCGTAGTGATATTCGCCGAATTCCGCATGCAGCGCGCCTAATAACTCGCCGAGTGACTTGCCGTGCCAGGCCATGAGTTCCGCGAGCAGCAGGGCGGAGACCGTGGCATCGCGCTCGGGAAGATACAGGCTCGTGCCAATACCGCCGCTTTCTTCGCCGCCGATCAGGATATTTTGCTCCAGCATCAGTTCGCAAATGTACTTGAAGCCGATAGGGACTTCACGCAGCGTGCGGCCGAACTTGACGGCCAGCTTGTCGATCAACTTGGTGACGGAAAACGTTTTGGCGATGTCGCCGGGCAGATTGCGCGTTCCGACCAGATGCCAAACGAGCAACGCGAAAATCTGGTGCGGATTGACGAAGGAGCCGTCGCGATCGATGGCGCCGATGCGGTCGCCGTCGCCATCGGCGCAAAAGCCGGCGTCGTATTTTCCGGCCTGAACGGCTTTGCGCAGTGGATCGATGTGCGGCTCGATCGGTTCGGGATGCGCGCCGCCAAACAGCGGGTCGCGCGTGCCGCGAATTTCGTCGCAGGCGATGCCGTTGCGTTTGAAGACATCGGGAAGCAGTCCCGCGGCGGAGCCGTGCATGGCGTCGGAGACGAAGCGAAACTTTGCGGCGTGCAGGCGATCCCAATCGACAAGTTTCTCGATGGTGTCGAGATAGGGAGCGCGCGGTTCCAGCGACTGAATTAAATCTTTGCGCGGGGGCAACGCCGGCACGCCGTCACGGTGGACATTGTCGAGTTCGGTTTCGATTTGCGCGACGATGGAGGGAAGGGCGCTGCTGCCGTAACTCGCTTTGTACTTGATGCCGTTCCAGCGGTACGGATTGTGGCTGGCGGTGATGACGAGACCACCGGCCGCTTTTCGTTGACGAACCAGGAGCGAGATTGCGGGCGTCGGGCAGGGTTTGTCGGTCAACCAGACGGGCGTTCCCGTGGCGCTGATGGTGTCCGCGACGGCGGCGGCGATATGGTCGGCGGCGAACCGGTGATCGTAGCCGATCAGCACGCCTTTGCGGGCGTCTTCGCTGCGCACGACGTAGCGCGCGATAGCGTGCGCGACGATGCGCGCGTTCGCGAAGGTGAAATCCTCGGCGATGATGCCGCGCCAGCCATCCGTTCCAAAGCGAATGGAAGTCATAAGAGGTTGAGTATACGCGACGCGGTGTGGCCGCTAACAGGCCGGATTGGCCTGTTTAGAGTAAATTTTTTCGCTGCAGTTCTTCGAGTTTTTTGACGATTTTGCCGACATCCTGGGCGCGTTCGCGCGGGCAGATCAGCAAGGCGTCCGGAGTCTCGACGACCACCAGGTCGCGAATACCAATCGCTGCGACGAATTTGGTGGGGCTCCACAAAAAATTCCCCTCAGCGTCGATGGCGTGACCCTCGCCAGCGAATATGTTCTCGCCCGGCTTTTTCGCGAGGAGTTCATACACCGCGGTCCAGGAGCCGATATCGCTCCAGCCCACTTCGGCGGGAAACACGAAGACGCGGGGCTGGCCTTGTTCGCGCGTGGCCGGCTCGAGGACCGCGTAGTCGACAGAAATATTCTCAAGCGTCGGATAGATTTCGTGTAGATGTTTTTCGTAGCTCCGCTTGCCGATGCTTGTGGCCAGAGACTCCAAAGCGGCGCACGTCTTTGGCAAATAGTGTTTCAGATTGTCGAGAAACGTCGAGGCCCGCCAGAAAAACATGCCAGCGTTCCAATGATAGTCGCCGGAGCCCGCATACTCTTTCGCCAGGGCCAAGGCTGGTTTTTCGGTGAAGCGCCGCACGGCAAAAACGGGAAAGCCTTTGGAATCGAGCGCGTTTCCCATGCGCTCGATGTACCCAAAGCCGGTATCGGGGCGCGTCGGCGGAATGCCGAGCACAACCATGCGGCCGGGCTCACGCGCCATTTCAAGCGCGGCGCGCACGATCACGCGGTAACGTTCCGGGTTCGCGATGTAGTGATCCGCCGGCAGAACCGCCAGCAGCGCGTCGCCACGCGCGGAATGACGCACGTGAAGTGCCGCCAGCGCGATGGCCGCCGCGGTGTTGCGCCCAGCGGGCTCGGTCAGCACACGGCGCCGCGCCGGGGCGGGCATTTGTTTGCGCACTTCCTGCGCTTGCTCGCTGTTGGTGACCGTCCAGATGCGTTCTGGAGGAATGAGCGGCCGCAAGCGCGCGACCGTCTGCTCCAGCATGGTTTCGTTCCCGACGATATTCAGCAACTGCTTAGGCGTGCGCGTGCGGCTCCGCGGCCAGAAACGCGTGCCCCGTCCACCGGCCAGAATCACGGCGTGCGTGGTTAATTTGTCGGTCGCCATGTGTCCCTTGTGCTACGCGAATATTGTTTGAGCCGCCAGCGCTTCGGGAATGTCGGCCTCGCGAATCTCTGCGTTCAGTTTTGCCAAGTTGGGGACGTAGGTTCGGATCAACGACGTACTGGGTCCATCGTTTTGCGCCGAGTGCAACGAAAAACGGCCCAGAGAAGCGGGTATCAGCCAGCATTCGCCCGCCTGATATGGCAAAGGCGAATCCTGCCAGCGGATGTGGCCATGGCCTGCAAGGATTACCAACAACTCGAAACGTTCCGGCGAAACTTCAGCGGATGCTTCGGTGTCAAATACCCATCGCTCCGTGGCGAAGTAGGAGCACGCGGCGAGAAGCGACTTGTTCCTTGGCTCGCCGTTTAGTGCGAGTGACGACACCTTTCCGCCTTTGCAAGCGCCGAAATGGATCACCTGCAGCGCTTTCTCGATGTGAAGCTCTCGTGGTCGACCGTGCGCGTCGGTGCGGCCATAGTCATAGACGCGATACGTCAAATCCGAATATTCCTGCACTTCGCACACGATCATTCCAGGGCCGATGGCGTGCGGCGTTCCCGCCGGAACGAAAATGGTGTCACCCGCGTGCACTGGAAGAGATTGAAACAGGGATTCCAGCGTTTGCTTCTGCAGACCGGCGAGGAATGCCTTTTTATCCGCGCCGGGTTTGAGGCCCAGCAGGATGCGGGCATCGGGTCCCGCCGAGACGATGTGCCACATCTCCGTTTTTCCGCGGCCGCCCGCGGCTCGCTCGTGAACCGAGGCGTAGGCATCGTCAGGGTGCACCTGGAGCGACAGGATTTCCTTGGGGAAAATAAACTTTACCAGCAGAGGAAACTCTTCTCCGGCGGAGAAGCGTGTGCCGCGCCAGTCAGCGGGCATTTCGCGCCACGCTTCGCCGAGGGTCTTGCCGCGAAACTCGGGCGTGGCAATTTTGCAGTCGAGACCCGTGAGCCACGCTTCGCCGAGAGGCTCCGCGAGATTCGATTTCTCGGGAAATAACGGCGCGAGCGAACGAGCGCCCCAAATCCGCGGGCTGAAGATGGGCTCGACGCGTTGCGGCGAGGGTTTCACGAATCAGGCCGCGGCTTCGGCTCGAGAGAAGAACCGGTCGAGGCGGCGCAAGCCTTCGTCGATGCGCTCGATGGAAGTGGCATACGAAAGGCGCAAATAGCCCGGGGCGCCGAACGCGTCACCTGGCACCAACGCGACTCGTGCCTGATCGAGCAAGATTTTCGCCAGCTCGGTTGTATCCTTCGCGAGCGCGTGGCCGCTGTTGCCGTTGGCCAGATGCGCCGCAACGTTGGGAAATGCGTAGAACGCGCCGCCCGGCCACTCGCAGGTCACGCCAGGGATGGCGCGCAAACCTTCCACGATACGCTTCCGGCGCTTCGCGTATTCCGCCAGCATCACGGGAACCGAGTCCATGGAACCGCGCATGGCTTCGAGCGCGGCATGCTGCGCGATCGATGTCGGGTTCGACGTGGACTGGCTTTGCAGCTTTACCGTGGCTTGGATCAGCGCTTCCGGCGCCAGCGTGTAGCCGATGCGCCAGCCGGTCATGGCGAACGTCTTGGACATGGATCCGATGATGATGACGTGATCTTTCGAGCCGGCCGGGCTCGCAATCGAATAGGGTTTGTGCGGCTCGTACGTGAAGTGCGAGTAGCACTCGTCGCCCATCAGCCACACATTGTGCTTCTTGCACGCTGCGAGAATGCGTTCGTACTCGTCCGGCGGAATCACGCCGCCGGTGGGATTGTTCGGCGACCGAAGAATAACCATCCGCGTCTTCGGCGTGATGGCTTTCTCGATCACCGATGCTCTCACGCTAAAGCAATCTTCCGGG
>Ga0182024_10017966_pt1 | contig 13216 bp, 14 predicted proteins | sample P32metaG_FD_120480 | JGI IMG/M metagenome (GOLD analysis project Ga0182024, IMG submission 120480) | Permafrost microbial communities from Stordalen Mire, Sweden - P3-2 metaG (Illumina Assembly) | ecosystem: Environmental > Terrestrial > Soil > Wetlands > Permafrost | place: Sweden: Stordalen...
ATTTCGGCGACGATTTTTTTTGCCAGCGCTTCGTCCCGGTATTCGTCGAGGAATTTCATGAGGAACTCCCGGAGGCGGCATCGGGTTCGAGGTCGGGCGCGTCGAGTTCGCCAAGCTGCCCCATATCTTCGAGGAGTTTGTAGGTGCGGGCGGCTTCATCTTCATCCACCTTGCCGAGGGCAAAACCTACGTGGACGAGGATGTAATCGCCCTTTACAACCTCGGGGGTGTATTCGAGGCAAACCTGCTTTACGATGCCGCCGAAGTTGGCCCGCCCCATGCGGACCCCGTGGCCATCATCGGTGATTTCGAGGAGCTTACCGGGGATTGCGAGGCACATGGGTCAGAGGGGGGTGGAGCGTTAGAATTTTCTAAACTGCTCTAATACGGCCAACGGTTGGGTTTTATCCACAGATTTACGCAGATTTTCACAGATTCCTTTGAAGTGATTTGGGCCTCGGCTATCTCCAGGTTTCCCGTTCCGTGTAGCCGACTTGTATGTAGATGAAAGGGAGGTTGGTGTTTTGGCGCTCGTAGATTTCGGTGATGCCGGAGGAGAGGGGAATCTCGAAGAAATCGGGGACAGATTTTGCGTTTACCGTCGCGCCATCCTTGCTGCCGCCGATGAATTCTGTGGGGAAAGTCTCTTCAAACATGGGATGCGGATTCTCTGTAGATAGCCCGAAATGCGTGTGGGGGGTATTCTGTGATTGCACTCATATAGTCGCCGAAATTGCGCGAATGAGATGGACCTCTGTTGGCGGGCTCTCACCTATTCTTGGTATGGAAATCCAGGAACTGATGAAGCAACGGCTGTCCGGCATTCCACGGTCCGGGCTGTACAAGAGATAGACGAGAAGCAATGAATTTTCGTTTTACATTTTACGCAATATCGCGTATCTTTATTGTGTTCCCCAGAACACAATGCGCCGGTTGAAAATTTCACCGAATTCGCACGCATCGCGCGCGGATGACGAGGGAAACATGCCCGGAGTCCGACAGGCCGGAAGAGGTGTGCGGGGCGATCTCTGGAAATCAACCGATTAATACAATGCAAAGTATAATTCTGTATCACCGTTTGGGGGCTCAGCCGTTTGCAAGACCCATTAGCACGCCGCGCCTGGTTACGTGCGACGGGCTGCAAGTGTTTTTGGAATCAGACGAGTGGATTCCGGTGGGGAAGGAAGGGACCACTTATTACCTGGATGCGGGCTCGCCTGATGAGGATGAGGACGTGGTGACGCTGGTCAGTTTTTCGCCCATCGTCGATACGAGCAGGCCGTTTCATTTGAAGGGAACGCTCTATCCGGGGATTACGTGCAAGGCGATGGACGGGGCGCCGCACGGGGCGTAGGGGGTGCGGTCGACGAAGGCTTCTGCTAATTTGGCGGCACTGGGTCGCCTTCCCGGATGCGGATGGCATTTGCAGCGGCCATGATTTGGCCGAGGGCTATGCCGCCGTCGTTGGGAGGGAGGTGCTGGTGCCAGTGGGGGTCGAAGCCAGCGGAGGTGAGGCGCTGGACGGCCCGCTCGGAGAGGTAGCGGTTTTGGAAGCAGCCTCCTGTCAGCACGACGGTTTCCACATCGGTCTGCCGCGCAATCGAGACGATGATTTCGGCGAGCGTATTGTGGAAGCGGGTCGAGATCGTCGGGAGGGCGATTTTATGGCGCAACTCTTCCAGGATGGCGAGGATGATGGGCTGCCAATCGATGATCGGGGTGCGGATTTCGAACGGGTATGAATCTGTAATGGTGGGGTCGATGGCGAATTCCAGTTCCATCGCCGCCTGGCCTTCGAAGCTGGTCTGCTGGCGAAGGCCGGTGAGCGAGGCGACGGCATCGAAGAGCCGGCCTGCGCTGGATGTGAGGGGGGAGTGGAGCCGCATCGAGAGCATTTGCTTGAAGAGGCGTGCTTCCTGCGGGGAGGTGCTGATTGGCAGGTCGGGATTGTCCCAAAGCTCTGTGCCGAATATCTCATGGAGGACACCGAGCGCGGATCGGCGGGGCTGTTTGACGGCGGCATCCCCGCCGGGCAGCGGGAACTGGCGCAGGAAGGCGACGCGCTCGAAGCCGGCGGCCGCGGCGAGGAGGAATTCCCCCCCCCAAATGGTGTGATCCGGGCCGAAGCCTGTGCCATCCCACGAAACGCCGAGCGCCGGCGGAGCGATGTCGTTCTCAGCCATGCACGCGAGGACGTGGGCGTAGTGATGCTGCACCGGGAAGCAAGGCGCCGGGAATGAGGCAGCGAAATGGGTCGAGAGATAATCAGGGTGCATATCGCATGCGATGGCCGCGGGTGCGGTCTCATAGAGGCGCGGGAGATCGGCCGCGGTCTTGCGGAATGCGTCATAAGCGGCCGCGGTCTCGAGATCGCCGATGTGCTGGCTGATGAAGACTTCCGTCCCGACGCTCAGGGCGATGGTGGTCTTCATGTGTGCGCCGACGGCGAGGATGGGGGGAAGAGGCGCGGCCACATGGAGCGGGAGAGGCGCATAACCCCGGGCGCGGCGGAGGATTTGCTCGCGGCCGCAGAGGAGGCGGGCGATGGAATCGTCCATGTGACGGACGACGGGGCGATCGTGGACGAGGAGAAAATCGGCGATGCCGCGGAGCCGCTCCAGGGCTTCGAATTCGTCGGTGCAAAGCGGCTCGTCGGAGAGATTGCCGCTGGTGGCGACGACTGGGAAACCGAGGTCCGAGAGCAGGAGATGGTGCAGGGGCGTATAGGGGAGCATTGCGCCGAGGTTCGGGTTTCCCGGCGCAACGGCGCGTGAGACGAGCCTGGCAGAGCCGGTGGGGCAGATGCGCACGAGGACGATGGGGCTCTCGGCGGAAAGCAGGAGCTGCTCTTCCGCGAGGGAGACTTCGCAGGCGTGGCGGATTTGGGAGAGGGCGGGGAACATTACGGCGAACGGTTTTTCTTCCCGGTGCTTGAGCGCGCGGAGGCGCTCAACGGCTGCGTCCGAGCGTGCATCCACGAGCAATTGGAAGCCGCCCATGCCTTTGAGCGCGAGCACCCGGCCGTCGCGGATTACCTGTGCGGCCTGGCGGAGGGCGTCGTCGCGCCGGGAGAGGGTGGCGCCCGTGGCGTCCCAGAGTTCGAGCTGCGGGCCGCAGGCGGGGCAGGCATTGGGCTGGGCGTGGAAGCGACGGTCATCGGGGTCGTGGTATTCGCGGGCGCATTCCGGGCACATCGTGAAATTCTTCATCGATGTGTTGGCGCGGTCGTAGGGGAGGGCCTCGGTGATCGAGAAGCGGGGGCCGCAGTTGGTGCAATTGGTGAACGGATAGCGGTGCCGGCGATTTGCGGGATCGAATATCTCGCGGGCGCAATCCGCGCATGTGGCCAGGTCCGGAAGTATGAGCGCGGTCTTTCCGCCGGCCTCCTCGCTCTCGCGGATTTCGAAACGCTCGTAGCCGGCGGGTTCAAGGTAGGAACAGTCAATCGAGCGGACGACCGCGCGGCGGGGCCGTTCAGTCTCGAGCGCGCGCAGGAACTCGATGACGGAGTCGCGCTCCCCTTCGACCTCGATGGAAAGCCCCTGGGCGGAATTAAGGACCCAGCCGCGGAGGTGAAGTTGCGTCGCGCGCCGATACACGAAGGGCCGGAATCCAACGCCCTGGACCGCGCCCCGGATGGTGATGCGGGCCCGTTCAGTGGGTGAGGGCCGGGGATTGTGTGTCGGCAGGATAGACAGAGATATGGGAAGAGGCGGATTCACGACTTCGTCGCCACCGTCCTTCACCAGCAAAGCCATCGGTTCAAGGAAAAGATGAGGGTTGGCGGCGGCGGCAAAAGCGGTGCAACCTGATTGTGCGATGAATATAAAACAAGTGGGCGCGCAGCTTTATACATGCCGGGACTCTCTCCGGACGGCCCCGGAAATCGCGGAGACCCTCGGGCGATTGCGCGAGATTGGTTATACCGCGGTGCAGGCGAGCAGCATAGAGGCGGTGTCGTACAGGGAGTTTGGGCGAATCCTGGCCGAAACAGGGATGGTCTGCTGCGCGACGCACGAGGCGCCGGACCAGATATTGAATTCGCCGGAGACGGTTGTCGAGCGGCTCGGGGAGCTCGGGTGCGGGATCGCGGCCTATCCCTATCCGAGCGGGATCGACTTTTTCAAAAGGGAGATTGTCGAGGCGTGGATTGCGAAGTTACAGCGCGCCGCGGAGGTGCTGGCGCGGGCGGGGCAGGTGCTCTGTTATCACAATCATAACCATGAGTTCCGGAAGCTCGATGGGCGGGTGATACTCGACCTGATCTATGACGGAGCTCCCGCGCTCAAGGGCGAGCCGGATACCTATTGGATACAATACGGCGGCGGCGACCCGGCGCGATGGTGCCGGAAACTGGCCGGGCGGATGCCGGTGATCCACCTCAAGGATTATCAGACCACGCCCGATAATGCGCCAACCTGGTGCGAGTTGGGAGAGGGGACGCTCGATTTCAAGGGGATCGTCGCCGCGGCGGAGGAGGGCGGCTGCGAGTGGTATGTGGTGGAGCAGGATACATGTCCAGGGGACCCGGTCGAGTCGCTCGGGAGGAGTTTCAGATATCTCCGGGAGAATCTGGCGGATTGATGCCGAGGGATGCCGCGGGCGCCGCCGTAATTTTCCCCTAGGGCCTGTTAAGGTAAACGAGTCCATCGAAGATCAGAGCGATGTGGATGAAGGCGATGAACATCAGGTCCAGCTTTTCAAAGCGTGAGAATATCCTGCGGAAGGCTTTGAGCCGGCGGAAGAGCCTCTCCACCTCATTGCGCTTCTTGCAGAGTTCCCGATCGTATTCCCACGGGTTCAACCGGTTGGGGTTGGGTGGCACTACGGGCTGCAGTTCAACCCGAATTCCGAAGTTGATCGGGGCGATCTGACGCAATCTGCTGAGCCGCGAGTGCCATTCGTCAGGCTTCACCGTATCTTCAGATACGGTGAAGCCTTCCTCAAGTCATCTCGGCTCAGCATCTTGCGCCATCTCATCCCCTCCAACATCGGAGTTCGGGTTCAAAGGAGAGCAGCAGTTGCCGAGTCTCATCGCGCTCGTAAGCACGATCCATGATCATGGAGCGAAGGTTCCGCGGTTTATGGGCCGACCAACGACTCAGGAGCTTGCGCCCTTCGGGGCCATCGCCCGATTGCCCCGCTGAGAGGCAGAAACATAGTGCTGACCGCTCATTTGCGGCAACCAGATGAATCTTGGTCGTAAGTCCTCCTCGGGATCGTCCGATTGATTGCGGGCCGTTTTTTTTAAAGCCCCGGTGCCATCGGGGTGCACCTTGATCGAGGTGCTGTCGAGTGAGGCAGCCTCGACCTTGATCCGAATTATCTGCTCCTGTTGTAGCGCCTCAAAAACCCGCGCAAGCACGCCTGCCTGGGCCCAGCCGCGCATGCGTGTGTAGACGGTGTGTCAGTGGCCGAATTGCCCAGGTAGCCTGCGCCATTTGGCTCCATTCTCCGCGATATAGAGGATGGCGTTGAGCACCTGCAGGTTGCCGTATCTTAAGGTGCCTCGATGCTTGGGAAAACAATGGGCGATGCGATCATACTGCTCCTGGGTAATTTGCATCCCAGATCATCTCAAAACGTCTCGCTATGTCGAGATTTACCTTAACAGGCCCTAGTGATGCTGAATTCAAGCCGGAGAGCGGGCAAATGCGTTGCAGTAGAATTATACAGCCTTTGCCAGAGCGCAAATAATCGTGCTCTTAATGCCGGATATAATCGAATGCCGGATAAGGGAAAACTTCTCCAGAGAGAACCCATTTTTTGATAAAACAGATTGCAGTGATTGTCTGTTAAAGAAATTCATATGCTCATGCAATCTTATGAAACCAAGGGGAGGAATAAAATTACACTTGATGCGAAACACCGTGGAATAAAAATCCATTAACTTCAGTGCAGTTTCCGATCGCGCGATGCCATTCAGATACGCAGAATAAAGGTTGCCCTTGTTGCCCGTAGGCACCAGCCGCGTATCCCAATGCTCCAAAGGAAGCTCTATGTACAACCAGCCATCCGTCTTATGCAGCAGCGACCTTATTTGGCTCAACATTTCCGATGGATAAGGTATGTGCTCAAGTACGCTGCAAAGCATAATGAAATCATATTGCCTGCCGCGCAGTTCCTCCTCATTGCTGATACTGGTGACACCCGCGACGGCGGGTACATGAGAGATATCATACAAGTATTTATTTTTGCCCAGAGGGGGAGGAATGAATTGCCCGTGATCGCCGCCGTAATCAAGAATGTTCGTAATAGAAGAGGGATCAAGTGGGCGCATGAATTCCAGCAGATGAGCGTGGCGGAATGCTATCTCATCGTCGCTGGCGCCAATTTCGTCATTTACTTTTTGGGTATACCAAGGCTCAAAACGATGCCTGACGGTAAAGTACGCCTCCTTTCTGTAATTATGATACAGGACGGATAGTTCTTTCTGAGTGAATCTTTTGTTGAAAAAACGAAATCCGCAGTCATTACACTCCAAAAGCGCACACAACCATTCTTCATCGGGCACGACGTAGTGTTTGATAAACGGAGCAATCAATGTTGGATAGGCTCTTAGTGAATGAGAAGCGCAAGAAAGACAGTGGTCAACTTTTTCCATGGAGCTGAATGTTTTTTGAGTGGGCGGTGTTTTGCGATTCTCTCTCCACCCCAGAGGTTGGCAAGTCCCTATTCGAGGCTCAGGCTGGCCGTTTTTTTCTCGGGCTGTTGGGTGATCGGGGGGCGGTTTTTGGGCTTCGGGTTCAGCGAGGCGCTGCAGCTCTGGATGAGCGGCGGTTCCGCAGACTATCGATCATATATGTGCTTGCCATCGAGTTTCGGGCGAGCGAAGTACGTCCCTCCCGTGAGCAAATCGCGCAAATCTCCGCAAGCCCAAAGGGCAGTTCGCAAGCCGGTGAAGTCCGCCGCCATACGGGGCCGTGCGGCAAGGCCGGCCACGCCCGGCATTGAGGTGGTGCGATACGCCGCGCTCGCGGTGATTTGCATCGCGATATGGTGCACGGTTTACGACCGGTGGAGCGCCGACGCGTGGAACGTGCCGATTGAGTACGGGGTGCAGCAGCCGGACCGTTCGGACGTGGTCGCGGACCTAGCCGGCTTCAAGGCCGCGCGGGACGGGCATTACTGGCCGATGATGTTCCATAATGAGCCGCACCTGGGCGCGCCTTATACCGGGAATTGGAATGACTATCCGTCGCCCGAGGATTTCATGATATGGGGCACCGGGATCCTGGCGAGTATCGTCGGGGTGTTCGCGGCGGCGAATTTCCTGGTCATGCTGCTGCAAACGCTGGCGGCGCTTGCGTTCTATTACGCGGCGCGGCGCTTTAAATGCGATTGGAGCTGGAGCTTTGCCGGGGCGCTGTTCTTCGGGCTGGCGCCTTTCGGCTTTGCGCATTCTCTGCATCATTTTTCGGTTGCGGCTTACTGGCACATGGCGCTGGCGGTGCTGGTCTGTTTCTGGCTGGCGAACGGGCGCGGCTTGCGGATCGGCGCCAGGGATTACTGGATCGCGATCGCGGTGGCGGTGGTGACGGGCTGCCAGAATGTCTATTACACGAGCATGTTCATTCAGATGGCGGGGATCGCCCTCGTGATCCAGTGGTTCCGGCACGGCTGGCGGGCCGGGATCCCGGCGTTCAGCATCGGGTGCGCGGCGTTCGCGACGTTCATGGCGGTGAGCGTGAGGACGGTGATTTATTCGCTGGCGCACGGGCATAATCCGACCGCGGTGGTCCGCAATTATGGGCAGATGGAATTTTACGGATTGAAACTGGTCGACTGGTTCATGCCGTATCCGACGCACAAGATTCACGCTCTCGCGGCCATCGGGAAGAGCTTCTACGCGTTGACCATTCTCCCGGCCGAGGTGCCGCCTGCGTGTTATTTCGGGCTGGTGGGGCTGGCGGCCTTCCTGTGGATGGCCGCCTGCACGGTGCGCAATGCGATCGGGCGGGACAGGAAGAGAATCCCGTTCGAGTCCGTTCTGACGTTGTGGATTTTTTTCTATGCGACGGTGGGCGGGATCAATGGGCTGCTGGGGGTGGCCGGTTTCGAGCTGTTCCGGTCGACGACGCGTTATAGCATCGTGATCCTGTGCCTCTCGCTGATGTTCGCGGTGCGGCGGCTGAGCCTGATCTCGAAACGCTGGCCCTCGCCCTGGCCGGTTGTGGCGCCGGTGGCCATCGCGCTCATTGGGCTGTGGGAATTTGTTCCACCGACGGCGGGGGAGGATGTCGGAGTCACGAAGACGATCGTGGATTCGGACAGGGAGTTCGCCGAGACGATGGAGACTTCGATGCCGAAGGGGGGAATGGTGTTCCAGTTGCCGGTCATGGATTACCCTGAAAGCCCAATCGCCGGTGTTCCCGCGTATGACCACTTGCGGCCGTATCTTTACACGAGGGACTTGCGTTATTCGTTTGGGAGCGACAAGGGGCGCGTAGAGACCGCGTGGCAGCGGGTGATCGTGGGGATGCCGCCGGCGGAGCAGATCGCGGCGCTGGAGAGCTACGGCTTCTCCGGCATTTACGTGAATCGCGGGGGATACCCGGACAAAGGCGAGGCGCTGCTGGAGAAATACAAGGCGGCGGGGCGGACGGAGGTGATCGAAAGCCCGCTGAGGGATTTGTGCTGCGTGGTGCTCAAGCCCTCGCCGAACCCGGTGCTGCCGCCGCCGGGGCCGCTGTTTACCACCGGCTGGTACGCGGAGCAGGACAGCGCCTCCGGGAACCAGCGGGACCGGCTCGCCAACAGCAGCCACGCCACGCTGGTGCTCACCAACCCGGATAGCGCGCCGGTGGACAAATACGCCAACTTCTATCTCGCCACCATTGGAGCGAGAACGGTGACTGTCGAGGGGGCCGGGGCGATCGAAAGCTGGCATGTCGATCAGCAGCACCCGGCGAAGGTGGCCAACCTGCACCTGACGCTCGCGCCGGGAGAGAACCGGATCGTCTTCTCAACCGATACGCCGCCGACACAGCAACAGATGGGGCCGATCGCGTTCGATGTCGTGAACTTCGTGCTGACGGATGCTCCGATGGCGGAGAAGTGAGGGGGCTTCAGAGCATTTTAACTAATACTGTCGCCGCACGCCATGAGACGCCCCTTGTATGTCGGCGTTGTTCGGCTTCAGGGCTTGGACCGTAACTGGCTTATACCTAGTGAACCGTTGATTACACGGGAGCGGCCTTTGTTGCACTCAAAAGAGGCCACGGGCAAGGCGGATCGGCAGATCCCTCGAGTGCCTGGTTAGAAATTGATGCGCTCTTTCTCGACGACCAGGGGGCGATGGAGGACCTGAGTGTGGATCGCCGCGATGTACTCGCCGAGGACGCCGGTAAAGAAGAGCTGTACGGAGGAGAAGAGGAAGAGACCGATCACGACGGGCGCCTGGCCCACTGGAAACCTGTCCCAGAAGATCAGCTTGTAAATGAAGTACCCGATGGCGACCATCAGACTGAGGAGCGCGAGGAAAAAGCCGAGGAGCGTGGCGAGACGCAGTGGAATCTTCGAGTGGTTGGTGATGCCGAGCATCGCCATGTCATAGAGGGTGTAAAAATTGTTCTTGGTGATGCCGCTCTTGCGATTCGGCTGAAGGTAGTGGATGCGGGCCGCCTCGTAGCCAAGCTCCGCTATGAGGCCGCGGCTGTACGGATAGGGATCGTCAATTTTGCGGAATTCCTCGATCACAGCGCGATCATAGATGCCGAAGCCGGTGACATGCTCGGTCAGTTCTATGTCGGCCAGTTTCCGCACGAGCCGGTAATAGGCGCTGCGGATTGCATAAAAGATGGGGCTTTCCTCACTGGAGGTCTTTTGGCCAAGGGCTATTTTATATCCAGCCTCCCATTTCTCGATGAATTGCGGGATGAGGGAGGGGGGGTCCTGCAAATCCGAGGCCATGGTTATGGCCGCATCTCCATGAGCCTGAAGCATGGCGTGCCACGGAGAGCGCACCTGGCCAAAGTTGCGAGTATTGAAGATGGCCTTCACGCGTGGGTCAGCGGCGGCGATCCGGCGGAGAATCTGCTGGGTGCCGTCACGGGAGGCGTTATCGATGTAGATATGCTCCCAGTCGTATTGCGGGAATTTTTCAAGGACTTCGGCAATTTGCCGATGAAGCTCCTCGACATTCCCCTCCTCGTTAAAACAGGGGGTGACAATACTCAGGAGTTTGCGGCTCATCCTTAGCGGGGATTACACGAAAGGAGGGGGCGTGACTAGCGGTTTTGATGGTGGGAAACGAGGAGGCGGGTGAGTTGGAACTTGCCTTGCGGAAGCTGGACACGCGGGCGGACGGCGGAGATAAACAGGGAGATGCGCTCTCCTGCCGAACCGGTCGTGACAAGACATTTTCGAATCGGGTCCGGGCATTCTGTCGCGGGGAGCGGCACGGCGATGGTGGGGCCGGTGCGTAAAGGCGAACGGAGCCTCCAGCCAGGGCGAAAGCAATGAATTTCAAAACCGGATCCTTACGCTACATCGACTATCTGCTTTGGCTGCTCAAGACACGCCACGTCCCCGGCACGGGCTGGGTGCTGCAATATCGCGGCATTGATGTGTTCCTGGAGAATCTGTGCGACTTGATAACGACGCGCGAATTCCTCGTGGGCGGTTATTACGAGCCTCTAAGGGACGCGGCGGCCCCCGGCTCCGTGCTTTGGGACATCGGGATGAACATCGGCGCGGTCAGCGTGCTTTTCGCCCAATCGCCGAATTTCGTTCACGTTTACGGGTATGAGCCGGTGGAGCACACCTATGATTGCGCGCTCAAATCGATTGCGCTGAATCCAGGTCTCGCGGGCAAAATCACAGCGGCCAATTTCGGAGTTGGAGATCGTGACTACGATATCCAGATTCCTTATACCGCCAAGCTGAAGTCTTCAATAGGCGTGGGATATGAGATAAGCCGCTATGAAAAGATAATCTTCCGGGTGAAGGATTCGGAAATGATTCCTGTGACGCTTCGCCTGAAGGACGCGGCGGAAATCTACCGGGGAATCCGCGCGAGTTATCCCTCGAGCGATATCGTGTTGAAGCTGGACGCCGAAGGAGCGGAGCACGAGATCATAGATCGCTTGTTCAAGGCGGGGCTGTTGAAGGACATCCAAGCTTGTTCGATCGAGTGGCACGGGGAGCAGGGACCGGATGAATTGCTGAGACAGCTTCATGCCAGCGGATTTGAAACGACGACTCAGTTATTGCGCACTTGGATCGGCTTGATCGAAGCGCGCCGGACCACTAATCCCAAATCAACTGCGTCCCCTTATTGTTCCGAAACAGAAGCCGCACAAAAATAGCTTCCACATTCGAGATTTGAACTGACGCGCTCCGTGGCGATGCAATCTGGACCAGATAGGCGACCTGTCGCCTCGCGGCAGGAAGACACCGAAGCGGAAGAGAAAGAGGGTAGTCGTTGCCTCAAGTTCCAGGACACCGGAGCAGAAGGTAGGTTTTCGCTGCCTGGAAGGCAAGTAGTTCCCACTCCTGGCCGCAGAGAGCGTTGATCGGCTCGACCAGCTCGGGATGAGCCAGCCCACCCGTGTCTCGTAAAACCTGTTGACCGCGGCCCCCGGAATCATATGGTACGCGGTCGGAGGGTTTTCCCCTATGCTGCGTAGACTCTTGTTAAAGCTGGCAAACAGCACGCCCCTCACCCGGACAGCGCTCAAAGGAGTGATGGCGATATATTGTCGGAGATTCGGAACAAAAGTGACCTTCGAAAAGGAGGTGGTATCGATTCGAAAAGGAGAGCGGGTCATCCTGATCAATGCGAAACTCTTCATCTACGCGGAAGCGCTTTCCAGGATGTTCGACGTATTTTTCTCGGCAGTCAGGCCGGCGGAGTGCGGCGGCCTGCAAGTGGTGGACTACTCGAAGCCCCAACTCCACACGCTGGCGAACGGCCTGCAATTCGAGTTTTCCTCGTTCCCGGAAGAGATTGAGGCGACGGAGGGATATGTACGGCAGTACAAGCCGAAGGCAGGCGACGTAGTCTACGACCTCGGCGCCCATTGCGGGCTGTCGGCTTTTCACTTCTCAAAAATGGTAGGGAGCACAGGCCGAGTCGTCTGTTTCGAGCCCGATCCCGCCAATTTGGAGCTACTCAAGCGGAACGTTGCCCGGCACCACCTTGAAAATGTGACGATTGTGCCTTCGGCTGTGGGAGGCTCTGAGGGGACGGCCTGGTTCTCCGCGGAAGGAACAATCAGTTCCGGGATAGCGTCTTATATTAACCGGGCTCCAGCAGGAAAACTGATCGAGGTGCCAATGACGAAGCTGGGGACGGCCTTCCATCGATATGGGGTGCCCAACTTTTGCAAGATGGACATCGAAGGAGCGGAGATTGACGTACTCAAAGGCGCGTGCGCTGAATTGTCGGACAAGAATATCAATTTCGCAATCGATACGGCTCATGTGGTGGAAGGGAATAATACGGCCAGTAGACTTGAGGAGATTTTTCGCAGCATCGGCTACGAAGCAGAAACGGAGGGCGGCAAGTTTTTCATTACTACGTACGCCCGGCCCGTGGTTGAGGACCCCGCGGCTCACGCGCAATAGAGCGCGAGGTTATTCCTGCCGGGCAAGTGATTCCAGCAGAACGGCTACTGACTCAGAACTGTGATTCCACGGCCGTGGATAGGTAAATGTCGTCAATCCCAGTTCCCCCGCGGCGGCGATATGAGCCGGACTGTCATCGACGATGATATCCGCTCTGGCCCACCATTTTAGAAAATCGGCCTTGTTTGAATCGTAAGAAGGGAAGGCATCGCCGGCCCGCGGGGAGGGGACGAAATTGAACGAGCGAATCCAATGCCCGAAATGCTTGACGACCCATCCTGCCCAGATATCGGCAATGCCGTACGGTACGGCGGTCAAAGCCATGTGGCGAAAGCGGTGGCCGTGCAGATGGAACCATTCAAGGAGCCGGGAATCGGGGACCAGCGCAGCTCCGTGCGCGGCGCGGAATTCGTCGAGGGAATCGAGATATTCCTGGAGGGGAACGGCCAGCGCCTGGTGCGGGGGGTTTTGAGTGAGTTGCCCATAAGTGACCGGGCACCGCGGATGAGCGGGCAGCCATGCCTCGGCAAACCATGCGCCCATGAGATCGTTGAGAACGTCGTCCACGTCCCAAACGATGGTCTTCATGAAATCTCGGGCACGGGCGGGACGATCATGTTCCGCAGGAACTCGTCGCGATCCAGGA
>Ga0182024_10017967_pt1 | contig 13216 bp, 13 predicted proteins | sample P32metaG_FD_120480 | JGI IMG/M metagenome (GOLD analysis project Ga0182024, IMG submission 120480) | Permafrost microbial communities from Stordalen Mire, Sweden - P3-2 metaG (Illumina Assembly) | ecosystem: Environmental > Terrestrial > Soil > Wetlands > Permafrost | place: Sweden: Stordalen...
CATGATTGTCAACTTGCCGCCGTTGACCATGGCATCGCGGGCATTCACCACGAGGTTCACGAGGACTTGTTCGATTTGACCTGGATCGGCATTGATCTGTCCCGCGTCCGGGTTCAATGCCGAGCAAAACTCGATGTTCTGGGTGATGAATCGGCGCAAGATGGGTTCGATATTTAGAATAACGGCGTTGAGTTCGAGAACGCGAGGTGCAATCACTTGTTTGCGACTGTAGGTCAGCAATTGCCTCGTCAGGGTCGCGGCCATCTGGGCACACTTCTCAATCTGTTCAGCGTTTTTACGGTGCGGATCACCGGCGGTCAGTTGTTTTAACAACATTTCGCTATGGCACGAAATGGCGGTCAAAATATTATTGAAGTCATGCGCCACACTGGCGGCGAGCCGGCCCACGGCCTCCATTTTTTGGGTCTGCCGCAATTGTTCCGCGCTTTTACGCAAAGCCTCTTCGGCAGCTTTGCGCGCCACGCGCGTTTGTGCCTCGCGCAACTCGCGTTCAATCGCAGGTACGAGTCGCGCCAGTTTGCGCTTCATGATGTAGTCATGCGCGCCAGCTTTCATCGCCGCAACCGCTGTCTCCTCGCTGACCACGGCTGATACCAGGATGAATGGCAGGTCGTGTCCGCTATCCTTCAACAGTTGCAACGCCTCAAACCCGCCGAAGTGTGGCATCTCGTAATCCGAAATGACAATGTCCCATGCTTGTCGTTCGAGCGCCACCTTCATGGCCGGTGCGGTGGAGACGCGTTCGTAAACAGGTTCATAACCGGCCTTGCGTAATTCGCGCAAAAGAAGCAGAACATCGTTTTCCGAGTCATCCGCAATCAAAGCCCGCAAGGCCTTGTTCGTGACGCCAGTTTCGGGTGAATTACTTGGGTCTGGCGTGATGATTGTTTTTTCCATTTGATATGCCAGCTTCACCCGTCAGGGTGAAGCAAAATGTTGCGCCTTGATTGACGGCGCCCTCGGCCCAGATTTTACCCTGATGGCGGTGAATGACCCGCTGCACGGTCGCCAATCCAATACCCGTGCCACGAAACTCGCTCTGATCGTGCAGACGCTTGAACGGCGTGAACAAATTATTCACACGCGCCATGTCAAAACCCGCACCGTCGTCACGCACGAAATAGGTTCGGGTGCCGTTAGATTGAGGGAGTGCCCCAAATTCAATGTGCGCACGCGGACGATTCGCCGTGAACTTCCACGCGTTGCCGAACAAATTCTCCAACACGACCCTCAACAACTGGGCGTCGCCCTCGGCGGTCAGCCCCTCGGCAATGACCCAGTCCACCAGCCGGTCCGGGTTTTTTTGTTTCAAATCAGCGGCCACGGTATTCGCCAGGGCGGTAAGATCGAAATGCTCGGCCAGCAATTCTTTACGCATCATATCGGACAATGCCAGCAGAGCATCAATGATGTCCTCCATGTGTTGGCAACTACCCCGCAGTCGCTGAACGTAGTCCATGCCCTCCGGATTGAGCTGATTGGCGTAATCTTCCATCAAGATGAGGCTGAATTGATCGATGCTCTGAAGCGGTGAACGTAAATCATGCGAAACCGAGTAACTGAATGCTTCCAATTCTTTATTGGCGTTTTCCAATTCAATCGCGCGGTGTTCCAGTTCTTTGTTCAGTTTGGAGATTTGTTGTTCCACCTGTTTGCGCTCGGTGATGTCGCGAATCGCGCTGGTGACAATCAGTCCTTTTTCAGCGGCCAACGGCTTGGTACTTACCTCGATTGGAAACTCGCGACCGTCCTTGTGCAAGCCGCAAAGCTCCATCGTCGATTCCGAAACACGACCGTCGCGCTGGGAGAAGTATGCGGTGTAATATTGCCGTTGGGTTTTTCGAAAGCGTTCCGGGACCAGCAGGGCCATGCTTTCCCCTTGCAGTTCCCGGTCGCTATAACCAAATAGTTTTCCAGTGTGCGCGTTGCTGCCGACAATCTTGCCTTCCGCGTTGACGATGACCAAGGCATCCGGCATCGAACCCAGCAATCGGTCCAGTTTTTCCTCCGCCTTTCTGCGACAGTGCATGGCGCGCAGCGCGCACGCGCCGCACGCCAGAACCATCACGCTGGCCAGCACACTACCAGCCACGGTGATCATTGTGACGCGTTCCGCCTTTGCCGCCATGGCCGTTTGTTCCTGCTCCAGCCGCGCACGTTGCTCCGTATCCAGCGCACTGAAAGTGGCCCGGATCTGTTCCATCAGCTCATTCCCTTCGTCGGTTAGACTACGTTGGCCGAACCCTCGAAACAGGTTCTTATCACCCAGCTCCACCATGTCCTTCATGACCTTGAGGTGTCTGGCAATCACGGGTTCAATCTTGGTAACGGATTGAAGCTGGCTGGGATCGTCCTGAAGGAGGAGTTTGAGTTCTTCCACTTGCGGAGGCACGGCTTCGGCTGCTGTGTAAAATGGACTCAGATGCGACTGTTTGCCGGAGATGACGAAGCTGCGGGCGGCGCTTTCCAATTCACTTAATCCGGACGTGATGTCCCCGAGTTTTTCTAAAACTTCGTGGGTGTGCGTAACCAACCGCGTGGCCTCCCGTAGCTGTTTCCCAGACTGACGCGAAATGGCGACGACCGCCACCAAAATCATGATTGCCAAAACAAAGCCGGTTCCCCACAAGATTCTACGTGTGGAGTATCGCCGTGCCCATTTTTTGGGCAGTTCTCTAACTAGTGCCTTCCAAACGGCAATTCTGCCATGGTTCGCACCATTTTTTTCTTGAGCTGAACTCACTCCCGCAATAAAGCTATTATTATGCCCTTTTGTCGCTACCATGGGGTGCCCAGCGGTTGCCGCGCTTCCAACTGCTGAACCTATGCGGAAAAAATCGGCAGTCTGGCTTTGGGTGTTGCAACCTCGCCAACGGTAATGCCTGATTTTACGGCCAATTCCGACTGTGAAAGATTAGCTTCGATACGCTTCAAAAGGAAATAATCGCCAAGGCTTTTGACATTGTTTGGGATGAGCTTGCGGGGGCTAAATCTCTGCTTGAAATGGTCAAATTTGACCTCCATTTTTCTGTGTGCAATTCCCAGCAGCTGACCCAACGGCGAGAACGCCGTTGGCTTGGACGCTGTCATAATTTCACGCTGGCAGTTATTCGCGCCGTGGCTGAACTTTGGATCGTTAGGGTAGGGTTACACCCCATGGCAGCTGACCTGCCGATGGCGTAATTAAGGATGGTAAAGCAAAAAACCAAACAACAATAACACAAATATACTAATGAAAAAAACTATCCGCAATATTGGCAGCGCCACCTTTCTGGGTGTGATGCTGATCACCGCCCCGGCAACCCTCGTCGCACAAAATGCCGTTGAGTCAACCACAACCACCACCACAACCCCGTCCGTTGGAACTATCAGCGATTTCAGCCCGGATACGATTGTGGTTAAAACAGAAACGTCGGCCGATCCGGTCAGATACAGCTATACGAAAACCACGACTTACGTTGATGAAAACGGAACGCCGGTCTCGATGGAGACCGTGAAGTCCGGGCTTCCCGTGACCGTGTATTACACCCAGGACGGAGACAAGATGGTGGCTTCAAAAGTCATCGTGAGAAAAGTCGTAACCACAACCCCTCCACAAAATTAAGAAAGAAAAACACAACGACATCCCCGAAGCGCTTGCCTGCCGAAGTTGCGATGACAAAACCGGCGGGTTGAAAAGCGTTGAATCGTTGGCTGGAAAGCCGTTGAATTGCGTTGAATTCGTTAACGCCCGTCAACGGCTTTCAACATGGCATTACATGCCGCACGGCGCATAGCCGAAGATACAGGTGTTCCGTTTGAATTTGATACTTGTGGCACTATTATGTGAACATCATAGCCGTAAACCAACTGCTGACGGCTGGCTTTGCCAGTATGGCGGCGGCGCAATGTCAGGGCGGGCACTCGCAGTTGCGTAGAGAACATTTTTCACCGTTCCCAACAACTTCTCGTAAGTATAAGGCTTGAGCAACATGGTGGCAGGCAGGAGCCAAGGGTTCAGGACGAATTCCCACGTGGGCAAATTTCTGGTGGCCATGATGATTGGAAGGGACATACGGGCGCCGTGGATTTTGTAAAGCAACTCATCGCCTGACACCTTCGGCAAGTATTGGTTGGTGATCAGCAGATTGTAGCTGTTGAGTTGAAGAGCGTCCCACGCAACAGCCCCATCCTTGGCGGCATCCACATGGTAGCCGTAGTTAATCAACTTTTCAGCGTTAAGACGGCGGATGTTACGATCATCCTCCACCATGAGAATCCGTTGGCTAGGATTCGGTTTGCTTGGCAGCAGTGCGCTGGCTGGTTTTTCTGTTCGCGAGGCTTTTCTCTTCATAGTAAGCCGGAATACATTGCGGGTGTTATGGGGGATTGCTCACGGATACCGTTGGTCGCATGCACGTTGGTCGCGTGCAAAACTTCTTTCACCGTTCCCAAAAACTCGTCGACCGTATAGGGCTTGGATAGCGTAACGGCGGGTTGGAGCCACGGGTACCGGGTTAAATCCTTTTTTGGCAATGTGGCCGTGGCCATGATGACCGGCAGAAACACGCGGGCGGCCCGCAGCTTCATGAGCAACTCAACGCCTGACACCTTCGGCATATTGTTGTCGGTGACCAGGAGGTCATAGCTGTTAAGTTGAATTGCTTCCCAGCCAGCGGCGCCATCTTCGGCGGCGTCCACATGGTATCCGGATTGAATTAACACTTTGGTGTTGAGTTGGCGGATGTCGGGATCGTCATCCACCACCAGAATACGATGGGCAGGTCGCTTTCCATTGCAGGGCGAAATTTCATTTTTCATCATGCCACGACCATAGACCGGAATAACCGGCGGGCGCTATGGGGTGTTTCCCTGATGGGTAGAAGATTAAAATTAAAAATGAAATCAGGTCTGCTCGCGGGCATCACTGGTCGTATGCAGAACCTTTTCCACCGCGTCTAAAAGCTGTACGATGGTATAGGGCTTGAGCAGCACAAAGACAGGTCGAATCCAGGGGTGTCGGGCGAATTGCTCGTGCGGCAATGTCCCGGTGGCCATAATGACCAGCACACCCATGCGGGCGGCATGGAGCTTCTTGAGCAACTCAACGCCGGTGGCCTTCGGCATTTCATTATCAGTGATCACAAGATGATAACGTTTAAGCTGAAGAATCTCCCAAGCGGCAGCACCATCTTCGGCGTTGTCCACATGGTAGCCGGCGTCAGTCAACGCGGCGGTGTTGACTCCGCGGGTGTCCGACTCGTCCTCCACCACGAGAATACAATGGGTGGGTTGTTTTCCATTAAAATGGCGCGTTGGCGGCTTTGCCACCTGCAAAATTCTTTCTTCTACCATGATACTACATAAGCCGGAACTATTGGCGATGCCATGGGGTGTTTCCATGACAGGTATTGACACACCGGTATGTCCCCCAGTCACTGAAGAGTTCGAGAAAACTCCGGCGTTTGATTGGCTGACACGGCGAGGTTCGGATTTTAGATTTTGTATGACGTATCCGAGAGGCAATCAATTCGGAGTGGTTTATGAGCCTTGGCATTGGGTATTCAGTGAAAAAGCCGTCTAACCATTCACTGGAGCCAACGCCGTTTGACCTGCTTGATACCGGTGACTTGATCCTCGACGGTGATTTGAGCGTAGTAACGCCCGTTGCGTTCCCATAATCCGCGAATGGGACGCTTGCGTTTATCCAACACTTTCCTGTATGTTGCGGGGCGATGTTGATTGAAACAAACAATTTTGCTTTTGGCGACCGTGCTTGCCATGTCATCGGCCTGTATGGCGTAACTCTAGCATAACGTTAACATCCAACTGGTGAGGAAGTCGTAAGTTGTTGTAAATAAGGTTGCCCGCGTGGCGGAATTGGCAGACGCGCTAGATTCAGGTTCTAGTGAGTAACATCGTACAGGTTCAAGTCCTGTCGCGGGCACCATTTTATTTTTCGGCCCAAAAGACAGGGCTTGGCGCATAAAAACAAGCGTTTGCGGGCGTTTTAATCCGCGTGGCAACCTGGCTCTGTCTGGATCGCGTTTACGCGCCAGCACCGGAGCTTCATTGGTTGAAGCTTAACTCATTTTAAAACCCGGTTTAATCGGGCATTAAATTATGGTTTTTACACCCGCCAAAGGGTGCGCGATTCGTGTTTTCACAATTTTTGGAACTTGGAACTCTCCCAAACCCGACAGAATCATCGCAGCTTTACATCAAACTGGTGGAATGGTGCGCGATACAGGGTTCGAACCTGTGACCCCTACAGTGTCAATGTAGTGCTCTACCACTGAGCTAACCGCGCATCCAATAGTTTTCAGTTTCAAATTTTCATCGTGAATTGGCAAGCGCGAATTGACTGCGCGCGGACAATTTCAACTTTGAAATTGCCACGTTGAATTGTTACACTGCGGTCATGTCACGCAAAACAGCGGATTCCCACAACGGTTTCGGCGACATCATCGGCGTCGCATTGCTGGCCGCCGCGCTGCTGCTACTCGTCGCGCAATTTTCCTTTGACCGCTACGATCTCGATTTTTTCAAAGACCCGCACAACAAACCCATTCATAATTGGATCGGGACGATCGGCGCGTATCTGGCGTGGGGCGTTTTTCTGCCGCTCGGTCTCACCGCCTATCTGGTGCCGCCTTTGCTCGCGGCGTTTGGCGTGGCATATCTGCTGAATTTTCTCGGCTATTTGCGCGAACGATTGCGCTGGTCGCTCCTCGGGGCGGCGGTGCTGTTGATTTCGCTCACCGGCCTGCTTTACATCATGGACAACGCGGGTTTACTGGGAAAAATTCACGAAGGCGTCGGCTCGCAAAGCGCGGGCGGCTGGCTCGGTTACGCGACTTACGGCCAAACGCAAAGTTACAATTATGGTTTTTCCCTGCTCGGTCCGCTGGGCGCCACGATTGTTTATGCGACGCTCTGCCTGATCAGCCTGTTGTTCCTGACCAATTTCCGCCTCGGCGAATGGATTCGTGCGCTCCTGCAAAAGGAAAAATTGGAAAAAGCCGCATCGAGCAACGGTGACGAAGATGCGCTCGAACGCCGCGCGCGCGATTTGGAAAAGCAGGCGAAAAAATTGCAGGAAGAAGTTGCGCGTTCCGGCCTCGGCGCGGATGGACAACCGGTTCCCGAACCGACCGTTCGTGATTTGAGCGTGCCGCAAACCAGTCCGGCAACGGGTACGCGCTTCCGCAAAACCACTTTGCCCGGCCCGCCCAAAACGCCTGAACCCGCCGCTGAAGGCGAAGTGATTCCCGCGCGCGAAATTTCCGTCGCAATAACCGATGAAATTCCCGGCAAGAAAATTGAACCTGCAGAAAAACCGGTTGAAGCCAAACCCGAAACTCCAGTCGCCGGAAAAATTGATTCAGAAAAGTCCGAGCCGGAGGTTCACATCGCAGACAATTCCACTTCAACCGCACCGGTCGCAACGAAACCGAGACCCGCGCCGAAAAAATCCCGGCCGGTCACGGTCGCTTCGACGCCGACGATTGGAAATTACCAATTGCCCTCGATGGATTTTCTCCAGCACGCGGACATGACCGTCAAGCCGACCGAGTCGAAGGAGGAATTGATGGCCAACGCGCGGCTCATGCAGCAGACGCTCGCGCAGTTCGACATCGAAGTTTCGCTCGGCGACATCACCAAGGGCCCGACCATCACGCGCTACGAACTGCATCCCGCGCCCGGCGTGAAGCTGGAGAAAATCGCCGCGCTCTCGAACAACATCGCCGCCGCGCTCAAGGCCGAACGCATTCATATTCTCGTGCCCGTGCCCGGCAAAAGTTCCGTCGGCGTTGAAGTGCCGAACACCGTCAAAACCAAAGTCATCATGCGCGATTTGTTCGAGTCGGACGAGTGGCGCAACACCAAGGCAAAAATCCCCATCGCGCTCGGCAAGGACGTTTATGGTCATCCGATTATCGCCGACCTCGCGGAAATGCCGCACCTGCTCATCGCCGGCAGCACCGGCTCCGGCAAATCCGTCTGCATCAACGCCATCATCGCGTCGCTGCTTTACCGTTTTTCGCCCGACCAGTTGCGCTTCGTGATGATTGATCCGAAAGTCGTCGAGCTTCAGCAATACAACGCGTTGCCCCACCTTGTCGTGCCCGTCGTGACCGATCCAAAGAAAGTCATTCTCGCATTGCGCTGGGTCGTCAATGAAATGGAAAAACGTTACCAGATTTTTGCGCGCGTCGGTGCCCGCAACATCGCGTCGTTCAATTCGCGTCCAAAAAACAAACCGTTGCCGGAACCGGAACTGGAGTTGCCGCTCAAGGCCAGAAAGGAAAAAGTCGAGCCGGGCGCGGATGGTTTCGCCGTGGAAGTGGACGAGGAAATTGTCGTGCCGCGCGAAGAAGACATCGTCATTCCCGAAAAGTTGAGCTACATCGTCGTCATCATTGACGAGCTGGCCGACCTCATGCTCGTTGCGCCGGCCGACGTGGAGATGGCCATCGCGCGCATCACGCAAATGGCGCGCGCGGCGGGAATTCATTGCATCGTCGCGACGCAGCGACCCAGCGTGGATGTCATCACCGGCGTCATCAAGGCGAACATCCCGGCGCGCATCGCGTTTCAATGCGCGTCGAAGGTGGACTCGCGCACGATTCTCGACGCGATGGGTGCGGACAAATTGCTCGGCAAAGGCGACATGCTTTATTTGCCGCCCGGCTCGGCGAAGCTGAATCGCGCGCAAGGCGCGTTGATCACCGACCACGAAATCCAAAGCGTCGTGGACTTCATCGCCAAGCAAGGCAAGCCGAGTTATGAAATGGACATTCACCAGCAACTTTCCAAACCCGCCGCCAATTTCGGGAACGAAAGCGGCATTGATGAGGATGAGGAAATCATCCAGCAGTGCATTGAAGTGATTCGCAGTGAACAAAAGGCGAGTGTCTCGCTGATGCAACGCCGCCTGCGCCTCGGCTACACGCGCGCCGCGCGCATCATGGACGAACTGGAAAATCGCGGCATTGTCGGCCCGAGCAAAGGCGCCGAACCACGCGACATCTTGATTGATCTGGACGGCGGTGGCGCGGACGGCGCGGGGCAAAGCGCTGTTTAAGTCACAGATTTTGCATAGGTGGACACGGATGGAAAATCTCTGTGGCTTTAATTCGCTGGATACTGCCAGACCCAATCGCCCTTTTCCCGGTCAACGGAGCCATTTTTTTTGAAAGCAATTTGTCCGCCGTCATCCGTTTCATTCCAGCCGACGGAATAGAGGACAAATTGCCTGTCTGGAGTGCGCCGGTAATGCAACGGCTGGCCGTTGATGATGTCGTGCGGGATTTTTTCGATGAACTGCGGCGCGAGCGCGTCAAGCTTTTCGGGATATTCACCATGCGCGAGCCGATAACGTTCCAGCGCGCAGGCAACTCTGGCTAAATCAATGCTTGCTTGAACAGATGCAAATTTCTTGATCGATGCCGTAACGGCTGGAAACGTCATCAACGCTTGGACTTTGTAAGGTGAATAATGTTTCATTTCCATATGGACGGCTTCATCTGCACGACGCAAGGCTTCGGGTGAAACAATGCGCGAATTTGTATCCACGAGCGGCAAAATCCACTGCTGAGACATCTGGGCGAAGGCCAGTTCGTTTTGATGAAAATACGCGCTGGGCATGAAACGTAAACTCACGGTAACGGTTTTATTTGGAGTAGAGTCGTTGCCCTTTTGAAACACAATCATTTTGCGCGTGAGCCGCTGATTTTCAAACGACCCAATTGCAAACGCCCGTTCGCCGCGCATGGCGAATTCGTAATCCGTCAGAAAATCCAATTTCGCCAATTCCGTGTCGAGCGCGACGAGTTGTTCATCCGACCATTTATGTTCCGCCAAACCTTCCCAAATCGGCTGAAACGCAATGCTGATAATCGCCATGCGCACAAGATGGGAAATCAAAAACGGCGAATTGCGAAGAGAATTATTCAAATACAACAGCAGCTTCACGTCATCCAATGCTTTTGCATTTTGTCCATCAGCCAATTCAGCGGTAGCGCGCAAGTGAAGCAGTTGGCTGCATCTTTTAAGTTCCGCCAAAACTGGCAATAACGACGATACCGAATTGAATCCATCTTCGTAATTTAATGGAACATTGGCATAAAACCGCTGGCTGGCTTGACGCAATTCTTCAACTGCTGAATCAAATTTGCTCAAGGCAAACAAGACATCCTTCGCTGGCGTTTGCGGTTGCGGCGCGATGGGAAATTCATCGGTCGGATGATTGAGATAATTGGTATCGGTTTGTTCTGACATCACGCCATTAGTCGTAACAAACCCGATAACGGCGTGGAGATTCGTCGGATTGCGATAATAGGTTTGCCATATTTTCAAATCCGTTATTCTCATTCTGCGATCAAGCACATAGCCAATCTTATCGTTCGGCAAATCTTTGAGTGATGGAAAATCAGGTCCGCCGTCAATTCCATAAGGATCCATCGCAATTTTGCCATTTTGCATATTGGTAAAAATTGGCGCGGTGAAAAAATTTTGATCGTCCGGCACGGACGGCGGAACGAATGCCTGCCAGTCAAATTTCTCGCCCTTCGCTTCCCATTCCCGCTGGTAATTTTCCCACACGCGTTTGCCGCGCCAGTCTTCCTCGGTGACTAAAAGTGCAATCAAAGTTATGAACGCAACCAAACCAATAAGCGCGCGGCGCGCCGTCTGCCAACTGAACAGCCAGTGAAAAAAACGACTGACAGGCGAACGCCGTTCAACATTGGTGTTTGGTGTTTCGTTCATAAAATTCACGTCATCAAAATCTCAATGCGCCCTTCACTTCGAGGTTGTGGTAAAAATAATTTCGGCGGCTCGGCGACGCGCAGTTCGTCCGGCCCGATCAATTCCGCCAGCAACCGTTCCTGTTGCCGAAACACCAGAATCATTTCCGGCGACGGCAGTGGAGTTTTTCTGGCCATCATTTCCGATTTGTCGCGCTGTGAGAAATTAACCACAAAAATCAAAATCCAAATCGCAGCCAAACCAGTCCAAATCCGGCGGGACGGCCAAAACAATTCGCGCCAGAGCGCCAGCGGCAAATTCACAAAAAACGGGATTTGATTTTCATTTTGAAATTCAGCGCTCAAAACATCGCGGCGAATGGCGTCGAGTTTTGGGGCGGCGTTTTGATGTCGGGCGAATAAAATATCAAGCGGCGTTTTCATTTTTGACCTCCAATAATTTTCTCAAAGATTTTTTGGCGTAGTGCAATCGCGATTTTACCGTGCCGAGTTGCGTTTCCGTGATGCGGGCGATTTCTTCGAGCGAAAAATCCTCGACGAAATGCAGCAGCAAAACCGAGCGTTGCGGTAGCGGCAGTTGGTTCAGCAAATTCATAAATTCAGTTTCCTGTTCGCGCCGGATGAGCAAATCGTCCGGGCTGTTTTCAAATTCGTCCAGCGTTTCAGGAATTTCATCGAACGGGATTTCCTTCCGCTTGCGCCAGCGTTGGACACACTTCTGGTGCGCAATACCGAAGAGCCAGCTTCCAAATTTATTGTCCTCACGCAAACTGCCGATGTGCCGGACAGCAGCGATGAACGTCTCCTGCACGAGGTCGAGGCCGGCTTGTTTGTCGCGGACAAGTTCAAAAACATAAACGTAAAGCGGCAGTTGGTATCGCCGGAAGAGCGTGTCCCAAGCCCCCGGTTCTCCGGCGCGGGCTTCCGGCACGGGCAGTTGTTCGATGTCGGCCACTTCCGGCATTTTCATCAAGTGGAATGTGCGAGGCGAGAAAAGGTTCAATCAAACAAAAGAATCTCCACAATTGCCAATTGGCTTTCAAACGAGCTAAATGAAGCAAATGCCAACGGTTGCCGGATAAATCCGCGCCGTGCGCATCATGGACGAACTGGAATATCGCGGCATTGTCGGCCCGAGCAAAGGCGCCGAACCACGCGATATTTTGATTGATCTGGACGGCGGTGGCGCGGACGGCGCGGGGCAGGAAGCGGTTTAATCGGCCGTGGGATAACAGATTGCGCTTTTGAGTCCAACCGGCGTTGGCTCCAGTGACTGGTTAGGCAAACGGCGCATTGGAAAATGTTGTGATGACTCTGCTCGGCCCGCGTTTCGGAAGATAGACAACACTGGCATGGAGTTGGCTGAAATGGATGACTATCCAGGAGTGATGGCCCTCTTGGTTGAATCCCTCAAACGAAAAGGTGTGAGGTTCGATGAATCTTGCTTTAAGGACGGAGATGTTACCCACCTTAATAAATATATCACAATCATCCGGGGCGATGCGGCTGAGTTCCCGCACAGCGCTGATAAGAGCATCGAAGGTAGCAGCGCCGGAAAGAAGATGCGGCAAAACAACCTGCGACCCATAATGCTCGCTCGCGCGGCGCGCTCGTTCTTGATGAATCTGTTTTATGCCTGCGGTAATCTGTGCAACAAGGTCCATAAACGTAGTTTGCCTAACGACCAAAACTGAGCCACGGCGGAACCATGATGTCAACCGTGAATCGGTGTATTGATAACAAAATAAATTCCACAAGCCTTGTTCAATAATTGAACGCCACAGAATCAGGGTTCGCGCCTATAAATTATGGGGAATCTGCTTCAAGAATTTTTAATTCTATAAAATCTTCTAGTGACTTTGCTTTGCCAGATTTTATTAGTTCTTCAGCTTTTAAGACATATTCCATATCCAAATAAACAATTCCACATTGATTACGGCAGACTGACAAAAGTCTATGCCCAAAGCATCCAAGCAAAAAACAGGTTTTCACAGCCCGTTTGCATTATGGCCAAGAAAACTGCCGGCCTTGGAAAACCCAATACAGATTTGATTTGCACGAGTCACGTTGAACGGCAAAATCTAAACATCCGCTTGTTCAATCGGCGATATACGCGGCTGACTTTGGGCTTTAGCAAGAAGCGGGCAAACTTGAAACAGTCGGTTGCCCTGTTTGTCTGCTATTGGAACTGGTGCTGGAAGCATACGACCACAAACAAGACACCAGCGCAGGCCAGTGGACTGACAGACCACGTTTGGACGGTTGAAGAGCTAATAAACGCAGTGTCAAAGCCTTGAAACAAATAGCACAATCTAGTGACCCATTACCTAAAGTTGGTTTAGTTTATGCTGATAAAGTTGCGGAATCGGGCGGAAACCCTTAAAACAATGAAAGACATTATGTCACATTATGTCGCAGGTTGCTGAAAAACTTCGTCAGGCGCG
>Ga0182024_10017968_pt1 | contig 13215 bp, 15 predicted proteins | sample P32metaG_FD_120480 | JGI IMG/M metagenome (GOLD analysis project Ga0182024, IMG submission 120480) | Permafrost microbial communities from Stordalen Mire, Sweden - P3-2 metaG (Illumina Assembly) | ecosystem: Environmental > Terrestrial > Soil > Wetlands > Permafrost | place: Sweden: Stordalen...
GTGCCCCTGATGGCGATGCTGCGGCACCGCGCGGCCGAGCATTCGCACATTCCGGCGCGACTTCTCTACAGTAGCCGAACCGCCGACGAGGTCATCTACCGCGCCGAGCTCGAACGGCTTGCGGCCGCCGATGCTGCGCTGAAGGTTGGCTTCACGTTCACGCGCGGTGCTCCGCCGGGCTGGACGGGGTATCAGCGTCGCATCGATACGGCGATGTTACGCGAGGTCACGCAACCGCTTGGAAACGACGTTCACTCGTACGTGTGCGGACCCACGCTCTTGGTCGAAGCCGTATCGACCGCGCTCGTTGCGATGGGCTTGCCGGCCGAACGCGTGCGCACCGAGCGCTTCGGCCCAACCGGAACCTGAGGAGACGAAGACGTGGACGACGACGACACAGACATGAATACGGCCCTGATGATGGACGGAAACGCTGTAGCGGGCCGGCTCGAGGATATCTTCGGCCGCGATATGACGACCGCCGTGACACGCTGTGCCGGTTGTGCGAGCCAGGCAGAAATGGGTGCCTTGATGGTCTTCACGCGCGGGCCGGGCGTCGTGCTGCGCTGCCCAACTTGCGAGGCGATCATCGCGCGGATCGTGGAGACCACCACCGCGCTCTACCTCGATGCCCGCGGCGCAGCGTTCGTCCGGATTGGACTGCGCTCGTAGTCCGCAGCGAGCCGAAGCTATCCTGAAAGGTCGGAAGCAATGCACGATGGCGCGTCGTGGGTTATCGCCCCATGGTCGAACTGACGGCGAGCGCCGACCGGTCGGTGCGTTCCGGCCCGCTCACGGTATCACTGGCAATGTCAAGTTACGGCACGCGTCCGGTTACGGAATCGCAGGAACGGGAAAAATGCCGTCATGAAGAGTTTCATTGCCGGCGCTGCCGCCCTCGCGGTCCTTTCAACGACGGCAGCCGCCCTCGCTCAGGACCAGAACCGCCATCAAAACAATCAAGGTCCGCAAGGCGGACGCTCGTATGGTCAGCGACAGGGTGCGCGCTATAATGCCCCGCCGCATCCCGCCTACCGTCAAGGTCAGGCGTGGCACGGCCACAGGCTCGCGAATCGCGGCGGCCGTTGGGGATACTATCAGCCAAGAAACGGCGTTCAGGTCTTCATCAACATCCCGCTGTAAATCAAAGCGAATCCATCAAGAGAAAGAGCCCAGCAATCGCTGGGCTCTTTACGTTTTCGGACGTTAGGCCGAGGTGAAAGGTTGAGCGCTCCCAAGCTCCTCTCATTGACAAGTGCGAGCATGAGGTCACGCTCTGCGGAAAGGCGGAGCTCCCCATGCTAAACATTAAAAACATCCTCAGCAAGCGACTCCTCGGCGTGGCCGTTGCAGCCGCCGCACTCATCACCCCCGCGATCGCCTCCGCGCAAGACATTCCTGCGTATGCGAGCGCGGGGACAGGTCAACAGATCCAAGGTACGATCTCCGCCATAAACGGCGAGTGGAATATCACCATTGCCGATTCGAGCGGGTACAACGATAGCGTCGCACTTCATCAAGGAACGATCATCAATCCGACGGGCCTTACGCTCGAGCCGGGTATGAATGTCACCGTCGACGGTTACGCCGACGGCTCGAACTTCGACGCGAACGAGATCGATACGCCGTACCAATACCAAGGCCCGCCGCCGGTGGCCGTGTACTATGGTCCCGGTTCGTGGTATCCGGGCTATGCCTACGGCTGGGGTCCCTCGTTTAGCCTGTTCTTCGACTCCGCCAGCAACCGCTTCGAGCAGCGCTCGTTCAACTACGGCGGCGAGGTTCGCCACGCGATGGCGCCCCCGTCCGGCTGGCAGGATCGTCCGCACGGCTATGTCGGAAATGCCGGCAACGCGGCGGTGACGTCCCATCCGCAAACGCATCCCTACTATGGGCCGCCGCAGCAGGGGCGTACCTTCGCGGCGACTCCGCAGACACGTGCCTTCGCCGGGCCGCCCCAACAGACGCGTACCTTTGCGGCACCTCCGCAGCAAACGCGCAGCTACGTCGGGCCGCCGCAGCAGATGCGTACCGTCGCGGCACCCCCGCAGCAAACGCGTGCCTTCGCAGGCCCTCCGCAGCAGACGCGTGCGTTTGCGGTAAATCCGCAACAAACGCGTACTTTCGCGGCACCTCCGCAGCAAGCGCGTAACTTCGCAGCGCCGACGCAGCGCAGTTATTCCGCACCGGCCGGTCGAGCGGCAAATGCCGCACCGGCCGCACGAGCGGCAAATACCGCCCCGCGTGGCAACCAAAACGGCGGTAACCGCCGCCCAGGCTAGATCATCGATCGGCGAATCGAAGAAAGCGCGTCCGTCACCAACGGGCGCGCTTTCTTTTGGACCCAATCAAAAGGAGATTCTAGGGGACGGTTGCTCGCCGTCGAAAACACTCGCCTTCCAGTTCCAAACTCGAAGGTTGCCCGGCTGGCGGAGCAATAATCAGCGTTATGAAGGACGTCGCGCGGTTCTCTGCAGTTGTCACGCTTCTGGCGCTTGCGCTCAGCAGTCCACCGGCACGGGCTGATATGCCTTCGTTCGCGAGCTACCTGAGTGGCACGTGGACGTGCACGTCGCAGGCCGGTTCCAACATCGTCAAGGTTTATGGAGCTTCTTCGGCAGTCGACTCGCTCGATCTCTGGAATAGCTACGTTACGTCGCGTGGTTTTGCCGCCAGCATCACCGAACACTACACTCAGCAAGGCGCTGCCGTGACCGTCGTCGCACAACTCGCCCCGGGTGCCACGTACGTCGCAAGCAGTCCCGGCTTCATGGGCGATAAACTCGTGTTCTCGGGAACGCAAACGCTTCCGCAGGGAATGCGCTTCGAACGGATGACGTACACACGCACCGACCCGAACCACTTCACGCGCGTCTTCGAAGGCGGCCCCAGCGCCGACGGTCCGCTAACCGTCCTAAGCTCAGAAGTCTGCACACGCCTCTCGAGCGCTCCCGTTCCGACACCAGCGCCGCCGCATCAATAAGGCATGGGGTCAAACCCACCGAATCGGCAGCCGCCCTCGCGTTCGGCTCTGATGCAGATCGTCAAACGCGCCCGGGTCGGTGCGCGCGAACGGCCACCGAATGACCACATCGTCCGACCCGGCCCGGGTCAGGAATCCGTCTGGGATTTCCCACGCCCGCCGCGCGTTGAATCCGTTGCAGGCCGCGTTCGGGTAATGGCGTCGGGGCGGACGGTCGCGGATTCAACGCGAGCAATCCGCGTCGTCGAGACGGCCGGAGCACCGTGCTATTACCTTCCGCCCGACGATTGCGCGATCGACTTGTTGGTGAAAACCGGTGACTGGACGCTCTGCGAATGGAAAGGTATCGCTTACGCGTACGATCTTGCCGGCGACCCTCTCTTGCGAGCGGCGGCGTGGTCGTATCCCGAGCCGCTGACCGATCTGGGCGCCGGCTACGAACGGATCGCAGGCTTCTTCGCGTTCTATGCCTCTCGCGTCGATGCGTGTTTTATCGGCGACGACATGGTTCGACCGCAGGGCGGCGGCTTTTACGGCGGCTGGATCACGCCGAATCTCACCGGTCCCATCAAAGGCGATCCAGGCTCAGGAAACTGGTGAACCTGGATTTCGCCTCCCAAAACATGCTCAGCCGTTACGTGCTCTCCGGCTCCTGCCTCCAGCGTGCTTGAATCGCCGCGGAGAGGCCCGCACGAACCTGCAATGCGATCAAGCGTCTCGCCGAGAAGCCGTAACGGTGGCGCCTTCAAATGTGCAAGTCTTACCGGCTCCGCTGCCATGATTCGCGCTAGGACAGTCGTGACGGCAGGGGCGCTGACGGCGACGGTCGGCGTCGGTGCCGCGTCCTGGGCCGTCACGGTCCAGCACATGAACGGGATGGACATGGGCGTTGCGACTCCGCTCGGTTCGTTCATGCCCTTTGTCGCCCTCTGGATGTCGATGATGGCGGCGATGATGCTGCCGGCCGCCGCTCCGGCAGTCTTGAGACACGCTCGTGCCAGCGGCCGCGTGAGCACCGTGCCGCTCTTCATCGGATCGTACCTTGCCATCTGGACGCTCGTGGGCGTCGCCGTGTACGCGTTGTACCGGCCGCACGGATTTTTCACCGCTGCCGCGATTGTAATCGCGGCCGGTGTCTACGAGTTCACGCCGCTCAAGCAGCACTTCCGGCGGCGTTGCCGCGAGAGCGTCCGCTCCGGATTCGAGTTCGGGCTTTGCTGCGTCGGCTCGTGCATCGGACTCATGCTGGTGCTGGTGGCGGTGAGCGTGATGAGCGTGACCTGGATGTTGGTTATCGCCGTCCTCGTCCTCGCCCAGAAGCTCCTGCCTGCGAAGGCCGCCATCGACGTGCCCCTGGCGCTAGCGATCGTCGGACTTGGAATCCTGATCGTCATCGCGCCCTCGTCGGTTCCCGGACTCACGCCCTCAATGTGAAACGCCATCCGCAGCGCGGGCTACACGAAGATTTTGCTACGACAAGAAAGCGAGAAACAATGACCGATCACAAGACCGGAACACGTGAAGAGTGGCTTGCAGCCCGGCTGGAGCTGCTCGAAGCCGAGAAAGCGCTGACGCGGCGTAGCGACGAACTGGCGCAGCGGCGGCAGGAACTGCCCTGGGTTCGCATCGACAAGGAGTACCGCTTCGAGACCGACGACGGCACCGCGTCCCTCGCCGATCTCTTCAGAGGACGCTCGCAGCTCCTCGTCTTCACTTCATGTTCGGGCCCGACTACGCGGCGGGGTGTCCGTCCTGCTCGGCGATCGCGGACGGCTTCGACGGCTCCGTCGTGCACCTCGCGAATCACGACGTCACGCTTTGCGCGGTGTCGCGTGCGCCGTTCGCGAAACTGGAGGCGTACAAGCAGCGGATGGGCTGGAGCTTCCCCTGGGCCTCGTCGTTCGAGAGCGACTTCAACTACGACTTCGGGGTGGCGCATACAAAGGAGCAACTGCAGTCGGGAGTCATCGAGTACAACTTCAGCCCGACGGACACGCGGCCGATCCTCGAGGCCGGTGAGGCGAGCTGGACCGCCCCGATCCTGTCGGGCATTGGAACGGACTGGGCAACGTACAGGCGAGAAGCCCCGGGCGTGAGCGCGTTTGTGCTCGAGGATGGCGTCGTCTACCACACCTACTCTGCATACGCGCGCGGGGTGGACGGCCTCTGGGGCATGTATCAGTGGCTCGACCGCGCGCCACTCGGTCGCAACGAAACCGACTTCTGGTGGCGCCGCCACGACGAGTACGACAGCTCGTGACGTATGCGGAACGCGGCGGTCATCCTGGGAATCCCGGCTCAACGGCCGCCCGCCTGCCCGTCAGCCGAGGACTCGCCCGCGCGGCGTGCTAGACTGCGCGTATGGGCGCCCTCCGCACGGCATGCTGCTCGGCGATCGTCGTGCTCGCACTCGGCTCCACGACCGTCCCGGCGCGCAGCCAGAGCGCGCTCGGCGCTCGAGGTATTCCCGGAGTCGTCATCGTCGATCCCGACGCCGCCGCTGCGTCGGCGCCGAGTCGCGCCATGGCCCACCGGCTCCAACGAGCCGGCTACGCGACGCTCACCGTAACGCGCGACCCGCTCGCCGCTGCCGCCGCCCTCGGACGCCGGCCGTCGGTGCGAAGCGACGACGTCGCGATCATCGGGTACGGGAGCGGTGCGTCGACCGTCCTCGCGACGATCGTCGAGCGCTACGACCTCGCCGTCGCGCGACCGCCCGCCTTCCGTTCCGCCGTGGCGTTCGGTCCGACGTGCGCGCGCCGCTACGGAGATTGGGTCGGCCGGTCGCTCGCGGGGCAGGGCAGTCCGGGTTCGACCGGCGCGCCGCATCGGGGCAACGTGGCGCTAGGTGGACTGTATCGCACACCGACGCCGTTGCTGATCGTCGGCGGCCAAACGCAATGCCGCGATCTGGCGCGCGATTCGTACGAACACGAATACTTCGTCAGCTACACGACCGACGACGCCTTCGCCGGCGTTCAGTCGTTCATCGCGCAGAACGCGCAGTATGCCAACGTTTCCTTTCCCTCCTCGCAGCCGGGCACAACGTTGACCGGCGAGCTCACGCTGCCCGCCGGCGGAGCGAGCGTGCCGACGATCATCATCTCGCCAGGCACCGCCGGCATCGAAGGTTTTCCGTTTTGGGAACGCCCCTGGGCACGGCGCCTGCGCGATCTGGGCTATGCATCTCTCATCGTCGACAGCTACCTGTCGCGCCGTTCGTCGTGGAAGAACCACTGGCGGATCGACGCGCGCACGGTGCGCGCGCGCGACCTGCTCGACGCACGTGCCTATCTAGCCGCGCAGCCGTTCGTCCTGTCGCCGTCCATCGGGCTGCTCGGGCGCTCGAGCGGCGGAACGGCGATCTTCGCGGCGATCGTTCAGGACGCGCACGCGCCGTCGACGCCGCCACCCTTCGGGCTCGACGCTCGTCCCCCGTTCGCGTTGGCGGTCGTCGACTACGGCTACTGTCAACTCGCCTATGGGGATTGGCCCGGCGGCACGCCGGCGCCCAGCGCCGCCATCGACTATCGCACCACGGTTCCGGTGCTCCTCCAAGTCGGCGCAAACGACACCACCGTGTCGGCCCCTGCCTGCGAAGCACTCGCTCAGAGCGCGCGCCAGGCCGGCAGCTCCGTCGAGCTCGTGGTCTATCCGAACGTGGGGCATCGCTTCGATGCCGGCGTCATCGAGACTCCACCGGCCACGGTCCGCGCGTCGATCCAGCGCATCACATCGTTCCTCACGACGCGGCTGCCCAGCGCGCCCCAGCCGGCAGCTTCTACGCCAAGCTCGACGCCGCGATAGGGCGGCTCGCATTTCACATTGACTCCACATTTCACGGAGTCACTTCGCTATAGAGGGCCCATGCGCTCGCGAGGTCTTGGACGACGTGGCCGAGCGATTTGTAGACCGTGATCTCTGCGCTCGTGCGCCGGCCTTCGATGTCGCCGGCCAGCACTTGTCCGATCTCGGCAACGATGTGTGCGTCGTCGATGCGGCCGGAAGCCTTGGCCCGCAGAAACTCCGCACCTTGCTGCAGGACGCCCTCCCGGCTGTCGGCGATGAAACGCGAGCGTACGACGAGATCGTCGTCCACCTCGACCGGGCCGGCGAAACCTGACCCAACCAGATTGACGTGCGTTCCCGGCCGCACCCACGCCCCTTTCAATATGGGCTCGGCTGCCGCCGTAACCGTGCAGATGATGTCGGCGTCCGAAACCGCGTCTTCAACGTCGATCGCACTGCGGACCGGAAGGTCGAGTTCCTCACTCAGTCGGACGCAGAAGGCATTCGAACGTTCCGGATCGCGACCCCATACCGTAATGGATTTGATGGTTCGGACTTTGGCTATGGCTGCCGCGTGGGTTCCGGCTTGTTCGCCATAACCCAGAATGGCAAGCCGGTGCGAATCGCTGCGCGCGAGAGCGTCCGTCGCGACGGCGCTTGCGGCGGCGGTGCGGATGGCGGTAATTTCACCCGCATGTACGACGCAGACGGGCTCTCCCGTCTCCGGCTCAAACAGGACCACGAGACCTTGGTGGGACTGACGGGCCTTCTTGAAATTTTCAGGATAGACGCTGATCAGCTTGGCCCCGAACGCAGCACGTTCGCCTAGCGCGCCCGGCATTATGCCGAACACGCGGCTCTCGGCAAGGGGAAGAATCGATCGGAGATGCTGGCGCGTTTCTCCCCTTGAGAAGGCGATCATCGCACTTCGTACGATGGGAATGCATACGTCATAGGTTAAGCGTCGCGCAACTTCCTCGCGCCCGATCACTCGCATCGGTTGCGATTACTTCGCTTGACCGGACGGGCCCTGGACGGAGCCCCGCCGGGTCCAACGGGCGGGCCGTCGAAGCGCCCTGCTCATGGCGGATGTTCACGCGGCGAGCGACGATGCTGAGAATCTCGGCTCGATTGGAGTGATTCACCTGCGGCGCCTGTGGTCACGCACACAAGCACGACGTTTGGGCACGTTACGCGTCGCGGACGATCCGGCCGAATGGGTCGAGCACGACACGATCATCCGCGGACTGCACCTCGGCCTCCGAGAGACGCTGAGCGTGTTGTACGACCAAGCTCCAACCTTCGAAGACTTCGAACGATGGATCGTTGAACGCAACGGCGGAACGATCGAGCCCGAGCGCGTCGCTCGGATCAACGCCGCATTGACGGGACAGCCCGTGCATTTCGACGACATCTCCGCCGAGCCGGTGTTCGGAGAGTGCGACCTCGCATGGTGGGACGAGCAGGGATACGTCGTCCTTCACGACGCGGTTTCCCCGGAGAACTGCGCCGCGACCGAAGACGCGATCTGGTCATTCCTCGAGATGGATCGCAGCGATCCGGAAACGTGGTACTTCGGCGCGCATGGCCACAGCATTTGGGTGCCGCTGCTGCATCATCCGGCAGTCTGGGCGAACCGCAACGCGCCGCGGGTGCGGCGCGCGTTCGCTCAGCTCTGGGATCGCGAGGATCTCTGGGTTACCGTGGACCAGGTAGGATTCAACCCGCCCGAGCGACCGGGGTGGGAATTTCCCGGGCCGCATCTTCATTGGGACACCAGCCTGACTACGCCGATCCCGTTCGGCATGCAAGGCATCTTGTATCTTACGGATGTGGCGGCGAACCAGGGAGCCTTCACGTGCGTTCCGGGATTTCATCGCCGCATCGAGAGTTGGCTGAACGAGCTTCCAGCGGACGCCGATCCGCGTTGCGCCGACCTTGCAGCGCTGGGTGCAATTCCGATTGCGGGGCGCGCCGGCGACCTGGTGATCTGGCGTGACACGCTCCCACATGGCAGCAGCCCCAACCGCGCGTCCAGACCGCGGATCGTCCAATACATCACGATGCAGCCGAGCCGTTGGGAACCCGAGCGGACCTGGAAGTAACTAGCCGCAGTTCGCGCAGCGGCCGGTGAACGTCACCGCCTCGCATTCGATCGCGAGTCCGTGGCGTTCGGCGAGCCGGCGGACGGTTTGCGCCGGAACGGCGTATTCGAGATCGGTGATCGCGCCGCAGCCGGTACAGTGGAAGTGGGCATGCGGGCTCGCCGCCGGCTCGTACACCGCCGAGGCCTCGCCGGGAACGTCGATCTTCATCACCGCACCGAACTCGTGCAGCCGGATCAGCCCGCGGTGCACGGTGGAGAAGCCGATCCGGGGCTGCAACGCGCGGGCGCGCACCCAGATCTCTTGGGCGGTCAAGTGGCCGCCGGGTCCGGCTTCCTCGACGACGTCGAGGACGGTCCGGTAGTTCGGCGGGAGTCCTTGAACGGTGCTTGACACGTGCTTGGGGATGGAGTAGCCTCCGGTACGGAAGTGAAATCGATTCTCACACTCAGTTATACGCGAGAACGGCCCTCAAAGCAAGTATCGGCCTGCGCGGTGGTCCTTTCTTCGTTCAGCTTTGCGATTAGTCGGAGGGAATAATGCTCGAATCGGAACTCGCGAAAAACGGTGGCTGCCCGGTAGCGCACGGCACACCCGAAGGCACCCACATGGACGCCGGGGTGATGTCGAATCGCGACTGGTGGCCGGGCATGTTGAACCTCAGGATTCTCCACCAGAATTCGTCGCTCACCGACCCGATGGGCGCGACGTTTCGTTACGCTGAGGAATTCAAGAAACTCGACCTGGCCGCGCTGAAGAACGACCTCTTCGCGCTGATGACGCGCTCCGAATCTTGGTGGCCCGCCGACTACGGTCACTACGGTCCGTTCCTCATTCGCATGGCCTGGCATAGTGCCGGCACCTATCGCATCCACGATGGTCGGGGCGGTGCGGGCAGCGGAACGCAACGCTTCGCACCGCTCAACAGCTGGCCGGACAACGCGAACCTCGACAAGGCGCGCCGGCTGCTCTGGCCGATCAAACAGAAGTACGGCAACAAACTCTCGTGGGCCGACCTGATGGTCTTTGCCGGCAACTGCGCCCTCGAGTCGATGGGCTTCAAGACGTTCGGCTTCGGCGGCGGACGCGTCGACGTATGGGAACCCGAAGAAGACATCAACTGGGGCCGTGAAAACACGTGGCTCGGCGACGAGCGCTATTCGGGCGATCGCGAGCTCGCGGATCCCTTCGGCGCCGTGCAGATGGGCCTGATCTACGTGAACCCGGAAGGGCCGAACGGCAACCCCGATCCGATCGCATCGGCGCGCGACATTCGCGAGACGTTCGCTCGCATGGCGATGAACGATGAGGAAACGGTCGCGCTCATCGCGGGCGGCCACACGTTCGGCAAAGTCCATGGTGCCGCCGATCCGAAGCAGTACGTCGGCCCCGAGCCCGAGAGTGCACCAATCGAAGAGCAGGGACTGGGCTGGAAAACCAGCTTCGGGACCGGCAACGGCGACGCGACGATCACCAGCGGACTCGAAGGCGCGTGGACGACGAGCCCGGCGAAGTGGGACAACAACTACTTCGACAATCTCTTCAAGTATGAGTGGGAGTTGACGAAGAGCCCGGCCGGTGCGTCGCAGTGGAAACCGAAGGATGCCGCCGGCGACGGTACGGTCCCCGATGCGCACGATCCGTCGAAGCGACACGCGCCGATGATGCTCACGACCGATCTGGCCCTCCGAATGGACCCACAGTACGGGCCGATCTCGAAGCGGTTCCACGAACATCCGGATCAGTTCGCGGACGCGTTCGCCCGGGCGTGGTACAAGCTGACCCATCGCGACATGGGGCCGCGTTCGCGTTACCTCGGCTCGATGGTCCCCGCCGAAGAGTTGATCTGGCAAGACCCGGTCCCTGACGTGACGCACAAACCGATCGACGAAGCCGACATCGCGGCGCTCAAGGGCAAGATTCTCGCCTCAGGACTCTCGATTTCGCAACTGGTCGCGACGGCGTGGGCGTCGGCGGCGACCTTCCGCGGCTCCGACAAGCGCGGCGGCGCAAACGGCGCGCGCGTGCGCCTCGCACCGCAAAAGGATTGGGAGGTCAACCAGCCCGCGCAGTTGACGAAGGTGCTCGGCGCGCTCGAGCGGATTCAGAAAGAATTCAACGATGCGCAGAGCGGCGGAAAACTGGTGTCACTCGCCGACCTGATCGTTCTCGGCGGCTGCGCCGCGGTCGAACAGGCGGCGAAGAACGCGGGTAGCGATGTGCGGGTTCCGTTTACGCCCGGCCGCCCGGACGCAGCGCAGGAGAAGACCGACGTGGCCGCGTTCGCGGTCCTCGAGCCGCTGGCCGACGGCTTCCGCAACTATCTCAAGGCCGCGCCGCTGGGCACATCTGCCGAGGAGCTGCTCGTCGACCGCGCACAACTCATGACGCTGACCGCTCCCGAGATGACGGTGCTGGTCGGTGGTATGCGCGCATTGGACGCGAACGCCGGGCAGACGAAGCACGGCGTCTTCACGAAGCGCCCGGGGACGCTCACCAACGACTTCTTCATCAACCTGCTCGACATGGGTACGATCTGGACGCGCACCTCGGAGGCAGACGGAACCTTCGAAGGCCGCGATCGCGCGACGGGCGCGGTGAAGTGGAGCGCTACTCGCGTCGACCTCGTCTTCGGATCGAACTCGCAACTCCGCGCCCTCGCCGAAGTCTATGCCTGTGACGACGCGCAGAAAAAGTTCGTTCAAGACTTCGTCGCCGCATGGACCAAGGTGATGAACCTCGACCGCTTCGACCTAGCCTGACGTCAAGAAGCGGATCCAACGAAGCGGCTTCAGCGTAGTCCGCGAGTCAACGAAGAAGAGGCCCCGCGAAAGCGGGGTCTCTTCTCCTACGCGCCGGACATTACCGTCACGGCAGTGATGCCCAGGATGACTCCGTTCGGAGATGTCGGCAGGCGGGGGTTCGAGCCTATGCGGCCCGTGGCGGCCAGACCGAGGGGGCGTACCTAAAGGAGATGGGAGATCTGTTGACCCCCGAGATGGCCGGCTCGGCCCTCGTGGACCTGGTAGGGACAGATCCGGCGACCACCGCCCCCGGCTACCTGCTCACCGCCGCCGGGCTGCAGAAGCTGCCATAAACACCGATGAATATTCGCTCGCCCGCGGTCTATATGGTCAGAAAGGAGCGAATGATAACATGTCAATCGCAAACAAAACAGTTCTCATCACGGGGGCAAATCGCGGAATCGGGCAGGCGTTGGTCGAGGAAGCCTTGCGGAGAGGCGCGAGGCGGGTGTATGCCGGTACGCGGCAGCCCTTGGCCCACCCGGATGGGCGCGTCACGCCTCTGACCCTGGACGTGACCAACGCTGCCCAGATACAGGCAGCGGTGGAGAGCGTCGACTCTCTCGATATCCTCATCAATAACGCGGGCTTGGCGTTTTTCGATGACTTGAGCGAACGCGCCGCGCTCGAACAGCACCTCGCCGTTAATTTATTTGGCACCTACAGCGTGACCCAGGCGTTCTTGCCATTGCTGACGCGTTCTCGCGGAGCCATCGTCAGCGTTCTGTCGGTGGCGGCCTTTGCCGCGCTGCCGATCGTGCCGGCTTACTCGATCTCAAAGGCGGCCGCATTATCCCTCTCGCAATCGCTGCGCGCCTTTTTGGCGGGACGAGGCGTGAGCGTCCATGCCGTCCTGGCGGGACCCGTGGACACGGAGATGTCCCGAGAGTTCCCCGTACCGAAGGCATCCCCGGAGTCCGTCGCGCGAGCGATCTTCGACGGAGTGGAGAGTGGAGACGAGGAGATCTTCCCCGATCCCATGTCCGCTTCCGTAGCAGAGAGCTGGCGCAGCGGTGCGGTCAAGGCGCTCGAGCACCAGTTTGCGGCATTCGTCGCAGCGGAGCCCATTGCGTCATGAGCGATCAAAATTTCACGACGACCTTCACGGTAAACCAAACTCCGGAAGAAGCCTTCGCTGCCGTCAGCAACCCTCGTGGATGGTGGTCAGAAGAAATTGAAGGTAGCACCGTCAGGCTCAATGATGAGTTCACGTATCGGTACAACGACGTCCACAGTTGCAAAATGAGGGTGGCGGAAGCAACTCCCGGCAAGAAACTCGTTTGGCTTGTTTTAGATAACTACTTCAGTTTTACTGAAGACAAGAGCGAGTGGAAGGGCACGGAAATTACCTTTGACATTTCCGAAAAAGACAATAAGACCGAAGTCCGCTTCACTCACCGGGGTTTAGTTCGCGAATATGAGTGTTTCGATGTCTGTTCAAACGCATGGGGCTCTTATATTAACGGAAGTCTACGGAGCTTGATTACTACGGGTAAAGGCCAGCCCAACACGTTGTGAGCCAGAGTCCGAGCAC
>Ga0182024_10017969_pt1 | contig 13214 bp, 11 predicted proteins | sample P32metaG_FD_120480 | JGI IMG/M metagenome (GOLD analysis project Ga0182024, IMG submission 120480) | Permafrost microbial communities from Stordalen Mire, Sweden - P3-2 metaG (Illumina Assembly) | ecosystem: Environmental > Terrestrial > Soil > Wetlands > Permafrost | place: Sweden: Stordalen...
CAATTTCAATCATTGGGCGAACTACCCTTTTTGTCGAGCTGTTACATTCAATTGTTCTTACACGTCCGGCAGCGGCAAGACTTCGTGACTTAGTAGCGGCACATCCTCGTGGCTAATCACAGTGATCAAGTCATTCAGGAAGTTATTGCGGACAACCCGCAGGTAGTTGTTCACACTCTTGCATTTTCCAAAGGAGAGCCAGATCTCATAGTCCCGGACTTTCGCCAAATATTGTTATCGAAGTCGCCGCTCAGCGATCAACAAATAGTCTAATGTCGATAAATAGATGCTTTTTCGATTTTCATTTGCTTGAAGAAGGTTGGTTATCCACGCCGCCTTATAATGAAGGTAGTCCAAATTCGGAACCGCCAACTGAAAGTATTGCGACACTAAGAATGGTCGAGTTCAGTTCAGACGATAAACCAGACATTTGGTACAAGGCTGAAATCGCTCATGTCGACTCAGACAGGGCAAGAGTTAAAGAGCTGATAAGTAAGCACGGATTACCAAAAGCCATACTCGTGAATTGCTTGTCTGAAAAGCAAGAATTGGAACAACAACTCTCCTGCCTTGTTTAATTTTGCCTTTAGCAATCCACCTTCGCCAGCCATGCTCATACTGCCTCAGTCGCGTTTTTCTGATGGCTTATACCACAAAAAAGCTGGTGAAGAAACAGTCTTCGTCAACTGCAATCCTTTCACTTCCTTATTGTGGTGAATGGACAGCCATCAAATATGCCACCACTTTGCGGACTGGGCTGAGCGCCTCTCTATGCCACGTCTGCATTAACACCAATTGTTTTTTACATTCTTCTTTGTTGACGAACTTTTGCGCCAAACTAGAACCCGCCATTTTGCCTGTCATCACGTAGTACCGCTCGTGGTGCCTGCCGACAGTCGACTTCAGCTACTGGATCGTTCATATTTTGCTACCCCGCGCTTTTGTTTAGACGGTGCGACACTGCCACAACTTTTCGCTGCTTCCAATGGCAGACCCCTGCGCGGCGCGCTACGCGCGTCCATTGGGCACCGAAAAGCGCTGTGCGGCTTCGCTTGTGACTTTCGGGATAGCACCTAACACAGCACGGAGGTGCAAATAATCATGAACAATTCAATCACTATCGTAGGACATGTCGGGCAGAATCCAAAGACCGTTTCTTTCGGAGATACCGGCAACAAAGTGGTGAAATTCTCGGTCGCCGTCAAAGAGTTCTCGTCCAATTCGGACGAACAGAAAACCATGTGGCTGGATGTAGATGCCTGGAACGGCTTAGGCGAACGAGTGCTCAACACCATAACGAAAGGCCGCGAGGTAGTAATCAACGGACGGCTGGCAATCACCACATATCCTAAGGAAGTCGATGGTGTAACAGTGCAGATGACCAAGCCCGTCATCAAGCTCACCAGCTTCCATCTGTGTGGCAAGAAGCCAACCGCCAATGGAGAAACACCGACCGAGGAAGCAAGGGCTGATGCGCCCAGGAAGAAGCTCGCTGCAGTGAAAAGCTAAAGCACAAAGAGGCAGGGGCGAAAAAGTCTCTGCCTCTTCTATTTTGTTTTTCGGTATCTTGTTGGCGCCGCTTCCGGGAGCAATGTTTCGTCGCTGTCGCACGAGGAACGCACCAGACTTTTGCCCCGTACTTCTCCGTGAATAAACAGAGTAACCATACTGGTTTTACTTCATCGTCTTGATCACAGTCCCATCCTCACTCAGGCGGTGCCTTATTGGTCCGAGAAGTATTCGACGACTTTCAACAGTATCCATACCAGCCCTAGCGCAGTGCCTAACGTTTCACGTTCCAACTCTAACGAAGTATGCAGGCGAACGTTTAACCGGATAGAATAGAAACATACTCCGCCCGGAAAACTCCGTTTTTTTATTGATATTCTGCGCTTCCAGTTTCAAAACGGATAAACCATTGAGCGCCCAACTCTGGATTTCGTTTTACTCCGATACCCTTAAAGTAACAGGCAGCAAGGAGTCGTTGCGAATTAAGATAACTATTCGCTGTTTTGTTTGCCCAGTAAAAAACTTCCTGTGGGTCTACGTCTAAGTGCCCGGGAAATCCGTGAAGATAGAGTCCTGCAAGCTTATATCCGGCTTCTGGATCGCCGGCCTCAGCTTTCTTTCGAAGCAACGATATGAATCGCTTTGGATCGCAACCCTGGTCTTCGATAATGCGCAGAGCGATAAGAAAGTCAAAATCGGGGTCTGCGTTAGAAATTGCTTTTGAGAACCACTCCAATGCCTGCTCTGTGCTTTGCGTCACAAACAATCCCGCATCATGCATGTATGCGAGGATCAGTTGCAGCCCTGCTTGCTTTCGCACCTTCTCCAGCTTCTTCAAGCAAATGAATGCCGCTTTGTAATCGCGCCGCTTCAAGCAGGCCATGCAATCAATAACTTCCTTTTCCGTAAGAGACGCAACTGGCCGCTTTTCTTCAATTGCTTGTCCCATTCTCGTGGAGCCGTGCTCAAGCATCTCGGCCGATTCGCTGGATGGATCTTCTATCCAATCTTCTGGATCATTGGAAGGCCAGACACCAGCCTTCACAAATCTCATTACATCCAGCTCCAGTAGCTGATTTACGAGTTTTTCATCGTACTTGAGCCCAAATGTCTTCTTGTTGATTTCTGCCAGTGAGGAAGCAATCACGTCACAGATCTGAATGGCTGGATGATGCTTCGAATCGACAAACTTTGTTTCAACAACTTTTAAGGGAAAATTGTATCTGCGATCTCCAATTGTAAATTCGTCCGGTTCGTTAGCATGACTGGTAATCCTGTTCCACAGCCAGGACATACCGGCGAATTCCGAAGCCGCGTCATGGACGTAGGTTATGCGATCATCCGCGGCTAGCTTAGACGACCAGTGATGTATCGCAAGCTGTTCCATAGTTAGAACGATATCCATAGGGTCCAACGGTAATGCACGGAGGCTATCTCTATAAGTTCGCCCACCCAACAGACTTTCAGACGCAACCAAATTATCGACTGTTCTTTGTGAAACACTTCCTTCAGGACATTTAGCAGCTCTCATGCTGTTCCAGAATTGGTCATAGCTCTGAACGTCTGCTCCGAGCATCATGTCTTGGAAGCTACGTAAATACTTAAAGAAAGTTGACTGACCGCACTCAGCAAAGATTGCATGATAAGTCACGCAGGCGAGGGCATAATTGCGCCTGTTCTTATAGAGAGTCTCGCCGCGAAGTTCAAGCGCCCTGTCAATCCAATGATCAATGGTTTTTATTAGAGTGATGAATGGCTTATGTGCAACGACCACAAATATTTGATCTTCAAATTCCAAAAGCCGTTTGAGAAGCGCAAGAAACTGATCTTGGTATTCATGACGTTGCTCTGCAAAATGCAGCTCGCCCTTCAGGTCTGGGAACGAGTCTTTGATGAGATGCGCGGCAGCTTCGTTCGGTATAGAACAAGTGGCAATTATGAACACCGGTGCATCTGCATTCATCAACTTCGTTCCGCTGTAGCCTGACTCGTCAGCAAATATTTCCACATCGACCTCTGCTGTTAGACACGTGATGTGGCCTTAACACCGCAGCGTAAAATCGCACCCCGTCGAGAGTTTACGTCGGGTGCTTTTGCTATTTCTTGGCGCAAGATTGAGCTTTCCGTCTGAGATCTAAGATGTAGGTACATATCGCAATAGCCGTATCTTGTTTGGGTTCTTCTTAATTCGCAGCGCGCTACTCTCAAGATGTTTTCTGACATTTTGGCATGACATTTTCGGATTAGCGGCCCAAGTCAGCGCTGCTATTCCGCAAGCGTAAGCACCTGCACCTCCAGCGCCGCTAAAGTAAGCATAGCCGGTTGGATACGTAGGCGCGAAGAGAGTAGCACCATATCCCACGAACTTGGTTTGATCGCAATGATGCTCTGTTGGCTCTAGGTTCCAGCCAACAGTGCTTACGCAGAGAGTGTGTTGGTTGTATATGTTTGAATCAGAACTATCGCGATCACCTCTTGTTTGCGCAGTAACAGTGAGGACATTCATATTATTCAATTCCGTAAATATCTCAACCAGTTGCTCACCATAATCTGCTGGCGGGTACGGCCAAAAAACTATTAGATTCTCTTCTCTCTCTTTAATATGGCCAAGCAACTTTTCGATGATTGAAGTCAACTCACTAAGGGATCTGTTGAAGGTCACTTGGCACAGTGTCGCACTTGGAGCAATACCGATTTGATCACTTGCAATGATTCCAGCAATTTCCGTTCCCACTTTTAGGTCTTCTGGACTCACCGCTAGGGGTTCTTCACCTGCTTCTTCCATGTAGACAATTTCTTTATTTGTTAGGTCCGGATGATTTTGCCAGACTGCCATATCCAGCAAAGCCACAGCCACTCCCTTTCCGACGACTCCGTTTTTGTACGCTACGTGAACGCCAGAAACCAGCGGCCAACCCATCGATGGTGGCACTCCTTGATTTTGAGAGGTTGACAATCGTTTTCTCAGCTTCGAGCGCTTCCATAAATCTGCCAAATGCTTCGCCTCATCGAATTTTTTCGAAAGTTCGGCCGGTTGCTCTTTGACTAAGCGACGCATCTCTTCTGTTGGTCCGAAACTCTTTCCGCCGATACAAGTCATTAGTCCCATCTTCTCCAATTGCCGGAGTAAACTTAGACCTATATTTATTATGTAGCTTTCATTAGGGTTATAGGCTTCGCGATAGATTTTGTTCCAGGCATCCAGCGCAGTCTGCTGCTCTGGTGTCACATTTTCGTTTGAGTCCAAAAGCGGTGCATTAGCTGTATTAGAAGCTCCAATTCTTTTATCTGATTCAATTGACTTTTTGATCAAATCTCTTGCATCGTCTTCTTTGTTGGCGAGCAATGCGTCGAAGGCTGATCTCTGTAGCACCCTTGCTTCCTTATTCAGTCGCCAATTGTTGTTGGTGCTTTTCGCGGATTTAAAGAATTCACTAGGGATGCATTGGATTTCTTCGATGCTATCTGGCTCCGCGAGAAGGGAAGGCATTTGATCTGGATGAAGCTCCATGAGGCGTTCGCTTACCCTGTCCGTGTACTCGTAATCAACGAGGGACAAAAAATGCGCAATACAATTCAGTCTGGCTTGTCGCTTATCGTTCGAATCTACGCAAACCCAGGGTGTTTCGTTAGCTCGTTTCAGCATGACGTCCCGAGCCTCTGAGTACTTACTCCAATACCAGAGTGATTTTGCATCGACTGGGCTGAGTTTCCACTGTCGTAATGGATCCTGTATTCGTGCGCGTATTCGTTTTTGTTGCTCAGCCCAACTTACTTCAAGCCAGAACTTCACTAGTACAATGCCGTCGGCGCTTAAGTCTCTTTCAAATTTTGTGCAATCTTCAAAGAATTTTTCTCGTGTTTGATCTAGATCTTCTTTCGGAAGCTTGTCAAAGTTCATAACATATTCAACGCCGGCCCTGTTATACCAGCTGCGGTCGAAGATAACGACCTCGCCTGGCTTTGGCAGTTTGACTCTATATCGCTCAAAGTAATTTTCCTTTTCCTCGCCTGTGGGCTTCGGAAATGCCTCTACACGGAAGCTCCGGGAACTCACCTTTTCTGTCATTGCTCTGATGACTCCACCTTTCCCGGCAGCGTCACGTCCTTCAAAAACTACTGCCACTCGGCTGTTTTCCTTCTGGAGCCAGACTTGAAAAATGCAAAGTTCGGTCTGCAGTTTGCGAAGATGTTGGAGATACAGTTCGTTATCCATCCGTCATGCCAGCAATTGTCTATCCCGATAATCGTCTCGAACATTTTATATGGTTCTGCCAGTTTGTTCATCTGTTTCGCCTCCTCCTTTCTGTACCTCGCGGACCAAAGGCCAACCTGGGGTAAACACCATTGTCAAGCTATTCAATTTCCCATTTCGCGAGAACCGGGAACAACGATATACTGTTATCGTCGACTAGAGATGGTAGCGGTTGCTGCAGATGCGCGACGCACCACCCAAAATGATCAGTAACTGATCTTTCTTCCCGCTTATTTTTCAGCTGTTACTTCGAAAATACAGCTGCTCACAATCTTCTTTTAGCTCTGAGTTCGTTAACCGGCGCCCCAAGGCAGCCGCGACAAACCAGACCAAAACCTAATAAGGAAAACTATCCAAGAGCGATTAATCAACAGTCCTGATCAGCAGAACTGATCTCTCGATTTCGTTTGGCCGCTGCACCGCAGCCATCAGCTTCATGTTTTCAATCTCCGTCCTCCCAGCGCGTCACAAGAATGCTGGTGAGAGACGATAAACCAATAAGGATAAAATAAATGACACAAGAAACTCCCTACGGAGCTGCCTTCGTGCGCTCCGAGCTTCTCACACGGAGAGAGGCAGCTACTTATCTCGGCGTCTCTGAACAGACTCTCGCAATATGGAAATGTACGGGAAGATACAACCTCCCTTATATTAAGATCGGAAGGCTCGTAAAATACAAGCGCTCTGATTTAGATGCCTTCATCGCCAGAAATCACAAGACAGCGTAAGAAACCGAGGACCCAAGAACAGTACGAATCCCTCCGGGGACGAACCCTGAAAACAGGGCCGGTACACGTTCGAGTGGCTGGCTTCTTGGGCTAACTCTGCTAAGGCGCAAACTAGAAAAACATAGACGCACCACGGCCGGTGTTACCCAGTCTTCGAATCTGTCTGGCCCAAAGATATAAAACAACATTTAGTCACCTGGTGAGTTCGCGAGATGACCTGGACGGCCACACGCCTCCTTTCTCAAGACTCACCTGTGACAGGAGGTGAAACAATGACACCGACCTCATCGCCGCTTGGCGGAACAGAGCAGGTTCTCCTACTTCTCTTCATGTTGATGGTTCTTGTCGGTATTGCCGGAGGTAATCCGAGCATGGTTCTGAATCCAGTGTTCGACATTGTCGGGCAGATGGTAAAGGCTCTTATAAGCCTGCTCAGCACCCTTCTAATAACTCTGTTTAGAGTCTTGGGTAATGTTCTCGTGTCCGGAGTAACTCTCCTGGCAGAGACGCTCAAAAATGGCTCTGGAAGACAGAACAAAAGATAGAAACCACCAGAACAATCGCCAACAACATCAGATACAGAAGAAAACATCATCAACACACAGTAACCACATACGGTGTCGCCGCGAGGAGGTGGCACCGACGCGCAACAAACATTCGAGCGAAGCGAGCCATTACCGGGAGGCTTGACCGTACGGTAATGCAAGATACAGAGCGTAGGCACGCTCACTCAAAAAGCTTGCCCAGCTTACGGTTACCTCCCGGCAACCTTTTCGATGGCTCGCTTAAGACCAGGATCACTCGCGTCGAAGCCTAGTCTCACAAACGGTTAGCACCCGGCAAGGAGGATTGATGTCCAAAAAAAGAGCGGACCCAAAAGTTGAGACTCGACTATCACCAAGTGACATGAATCGACTCAACAGTTTCTCGGTCGCTTCCAAAAGGAGCAAGGCCGATTTAGCCAGAGAAGCAATTCGATGGTATTTAGACAATCACGAAAAAATAGGAGGTAAAGCAAGAGAAGCAGAAATATCTCAAGCAATAAGGTACGCCACTGACGGGCTGATCAAAGCAGTCAACAGCGGCGTCGACAGAATCTGCAAGATGCTCGCTCGACAGGGTCGAGCAATCGGAACCCTGTATGAGCTGAGCTGGATGTCTCTGCCAGACGATGAGAATGCTCGCTTAGCATTCGAAGCAGCGGCAACCAGAGCAAAACAGCGAATGGCTCGACACGTCGAAAACGACGAGCGAGAGATTGCTGACACTATGAAGAAGGTGGTGAACAGCTAGTGAACGTTGTCATCCACGGTTATATTTCAGCAAGGGACAAGAAGAGTCGCGTAGCTGGCCGCTCACCGAAGGTAGTGGCGGTTGGTCGAGCCCTCGCCCATGTGAAATACATCCAGCACAGACCCGGCGATGACAAACCTCCAGACGGTAGAACATTCTTCGACGAAACAGAAGAGAACCTCGATGGCCGATCTCTTCGAAAGGCCATCAAGGAACTCGAAGATAGCAAGGTGGTGGCGCATAAGTTAACGCTCTCTCCTGAAATCGAGCCACTCGACAAGAAGGAGTACACGCGAGAAGTGATGCAACAACTCGCCGCCGAAAAGGGACTCGATCTCAAATGGATGGCCGTCGAACACAACAACACCGCGCACCATCACATTCATGTCGTCATCCTCGGAAAGGACAAGAACGGTAAGAGTGTGCGAATCGACAAGCAGGATTATCCGAAGCTTAGAGAATGGGGTGACAGACATCTCGAACGCACACGACCAATTGAATTTGCACATGCCCGAGACGAACGCGAACGCAAAGACAAAGAGCGCATAGAAACCCGAAAGAAGGAGCGGGAGGCGCAGCGCCAGGAGCGAATCAAGGAGGGACTCGAACTTCCCTGGCTACACAAGAAAATCATCAGAGAACAATACGAACCCTACAACAAGTGGAAGACTAAACAGGAGGACAAGGAAAAGGATCCAAGGCTAGAGAAAACACCTGATGGAAGGAGAGAGAAACCTCAAGTTCACGAAACGATTCAGGCAGCAGGCAAAGAATGGTCCAAGCAAAACACAATCGCCGAACTCAAAGAACTAAACACACATCTGTGGGACAACCACGACGAAAGAATTCCGGCGCCAGAGTATAAGAAGCTCATAGCCTGGATCAAAGAGAAGGAACGCTCACGACGGCCGGACCAGACCGAACAACGGAAGACACCGGACAAAGAGCATCCGAAAAAAGAAAAGGACTCATTCGAGTATCAGGGTCAGAAGTACGACCAGAACAGCCCGTATGAAAAGTTGGCGAAACTCGATAGCAAACTAAGAGAAGCGAAAGCAGAGCGCCTACCGATTGACCAATACCAGAAGTTCAGAGGTTGGATAGAAAACTCCGACCGAGCGAGATGGGCTGGAGTCACCGACCGGCAACTGCAAATGTCAAAAGACAAGTTCGCACGACAGGGCGCTGCCGAAACATCGCCGACCGCAAACCGCTATGTGAATCCTATGCAGCAACAGATGATGTCCAATCCAGTGGTTGGTCTCTTCATGCAAGGCGCATCAATCGCAAACGAGCTTGTTAGATGGATCGATTTACGAGACAACCGAGACCGACTGAAGGAGGCAAAAGATGGTCTCGAAGAAGCGAAGCGAAACAAGCATCAAGACTACGTCAAACCTGAACGAACCCACGAACAAAAGACCCGAGATCAGGAGACTATCGAAGATATAGATAAGGCAATAGATGAAAACAAAGACGAGCGCCAGAGACGTCGAAAGGAGAAAGACAAAGAGCGCAAGAAAAGAGATGACGGACTTGATTACATGAGGTAACAAACACGTGAAAGCAAATGATTCCGGCATAGTCGAAACTAATGCCCAAGACTTTCCGGTGTTAGCTGTGAATGTGCTCGACCGGCTTGGATACCAGGTCTCACGAGCCAGCAAACAGCTAGATCAAATACTCGCAGTCGAACGACTCGACGAGCAGATTGGACGAGACTGGTGGCGGCATGAATACCGCGTAGTGGTGCGATGGAGGCGCACCACCCGCGATGACATGCTGATCACAATCGAAATCGAAGAAAAGAAAGGATCGGGTACGCAGAGTGATTGTCAGAAACGGTGCGACCAAATACTTCTCGAACTTCAAATGGACGCTAGAAGAGCTTCCGAAGCCAAACAACACAAGGAGCCAAGCACCGTATACGGCGCCGCCCGATGGGGTACGGTGACCGAACTAAAAGCCGCAGGCTATATCCAACCTAAGGCAGACTCAAAAAGACTAATAATAGGGAGAACAAACGACAAACAATACATTCAAGTGCCAGAGCTGTGGACCCATGCTCATGCTCTAGTATGCGGAAGAACGGGTGTCGGCAAATCGCGAGGCTTCTTCATTCCGCAGCTAATCGAGCGACTCGGAACCAGCATGGTTGTGACAGAGGCAACGCCCGGCTACGAAACCGGCGAACCCTACAAGCTAACGGCGGGATGGCGAAAACTCGCAGGACACAAAATCTACTGCTTCAACGCCTCGGATCTGACGTCACACAGAATCAATCCAATTGACCGAGTGAGGCGAGCGCCAGAGGAGATGAAAGCTCAACTCGCCGAAAAGTTAGCCGACCTGATTATCATGAACGGAGAATCAAGCGAAGCGAAACATGAGCAGACATGGAACCGATCAGAAAAACTGCTGCTAGTTCCGCTGATACTGCATGCGGCGGCAGGACCCAAAGAGTATGGACACTTCGGCGCTCTACGTTGGCTCCTCCTAACAGGACCAGATCGGCTAGCCAAGGTTTTGAGGAACAGCCAATCGGAAGTAGCCCAAATGGAATTCGAAGGATGGCTAAGACTCAGCGGAGAGACTGACTTCCGATACGGAGTGTTCTCGGGTCTCATCACCAAACTAAATCCCTGGATGACGGATCAGATGGTGACACTCACTGAAACGACAGACATCGATCTGGATGCGTTAAAAGACCAGCTCTTCACTTTTTATCTAGCGGTTCCGAGCCGCAGTCGAGACAGCAAGCTGATTGGTTCGCTGATGGTGAACTTCCTCCTGGACCACATCCTGGAGACCAGAGAGCAGATGAAATATCCAATCACCATGCTCCTCGATGAATTCACCAACTTCGGCAAGATATCGGGAATCGGAGACACGCTCTCAATCATCAGAAAAAACAAAATCGGATTAATCCTCGGCTTCCAGAACTACTTCCAACTAGAGCAGGTGTACAGCAGAAGGGAGGCGCAAATAATTATCGACATGCCTGCAACGCAAGTGTACTTCAAACAAAAAACATTCACTGAAGCTAGGGAGTTGAGCGAAGCGATAGGCCGAACGACGGTTGAGGAGGCAACCGTAAACGACAACGGCAGAGTCCACGAAATGATTCAGGGTCGCGCTCTGATTACACCGGATGAGCTAATCGGACTGAAAAACGAAGTCATCATCTTCGCTCCTGACACGAACCCACTCAAGCTACCTCTCACTTCTCCAACCGCTTACGACCAGGCGCTGAAGTACGAACCGCCAGATCGAGACAAGCACAAAGTAAGTGACTTCGTTCGCAAGCGCGGTCGCACACAAAACCCAGTCGAAGAAGAGCAACCGGAAGAAGATCCGCAGCCACGGAAAAAGCCCTGGAGAAATGATAAGTCACAGAAACAGAGGCGCTTTGACCAAAACAAGCAAAGAACCACCTCCAACGAAACAAAGAATCGCAACACTGAACCAAAACCAAGTCGGCACCACAAGAACCCGTCTGACGGAATTCCCCCAGACTATGCCGACTAATAGAAGGAGAACAATAAATATGCAACCTGAGACATACACATTGATGCACAGAATGTATTGCGTAGCATCAAGCAAAAATGAAATCGAGATAGTGCTCCGCCGATTCAAAGAAATATTCGATGCCACCAAGGACAGTGGCAAGCGAGATGAACGATTCGACGCCGCATGGGCACTATCTTGCACGGCTGGTCTGTATGCGAGGCTCTGTGAGCCCTACCTGGCAGAGCAAGCCTACCGAGAAGCAATAAAGCTCTTCGACAAAAGCGGAATGGCAATGAACGCAGCCACCCTGTGTGTTGCCATCGCGACATTTTTCTGGGAGCAAGGGCAAAGGGACGAAGCGGAAGCGATGTTAAAGCAAAACATCGGCTACCTAATACGACACTGGGGAACCGGCAACCAGCATGTGCTAGCGGCAGAGGAGGAGCTGATGCACTTTCAACTCACCGAACAAATAATCGAAGCCAGCCGACACCACTGGTGCAAAGCCTGCAACGTTGACGACTACGGTATCGGCTTCGACTTCGAAGACACGGACAAGGCAGAAAGATAATGGGATTCGGAATAACACTCGGCATATTCGTTTTCCTGCTCACGGGAGCTTTCCTTGGGCAGATGGTGCTTCACAATAACGAAGCAAGTTTTTTCCCCGGTCTGGTAGCAGGAGTATGGGCAGCATGGCCGTTTCTCCACCAGGCGCGCGTCCAAAGATACAACTTCTTACATCCGGTGCCGCGAGAATACAAGGTACCGGTCAAACAAGCTTTCGCAAAAGTCAGAGACTTACTTGCAGATACCTCTTATAACTTCGGTGACAAATGGCACATCGCAAGTGCCGATACGACGAGTGGACGAATAACCGCTGATCTGAGATTCACCGACGAACAGATTCACCACGATATGGACTCCAGAGGACAGATACACACTCGGAAAGAGCGTCTTCAAAGATACCTAGCCCTGGAAATCACAATACGTGATACCGGCAGAGATACCGCTCTGCTCCACATGGACTTCACTCCGAAAGTGGAAGGTGCTCAATTCCAAGCCTGCGACTCAATAGTAACGGGCTTAATCGACTCAATCGAAAACCGCATCGGACCAGGCGTCCAAGTTGGCGACCCAGCCGATACGAGAGTTCCAGCCCCACCATGGTGGCTAATCTCCATAAGCGCACTAGCATTATTTGCTCTGCTGGGCGACATTCAAAAGGCAATATTCAAATGAACGAACTACACAAGGCATATCAGGCACTCGGGCTGGAGCCCGGTGCCTTGTTCGAAACAATCAAACGTCGTTATCGCAGACTCGCTCTCGTATGGCATCCCGACCGCATGACGAATGCAGATGCAAAAAAAGAAGCCGAGGAAGAACTAAAGAAAATCAACAACATGTTCGAAAAACTCAAGAAGCATTTTGAGAACGAACACACTTCTGGACCGAGCTGCCGCTGCAAACCAGCGGCAGCCGGCCCACCGCCGAACAACTCTCACAGCTCGGCCGGCAATCAAAAGACCGGTCCCAAACCATCATCTGGACCAACAGAAGCAGAACGAAAACGCCAGGAGGAAGAAGCAACCAGAAAACGAACCGAAGAACGACAACGACGAGCAGCGGAAGTGGAGGCGGCTCAAAGAGCCGCCGAAGCCGCACAAAGAGCGCAGCAGAAACAGCAGGCGGCAGAGAACGCAATCAAAAGTGAATCCGAGCGAAAGGAGGAAGTGCTCCGATGGAAGTGCACTCTCGCTGTCGGAGTTACATTCATCGCACTAGTTGGATACTGCTGGGTCGGATGCGCCGCACGCGATTTAGTTCACTGGACCGGCAAGCAGTGGGATGAGTTGCAATCGCAGTTCAAGCCAAAACAAGAAACTCCATCCCCTCCACCCTCTTATGCACCACAA
>Ga0182024_10017970_pt1 | contig 13214 bp, 11 predicted proteins | sample P32metaG_FD_120480 | JGI IMG/M metagenome (GOLD analysis project Ga0182024, IMG submission 120480) | Permafrost microbial communities from Stordalen Mire, Sweden - P3-2 metaG (Illumina Assembly) | ecosystem: Environmental > Terrestrial > Soil > Wetlands > Permafrost | place: Sweden: Stordalen...
GCCGTGGATCCAGATTTTCGGCTTCCGGGTCAAATACGGCACGGCGGTCTCAAAAACCGCCCTGAGATCATCGGCGACGATGATGTGATCGGCATCGGCGACGTTGATGCAGTGGGACAGCGATAACCCGACCAGTTTGGTATTGATGAGTGCCGCAACGCCGCCAACCCTGGTGATACCGAGCCAGGCGGCGATGTAATCCGGCCGGCTCGGCATCAACAGGCAAATCGTATCGCCGGCTTCAATCCCCGCCGACAGCGCCCAGCGCGCGTACTGATTGATCCGGCTGGCCAAAGCCCGGTAACTGAAGGTCTCCGTTTCTGATATCAGGCCGGGCCAATCCGGCTGCCGCTCCGACCAATCCTCGACAATGTCGGCAAACAACCGGCGCGGATCGGCCTCGATGCGGGATGTGAGCTCGATGGCTTTCAGCCAGCTCTTGGCGGCGGAGGGTTTGCGCCGCCGGCGATTTGCCGATTGGTCTATGACGCCTGTATTCATGGCCGAATGCCCGTTGATCCTGCACACTGTATAGCCATGCCGCCTCGATCAGGGGTTAATCAGCAGAGTTAAAAGCAACTGAAACCGATGCGATGGCGTAGCGACGCGTCGATGGGGCGCTGTTCCGGCACATCACGGATATACTGGGTCTGCAAATATTCAAAACCACTGGCAATGAAAAAAGAAGCCGTAAACAAAAAGACGCGGCCCCGGTATGCAAAAGAGAAGAGAGCGCCGAAAACTGCAAACGCGATAACATGCTCGAAAAGCTCTCAAGTCCGTATCCTTGGACACATAAAAACGGCGCAGTTATAATATATCGAATACAAGAATTCGTCGAGAGTTAGAGTGCCATGGGCGAGAATCGCGATATGCTTTGGCCGCGACGGTGAGGATTTTCCGAAACCTGCGAACGTGTTATCAGAGCAATGCCCCCGACGGTACCGGCGATTTTAGCGCTACCACGCAACGATGAGAAAATTCGCGCGTTCTCTCGCAGTGTTCGAGCATCCAAAGTCCGCTAGCGGCTCGACCCCCAGGAGCGGCTTGCCCTCTCCGCCAAAACGCTGAGGTGACGATATCCGAGGCGTCAAACGTTATCCCGCCAACGATAGTCGATCCTTGCGATTTGCGAGATATTCAAGCCAATTTCGAACAATTGTCGCCGCCGCGAGAGTCGGCCCTGTCACAACGCTTGGCTCAAGCGTTAGACTCGGAAGATTGGCGATGAGCGTTGGATCATGTTCAGCTATAGCGCGGCTCCGAAAGGAATCCAGAGCCGCAATAGTCGGTGCATCAAAATATCCTGCGGGAGCGACCGGATACATTGGCTGTTGACCAGCAAGATATCTGCCGATGTCACGCAGATATTCGCGTTGAAGTGTTATAGCTTCGTATTCTGGATGACCCTGAAAGAAAATAAATTGGCTGTGCTGCCTTTTGGCAAAGATATCCACGCCCGCGTCTTTCGACACAGACAGCATTTGGTAGCCTCGAGCTCTCAAATCGCTTTCATCCAAACCGTTGAGGCGCGAATGCGATATCTTGAACGACGAGGGCAGATCTTCGGTCAGCCAGTTATCGCCCACCTTGGAACAATCGTAAATGCCCGAGCATTTTCCTGACAGTCGTTGGCGTTGGATGCCATCTAAATGCAAGACAGCGGCGTGAGCGGCAAGGCACGACCAGATAGTTGAAAGTGTGTTCGCTTTCGCCCAGTCTATGATTTCGGTGAGGGCTCCCCAATAAGCCTCCTCGCGAAGAGAAGGCGCGCTCGGTTCGGCTCCGGTAACAATTAAGCCGTCGATATTCGTTCGGTAAAGATCATCAATGTTTGTATATTGGTTCTTGATTCGTATCGCCGCCTCCGGTGATCGTTTGATGTCCGGCAGCGAGAAACATCGAAGTCGGAAGGGAATATCTCCCGCGCCTCTCTTCAAGAGAAGCGTGAACTGACGCTCCGTCGCTTGAAGCGCTGCATCCGATACGTTGTTGACCAGTGCAATTTCGACCAGTGCGCCAACTTTCAACTTTTTTCGGACGGGGCTAACAATGGATTCGGAATTATTAAAGCGAATGGTCATGTCCTCTCCACCACTTTCGGTAGCATGGTCCGCCGGTTCGGGCGCGCTTGCCCAAGTGCCTGATCAATATCCGCGAGAATATCGTCGATATGCTCGATGCCGATCGAAAGCCTGATCGTCTCAGGAAGGACACCCGCATGGCGTTGTTGTTCGGGAGACATTTGCCGATGGGTGGTGGATGCGGGATGGCAGGCGAGCGATTTGGCATCACCAATGTTGACGAGCCGCGTAATCAACTTGAGAGAATCATAGAAATCCTTCCCAGCTTCGAGGCCGCCCTCGATACCGAAAGTGAAGAGCGAGGACGCGCGCCCCTTGAGAAATTTCTGAACGAGTTCAAAATATGGGCTGTCGGGGAACCCTGAATAGTTGACCCACGCAACACGCGAATCGCTCTTTAGGAAAGCCGCAACTTTTTGCGCGTTCTCCACATGCCGCTCCATCCGCAGCGCGACTGTTTCGATCCCTTGCAACAGAAGAAATGCATTGAAGGGAGAAAGAACGGAACCCATCGTGCGCTGGTAAACACTACGGGCGCGCTGGATGTATGCGCTTGCTCCGAACTGCTGCGTATAGATCATTCCGTGATAGGATTCGTCAGGCTCGCTGAACGTTCGAAAGCGTTGTGAATGCTTCGCCCAAGGGAAGTGCCCGCCGTCGACGATCGCGCCGCCGAGCGTTGTGCCATGTCCTCCAAGAAATTTCGTCAGAGAATGGACCACAATGTCGGCGCCGTGGTCGAATGGCTTGAGAAGGATCGGTGTGGCCACCGTATTGTCGACTACCAGCGGAACGCCTTGACGGTGGGCTATTTTGGCGAGCGCTTCAATGTCGCAGACATTGCCGGCCGGATTACCAATTGATTCGCAAAATACCGCCTTTGTGTTTTCATCAATCAACTTTTCAATCGCATCCGCCTGGTCACTTTCAGCAAATCGGCAAGAGATCCCCTGGCGCGGCAATACGTGGGCAAGCAAGGTATGCGTTGTCCCATACAATTGCGGGACCGATACAATGTTGCCCCCGCTGTCGGCCAAATTAACGAGGGCGAAATGCAGTGCCGCCTGCCCGGTGCTGACCGCAAGCGCTCCAATCCCCCCCTCAAGTTCCGCGATCCGGGTCTCAAGAACAGAAGTGGTTGGGTTTGCAATCCGGCTGTAACGATAACCTTCGGTTTCCAGATTGAACAGCGCAGCTCCGTGATCAGCGCTGTCAAATGCATAGGCGACTGTTTGGTATATTGGAACGGCGACGGCCTTGGTCGTGGGATCGGGCTCGAAGCCTGCATGAATTGCAATTGTTTCATCACGCATTTGTTTACCAGTGCGGCCGACAACTCCGCATAAATCTAACGGGCTGTTTTCAACTTCTTCTTTGGTACAGGCGACTGCATCGAGCGGCAACAATCTGGGGAGTAAATTAACGAAATAACCCTAATATCTATGATAAGATTTATTTGAATTTAAGTCAATTTACTTTCGTGGTTCAGAATATTTGGTGGACGAACCAAGCGGAAAGGCCGACCTAACATCTTGGAGAGGTTAGAGTGTTCCTCGTTCAACCGAACACATGGCGGCTTGAATGCTTGAACATTGGCTCTGAGATACTCACGCGGCACGGTAAGTAATAACCTACCCGGGATGCGGACCTAGACTTCATTTAATTGCCCATCCAGTCCAGGATTGCGGCTTGCGATGTTGCATCGGGGATCGGGTTCAGGCGAACATAAGCGCGCTTGAAGATTGAGAAAACCTCGGCCATTCTATTGCTTTCCTGGCTATCGACCGGACTGGAGCGGGTGGCCGAGCTTCAGGTCAAAGCGATGTCGACGATCTTGGCCGCGGCAAAAATCGAGCAATCACCTGCTGGACCCGATAGGGCATTCGCGGCGTCCAAAACCGCCCTTCACGCGTTCAATCATCACATCACGCAACATTTCGCCCGAGATATTCGAGGTCGTCGCCGTCCAACGATCACCTCGGCGCGGGCCACCCTCGCCGCTTCAGCAGGTAAATTCTAGGCAGGTTTGACCGGAGCGTGGCCACCTCCGAGCGTGTGTTCACGCCGCTACCCAGCAGCCAATATGAGTGGCGCGCGAAAGACCGTGCTCCTTCATGAGCCAGTAAACCCGTGCGGTTGCCACGCATCCGCTCGCAGTTGAAATGTGTAGCGCGGCGACGGTAAACGGTCCCTCACAGTTGCCGTCATGCCGAGGGAGCATCTGGTGGGTCGGAAGGCACTGAGTTCCGGCATATAAAAAAGAAAAGTCCTCCAGGTATGTGCGAATTGAAGACCATCGCCTCGGATTTGCGAACCCCTTCCTAGGGCATGTCGACAATAGTAGCATCGTCGGCCAGGGCCTACACAATACATGCGTGGATGATGGCAATGACCCAAGTAAAGACCCCAGTTTGTTTCTCAAGGACCTGGACTTTTTTTGAAGGAGATTGGCACGAAGGGAATGTGGCGATCATGGGCGTGCGCACCCACGCTACCTGGCTAGGTTCGACGGTTTTTGACGGTGCGCGCGCTTTTGAGGGCGTCGCGCCGGACCTCGACCGGCACTGCGCGCGCGTTAACCTGTCCGCAGCTAATTTCGGACTGAGGCCGAACGTGCCCATGGAACACTGGATCACTCTTGCCCATGAGGGAATCGGCCGTTTCGATGCCCACGCCGAGCTCTACATCCGTCCGATGTATTGGGCACAGAGCGGTAGCGGGCGGTGTGCTCTTTGATCCGGAAACGACGAACTGGTGCATGTGCATCTACCAAGCGCCGATGCCACAGCCAACGGGATCGGCTATCACTCTGTCGCCTTACCGCCGCCCAACCATCGAGTCCGCGCCGGTCGATGCCAAAGCGAGCTGTCTTTATCCCAACAATTCGCGCGCACTGAGCGAAGCGCAATCGCGTGGATTTAGCAACTGTCTGATGCTCGACATGCTCGGCGCTGTTGCAGAATTAGGTAATTCAAATGTCTTTATGGCGAAGGACGGCGTGGTGTATACGCCCGCTCCGAATGGTGCTTTTCTCAACGGCATTACGCGGCAGCGAGTGATCAATCTGTTGCGGGGCGACGGAGTAACGGTGATCGAAACCACATTGCGTTACAGCGATTTTGAAAATGCCGACGAGATTTTCTCAAGCGGCAATTTTGCCAAGGTGGCGCCAGTGATCCGGATTGATGGACGCCAACTACAGCCTGGCCCCTACTATACCAAGGCGCGGAAACTCTATTGGGAATTTGCTCACGCATAGTTACGCATGAAGCTTCGCGTCCATCCTTGCGATAGCCTGCTCGCGGATACCAGATAGCCTTAGCGCCGGGAGACTCGCGTCGGGGTCGATCTTGAGATGGATGATGGCGGGTAGCTCGGAAGCCTCCGCGGCTTGGAAGGCGGCAGGAAATTCCGAGGTGTGTTGGACGGTTACGCCAAAACCGCCGAAAGCTCGCGCATAAGCGCTGAAATCCGGATTTTGGAGATCCGTCGCCACCACACGGCCAGGAAAATCGCGCTCCTGATGCATACGGATGGTGCCGTACATTCCGTTGTCGCAGACGATTACGACAATCGGTAGACGGTACTGCACGGCGATCGCGAATTCTTGCCCGCTCATCAGAAAATCGCCATCGCCGTTGACCGAAATTACCTTTCGATCGGGATAGAGACGCTTCATCGCGATTGCAGCTGGCATGCCATACCCCATCGACGCAGACGTCGGCGCAATGTGGGTTCCGAAGACGCGAAAACGATAGAAGCGGTGAATCCATGACGCATAATTGCCGGCTCCATTGCAGAGGATCGTATCCATCGGCAGATGGTCGCGAAGCCAAATCATGATCTCGCCAAGATTTACATTGCCCGGTTGCGGTGTGGCTACCTCAGTCCAGGCGATGTAGTTTGCGTGGGCTACCATTGCGCTAGCGCGCCAAGCTGGGTTTGAAGTGACGTTCAAATTCTTGAGCGACGAGGCAAATCGTGTCGGCGACGCATGGATCGCAAGATCGGGTCTATAGATACGACCAAATTCTTCGGCGCCCGGATACACGTGGACCAGCTTGATTTTCGGCGACGGGCAATCGAGAAGCGAATACCCCTGAGACGGGATTTCTCCGAGCCGGCCGCCTACGAGCACGATCAAATCAGCGGCTTTAACCTGAGCCACGAGCTTCGGATTCGGGCCCAGCCCCAAGTCTCCTGCGTAACACGGATGCAGCGGGTCGAACAGTGTTCCTCGGCGATAGCTGGTGGCGACGGGCGAACCTGCACGGTCCGCAAATTCTTCAATTTGGGTTCGCGCCTCATTCGTCCATCGGCTTCCGCCGAGCACGAACATGGGTCGCTCCGCCTCTGTCAAAAGCCGATCCAGAACGGCCAGTTCCTCCTCACCGGGAGAGGTCTCGACCGGTTCGCAAGCCGGCGCGTCGGCGAGCCTCGCACACTCGCTCAGAACGTCCTTCGGCAGTGCTACTAAAACCGGGCCTGGACGACCGCTGGTCGCAGTATAAAAAGCGCGTGAGACAAATTCAACCACACGCTGACCGTCGTCCAGCTCGGTGGCCCACTTTGTCATGCTTCCGAAAACGGCGCGATAGTCGAGTTCCTGAAAGGCTCCGCGCTCCCTGACGGAACGTTCAACTTGCCCGACGAAAATGATCATCGGCGTGGAATCCTGCTGCGCGATGTGAATTCCAGCCGACGCGTTGGTTGCGCCGGGCCCACGCGTAACAAAGCAGACACCTGGCCTGCCTGTGGCCTTTCCGGCGGCCTCCGCCATCATCGCAGCTCCGCCCTCATGACGACAAACGGTGATGGCGATGTTTCTGTCGCGGAGAGCGTCGAGAACCGGCAAAAAACTTTCTCCGGGAACGCAGAAGACCTGCATGATCCCGTTGATTACAAGCTGATCGACGAGAACTTCTGCGACGGAGCGACGAGCGACAGGTTCGTTCATGGGATCTCCTTCTTCAACCCGCTACGCTGGATTCGTCAATGGCACCGCAGACGCTCAAAGCGAGGTCTGCAATAACCTCACCAATCGGATACAGGTCAAACTAAGCGCCGCCTCGCCACGGACGCAGGCTGTTCCGATGGATTGTAGGGCGCAGCTTTAAAGCTCAAGCGTTTCGCAAACGCTGGACGGCCAGGCGGCCAGATCTGTCCCGTGAGTGTGGAACATCGCGACCGCGAGACGGTCCATGCCGAAGGCGACACATCCGGTGTGCGCAACTTCGCCTACCGAATCGACAATGTTCCACGTCGTTCCGAAGTGATCCCGATGGTAATTGAAGCTCATACAGGCGGTTGGACTTTCATCAGAACGCAGCGGAACCAAAAGCTCGAATTTGAGGGACAGCTCAACCTGGCTTACCGCCTTCATTTGGCCAACCCGGCCGAAGAAGGGATCGCTCGCGTGATCGACCCGGAAGGCGAGCCCGAGACTGCGCGCGATGTTCTGTGCACGTACCATCCAACGCTCGCGAAAGTCTGATACGTCCGTAGCGCTGCCGATGCAGACGTATTCGCGCATCCGGAACGATTGCAGACGATCAAGATGACGCGATGGTTCACGGCGGAAACAGTCGGCCGCGACGTCAAAGCGCAAGCCGCCGGAAGGAAGCGGGCCGCGGCGGGCTGCGATCGGATAGACGGGATAGCAGGCCGCTGGCGATAGAACCAGATCCGCGGGCGACAGCGACGTTGTCCACTCGCCGCCAGCCGCAAATCGGCTCACCGCAGCATGAATGTCGCGTTCGGTTCCATGCAAGCCGCACACGCAGCCAAGAAGATTCGGAAAGCTATTTAAATAACCCGATTTCTCAAGTTGGCTTCGACTCATAACCGGCGGGAACCGCATCACCTCCGTGCCGGCTTCCCGATGGCGAGTGATCATCAAGGCCAGCCGCTCTACAACATCCTCATAAAGGGCGGTCCTCGCGTAAACTCCGTCGGCACCCATACTATGGAACAACGTTTCACGGAGGTGATCGAGTGGATCGCTTGGTTGCGCGCCATCGGAGAGCAGTGTGGAAATGGTTGTCGTCATGTTCATACGCCTGCATCAATCGGTTGTTGCGAAATTCGGCTTAGTCGTCTCGCAGTCTGGTAGGCACACCGCTCATGAGACTTGCCGTCGCGATATTGGCAAGGATCCGGTCGTTGTTAATCATCAGGGGTGACGAAAGGATATCACGCAAATTCCTACCAATACTGAAATCGCCGTCGTTCCGATAGCCGGAAAGACCGCACGTCCGCATTGCGCTCATCACGGTCTCGACCGCAAGCTCGGAAGCCTGAACTTTGAGCAGGTTGATCGAGGATTGAAAGGCGAGAGATCCGAGAGCCTGATCGTCATGCTCATGAGCCGCATAGGTATCAAGGCTGGAGGTAATAATCGCACGCAGCTTTGTCAGCGATAATTTTGCTGCGGTGAAATGCCCCGCACCGGGAGGCAACTGTCCACCCGATCCGCGAGCCGCCTTCCGAACGAACAGCTGAGCGCGCTCGACGGCAGCGGCGGCGATTCCGGCCCACACCGACGCCCAACTCAGGTGAGCGACCGGCGTCATCGTCTGCGAATGGATCTTGTCGTAGGAATCAGGAAAAACCTGTTCGGCCAGACCGGCCGCCTTCAGTTCGAATCCTGCGCTGCACGTGCCGCGCATGCCGAGCGTCTCCCACTCAAGCCGTCGTTCAAGCGTATAGTTGTCTCTGATAAACGCTACCAGTACCTGATCGGATGCTGCGGCGTCTTTGGCGCGGCGCGCGATCGTGACAATGCCGTCGGCCTGCTCGCCATAAGAAATGACGGTGGCATCGCGCACGAGCGTAATGCCCGTTTCGTTGCGCTCGATCGCCGCCGCGCTTGAACGAACGTTGCCGCCGCCCTGCCCCTCGGTTGTCGATGACGCCAAGAGCAATTGTTCGGTTGCCAACCGTCGCATCAGCGCTTCGTGCCATCCGCTGCCCCGACTGTGGCGGATGAGGCAGGCGACCTTCGTCTGATGCATCGCAACGATCATTGCCGTTGATGCGCAGGCCCGGCCAAGCGTATAACACGTGTCGGCGACGTCGAAAATTGATGCTCCTTCGCCGCCAAATTCGCGGGGAATCTGGATGCCAAGCAGCTTATGAGAACGGGCTGCATCAATCGCGGCCTTGGGAAAACTTGCCTCGCGATCGATGTTGTCCGCGCCCTCGGCGGCCACTGCCGCGACACTGGCGGCGCGTTGTAAGATTGTCTGACTAAGGACGTCTGGCTGTGGCATCTGGATGATCGTCATGACCTCGAAGGCTCCGTGTTCCAAATCGCCCAGCGTGCGCTGGGGCATTGATTTTTGTCGTCCGGCGAGTTAATGAAATTAAGCTATGAATTTAAATCGAAGAGGTCGAGTAAAATCGAGTCAACCGGCTTCCTATTTGATTGAGGTGGTTAATTGGGGTCATTTGCGAATGGGAACATGGTCCCATTAGCGTTAAAATTACGAACCGGCATTTTCTCAAATGAGATCATTTTGTCGGTCGAGGTTTTGCGCTAAAATACCAAGATTAAATTATCCTCGTTTGAAGCCGCAGTGCCAATGTTTTGACGATGGAAGTGGAAAAAGAGATGTACTCAAGTTCTGACACCGAAATTCGCGGACGACTTCTTACGCTGGTTACGGGTATCCTACGGGAGAGTTCGATCTCCGTTGATGTCCTGCCCAACTCGCGGCTTTTTGACACTGGTTTGACGTCGATGGACATGGTCAAGCTAATGCTCGGAATCGAGGCTGAGTTCGATTTGACCATCCCAGAGACTGATATAACGCCGAGAAATTTTGAGACCGTAGATAAGATCGAACAGATGATTTTGAAGCAAGCCAATGTGAAGTAAGTCCGGCGAACATCAAGCTGTCTCGCCATCCATGCGGGCTTCCTTTCCGCACCGCACTGTTCGAGTCATATCCGTGGTCGTCTAAACTAAAAAGGTTCTCCCTTGTTGGCCTCCTAGACGCGCATGCCATCCTTCGCATCGACCATTTATCCGCATTTCGAGTGAACAGACGGTATGACTCGTGATGCGCTTTGTTTGCTAATTTGCAATGAAAATCCGTGACCGCGCGGCTCCGTGCGGCGACCGTTTGGTGGTATAATGACGTTAGTGACATTGTCTCGATCGCTTTTCCGAATGTGGCAATGTCAGGAAGCTCCCCCAGATGACAGGGCGCTCTAACAGAACGCCCAAGGAACACCTGCGGCTGCTCCAGGTCCTGTTGAACTTGGCATTTGGGGCCGGTTCGCCTATCAACCCATACGCTTGATCTTCAAGTAGTTTGACTGGGCACAAGTTTCCAAGATTCAGACAGGTGGGTCGTTAACAACCGGCAGGCTCAGTTCGATGGAAAAAGTTCATCCTCCGCAATCTCAAGGACTTTTATAGCACGTTACAAAATGCAAACAACCGATAACGTCACCCTTCGATCGCTCCTTCAACGCAGCTGTCAGCTCGATCGCTGCTACTGCCATGCTGCGAACGGCAGTTTACGATTCAGCGATATCCTCGGGGGAAGCTGTTTTTCTGAGCAATCCTATAGCTTCGATGGGCGCTCAGTACTTCTTGCGATTCCCGACCACCTGACCACGGCAATTGCAATGATCAAACTGGATGGACACGCCAGCCGGATTGTCCTCTGTCCGCCTGATGTCGATCCAAAGCATTTTGAAACGATCGTCAACGCCGGACAAATCGATCTGATTGCGTGTGGGGAAAATAGCCCTGATTTCGGACACCTTGGATTGCCAGTTGTGCGCGCGCGTCCTGAAATACAGATGCAGGGTGCGTCTTTGGCCGGTGAACGACGCACGGAATGGGTGCTGTTGACTTCCGGCACTGGTGGAACGCCGAAACTAGTCTTGCACGACTTGGCAAGCTTGATCGGCGCGATCAAGCCTCTGGTGAAAGTCGACGATACGGTAGTCTGGGCAAGCTTTTATGACATTCGACGATATGGGGGACTGCAAATATTCCTTCGTGCCGTCGTCCAGGGAACTTCGATGATTCTGTCACAAGCGGGAGAGCCGGTCAGCGCTCATTTGGCGCGCCTTCAAAAAGGCGCTGTAACCTATATTTCTGGGACGCCGTCGCACTGGCGGTGGGCGCTCCTGAGCGGCGCAGCCAACATGATATCACCGACCTATGTTCGTCTTTCCGGTGAAATCGTCGACCAAGGTATTCTAGATGCATTGCGAGCTACCTACCCTCGCGCTGCAATATCTCACGCCTTCGCATCGACAGAAGCTGGCGTGGGATTCGATGTCATCGATGGCAGAGAGGGATTTTCGGCGACGATTATCGATGCGCAGCCCCCTAATGCCGAGGTTTCTTTAAGGATTGTGGATGGCTCGCTGCAAATCCGGTCAAAACGCACCGCATCCCGCTACCTTGGCAACGGACAGCCTCCGATCGTTGGCCCGGAGGGGTTTGTCGACACGGGTGACATCGTTGAGTTGCGGGGCGATCGCTATTACTTCGCCGGCCGTCGGGAAGGCGTGATTAACGTCGGCGGCCAAAAGATCTTTCCAGAGGAAGTTGAAAACGTGATCAACAGTCATCCGGACGTTCAAATGTCATTGGTGCACGGCCGGCGAAATCCGATGATGGGCGCGTTGGTTGTCGCCGACGTTGTCTTGGAGCCGACGTCTACGGATCGTTCCCGGAAAGAGCTCGCGGCGGAAATCCTAAGTCGATGCCGCGAAGCTCTCCCTGCGTACAAAGTGCCAGTCAAAGTTAGTTTTGTTCAAAGCCTGGACGTATCGGACGCCGGCAAACTCTTGCGAAAATTTCCATAAGGTTTTAGGCGGATGAACATATCGGATCAATCGAAAGTCAAAACTAACAGAGTTGGTCCTCTCCGACGCATAGCGGCCCTTCGATTGCGAGGATCGTTGATAGGGCTTGGAGATGAGGGTTGTCGGCCGTAAACCCTTCGAATACCCGCCATGTCCGCCGCCGCCCTGCACCGGTGAACACTTCCAGCCGGCGGAATTAACCCGCAGCGATAGCATTCATCTTAACGAGCGAAGCCGACGGGCTATTGCACCCCGCATAACAACTCCCATTTGCGGGCTTCGGGTCCTCCAAAGGCGTCGTCTCCGCGTAGCTAACCAGCCGGGCGGTCCAACGATTAGGTGAAGGTCACACAACGTGATCGATCTCTGATCGAAGGTACGGGCCTAAATTCTGCGATTTATTACATCAGCAAGCTTTTTCGCGGCTAATTTCGGTAGCTTCCGCATAAGAGGTTTGAAAGCTATTTGCGAGTAAGAGGCGATGGCCTCATATCGTTCCGGATGGACTACATCGATCGGCATCTCCGGAATGTGATTCAAATCTAGATAGCTTTTGATGCGCGCTACCAAATCTTGCCGTTCGCGTCTCACGTACAACAGCATGTTTTGCCGGTACCAGACCGAAACTTCTTCTCTTTGCCAAATCTGGGATCTAAACGGATCAAAGCATTGGTATCCCTGGGAATCGAACAGACTTACCCAATATGACTGCCAGCGCTCATTGATGTGTCTGAAACCTCCTTGAAAAGGGATTGCCGCGCCGAACAAGACTATGTCGCTGTGCTTTGTTAAATTCTCAATGAACTGCATAGAACAGTCCGAGGCGACATGCTCGGCGACCTCAAGGCTAATCGCGACCTCAAACCGTTGGCCGAGATCAAAAGGCTTTGACAGGTCTTGCACCTTAAAATCCTTCTGGGGGATCAAAAGCCGGCTTTGATCGGTCCATGCTCCGTCAACGCCGCAAATTGAACTCACGCCGTATGACTGGAAGCAAGCAAGCCAACGACCGTCGCCGCAACCAACATCCAATACAGAACCAACTTCAACGATTGATTTTAGCAGTGGGACAACAACGTTTGCGGAGGCAATAGTTTGGTCTCCATGGGTCTTATGCCACTCAAAGTCATACATACATTACCTCCACGAAAACGTGCTGGGAATTGCACCGTACTCTGTTGAACTTTGTGAAGCGAGCGTTGCCGTGAATGACGTTAAGCGGCCTTCGCAGTTTGGACAAGAGCGCGATTGTTGGTCTCCTTTTCGTAGTGAGCGGCAAGCGCGACCCGCAGGGCA
>Ga0182024_10017971_pt1 | contig 13214 bp, 12 predicted proteins | sample P32metaG_FD_120480 | JGI IMG/M metagenome (GOLD analysis project Ga0182024, IMG submission 120480) | Permafrost microbial communities from Stordalen Mire, Sweden - P3-2 metaG (Illumina Assembly) | ecosystem: Environmental > Terrestrial > Soil > Wetlands > Permafrost | place: Sweden: Stordalen...
CCACGCTTTGCTGATCGCCAAGCTCCCGGCTTCGCAGCAGCAGGAGGCATTCTCGGCTGCTTTTCGGGGCTTGTGGACAAGCGAGGGCAACAGCCAAGTCCTCATTCCAGTGCGGGAGTTGGCGGCGTGGATTGAATCGAACATCCTGCTACAACTGGCATCTGCTCCCTTTGACAAGCAGGATGAGACTCTCGTTCCCGAAGCAGGTTCGTGCGTCAACTGCCCGAAGCGAACGGGATTCAACAAACTACTCTTCCCGGATGTGCGTAAGGATTCCTGCACTTCGCCCGACTGTTTTCGTGCCAAGATTGACGCTTGCGTGAGAAAGACTCTGGAAACCAAGCCGCAGCTAGTCCAGATTTCGGCGGCGTGGAATTCCCGCGAGGGTGCTCCCTTGGGACGGAATCAGTATGTGGAGTTGGAGATCAAGAAACCCAAGCCGAACGGCGCAAGCGCCAAGCTCTCAGCCGTTCAGAAACCCTGTGACAAGATGGCTGAGGCCATCGTCATGGACGGCGGTAAGCGTGGACAGGTGGTCAAGGTTTGTGCCGATCCAGCTTGCCGCACCCACCATCCCAACACGCCTTCTCCGCAGCAAGTCGAGCGGGAGCGGGCAGAGGAACGGAAGCGCATCGAGAAGGAGAAACTGGCCATTACGACTCGCCATCGAGTCCTTGCCTCCATCCTTCAACGTGTGTCGGCTCCATTGAAAAAAGCCGACCTGCTGGCGGTTGCTCACTACCTGATTGGCCATCTCTCCTACAGCCAGGTTCCGGCTCTAGCGAAGCGGCACAAGGTAGAGGTCAAGAAGGACTCTGCATCCGCACAGGAGCTTCTAGCCAAGCAAGTCAGCAAATACGACGAAGCTGAACTCTGCAAGCTGCTTCTGGAAATCAGTCTTCTGGATTCGGCGTATCAGCGATCCACCGGCAGCCGCGACGATGTTCTCATGGACGCCGCCAAACGCTTCCGCGTAGATACCGAGAAACTCCAAAAGGCCGTGGCAGAGGAACTTGCTGCGAAACAAGATAAAAGGACCAAGGCCAAAGCAAAGCCGAAGAGCCGAAAGACAGCGGCATAGGTCAATCGCCTTAGATTTCTGGCGGAGTGCGAACTCGCACTCCGCCATTTTTTCATTGAATTGGAGTCTGGCGCAGCGGTGTCAACGGTCTACAACTCTGCCCGTTGAAGCTGCTTCTTGTCAGCGCACAAGGCCAACAGGTAGGCGTCGCCAAATGCTGCGATCCGTGCCCGTCTGGACAGGCTAGAGTGGATCGAATGCGCTCACGTCGGAATGCTCATCCCATACTTGTCCAATGCCAGTCGGTAAGACACAATGCCCGAAAGTCTACGTCTGGAGCGGCTCTCGGGCCAAGGAGTTTCTAGTTTTATTTGGTTCTTCGGGAAACTGTTCAGAACTGAACGCGGTCCGGAGCGTCCTTGTAGGCGAAGTGAACACCTGTCCACCCATTACAGGTAATGAACTGAAGACATATAGTCGGTATCGAGTCCCGCGAAATCCATTTCTCGACATATACTTTGATACCGGAAGCCCCGCATACTCCGGGAAGAACAGAACGCACATGGCAACGACACAACCTCGCCTGCTGCTGCCGGGACGAGCGCCTGAAGAACTCGTCCTGACGTTTGCCGGGAACATCGTCAAGCACCTCGGGGTGCAGATGTACGCCGGACGGCCCGTTCCGGCCATCGCTGAACTCATCTCAAATGCGTGGGACGCAGATGCAAAGCGGGTTGAAGTACATCTGCCTCTCGATGAGGCGTGGTCGCCAGACAACGCCAACCAAGTCATCAAGGTGTCTGACAACGGCAACGGGATGAACTGGGAAATGGTCAGGGACGGTTACCTCGATGTGGGCCGCGACCGCCGCGAGGCAGAAAAAACAGATCATTCGCCGGGAGGGCGTCCACTCCAGGGACGCAAAGGTGTAGGTAAGCTGGCGGGCTTTGGCGTTGCGGACGTGATGGAAGTACAAACGGTTTATAAGGACCCTGATCCAGCCGTTGGCAAAAGGGTTTTGATCTGGTTCCGGCTTTCTCTTTCAGACCTCAAGAAGACCCCCAAGAACGCTCCCGTGGACTTGGTCTATGCCGGGCCCGTGAGTTCTGCCCCATCAGGGGGAAGAGTCAAGAAGGGCACCACTATCACGCTGCGTCAGCTCCACCAGAGGCGCGCCCAGAATGCCGAGCGGTTTCGCGGCAGTATGGCCCAGCGATTCTTGCTTATCGGCCCACAGTTCCTGGTCCGAGTGAACGGCGGGCAGCTTCGAGCAGAGAAAATAAAGCTTCAGTGGCGGTGGCCTTCAGACCCCAAGAAGTGGGAGACGGACAACGTTGAAGGCTGCGGGCCCGTGCACTACTGGATCGGCTTCACGCCGCAGCCTAGAAAGCAAAACGAGGGTGAGCTGAGCGGCGTTCTGATCTACACGCGCGGAAAAGTGTCACAAGAGGCGACGTTTTTCGAAATCAGTGGCGGCGTGACAGGACAGCACGGGCTCCGATATCTCGTCGGCATGTTGAGAGCGGAGTGGCTCGACGGCGGCATCGAGGCGCCCGATCTCATCGCTACGCCTCGAAGCTCCATCGCGTGGGAGAGCCCGCAAGGTTCCGCATTGCAAACGTGGGGACAGCAGCTGTTAAAAAGATACCTTGCCGAGTGGGCAAAGAGAAGGACAGAACTGCGTGAGAAGCAGATCACGGAGCTGCATCCCAAGCTAAAGGCGCGCATCGAGGGCCTCGCAACTCCGTACAGAGAAGTTGCCTTCAGGTTTGTAGATAAGTTCAAGTCAATCGAGATGGAGCCTGACGAGTTCGAGGCGATTCTCACTTGGTTCTTGGATGCACTCGAAAACGCGACGCTCCGAAGCATCCTCCAAAAGCTCCGGGAAGCCAATGTGTCGGATCTCCAGCAACTGGACGACCTCCTTTCCAAGATGGAGATTCGCACGGCCGTGACCCTCCTCCAGGTCATCGACAGTAACTTGGCGGCTATCGAAACCTTGCAAAAGATGCACGACGAAAACGCAAAGGAGCGCGGGGTCATCTCTAAACACCTAGAGAAGAATCCATGGCTGATCGATGCGACCTGGATGCTCAACAAGGCCGAAGGACGTGTCAGCACGTGGATCAAGAGGGAGTTCGGCCTAGAGGCAAAGGACGGTAAGGGCCAAGATCGGGCAGACTTCTTCTGCGTTGCGGTTGGGGGAACCCTACACATTGTCGAAATAAAGCGAGGGGCGTTTGTGGCCCACGCAAAGGATGTCCTGCAGGCGGACAAGTACCGGAAGTACGTGTTAAAGCGCTTTTCGGAAATAACGGATGCGAAGGCAATAAAATATGCGATTGTCCAGAGCCACCTAATCTCTGCGGAACTGCACGACGATGCAGGAAGCCTTAAGGACGCATACGCTGACAAAGGATGGGTGTTTTTTACAACCTGGGACGATCTGATTGAAAGAGCCAAGCAGAGTCATCATCAATTCCGCAAGATTCTCCAGCAACGCGTTTCGGAAGCCCCACCGTCGGGGGATTCTGGTGAGTGATGGATACGTAGCCCGTTTCACTCTGGTCGCCGAGTTGCCATCGCCTGACTGTCCTGGGCCCGTGGGCCTTGTGGCACATGGAAAATGCGATGGTGGCCCTGAGCCAGGGAGGTCGAATTTACGGCGATGAAAGACTACGAGCCGCTGACGAGCTCGGTAATACGTTGGAGCGACGAGCTTCTCTTGACGCAACATTCCCGAATGCGAACGACTTTCCAACCTTGACGGCGTAGCGTACGAGTCACTCGCTGGTCGTGCCTTCGATTGTTTTCAATTTTGTCTTTCCAAAACTTGACGTTGGACGTCGGTAGGGTTTTGCATTTCGTGCATCCGTGCCAGAAGCAACCGTCCACAAAAATTGCGATCTTGCGTCCGGGCCATGCGAAGTCCGGCTTGCCCTGGACGGGCCAGTGCTTCCGGTAGCCGCGGACGCCGGCGACGCGGAGCAATTTTCCGAACAGAATCTCCGTCGTCAGGTTGCCTTCGGAACGGACCGAGGCCATGATTTTGGATCGTATTTTCCTGGGAACGTTATCCATGGCTTAATTATGGGTAAACGATGCGAGCATTTTATCGCCGTTCCGTTGCGAGGAGTTGCACGGCGACCGAGGTAGCGAGGATTTCGGCGAAATCGCAGGGCAGGGCGTTTCCGATCATTTCGCAGGCGTATTCCATATACGGAGTGTCGAACACGTAATCGTCCGGAAACGTCTGAATTCTGGCCGCCTCGCGAACCGAAATCGTTCTTAGTTGCGAGGGATGTCCAAAGCGGCCCTTGCTAAATGTCGTGCATCCGCCGGTTATCGTTACGGGCAGCTTATCCCAAGCCATGCGGCCGTAGACGCTGCAGTACCCTTTGTCGACGTGTTTGTGGCAGTCGGGGCGGAGAGACTTTGGCAGGTCGGCGCGGCTCGCCCCTGGCCTAGCCTTGCGTAGGCGAGCGATGTTCTCCGGCGAGAGACGCCTGACCACGTGCCAGTTGACCCGGCCCGGCCCCCCGATCTTCCTGGAATCATCAAGCACAATTGGAGACTCCATGCCGTAAATTGCGTCGCGAAGCGTCTTCCATGCGGGAAGGCCGCCCTCGCCGGTGCGATGATGGGTTGGCTCCGGTAGGGACAACTCGACGCCACGGCTAGCAAACAGAACGAGGCGACGGCGATTTTGGGGAACTCCGTAGTTGGCGACCTGCAGGACAGCCCACGTGTATCGGTAATTCAATTCCTCCAGGGTCCTCAGAAAGCGGTTGAAGAGCCTCTTACCTCGATCCGCCAGCCCCGGCACGTTTTCCATCATCACCGCTCGCGGTCGGATTTCCTTCACCAATCGCGCCATTTCCATGACGAGGTCGTTTCGCGGATCGCGCTTCGAGGAAGTGTTCGTGAGCGTCGAGAACCCTTGACAAGGTGGACAGCCCGCCAGCAAATCGACTTCACCTCCGACGAGCGCCCGCAAATGACGGCCCTTGACGGTGCGCACATCCTGCTTGATCGCGTGCACCTCCGGGTGGTTGGTTTTATAGGTGGCAAAGGCGTTATCCTCGATTTCGATCGCCGCCGCGACGCGAAAACCCGCGCGTTTGAGGCCCAGCGTCAATCCTCCCGCGCCGGAGAAAACGTCAACCGCTACCGGCCGTTTGGGGTTTTGGCTAGTTTGCATTGCTTTCCTTCTTCAGTCTGTCGGCTTCATCGAGAAACGACTTGTGCATTTGTCTGGTCCTGAGCAGAAATACTTTCCAGGTGATGTGGGTAAGTTGTCCTGAGTCCTTCATTCCTTGGAAAGCCGCGCGGTGCGTGCCGTCCAGACTTACGGCGTCGCAGACGAGGGTGATGCGGAATTGGGGAAAGAGTCTCTTGAAGTCTTCGTGGCCGTCCATGTTGAGGAACTCGTCCATGAGGTCGCGGTACTTTACGATCCGGTCCACTTCCGCGTCGGTGAGTTTGTGTTGCGGTTTCTTGATCTCGATGATCTGAACGGCCGCGTCCTGATTGCTCATCACGAAATCGGCGCGCTTCTTCGGATCGCTAAAATCTTCCAGGTTAAGGGCTTCGCCGGTCTTCTGCTTAAAGAACTTCACGAATTCTTTGCGCAGAGTCGAGAAAGATTGGTTGGCGGTGATCGGAGACCACTGCGGGTCGATGAGCCAAGGCGAGGTCTGAATTAGGGTTTGAAACGCGGATTCCAGGGTCTGAGGATCGTCTTTGAGAGTCTCGACCGTCTCGATAACGCGAATGCGATCTTCAGCGATCCGACCGAACGAAGCTAATTCGGCGATCCGCGCGGTTTTCAAAATCTCGGTCACGACATCCAATGTCGAGTCGCCGGAGTCCGCCGCCGCCCTCAGTTTCTCGTCGAGCGTAATTACGGGCGCGAGCATTAAACTCAATTGGACGAAGCTTTCGACATGGACGGGGTCTTCGACCTCGTCCGCGCGCATGGTCTGCCCAATCAACTTGGCCACCGTCATTGCCTGCTCGCGCAACGCCTCCTGGTCGTCTCTGGGAAAAGCCTTCCTCACGCGGGCTTCCAGCTTCGAGATTTCCTTGAAGCGATCCCATGTTTTCTTTTTCATCGGGTCGCGGGACCGCGTGCCGATCTTTCTAACGACGGCTTGGCCCCACTCCTCGAACTTTTGGCCGAGCTCGTGAGCCCAGAGGATGTCGCGGCGGTCCGTCTGTATCAGATCCTCGTTCTCGTCTAACCAGTCGGCGTGCAATTCGCCGACGAGATAGGATCGGACGTCGTGCTCTCCCGTGAACCCGGCCCTTCGGTTGAATACGCTCGTTTGGGCGGCGATCTTGCCCCGGCAGTAGATGCGAACGCCGGCCATGAGATCGTCTTTGTACGGCTCTTTGGCGTAGGCCACCCAACCTCGGACGGGATAATTCGTGCCTTCGTATGCGAATCCGGCATTGACGTTCTCGACCGGCTCGCCATCCGTGTCGAAGGCTTTCCCTTCGATCTCCCCGTCCTTGTCGGGAGTGAACGCAATCTTGGTGTTCGCCATCGTCTTGATGTCGAACTGGCCGACCGTGGATTTGTATTTGGGGTCGCTTGGAGTCTTTACGGAATCGATCAGCTCTATTTTCCAGTTGCTGGACTTAACCCCGAACCTTTGAGCAAGTTGCCTTGAAAAGTCCTCGATGGTGGGAACTCGGCGGTAGCCGAAGCCGCGCAAGATGATTTTGGTGCCGGTGGACTTGGCCACGGTGCCGTCGAGTTTTCCGACCATCGGCTCGTAGTCGAATTCCTCGTCTTTGAGAATGCCGTCGCGGTCGAGGATAAGGTGCGCGCGCAGATAGCCTTTCGCTTGCTTGCCGGATTCGTCGGTTCCCTTCGTTAACTTCCCGCCCGCCGTGACGACCTCGATCTGCTGGCAGATTCCGAAAGGGGCCAGTTTGCCGACGCCTTTGTTGCCCATGACCTTGCGACGGAATTTCTTGGATGTGCCTCCGCGTTCGTCTTTGCGCCGCTCCGCACCTACTCGCAAGTAGAAGCGGTTCACTTGGTCGGGAGTCATCCCGGCCCCGTTGTCGGCGACTTCGATGGCGAACCCCCGGTCCTTGACTGCGTCTTGGACGCGGGCGGCGAGATATTCGCCCATCGGAGCCGAAATCGTCACCTTCGTTGCGTCGGCGTCGTAGCTGTTGGCGACGAGTTCCGCGATCACGGCCGAAACGCGGTCGTATAGCTTCACGCCGAGTTTATCGACGGTGAGCCGCGATATCTTCATCACATATTTCGGCGTCGCGTTCGCTTGTTTTTTCGCGGTCATATTTCCGATCCGATAAACCGTTTACTACTCCTTCGACTTCCGGGACACGCGTGCGCCCTTGGCGTCGGTCGGCCAGAGATCGGGCGCTTTCCGCGCGAGATGTTGATCGATCAGCCGATAAACCCAAGCTTGTTCGGTGGTGCCTTCCCGAACGCAGAACATCTTGACCGCTTTTTTCATGGCGGCCGAGACGCGCACATGGACTTGTCGTATGGGCGAGACTCTTTTCATGCCGGGTCTCATCATCGGTTACTACTTACGGAGTATTGCTTGATTGTTACCAATCTACCAAGGCTGAAAAGGATTGAGTGTAATCCTTTTGAGTCAGGGGAGCAAGGTGGGCACTGAAGCGGGGCAGCCTGCTACGTCCAGATCAACATGGTCGGGCGTTGCCTTCAGGCGTCAAGCGGGAATTCCGGATAGGGCTTTCTGGCGCATCTTGACCGCGTCGCTCACCAAAAGCTTCTCGATCAGCGACGTGACGATGACCGGATTTCCAGGACCGTGAACCAAACATATCTCGCGGTGGTTCGCTGGAATGTTCTTACTTACGGTCAATGATAATGCAAGTCCCGGCATCGGAAACTTGTAGGTGTGAAAATTGCCCTGTCTCGCCCCGATGGGAGCGTAAGTCAGACGACTAATTTCCTTTCCCTCTCGTACCATAAGCCACAAAGAGGCATCCTTTGGAAACGCCTCCTGGCCCATTAGGTACTTGCGGAATTGCTCCTGAAATGGTCCCAACTCGACGGGAATCGAGCCGTCGTCACGCCAAGGATGAATTGATCCGCGCCAGAATATGCTGGCGGCGAAGTATGCCAGCGCCGAAATGTTTATCTCAGGAATTCCCGCAGCGTAATAGATCTTGGTCGGATTGGGTGGCGACGAAATGTCGGGTGTTCTCGCGGCGAGGATGGACGCGAGTGGGAAACTGCCGTCTTTTCGGAGGCAGTGCTTCAAAACCCAATTCTCGCCATGCTTGGACAATCGCTGCTCGCAATCGGCGCACAGCAAACGTGCCTTCATCTGCCGAGAACTCTGAACAGCTCCTTTACCCGAAAGCACCCAGGGATTAGGGTTTTTCTCGTCATCATCGCGCAATATCCTGTATATGCCCGCCGAGAGAAAATGACTGTCTCGCAGGCTGGCCACGCGCTGTAGGCAAAGTTTGCATTGTTCCATGGCGAATACCGTTCTTCAATTTTAACATCGCAACTCCCTGTGAGCGTGCTATCAGAGGGCGGGATCATTAGAGGTCTTGCGGAGTAAAACGCCGCACGAAAGGCGGCGTGTCCATCGGCATCGTAAAATGAGACTCTAGGAGGATCAATGCCCAGCTACGCGCCAGGCGACTACGTAAAAGTGGAGTTCCCCGACGAAGCCACTGGTGTCGGGGAGTGGATGTGGGTGCGCGTTGAGGTCTGCGACGACAAGAAGAAGGTAGTCATCGGGAGACTCGACAACGAACCCCTGAACGACTACGACGGAAAAGTGGAGCAGGGGGCTCAACTGGTCGTCAGCTATGCCCAGATCCGGGAGCATCGCAAACCAACCGAGTTCACCAGACAGTGATGGCGAGGTCGTAGAGAGATCGGAACAAGGGTAAGAGGGAATGATGACCGAAGAGGACGATGAGATAGTTGCTGAGTCGGACGACTATCTCGAAGTCTGCGTCGGGGTCTGCCAATGGCAAAACAGCGACGGCAAATTCATTCTTGAAGAAGATTTTGCGGGAGGCGGCGAGATATGGCGAGTCCACAAGAGCGACCCCGATCCCTTTCCGTCCAAACCTCACGCCCACTGCATAGCTGGGGCCAAACGATTCGTCGGATGCAAGCTTCATCTGGGAACAGCCGAGCTCTACAGGGGACGGGAGGCACTTGGTCGATTCCTTGACAAAAACCAGTTTGTCCGCCTCATAAACTACTTTCGGCCGAAATTTCCCGATATCAACCTGCCATTGCCAAATTAGTCCGGCATTGCTTCCGAAGAGAAGCGACGCGTGGGTCTCGCGGGAGCTGCTCTGGCGGCAAATTTGTTGTGCCCAGAGCAGGAGAAGAGTACGATCCGCGAGACAGAGGCCTAATCAGAAATTTCGGATGATACGTAAAGAGGTGGCCGCGGAGTCTCAAGACTTACCCCTTATGAGAACTAGACGGGGCTTTTATACTCTTGAATTAAATGCCGATTGACGCTTGCACTAGCACGTTCGCAGAAATGGCCGCGATTCTCTTGCCAGGTGATATGGCGAGACTCCGGGCGGCCTTGGCCGCGCCGGTCCCGATGTCTTTATTTTGCAAAAAGGGGTTCGGCGTCAAATCCATACTGTCACGCTTGCAGCGGAGCGGCGATTTGTCAGGGTGCTACGTGCTGCTCCGGGAAGAGAAGCCGTTCTACGTGGGCATTTCGCGAACTGTGGTTCAACGGCTTCGGCAGCATGTGACAGGGAACACCCACTTCGATGCAAGTCTTGCCTACCTAATGGCGACCGATAAAACTGGCCACGAAATGAAACGGTCAGATGCCATGCTAGACCCGGCCTTCCGCACTGCCTTCGACCAAGCCAAGGCGCTGCTTCGAGATTGCAGTGTTGCGTTCATCGACATCGACAACCCTCTCGAACTCTACCTGTTTGAAGCCTACTGTGCAATGGAGTTGGATACCTGCGAATGGAACACTTTTCGAACTCATTGACCGAATGGGGGCTGGCCCACACACGCGCGTGGGCTTTCGGTCTTTGCATGGATCGCCACAACTGAGGCTGCCCCCTGTCGCGCTTTTCGACAGGTGGGCACTCCAGACGATGGTATCAGGGGTTTGGCTGTAGGCACATTAGCTTCTGCGGGGCCAGGCGTCGGTGGTGACGCATGAACAGGGATTCGAGGTCCGTAGTGCCCACTCGTCGAAATGCTGCGACGAGCGGGGCATCCTCTTCCGTGGTGATTTATGAGAAAAATCCACGTGGGCCAGCCCCCCTGTTTCTGTAAAATGTACCTCAGTTATGCTTTTCGTCTGTACTCAGTGTGGCAGAAGGGATTGGGTTTTCGGTGACGATTCACCTCTCTGCTTTTATTGCGGTGCGTCCCTCGTAAAAGCCACGGAATCCTATGCGGGCTGTCTGATGAGTCCCGAGTTCGTTCTCCATCGCATGAAGGCAGTTGTCGAAAAACACGGCTTCATCGAGGCTGCGGCTGGGCGATTCAAGCGCGAACGTGAAGCGTGCTCAACGGCCCTTTACGCGCTTGGCCTGTCAGAGATGTTCGGCCCCAAGAAATACTGGGTGGAAATTGAAACAGTTGACCAGACGCCTGACACAAGGGTTTACCACATTGACCAGAGCAAGGGCTACAACAATGTGCAAACGCAGAGCGTGGAAGTCGTGGACTGGGAGCAGCACGTCGCGGACCCGATGGAACTCGTCCAAGCAAAATGTCGGAAGGCGTACCCCGCCGATTATTGCCTGCTGATTGCAGCCCGTAGCGGAAAGATGGTGTACCCGCAGGTAATAGCAAGAGACATTCGGAAGATGACGGTTCCATTCGCAGAGATTTGGATTCTTGGGCAATCTGCAACCAACACGCTCAACATAGCAAAGCTGCACCCCACGATACTGCAACACGAGTTCAACATACTTGAAGCATTGGAAAGAGCGAAGACTGATGGTGACGTGTTAAGTAGACGCCAGCGTGGAAGAGAAACCGAGTTCGTGCCCTTAGGCAAGGTCTATTTGCCGATTCCGTGAGGCTTCCCCGATTTGAGCGGCCCTGGTCCCCCCAGGTTTCCCCGCAAGTTAAATCTCATATCGCGCTTATTTGGCCATTCGAATTACAATGGCACTTCGCATATGGCACTTACCGTTTTCTTTTCTTGGCAGTCCGACCGCCCCAAGCGTGAGGGCCGAAATTTCATCGAAAAATGCCTTCAGGAGGCCGTCAAGAACATTTCCCTGGAAATCGAGTTTCAAGAGGCGATGCGGGGAGAGATTGAGATAGATTCCGACACAAAGACGGTCCCGGGATCTCCGAAGATATTTCCGACAATCCTGAAGAAGATTGAGAAAGCGACGATTTTCGTTCCCGACCTTACATTTGTAGCGATGCGCCCGAACAACCACCCCGTTCCCAATCCGAATGTCCTTATCGAGTATGGTTACGCGCTGAAAGCTTTGGGTGAGCACCGAATAATTGCAGTGATGAATGCGGCCCACGGCGCTCCCAGCCGCGACACCATGCCATTCGACCTCATCGAACATCGGAACCCGATTACCTACAACTTGCCCGAGAGTTCCGACGATGCGACCCGGACGGCACAACGTGAACAGCTGATAAAGATATTCGAAGTGGCGCTGAACACTTTTTTTGAAAGCGATGAATATAAAGACAGTCTGCCCAAGCCGGTTCCTGTGGCGTATCGAGAACCCAAAGAAGGTCGAGCACGGTTTCGCGCCAAGGGGGAGCCTATAGGACTCCGATCCGACCCTTTCGCGCGAATCACAGGAGGGCCACAAGGAAAGCTCTTCTTAACCGAAGGCCCTAGCATGTGGCTTCGCGTTGGCCCGCAATTTCCCTCGGGAAAGCCGCACAAGATAAAGGAAATTGAAAGACATGCCACCAAACTTGCTGTGTTGCCGTTCTATGACCCCGGCGGCAGTATCGGTGGGATGCAGGGACCGGATGGCTCCGGTTTCTATGACGCCGAAGGATCGGAACCAACGTCCAGGCTCGTTTACGCCTTTACTGATGGCGAAGTTTGGATCATCAACAACATAAATCTGTCTCTAATGCCTGATTTGATTCTTTTCGAGGAAGAAAAACTTGTTCAAAGTCTCGATCCTTGCGTTGATTTTCTGAAAGGATTGGGTATTCCGGGCCCCTATCATTGGGTGGCAGGAGTCGAAGGTGTTCTCAATCGCTATCTGCGTCAAGATGCCTTTGGAAGAAAGAGCGGGACCTGTCAGATAGACCTCATCGAGTCGGAGGGCTTCTTCAAGGCCGGTGACGATCCTAAAGCAGTGCTTGAGCCGTTTTTTGAGGAACTCTACGACAAATGCGGACTCGACCGGCCCGTGATGCCAGTCACTTCGCAATAGGGCCGCTTGAACGTGACCTGCCCCCAATTTTCGCTCACGTAAGAATACGACAACTTAGTTCAACTCCCTGTCCGGTTTGAGCCGAGATGGGGGAGCAGGTCATGGTGGTGCGTCCCAGCGCTTTCCAATGGGTATGCGAAAGGGTAAAGTTTTCGTAAGCGGTCTGGCCATGAATAAGAGGTCAATAAATGGCAAAGACAAACAAGCCCGGCAACATCGTTAACCTGTATTGGGTGACGACCGATGACCATGATGAAGACTGGTTCATTCTGGCTAGAACGGGCCGGACGGCGGAAAGCTACCACATCCAGTACGAGGGATATGAACCAGGGGACGCAAGGGCTGAACTCATCCTGCGGGCAGCAACGGATCCGATCCCAGGCCTCATACCACGGCACGCGCAGTTAGAAGATCTGCAAGTGCTTGGCTTTGAGATCCTGAATCCGGACCCGAATGGCCGCTGCGTACGACGGAACGGCCGCACCTTCCTCGAAGGTCATCTGGAGTCGATGGTGACCGAACTGCGGGACGATGCCCAAGAAGCACTTGGGCAAGGTCGGCCTTCGGGAACCGCACGCCGCCGCAAAAACTGATGATTTTACCGGGGCCATCTGCCTGAGTGCATTCGGTTGGTACCCGGTAGCTCTGCATGCAACATAGCGGCTTTTTTCGCGGTACGGATTACGGTACGTAAATGTGTTGGCTTGTACGGACTAGCAAGGACTTAGGTGGCCGCCCGCCTCTTGCAAGTCGTTGTATTTCCTTATCGTGGTTGTTCTTTCACGGC
>Ga0182024_10017972_pt1 | contig 13213 bp, 12 predicted proteins | sample P32metaG_FD_120480 | JGI IMG/M metagenome (GOLD analysis project Ga0182024, IMG submission 120480) | Permafrost microbial communities from Stordalen Mire, Sweden - P3-2 metaG (Illumina Assembly) | ecosystem: Environmental > Terrestrial > Soil > Wetlands > Permafrost | place: Sweden: Stordalen...
AAATCGGGCGCGAGGGCGGCGGGAAGCGGGTCCGGGGGAGCGGGCGCGGCCCAGGTAACGGTAGCTGGCGCAACTGGCTCAGCTAGCCCTTGCGTTGCGGGGATTTGGGCGGCGCCGGGCTGGTTTTCGCGCTCTTGTTGCGCGGCCTGGACGAGTTCAGCGTAGGTGCGGACTTCGCAGAGGGGATTTTGCAGGGTGGTTAGCGCGAAACGGTCGTCGCGAAATCTTCGAAAGCATCGTTTCATATTTTTTCTCCTGGCCCAAGGTAGCATTCGCGAGAGGAAAAAACAGCTGTACGTAAGGGTAGCCACGGTAAAAAGTGGCTGTACTTTCGGGCAGGAGAGGGACAGTTTTAGTACTTACTGGCCTAAAAGATTTTGGGGGTGTGGTTCGCTGTGTTGGCCGATGGTGGAGCGTCTAAACCCGCACGCTTCGAAAAGAAGCTGTGAAAAAACCTATTTGCCTTGTTTTTCGCACATTTTTTGGACAAGGAAAATGTCTAGCGATGTCCGAATAATCGCTCACACAGGTTCTAATTGACAAAAGTTTTCGAAGCCATTTTGGAGGTTGGGTTTTTTCACAGCTTCAAATCGAAGGGATGCGGCACCCGTAAAATCAAAGGCGTCGGTTCCAGTGGCCTGAAAGGCTTGGCCACCCGCCTATTGCGTCTTGAAACGCAATGCATGAATCCTGGATGCAGAACGCCCCGTCGTCTGGTAACTTGGCTTCCATGAGAGATGTTGATATCCGAACCGCTCTACGTCGGCACCTTGCAGCGACTTGCGATGACGATCCTACGACATTGATTTTGGACGAGTTGGGGATATGCAGCGGCTCGGTTCGTGTAGATATGGCTGTCGTCAATGGCGCGCTTAAGGGATTCGAGATTAAAAGTGACAGTGACACGCTGGACCGACTCGCGAACCAAGCCAACGCATATAACAAAGTCTTTGATACGCTCTCGGTTGTAGTGGAGAAAAGGCATCTCAGGAAAGTCCGGTCCATGGTGCCTGCCTGGTGGGGCATCTATCTCGCTGATGCTCGTGGAAATGGAGACGTAAATTTGAAATCCGTGCGCCGGGAACGATTGAATCGTGGTGTTGACGCAGCGTCTCTGGTCCAATTGTTGTGGCGCGACGAAACACTCGCATTACTACACTCGATCGGGGCAGGGGCACGGTTCCGAAAAAAACCCAGGCGGTACCTCTGGGATGCGCTCACGACGAGCGTTGCTCTCGTCGAATTAAGAGAGATGGTACGCAGGCAACTAAAGGCTAGGCAAGGCTGGCGATCTGTGTCGCCACCAGCGCAAGATGATGCGAAGTCCCGACCTTTCTCCAAGTTGTCAGATTTCCCGATGTGACGCGACGCTGAGCGCATTCGTGGATGTACCGGTCACCCCAACTGTAGTCCGGCCCGGTATATTCGTTGGATCGTAAGACGTTTCGGCATACAGCATGAAATTGGCTGTAGCCGTAGTCCCGCAGGTTTTTGGCCTTGAAGATCAACCAGGTGTCCTGAGCCGTATAACGGATGCTCGCAGAGGCACGCATCAATCGGGGGTCAACTTCCGAAGGTTGGGGGTGCGAAATGGCGTAGTCGGAAAATGCCGGCAACCGCGTCCGTAGCTGCGCGATAATGTTCCTCCACAGCCTCCATTCGCGTCTTCTGATCGCCGACGTTTGCGATGGTGCAAGCCCCATGAGGTTTACCGGGAAAGATGTGGCGGCGAGAGTAAAGGACCGCCAGCTATCAAGATTTGGCATCCTTTGTATCATGCTGAGCGCGTTGCTTTCATCTGGGCTCTCGTCCGCCGCGTCGATGCCGCGAAGATCGAGTATGAGATCCATTTCGGCGAGTGGAACTAGCAAAGACCTCTGTAGGCCGGATATTTGTGCGGCAAGATCTACACCATCCTCGAAATCTTCGCGCTGCAGACGCAAACAGACGCCTCGTTTATCTCGGGCGGATGCATCCCTACATGCTGACTGATAATCGTCGTCTCTCGTTAGACCTGTGACCGGCACCAGCTGCAAACGCTTAATTCGTGCCCCATCAAAGATGTACGTCATGGGGTGTGCGCCGGTCGACATTCTTTCTCGTCCTGAAATCCACATCAGGTCGACAAATAGCGTACGGTCCGAACCCCACGCTCTCTCGATTTTGGGCGTCACTTTGCTGAGGTGCTGGTCGATCGTTTTCTGAGGTTGATGTTGTGCATGATCCCATGGGATCGGCGGAATTTCTATGACGGGGGATACACCATCCCTCATTTGGGCCGGCATCATCTGCAGCGCGCCATACTCTCCTTCTCGACCTTTGAGGATCGGAACGTAATGTCTGTGGTTGAACATGCTATTCAGGGACCTGCTCGCGTCTGAAGTACCATTCAATGTTTTTCTTAAGGTTGCTGCATTCTGTCCGAGCCAACACACCATCGTGTTGCAGTCTGCCGACAACTATTCCAGGGGCAATCTTGAGCTCATATGCAAAACGGCTGATTGCTGCACAGCTGCTAGCCCCTAGGCGTCTAAAATTCTTGTAGTCGCGTTCAGGTATGAGCCAGTCACGTGCGAAGCTGTCCGCCTCCAACTCTTTCTCGTCTTCGGTCTGATCCTCGCCTTCCAAGAACGCACATCTCTTTCCGTGAAGAAGAATATGGCCGGCCTCGTGAAAGAACGTGAACCAAAGATGGTCGTCGGTCTTGTAGCGAAGGCTGAGTTGCATGAGCGCACAATTCTGGTTGAGCCACCGCGTGGCACCCCAGACTCTCGTGCCCGGGAGTTCGGGCAAAAACACGACACGAACGCCCGCCGCGCTACACGCGCTCACCACCTTAGAAGGAAACAGCGTTGGTAGATTAGACGTAAGTAACCGTATTTTCCCCAACGCTTCCTTGAAGCGGCCCGCATCAAATTCCGCGCTTGCGATTTCTTGGGCCGCGAGTTCACCTTTTCGAAGCCAAGCTGCGATGGCCCCAGGCTCGCTCTTGAATGTGGGTGAACGGCGGTATGCCGCCTGTGTGCCCTCCCACAACTCATTCCAACTAGCCGTAGAAGCGACCCCAAAGAATAGGAGAACTTCTTGGAGTTGTTTCGATTTCTCGCGTTGATCGGATACCCATCCTCTCGCGACTAGCTTGTGGTAAGGAACCCGCTTCAGCCATTCGACTTGAGACTCGAGCAGTTCTGTCCCCTTCTGTCTCGCGAGCGCTTCCCGATAGTGCTGCTCTCTGGCGTTCCAAAACGCCGCAGGAATGCCGAGTACAAATTCCAGTTGAAGGGCGGTTTCCGGTGTTATGGCCGCTTTGCCCTTAATTATCTCGTTGATCGTTTTCTTCGGCCTTCCTGTACGGTCCGCAAGTTCGGATTGAGACATTCCTCTAGACTCCAGGACGTCCAACAACGTTTCTCCCGGTGCTGATACGGTGTCGGGCGTGTATTGATTCCTCATTGGTTCAGTCATGGGTGTCCACCATTTCGATGACAGTAATTGCCGTTACCTTCGTCCAATCGAGGCCGCCGTCTTTCTTGACCGGGATGGGATTGTGCCTGGGCCGAAATATGAGGCGATACGGCCCATCCAGGTCAATTGACAGTTGCCCGTCGCGATCACTTTTTAATTCATGGCACCTGCCCGGCAGTGAACGCATGACATCGAGGCTCTGGGCGGCCCGCAGATCGTCAAGCCGTCTGCGAACGAGCTTGGCTCGTTGAGTGTTGTGCTTTCGGACGAGCCGCTTAAATTCGTTGCAGTCGACCTCAAGCTCGGCATCCCCAAAGTCGATCTCCACGCCCCACCGCCTTTCAATTATATTAACGGAAAAGGTTAATAAAATACAAGAAGATTCTCGAATCGATCTGCCGCGTAGTTAACGGACGGGTGTTCTATGTTCCATCGGCGGTGGACCACCCTTCCACGCCACCGATACGTACGACGACGCCGGATTATACCACTCCGGCAGTTAACGCAACGGTTTATTGGTTTGCCGGTTTGTCGTAACGTCTGCGGATTAGGGCGTCGGGCGAGTGGCGCGCCCTTAGGTTTTTGAAGGGTGCGGCTTTAGACGCAGCGTCTCTACAGCTGTCCCGCGGAACCCCCATATCGGTTCTCGATCCGGCGGGCACGGCATGCCGTGCCCCGAGGAAAGCAAAGGCCAAGTCAAAAGAAAGAGCACAGGCAGGATTGCCTATGCCACAACGTCAAAGGAAAGAGCACAGCCAAGAGTGGCTGTGCCACGGGGCGTCGGCTTGCATTTCGATGCAGGCTCAACTTCGCCAATCGGGAGATTGGCGTCCCCAGGGGTGCGCGGGTCGGCGGCTGGCCAACCCTTCGAACCGGCACTGCCGGTTCTCAGGGTGAATCGCGCTGTGGCACGATTCACAAATTCAAAGGAGGGAGCACAGGCAAGCTTCGCTGAAGTAGCGTCGAAACATTCTTGAGTGGAATGTCATTTTTATTTGGCTGGGCCACAGCGATACGGGGGATACCGAGGGCGCCATTGCTGCGATAAACTAAGAATCATGACGAAAAATCCCGCGGGCAATAAGGCGTCGTCGGCGAGCCTGGCGCAACGGGAAGCGCAGGGTTTGCGCGAGCAATTTCAGAAATTGTATGGGGAGCAGGCGCGGGTATTTCGCGCGCCGGGGCGCGTGAACCTGATCGGCGAGCACACGGATTACAACGAAGGATTCGCGATGCCCGTCGCGATGGATCTTTACACATGGGTGGCCGCGGCGCCGCGGGGAGATCCGCGCGTGCATGTTTATTCGCAGAATTTTGGCGAACACGCCGAAATGGATTTGCAGGATTTGAATTTGCGGCTGCAGGGGCAGTGGAGCGCGTACGTCCTGGGAGTGGCGGCGAGCTTGCGGATGTCCGGCGCGGAAATTGGCGGAGCGAATCTGCTGGTGGATGGGAAAGTTCCGATGGGCGCGGGACTTTCGTCTTCGGCGTCGGTGGAAGTGGCGGCGGGGTACGCACTGCTGGAAAGTTCGGGGCTGTCGCGAAATCCGGTGGAGCTGGCGAAGATTTGCCAGCGCGCGGAAAATGAATTCGCGGGGGCGCGCTGCGGAATCATGGACCAGATGATCGCCTGCTGCGGGCGCGCGAACTATGCGTTGATGCTGGATTGCCGGACGCTGGAGTATCAACTGCTGCCGTTGTTTGCGGACGCGCAATTCGTGGTGTGCAACAGCATGGTGAAACACGATCATGCGGCGGGCGAATACAACGCGCGGCGCGCGGATTGCGAGACGGCCACGCGGATTCTGGCGGAGCAGATACCGGGCGTGCGAGCACTGCGCGACGTGTCGCTCGCGGACCTGGAGCGATTTGCGCAATTGCTGCCGGAAGTGGTGTATCGGCGCAGCCGGCACGTGATCGGAGAAAACGCGCGGGTGGTGGAGGCGCGCGGGGCGTTGGAACGTGGTGATCCGGAATCGTTCGGGCGATTGATGCGCGAATCTCATCGCAGCCTGAAAGAGGATTACGAAGTGAGCTGCACGGAGCTGGATCTGCTGGTGGAAATTGCGTGCGGGATCGCGGGCGTGTACGGCTCGCGGATGACGGGCGGCGGATTTGGCGGTTGCACGATCAGTCTGGTGCGCAGCGGCGCGGTGGAGGAGTTCCGAAGCGCCGTCGCGCAAGGCTACGAGCGAGCGACGGGACGCAAGCTGGACATCTATATAGTGCGTGCCTTGGACGGTGTGCGCGAGGCGCTGGAATAAGCAAGCGCATTGGGCCCGGTTGGGCGATCATTTTTGCAGGGAGCGTGACGTGGCGTCGTTCGAGTTCGAGAAGCAGTCGCACCGCCGGTTGAATCCGTTGACGGGAGACTGGGTGCTGGTTTCGCCCGGACGAACGGCGCGGCCGTGGAAGGGGCAAACCGAAGCAGCGGTGCCGGAAAACGTGCCGGCCTACGATCCGCAGTGCTACATGTGTCCTGGGAACAAGCGCGCAAACGGAAAACACAATCCAAATTACACGGGTACATTCGTTTTTGAAAATGACTACGCGGCGCTGCGGCCTGGCGGCGAGGCGCACGAGGAGAATATTTCCGGATTACTGGTGGCGAGGGCCGAGCGCGGGAACTGCCGCGTGGTTTGCTTTTCGCCGCGGCACGATCTGACGCTGGCGAAGATGTCCAACGCCGAATTGCGCGCCGTGGTGGATGCGTGGACCGAGCAATATCAGTCGCTGGGAAGCGAAAACGGAATCAACTCCGTGCTGATTTTTGAGAATCGCGGCGCGATGATGGGAGCGAGCAATCCGCACCCGCACGGGCAAATCTGGGCGAACGCCACGATGCCGAACGAACCTGCGAAGGAACAAGCGTCGTTCGCAGCGCACCAGCGGCAACATTCGTCTTGTCTGCTGTGCGAGTATTTGAAGATCGAAAAAGAAAAGAAGGAGCGCATCGTTTGCGAAAACGATGAATTTGCGGCGGTGGTGCCGTTCTGGGCGGTGTGGCCGTTCGAAACGATGTTGATCAGCAAGCGGCACGCGGGTTCGCTGGAGCAATTTTCGGAATCCGGGCGCGATGCGCTGGCGGACATCCTGCATCGCGTTACGGCGCGCTACGACAATCTGTTCGAGACTTCTTTTCCCTACACCATGGGATTTCACCAGCGGCCTACCGACGGCGAGGCGCATGCCGAGTGGCATTTTCACGCGCATTTTTATCCGCCGCTGCTGCGTTCGGCGGTGGTGCGGAAATTCATGGTGGGTTACGAGCTGCTGGGAACTCCGCAGCGGGACATTACGCCGGAAGAGGCGGCAGGGCGTTTACGCGAGGCGGGGGAGAGCCAGTAACGGGCGCGACTTCAGCGGGCGGTGCGCTTGCGGCGTGGCGCTTTGCGTTTTTCCGCCGCGGCAGATTTGTGCGCCCAGCGGATCAGATCGCGCAGCGAGTCGCTGTGAACGCGCGACAGGCGAACGAGAATCCATTCGTAGTTGAGGTAGTGATCGGTGATGAAGTACGAGGCGGGATCGGCGGCGAGCAACTCCTCGCGCTGGTCAAAATCGGTGCGCACCACCAGCGATTCGCCATCCTGATGGAAGCGCAGGAACAGGACGCCGCCTACGCGGAATCCGGGAGTGCCGTAGGACATGCCCTCTTCGACGTTGTCGAGAGAAAGCGCGATTTTGCGAACGGCGGCGAAGGTGACGGGCATATTCGGCGACTATACCTCTTGCGCCCTTGAAGTGACTGCGTAAAAATCTCGCCGTTTTGCCGGCTTATTTCTTCAGAATGGCGGTTGGAAACAGGTCGCAGCGAACATTTTAGCGTGTTGCAATCGCATTGGATTTCCGGACGATTCGCTATGGTTCCGTGGTCCCCATCGTGCATGACGGGCGGATCGTGGGGTTGAACAAGACAGCGCGAATCCGCAAGAGCGGAACGTAGTCGACGCTACAAAGGCAGTAGAAGCGCGCCCCGCAGCATCATCCTTGGCAGCCGCCCTGACACAAGAGGGGCGGGGCCGAGACCCGCCCCTACGCGTATTCTCGCTTTTTCGGGAATGGACGAGGGAGCTTCGAGTAGCGCTGCTGAAACTTGCGAGCGTATCAGTCGGCGTTACGCGGTGGGAGCGTCGCAGTTGCTGCGATTTTTGTGACGTTCACAGCGCGGTTCACCAGCAGCGAGTGGGCGCCGCTCCAGATGAGCTGCAATCCCGCGAAGATTGCAATCGTGGCCACGGCGAGCTTGAGTTTTCGCGCTGGCACCTTGCGGGCCAGCGCGCAGCCAACCAGCACGCCCGGAATTCCACCGGCCAGAAATTGCGTGAGTACCGAACCATTGATGGCGCCGAATTTCCAATGGAACGCGCTGCCAATGACCGCCAGCACGAGACCGAAAAGAATGTCCGTGCCGACGACCTGAGGAGGAGTCATTTCGGAATAGTTCAACAGCAACACAGTGCCGAGCGCGCCTGCGCCCGCGGATGAAAAACCTGCCTCTACGCCGATGGGAAGAGACAACCAGGGAAGCCAGCGGGAATTCTTGCGTGCGAAACCGGGATTCTGCACGCGCGGAGCAAACGTGATGCTCGAGGATGCCGCGAGGATCAGGCCGAGCAGAATCACGACGATGGGGCTTCCCGAATCGTGGCTAAGCAGATGCAGCGCGAAGGTGCCGATGAGCAGGCCGGGAACGGCGCCTTGAATCATCAGCCCGAGATACCGGAAATGGATGTGTTTGCCGAAGAGATAAAACGGCGCGGCGATCAGGCGCAAAATACCGGCGAAGACGAAGGCTGTGCCTACGGCTGCGTTGGCCGGCAGTCCGACGAGGAGCACCAGAGCCGGGACGGTGAAGCTGCCGCCGCCGATTCCGGTCAATCCCACTGCGGCGGCAATCAGGAATCCGATCAGAAAGTTCATCACTCCGCCTTTTCCGAAAAGGTATGAATGCCGCACTCGAGCTTTTTTCCGCCCCAGCGGCCGGAACGCGGATTATTGGGATCGTCGGGTATCGCGGTGCAGGGCTGGCAGCCGATGCTCAGGTAGCCTTCGTCGTATTGCGGCAAGTAGCTGAGTTGGTGCGCGCCCACGTAGTTCCAGACTTGCTTCCAGGTCCAATCTGCGAGGAGGCTGACTTTCAAGAGGGTTTTGCCGCTGGGCAAGCGATGCTGCTCCAGTATTTTGAGATTTTTTCGCGAGGGAGATTGTTCGCGGCGCAATCCGGTGAACCAGATTTCGTAAGGCTCCAGAGATTGCATCAGTGGCTCGACTTTGCGGAGCTGGCAGCATTGAGTGGGATTGGAATTGTAGAGAATGCCGAATTGCGATTCCTGCTGTGCGACGGTCTGTTGCGGAAGCACGTTGACGAGATGGAGCTGCCATTCTTTGGCGATACGGTCGCGATACTCGTAGGTTTGAGCGAAGTGATAGCCGGTATCGAGAAACAGGACTGGGATATCCGGAATTTCCTGACGCAGGAGATGGAGGACGATCATGTCCTCCGCCTGAAAGCTGCAGGTGAGGCAGGCCTTCCGGCGATCGGCAGCGGAAAGCAGGGTTTCCAGCGCCTGATCGAGAGGCAACGATTTCAAGGTTTGGGAAATTTGTTCGAGTTCCATTTAGTTCACCTTGTCCGGATGGCCGGACGCGCTGTGAATGCGGAGCGCCTCGAACCTGGGCAGGATTTTTTCCAGCGCAGCGAAGTCGTCAGCAGGCAAGTGCTCCGCGGTGAGATCGAGTAAGCCATCTGCCGCGAGGGCGCTTAGCGCGCGCCTGGTCGGCAAATCGAGCCCAGCAGCGCAATAAATCAAGATGAGTCCAGCGGCCTGCGTTCCTATTGCCAGCGCCAGGAATTGTTCCGGCGAGAAAACCTCCGCGGTTGTCGCCGGCAGAACTTCGTAACCGCGCTGGAAGAGGGCGCGTTCGAGCAAGCCGGCCAGGGCGTGGCGGCCTTCCGCTAGAACAGTCGCGGGCCGATGTCCGTGGCGCGCGAATCTTTCGGCAGCGGATACGGGTGTTTGCGCGAGGGCTTGCTGAGTGATTTCGCGGTTCGGGGAGCGGGACGGAGTTTCTGGTTGATTCTCGCCGAGCATCGCAGCACCGACCGTGGCGTTTGAAAGCGGATCAATGAGGATGAAACTCCCGGTGGTGCGGTTGCGTTCGTAGGAATCGAAAAATAATGGGCTGGTGGATTCGAACTCGACGGAAGCAATGTCGTTCATTTCGAGCTGCTGCGCGGGCTCGTGCGCGAACGTGTGGACGTTGACGCGGTGATGAATCGCGACGGCCTGCGCGCGCGTGGTTCGCACGGTGTGTTTCAGCAGATAATTCGTGCCGAGCTCGAGCGGTTGAGGATGAAGCCAAACAACCATCGCTTGAAAATGACGCGAAACGCGCGGGGAGCCGAGCGGCGAGACGAGCATGTCTCCGCGGCTGAGGTCAATTTCATCGGCGAGGCGCAGCGTGACGGACATGGGATGAGCGGCTTCCGCGATTTCGCCGTCGTAAGTGACGATGGAATGGACTCGCGTCCTTTGGCCGGAAGGAAGTGCCAGGACCGGGTCGCCGGGACGAATCACGCCGCTGGAAACCTGGCCGGCAAATCCACGAAAGGCGGAATCGGGCCGGATGACGTATTGAATGGGAAATCGCACGGCGTCCATGGTCGCGGCGGGACGCAATGGAGCGGTTTCCAGATGTTCGAGGAGCGTCGGGCCTTGGTACCAGGGCGTTCGCGAGCCGGGGCTGACGACGTTATCGCCCTCGAGCGCGCTGATGGGAACGCTGAGGACGTTTTGAATGCCCAACCGCGCAGCCAGCGCGAAAAAATCATTTTGGAGCTGGAGAAAAATATCCTGGCGGTAATCTACGAGATCCATTTTGTTCACGGCGGCCAGCACATTCGGGATTCCAAGCAGCGACGCGATGTAGGCATGGCGGCGGGTTTGCGGAAGCAAACCCTTGGTCGCGTCAATGAGCACGACGGCGAGATCGGCGGTTGAAGCGCCGGTGGCCATGTTGCGGGTGTACTGCTCGTGGCCGGGTGTATCGGCAATAATGAATTTGCGCCGCGCGGTGGCGAAATAGCGGTACGCGACGTCAATGGTGATGCCCTGTTCGCGTTCGGCGCGCAGCCCGTCGGTGAGCAGGGAAAAATCAATGGGTCCCGCGGAGCGATTGATGCGGCTTTTTTTCACGGCGGAGAGCTGATCTTCGTAAACAGACTTGGAATCGTGAAGCAAGCGCCCGATGAGGGTGGATTTGCCGTCGTCCACACTTCCGGCGGTGGTGAAGCGCAGCAAATCCTTCTGCAAATCGCGGTCGAGAAAAGCGGCGAATTCCTGCTGCAATTCCTGATTGGCGGCGGGCATGACTAGAAGTAGCCCTCCCGCTTCTTGAGTTCCATCGAGCCTTCTTCATCGTGGTCAATGGCGCGGTTCTCGCGCTCCGAGCGCCGGAAGGAAACCATCTCCTCAATGATTTTGGGAACGGTGTCGGCCGCGGAGCGAATCGCGCCGGTGCATGGAACGCAGCCCAGAGAGCGCATGCGGCATGTCACGATCTGAGTTTGTTCGCCGGGCAGCAAGTGGTCTCCCGGATATCGCACGACGATCGAACCGCCGCGAATGACAACTTCGTGATCGCGCGCGAAATAGAGCGGGACGATGGGGATTTTTTCGGCGTGGATGTAGAGCCAGATATCCAGCTCCGTCCAGTTCGAAAGAGGAAAGACGCGAATGCTTTCGCCTTTGTCTATGCGCGAATTGAAAATATTCCACAGCTCAGGGCGCTGGTTTTTCGGATCCCATTGCCCTTGGGCGTCGCGGAACGAATAAATTCGTTCCTTGGCGCGGGATTTTTCTTCGTCGCGTCGCGCGCCGCCGTACGCGGCGTCGAAACCGCCTTCGGTCAGTGCATCGAGAAGGGATTTCGTTTTCAGCAGGCCGCAGCATTTCTGCGTGCCGAGGGAAAAGGGGTTGGCGCCGGCCGCGAGCGCTTCGCGGTTCTGGTGGACGATTAGTTCCGCGCCGATGTGCCGGGCGTACCAATCGCGAAACTGAATCATTTCCGGGAATTTGTAACTGGTGTCAATGTGCAGCAGAGGGAACGGAATTTTCCCCGGGAAAAAAGCTTTTTGCGCGAGCCGCAGCATCACGGAAGAATCTTTCCCAATGGAATAGAGCATCACGGGCCGGGCAAATTCGGCCGCGGCTTCCCTGAGAATGTAGATGCTCTCCGCTTCGAGAGCTTTCAGGTGGCTAAGCGCCGAGGGCGCCACACGCGCGGGTTGCGAGCGCGGGATTGCCGGCCGTTCCGGTTGTTGTAGGACTTCTTCGGATGCATAGGTCATTTTTTCCGCCGTAAAAACAAAAAACCCACCGACCGGGTCTTCCGGTGGTGGGTTGATTAAATCCTGAACTGCGCTTACTTAGATTTTTGGGTTACCCACCCGCTCGGCAGACGCATGTGCGCATCTCTGTACAACAACAGGTACAGACGCACGCAGCGTTCGCAGAATGGGTGCTAACCTTCACAGCCATTAGGCTACACAAACCGCCAGACGATCACAAGGCAAGATTTCGGAGTCGGTGCGTTTGCGCACGCAGCAACAACGCAGCGCAAGGAATTAGTGCGCCCAGATCTTCGACGGGTCGGACTCGTACGGATAGACGTGGACCATCCAGTTGAAGATCTGCGGGAACCAGCGGCCGCCGGCTTGTTCGCACGCTTCCTGAGTTGCGATGGAGCCGCGAAATCCGAATTCCTTCAGGTTCACCTACTGCAAGGAAGCGCCCTTTGGCGGAAGGCAGAGATTCGTATGTTTGTGCCAGCGAGCAACGCTGAGAGGAACGCGCGCGTTCAGGTCGTCTTCAGTGGCCAATTTGCGAGCGGTGTACATGGCGCCTTCCAACTGATAGCCATCTTTTGTTTTTTTGTACAGCAGAGACGTGGGATGCGCCGGGTTGAATTCAAAGGCAGCTTCAAAGGCGTAGGCGTAATTCGTGAAGTGATAATGCGGCTGCGGTACGTCCGGCATGAATATCTTGAAGCCGTCGGCGAGGGCGACGCGATAGTCCTTGTATTTTTCGATAGCGGGCCGCAGTTGCGCGAGTATTTCCTCGGCGCGTTTTTCGTCGGCCGGATTCGCAGGGCGCAACGTGGTCATGTACATGTGCGCACTCATGCTCATGTCCATATCGTGATCCGACATGGCGTCATTCGCGGCCTTGGCGGCGTCGGGGTTTTTGTCCGAGTCGTGCTGACCCATATCCATTCCTGGCATGGAGTCGTGGGCTTGCGCCGGGGAGGACGGGGTATTCTGAGATTGCTGCGCGGACAGAGACGGCACTAATAAGGATGCCGCGACGGCCAACAGAATAATTGCGGATTTCTTGTCCATTATTTTTCCGATTATCTTATGGATTATTTGGCTGCTCATTGTTTAGCTCCTATTAATGATACGTTGCAGCCGGCGGAAAATTTCGTGCGAAACGCCAGGCGACACGAATGAACAACGTCGCGCAGCGGGTATTCGAAAAAAAGAGAAGGCTCGGGGGCCCAAGCCTTCTCGTGGGGGTGCATTGTTAAGACAAACATGGCGCGGCAGCCCGGGGTGTGTCCCAAACGGCACGCCAAGCTATCGGCCACAGTGGTCAAACCATGAAGATGCGAGGAAGTTGCGAATAGAGCCGATACGCCGTATGAAAGTGCCTGTTTCTGCTGACTGCGCGTTGATTCTGTTACGCTT
>Ga0182024_10017973_pt1 | contig 13213 bp, 14 predicted proteins | sample P32metaG_FD_120480 | JGI IMG/M metagenome (GOLD analysis project Ga0182024, IMG submission 120480) | Permafrost microbial communities from Stordalen Mire, Sweden - P3-2 metaG (Illumina Assembly) | ecosystem: Environmental > Terrestrial > Soil > Wetlands > Permafrost | place: Sweden: Stordalen...
GGCAAGTTCGCCGCCCATGTCGCCGGCGGCGCCTCGCGGCGAATGCGGCCGTTCATGCAGGCCGGGGCGCGGGTGCTGGCCAGCTATCGCTCGAGGGTGTCCGAGCAGCTGGGTTCGGTGCGCCTGGAGCCGGTGGGTGAGGGTCCCTCGGCGCTCTTCGACGATCCCCTGGCGCTGGCCGGTCTTGGGGCCGCCGCGGCGGTGGCGGCCGGAGCGCTGCCGGAGCGCGAACCGCACCCCGGCGCTTTCGCCGCCTTCGAACACCTCGCCGCCGTGCTCGCCGACTCCGATATCTGGCCGGCGGTCTATGTCCGGTTCGAGGCCGGGCTGCTGGAGGATCTAGGCTTCGGCCTGGACCTATCACGCTGCGCGGTCACCGGATCGACCGACGATTTGGCGTTCGTGAGCCCGCGCACCGGCCGCGCCGTGAGCGCCGCGGCCGCCGAACCGTACAAACAGCGCCTGCTGGTCCTGCCACCGTTTCTTCTCTCCGCCCAGGGACGGCTGCGGCCGGGCGATATCGCCGCCGGACTGGCGCTCACCGGTCTCTTCCTGGAGCGGTTCGTCTTCGCCCCGGTCAACCGACCCCTGCCGCCGGCGCGGGTCTGGCTGGCCGAACGTCTGGCCGCCGCCCGCGGGCTCTGACGAAAGTCCCGGTGGCGTTTTTTCCCCTTCGGTGACATGAGGCCAAGGGACTGGACGGTGAGGGGCCGAAGGACATGTTCATCCACCCGCCGGTCGCGCGCTCGCGCTCGCTCTTCAAGGCGATCACTTGGAGATTCGTCGGCAGTCTGGACACCTTTGTGTTGAGCTTCATCATCCCGATGGTCTTTGGCCTGCCCATGGGCAAGAGCGCCAAGGTGGCCGTCTCCATCGCCGCGATCGAGTCGATCACCAAGATCCTGCTCTTCTATTTCCACGAACGGATCTGGGCGCGAGTGAAATGGGGGAGGGCCGACACCGTGGTCCTGGGGGAGGCCGGGGTCGCGCCCGAGGGCGGGGCGCACTAAGCGCCGCTGCGTTTCCTGGACAGAGTCCGGGAGTCAGGGTTGAAGCGGAGTGATGAACAAACCCGTTCCGCCTGCGCCCGACGGGGGCCGGATCCTCGATGAAGATCTGGGCGAGGCGCTTTCGCGGCGCTACCTCGCCTATGCCCTCTCGACCATCACCCAGCGGGCGCTGCCCGACGTCCGCGACGGGCTCAAGCCCGTCCATCGCCGGCTGCTCTACGCCATGCGCCTGCTGCGCCTGGACCCCCAGGGATCGGCCAAGAAGTCCGCGCGGGTGGTGGGCGATGTCATCGGCAAATACCATCCCCACGGCGATGTCGCCGTCTACGACGCGCTGGTGCGCCTGGCCCAGGATTTCGCCCAGCGCTACCGGCTCATCGACGGCCAGGGCAACTTCGGCAACATCGACGGCGATAACGCCGCCGCCATGCGCTACACCGAATGCCGGCTCACCCAGGCGGCGCAGCTGCTGCTCGAAGGCATCGACGAAGACGCGGTCGATTTTCGCGCCACCTACGATGGCGAGGAAGAAGAGCCGGTGGTCCTGCCGGCGGGGTTCCCCAACCTGCTGGCCAACGGCTCCTCGGGCATTGCCGTGGGCATGGCGACATCGATACCACCCCATAACGCCGCCGAGATCATCGACGCCTGCCTGCTGCTCCTGGACCGCCCAAAGGCGACCACCGCCCAGCTCATGGAGCGCGTCCAGGGACCGGATTTCCCCACCGGCGGGGTGATCGTCGAGGCTCCCGCCTCGCTCCTGGAGACCTACGAGACCGGTCGCGGCGGCGTGCGAACCCGCGCCCGGTGGACGCGCGAGGACAGCGGCCGGGGAGGTTGGCGGATCATCGTCACCCAGATCCCCTATCAGGTGAAGAAGGCCGACCTCGTGGAGCAGCTCGCCGGCCTGATCGAAGCTAAGCGCGCGCCGCTGCTGGGCGACATCCGCGACGAGTCCGCCGAGGACATCCGCCTGGTGATCGAGCCGCGTGCGCGCGCAACGTCGCCCGAGGTGCTGATGGAGAGTCTCTTCCGGCTCTCGGACCTCGAGACCCGCTTTCCGGTCAATATCAACGTCCTGGATGGGCGCGGGACGCCGGTGGTCATGGGCCTGAAGTCGGCGCTCCTGGCCTTTCTCGCTCATCGCCGGGAGGTGCTGGTGCGGCGGGCCAGGTTCCGTCTGGGCAAGATCGATCAGCGCCTGCATGTCCTCGACGGCCTGCTGATCGTGTTTCTGGATCTCGACGAGGTGATCCGGATCGTGCGCTTCGAGGATGACCCCAAAGCCAAGCTGATCGCGACGTTCGAGCTCTCCGACATCCAGGCCGAAGCCATTCTCAACACTCGCCTGCGCCAGCTGGCCAAGCTCGAGGAGATGGAGCTTCGGCGCGAGCACGCCCTGCTCGCCGAGGAGAAGGAGGGCATCGAACACGTGCTCGCCTCGGAGGCGGAACAGTGGAAATTGGTAGGCGTGGGCCTGCGTGACGTGCGCAAAACTCTGGGGCCCTCGACGCCGGAGGGCCGGCGGCGATCGACGTTTGCCGAGGCCCCCGTCATCGCATTGTCGGAAACGGTCGACGCCTTCGTCGCGCGCGAGCCGATCACCGTCATCCTCTCCGATCGAGGTTGGATCCGAGCGGTTCGCGGCAAGGTCGACGATCTCTCCACCTTGCAGTTCAAGGAAGGCGACAAGCTCGCCTTCGCGGTCCCGGCCGAAACCACCGACAAGCTGATGATCTTCGCCTCCGATGGCCGCTTCTTCACCATCGCCGGCGACAAACTGCCGCCCGGAAGAGGGCAGGGGGAGCCGCTGCGGTTGATGATCGAAGTCGATGACAGGGTCGGCATCCTCGCCATGTTCCCGCATCGGCCCGGCTGCCGGCGCATCGTCGCCTCCAAGGCCGGATACGGATTTGTTCTCGTCGAGGACGACGCGGTGGCGTTGCGCCGCGCGGGCAAGCAGGTGCTGATGGTGGAAGGGCAGGGGGCGGCGCTCTGCATCCCGGCCGAAGGCGACCATCTGGCGGTGATCGGCGACAACGGCAAGGTCGTCATATTCCCCCTAGCCGAGCTGCCCCAGATGGCGCGGGGCAAGGGCGTGAAGCTGCAGGGCTATCGCCAGGGGGGCTTACGCGACGCCGTCGCCTTCGCCGCCGAGGAGGAAGCCGCATGGATCGACTCGGCCGGCCGAACCCGGCTGTGGACCGACTGGCGCACCTGGCTCGGCCGGCGCGCCTCGGCCGGCCGCCTGGCGCCGCGCGGGTTCCCCGCGAGCAAGCGCTTCCGGCCCAGATAGCCTCGCGGTGGCGCCGGGCGACGGGCCTTCCTACCTTCTAATGTCCAAATCGTCGGGATGAGCGCGGATGTTCGTTGGTCTCTTGATCCTGGTTCTGGTGGTGGTCCTCATCGTGATGGCCGTCGGGACTTACAATCGCCTGGTCGGCCTGCGCCAGAACGCCAACGCCGCGTTCGCCGACATCGATGTCCAGCTCAAGCAACGGCAGGACCTGGTTCCCAACCTCGTTGAGACGGTCAAGGGCTACGCCAGCCACGAGAAGACCACCTTCGAGGAGGTGACGGCGGCGCGCGCGGCGGCGGCGGGCGCCACTGGCGTCGAAGGCAAGGTCGCGGCCGAAAACGCGCTCACCGGGGCGCTGGGGCGGCTGTTCGCGGTCGCCGAGGCCTATCCCGAGCTCAAGACCAACCAGAACTTCATCCAGCTCCAGTCGAGCCTGTCGGACATCGAGAACAAGCTCGCCGCCGCCCGCCGCTACTTCAACAATGCCGTCGCCGAATTCAACGCCCAGATCCAGAGCTTCCCCGCCGTGCTTTTCGCTCCGGCGCTCGGCTTCGCCACGCGCGACTACTTCAACCTCGGTGACGATCGCGCCGCCGCCACCGCCGCGCCGCAGGTGAAGTTCTAGTCTCCTACAGAAGGGCCATTTCCATGCCGGCCGTGGGTCTGCAGACCTACATCTGGAACAACAATCTGCGCTCGGCCTTCCTGCTCGCCGGCTTTCCGGTGCTGCTGCTGGGGATCGTCTTCGCCCTGACCCTGGGGATGATCTGGTCGGGCATGCTGCCGCCCACGGGCGCGGCCGGCGGCGATGTCGCCGAGGCGCTGAGCCTCATGGCCGTTTCGGTCCCGGCGGCGATCGTCGTCTCGCTGGTGTGGTTCGTCATCGCCTACGTTTTTAACCAGTCGATCATCGACATGGCCACGGGCGCCCGAAAGGTTGAACCATCGGAGGAGCCCGAGTTCTACAAGCTGCTGGAAAACCTCAGTATCTCGCGGGGCATGCGCACCCCGACGCCGCGCGTGATCGAAACCGACGGCATGAACGCCTTCGCCAGCGGCGTCCACGAGGGCCGCTTCTCGGTGACCGTGACCCGGGGGCTGCTGCAGAATCTCGATCGAGACGAGCTCGAGGCGGTGCTGGCCCACGAACTCACCCACGTCATCAATCGCGACGTCCGCACCATGGTGATCGCCTCGATCTTCGCCGGCATCATCACTCTCATCTGCCAGATCATCTACCGAGGGGTGTTCTGGACCGGGCGGGGAAGGGGAAGGAGCGTCTGGGTGTTCTGGGTGGTGGCGATGGCCGCGGCGGCCATCGGCTCGCTGCTGGCGGTCGTCATCCGCATGGCCATCTCGCGCAGTCGCGAATACGTCGCCGACGCCGGGTCGGTGGAGCTGACCAAGAACCCCGACGCCATGATCTCCGCCCTCCAGAAGGTCGCCGGCCACACCCACCTCGATGCGCCGCAATCCATGCGGGCGATGTTCCTCGAGGAGGACGACGACGGCATCTTCGGCCTCTTCGCCACCCACCCGCCGGTCGATAAGCGGATCGCCGCCCTCGAGCGCTACGCCGGCGGCCGGATTGTCGACCACCCAAACCCCAAGGTCGCGATCGCTCAACCCACCCAGATCGTCAGCGCGAGGCAGGGGCCCTGGGGCCAAGCGCCGGCGCCGTCTGTCCCACCCGCGCCGCCCGAGGACCGGAAGCCCGGTCCCTGGGGCTGACGCTCGAGGAAACTCAGGCCGCCGCCCACAGATGCTGGGCGGCGTAGGCGCGCCACGGCCTCCAAGGCTCGGCCCGCGCAAGGAGCTCGGCGGCCGAGGGTCGGCGGCCGTCGCCATCGGCCAGCGCCCGCATCAAGCCGACGTCGGTGGCCGGGAAGGCGTCGGGCAGGCGCAACTGGCGAAGGGCGATATATTCGGCCGTCCATGCGCCGACGCCCTTGATGGCCCGCAGGCGCTCGATGGCCTCGTCAAGGCCCCGGTCGGCGCCGAAGAGATTGGGGTCGGCGACGACCGCGGCGGCGACCGCGCCGATGGCCGCCGACCGGGCTCGCGGCATCGGTAGTGACGTCAGATCGGCGCTCGCCAGGGTCTGCGCCGTGGGAAAGAGGCGCGTCAGTCCTTCCTCTCCATTGGCGAGGCGCTCGCCGTATTGGGCGACCAGACTGCCGGCCAGGCGGCGGGCGGCCTCGACGCTGATCTGTTGGCCGAGCACCGCCCGGATCGCCAGCTCGAAACCATCCCAGGCGCCGGGGACGCGCAGGCCCGGACGGGCGGCGATAAAAGGCCTCAGTGTGGGATCTCGAGCCAGGTGGGCGGTGATCGGGACCGGATCGGCCGCCAGATCGAAGACCCGGCGCAACCGGGCGATGATGGCGGGGAGGGCGGAGAGCCTCGGGAACCGCACGACGGCGCAGAGGGCGTCGCCGTCGGCGGGCCGCATGCTTACCGTCCCCCGATCCTCGCCGACCTGGATCGTGCGGGCATAGCCATCCCCGGTCACCCGCTCGACGCCCTCGATCGACCGGGCCCGCAGGAATTCGAGCATCGAGGCCCAGTCGTAGGGCGGCTGGTAGCGCAGCCGAAGGCTGATCTCGCCTGCCGCCCCCGCCGAGACATCGGCGCCGCCGGACCGCCGCAGCGCTCCTGGCGGCCGTCCGAACAAGGCCTGGAAGGCTTCGTTGAAGCGGCGGATGCTGCCAAAGCCGGAGGCGAACGCCACCTCGGTCATCGGCAACCGCGTCTCATGGATGAGCTGCTTGGCCAGGAGGACCCGGCGCGTCTGGGCCACCGCGATCGGCGAGGCTCCAAGATGCTGGCGGAACAGTCGCCGCAGTTGCCGGCCGCCGACGCCCAGCCGCTCGGCGAGCGTATCGACATTGGCCTCGTCCAGCGCGCCCATCTCGATCAGCGCCAGGCCCCGGGAGACTGTGTTGGATGTGCCCCGCCAGGCGCCCAGATCGGGCGCCGTCTCCGGCCGGCACCGCAGGCACGGTCGAAAACCCGCTTCCTGGGCGGCCGCGGCGGTTGGGAAGAAGACGACGTTTTCGCTTCTAGGGGTCCGCGCCGGGCAGATGGGGCGGCAATAGATACCAGTGGTCCGAACGCCGGTGAAGAAACGGCCGTCAAACCGGGCGTCGCGCAGGCAGATGGCGCGGTAGCAGGCGTCGTGGTCCATATCCATGACCCATTGAAGAACCGTTTGACTCATCGCGTCCAGCGGTTTTCGGACCTCCACATCGCCAGAGAATAGGGGGACGACCACGTCCGAAAACCGCGAGCTTCGTTGCCGCGCGTCGGCGATGGTTCTCTGGCGCAAGAGCAGGAGAGATTTGGCCATGCAACAGACATTCTCCGAGGAGCGTCTTCCCACGCCCATGGGTGAGATGCGTATCCTCACCGACGATAAGGGGCGTCTTCGAGTGGCCGATTGGGACGAGCACACCGATCGTCAGCTCGCCCGCCACTATGGGCCCGGTGGCGTCCGCATCGAGAAGGCCAGCGGCCGCTCGAAGGCGAGGGCGGCCATCGAAGCGTATTTCGCCGGCGATATCGGCGCGATCGAGGCTCTGGAGACTCACACCGCCGGCACGGAGTTCCAGCGCTCGGTCTGGGAGGCGCTGCGAAGAATCCCCGGCGGCCGGACGATGAGCTACGCCGCACTGGCGGCCGAAATCGGCCGGCCCAAGGCGGTCAGAGCCGTCGGCCTCGCCAACGGCGCTAATCCGATCGCCGTCGTCGTGCCATGCCACCGGGTGATCGGCGCCGATGGCACGCTCACCGGCTACGGCGGCGGCCTTCATCGCAAGCAATGGCTCCTCGACCATGAAAAGGCAGGGAAGGGGGCTTCCGCCTCCGTCGCCTCGCCGCTGATGCAGCAAGCCTGAGGTGCGCGTGCTCGGACACGTTTCCTTCGGCGTCGCCGACCTGGCGCGCTCCACCGCCTTCTACGACGCGACCATGGCGGCGCTGGGCGGCCAGCGCGTATGGGACTCGGCAAAGGCGGTCGGCTACGGGCCACCGGGGGAAGGGGACAGGCTCGCCCTCTTTGCCCAATCGCAGGCCGTGACGCCTCCTGGGCGGGGTTTCCATCTCGCCTTCGACGCTCCAAGCCGTAGCGCGGTCGATGCCTTCCACGCCGCCGGGGTCGAAAATGGCGGTGTCGACCTGGGCGCGCCGGGGCTTCGCCCTCACTATGGTGAGAACTACTACGCCGCCTTCGTCGCCGACCCCGACGGCTACAAGCTCGAAGCGGTCTTCCAGCAGGCCGTCAGCTGACTGGCGCGACCATGAACAGGCAGGGATTTTCCGGACCCCAGATCTGGTCGAACTCCTCCAGCGCCACGAAGCCCACGGCGCGGTAGAAGGCACGAGTCCGCTCGTAGGGCTCGTATTGGCGCGAAGGCCCCCGCGTCTTCACCGTGAGGTAGCGCGCGCCGCGCGAAGCCGCCTCGGCCCGCGCCCGCTCGACAAGCCGCGTCCCCACGCCCCGCCGGTGAGCGGTGCGACGGACCGCCAGCAGGTGAATCTCGACCGCGTCGGCGCCATGCGATTCGAGAACCATGACCCCGACCGCGTCGCCATCTTGTTCGGCGACCCAGGCTGGCCCGCCTTCAGCGCGGGCGGCGTAGTCGGCGTTGGACTGGGCAATGCCAAACCATTCGGGCAGCTCGGCAAGGATGGGGGCGCATTGCGCGCCGGCGCCGCCGGAACGAAGCCTGATATCGGTCGTCATGAGGGGCCTCTAAAGGGAGTAGCACGCCGACGAGCAACCGCGTGCAGCGACATCAATATCGCGCCTAAGATAGATTATCGGAAATTGTAGAGCGCATCGGCGATTTGCCCTCTCGCCGAAACTCCCCACGGCGACTACCTATGCCCCCGCGGATCGGGTCGGCCGCAAGGTTCCGGCGGCAATCGCTTGTAATGTCATAACGAACAGCTCCGGTTCCGCGGCCATGACTCGACGCTCGATAGACTCCGGCGTGTCCCGCGGCGTCACCGGCATCTCGATGCGGGTCAGTACCTTGCCGTGGTCATATTCGTCGTCCACCAGATGCACACTCGCGCCGGTCACGCCGTCGCCGGCGGCGATCACCGCCTCGTGGACGCGCCGGCCGTACATCCCCCTTCCGCCGTGGCTCGGCAGCAGCGCTGGATGGATGTTGAGGATCCTACCGGCATATTCCTCGAGGGTCCTGGGCCCGAGCTTGCGCAGATAGCCGGAAAGGATCACCCACTCCGCACCCGCCAGGGTCAGAGCCCGCGCCAGACGCTCATCCGCCGCCCGCGGATCGGCGGCCGTGGGAATGACCTGGGCCGCGATGCCGTGGTCGCGGGCAAAGGCCAGCGCCGGCGACGACTTGCGATTGCTCACCACTAACCGCGCTTCGGCGTCCAAAACGCCTGCCTCGATGGCGGCGACGATGGCGCGCAGGCTCGTGCCGTTATTCGATGCCAGAAACGCCAGTTTTATCAATCGACCAGCCCGCTTGGTTCAATTTCCATGCGCAGGCCGTCGAAGGCCGGCTCGACCCCCTCCGGCAGCCGACCCGCCAGTTCGCCATAGTCGAGATCGATGTGCATGTTGGTGAGGATCGCGCGCCTGGGCCTCACCTTCGCTATCCATTCGAGCGCCTTTTCCACATGGGCATGGGTGGGGTGCGGGCGCCACCGCAAGGCGTCCACGATCCACACATCGAGGTCTTCAAGAGCCGCGAACGCGTCGTCGGGAAGGTCCACCACGTCGCTGGAATAGGCCAGGCCGCCAAAGCGGTAGCCCACCGACCTCACGGCCCCATGATCCTGGTCGAAGCTTGAGACCGGAATGGGTCCGGACGGGCCGTCGATGGACCAGGGCGCGCCGTGCGGCGGAATCGGCCGCGAATTGGCGATGGCCGGATAGGGCCCCTCCCCCGCGAAGATATAGCCGAACCGAAACGCCAGAGAGGCGGCCGTCGCCTCATCCATCCAGCAGTCGATCCGCTGCGCCTGGATGATGGCGAAGGCGCGGATGTCGTCGAGGCCGTGGCATTGATCGGCGTGGTCGTGAGTGAGAAGCAGACCGTCCAGCCGCTTCACATCGGCGGCCACGCACTGGAGTCGAAATTCCGGCGCGGCATCGACGATAACCGTCGTCTGTTGGCCTCGGTCCTCGTCCGAAAGCCGGCGGACCATCAGCGCGCATCGGGAGCGCGCGTTGCGCCGGTCGGCCGGATCGCAGGCGCCCCACGCGCCATCCGCCCGCGGCACGCCCGCCGAGGAGCCGCAGCCCATGATCACGACTTCCAGGCGCGCGCTCACGGCCGCGGGATCTTCTCGAAGAGATTGAAGAAAGCGGCCTGCGTCCGCTCTTCAGCCTCGCTTTGCGTCCAGTCGCGGATCCGAGCCAGCTCGGCCAGAACGAGGGGAAGAAAGGCCGGCTCGTTGCGCCGTCCGCGCATGGGGACCGGAGCGAGATAGGGGCAATCGGTCTCCACCAGGATCCGCTCGGCCGGCATGGCGGCGATCGCCTCGCGCACCGCGTGCGCGCTTCTGAACGTCGCGATGCCTGAAACCGAGAACCAAGCCCCCAGCGCCGCCGCGCGGGCCGCCAGCTCCAGACCGGAGGTGTAGCAGTGCATGAGAATGCGAAAGGCGCCCCGGGCGTGCTCCTCCTCGAGGATCGCCGCCATCGCCTCGTCCGCCTCCCTGGCATGGACGATCAGCGGCAGGCCGCCGGCCCTCGCGGCGGCAATGTGGATACGAAACGCCGTCTCCTGCGCGTCTCGCGGGCTGAATTCATAGTGGAAATCGAGGCCCGTCTCGCCGATCCCCACGACTTTCTCACCGTTGGCAAGCTCGATGAGGATATCGGCGCTAAGTCCAGGATCGTCCTTGACTTCGTGCGGATGCGTACCGACCGTAGCCCAGATGTCCGGATGCGCCAGCGCCAAGCTGTGAACGGCGCCGAAGTTCGCTACCCTGTCGCAAATTTCGACCATGAGGCCCACGCCGGCGGCGCGGGCCCGCTCGATCACCGCCTGCCGGTCGGCGTCGAACTGCGCAGCGTGCAGATTGACGTGGCTGTCGATCAGCATCCGGCGACGCTCTCAGGCTATGGCGCGTAGCTGCGAGAGGACGGTGTAGAAGGCGTCGACGCGGTCGAGATTGAGGCCCTCCACTTCCCTTGGCAGCCGCACCAGAAGCTCCCACGCCTGGGCCCAGCGATCGAGCGCTCCCGAGGCGCCCTCGCCGGCTTCGCCCGCGATCGCCTGGTCGGTGGTCATGGCGCGGATCTGGTCTGCGAGGCGCTCGAAGAGGATGTTGAAGCGCTCCGACCCGGCTGGTCCGCGGAAACCGTCGGCGAGCGCCAGCATTTCCGTCTCGTCGACCCGCGGCAGGCTGCGCAGCAGCTCGCGCGCCGCATGGTCGGCCTCCGCGGCTCCCATCGTCCCAAGTCGCCACGCGCGGCCGGGCGCGCCGCCGGCGATGATGAGCAGCTTGTCGGCTTCGCTCTGGGCGATCCCCGCCCTCGCCGCCAGCCATTGGCGGGCGCCCTCGGCCGGGGGGACGCTGAACCGCATTCGCCGACAGCGCGACCGCAGGGTCGGGAGGAGGCCACCTTCGGCATTCGAGATCAGAAAGATCACGCCTCGGTCCGGCGGTTCCTCGATAATCTTGAGCACCGCGTTGGCCCCAAAGCGGTTGAGATCGTCGGCGGTGTCGATGATCGCCACCCGGAATGGCGCCGACGCCGGAGTCTTGGAGAAGAATTCGGGCAGCGCCCTCGCCTCCTCCACCGGGATCGCCTTGCGCGTGCGGCCATCTTCGGGGTCTCGCTGGAGGACGATGAGGTCGGGATGGGCTCGCGCCGCGATCTGCCGGCAGACAGGGTCGCCCGGGCGCGATCCCAAGAGGCCAAGATCGCTGTCGGGCGTCGCTCCCATCAGGCGCCGCGCCGCGCGGTAAGCGAACGTAGCCTTGCCCACGCCCTGGGGGCCGGAGAGCAGCCAAGCGTGATGCAGCCGCCGTCGGTCGATGGCCCCTTGGAACGCTCCTTCCACCCGCTCGCCGCCGAGGTAGTCGAACACCGCCCGTGGATGGGGAATCTCGACGTTCATTTGGAGAGCCCCAGCCTCCCGCTGACCGCCGCACATATCGCCGCCTCGACATCTTCGATCGGCGGCTGAGCGTCAATGATCACGCACCGTTGCGGCTCGGCCCTGGCGATGGCCAGAAAGGCCTCGCGTAGCTTCTGATGGAAGGCGACGCCCTTGGTTTCGAACCGTGTTTCGATCCCCTTCCGCCCGGCGGCGCGCGCCAGGCCCGCTTCCGCCGGCAGGTCCAGAATGAGCGTCAGATCCGGCCGAACGCCCTCGAGCACCGCCGCTTCCAACGCCGCGATGAGGTCCATCGGCCCCTCGGCGGCGATCCCCTGATAGGCCCGCGTGGAGTCGGCGAACCGGTCGCAAATGACCATCGCGCCACGCTCCAGAGCCGGGGCGATCAGGCGCTCGATGTGATCGCGGCGCGCCGCGTAGAGCAGCAGCGTCTCGCTGGCCGCCGACCATCGGTCGACGGCGCCGTTCACGAGGAGATCGCGGATGGCCTCGGCTCCGGGCGAACCACCCGGCTCGCGGGTGGCCACCACCTCGATCCCGTCAGCCGCCAGTCGTTGCGCCAGCATCGCCGCCTGAGTGGACTTGCCGGTCCCCTCCCCGCCTTCGAATGTGATCAGCCGGCCACGCGCCATGGTGCGCGCCACATCGGCCAAAGCGGGCGACCTTGTCCATAGAACCCGATGGGCTTTTACGAGCCGTCGATGACCCTGGCGTCGGGATATCCGGCGCCCGCAACCTTCCCGCGCAGCGTCTGTGCATCCTCGCTGGGCGCCCCGGTCACCAGCACGCGGTAGAGGGGCGTTCCGGCCCGCTCCAAGGGCGAAATGCTGGTGCTTCCCTCGGCCGAGAGTGCGGCGGCCGCCCGCTGCGCGTTCTGGAGGTCGGCGAAGGCGGCCGCCTGGACCGTCGCGGGAGGGCTCGCCAAAGGCTCTAACGCCGCTTGCTGCCACGGCTCGATTGCTGGCGGAAGCGTGACCGGCGTCAGCGGTGGTGCGCTCACCGGCGGCGGCGTTACGATTACGGCGATGGCGTACGGCGGTGCGCTCTGGCTCGGCCGCCGCGCACTCGCCTGGGCAAGACGGGGGATTCCCAGATTCCCCTCGAGCGACGCTGGACCGACGTAGCGCACCCGCACCCGAGCCGTTCCTTTATCGTAGAAACCGAGCTCCCTGGCGCCCTCGCGCGACAGATCGATGAGGCGTCCGCCGACGAACGGCCCGCGATCGTTGACCCGCACACGCAGCCGTCGCCCGTTGTCGAGATTGGTCACCTCGACGATGCACGGGAGCGGCAGGGTCGTGTGGGCGGCGGATGGGACGTCCATGTCGAATATCTCGCCGTCCGCGGTCCGCCGATTGTGGAACTGGGCCCCGTACCAGGAGGCCGTCCCCACCTTCTGATAGTGCGGCTGTTCGGCCGGCCGGTACCAGACGCCGCCCACCTCATAGGGCCGCATCGTCCCGTTGGCGCCTCCCGCGCTTCTGCCGGGCGCCGGCCCCTGGATGGTCGCGCAGGCGGCCAGGCTCGCGCCCACAACGACGACGAACGCGCCCTTCGCGCCCAAGAGCCCTCTGCCGTGAAGTGCCGCCATGACCCCTTGCCCGAGAACCCCCGAGGAACAAGGTTAACCGCCAAGGCTTTGCGGCGAGGTTAAGTGCTCGCCTGGAGAGCCCTCCCCTCCCCTGCTAGAACTCCGCGCCGCGGGACGGGTGGCCGAGTGGTTGAAGGCAGCGGTCTTGAAAACCGCCGTAGGTGCAAGCCTACCGAGGGTTCGAATCCCTCCCCGTCCGCCA
>Ga0182024_10017974_pt1 | contig 13212 bp, 14 predicted proteins | sample P32metaG_FD_120480 | JGI IMG/M metagenome (GOLD analysis project Ga0182024, IMG submission 120480) | Permafrost microbial communities from Stordalen Mire, Sweden - P3-2 metaG (Illumina Assembly) | ecosystem: Environmental > Terrestrial > Soil > Wetlands > Permafrost | place: Sweden: Stordalen...
CGGCGTGGACGGCCGGATGGTCCAGCAGCTTGTCCGACTCGCCGGGCCGGTCGATGACGAAGGCGCGGCCCTCGACGATGACCCGTTCGCGCACCGGCGGCCCTAGGGCGTCCACGGGCGTTTCCGGAAGCGGCGGGCGGTTGGTCGGCAATTCAGAGTTCATGGCATTGGGAATCACAAAAGGTGTATAAACTTCACCAACTCGGCGTGCGTGAGAGGCCGGTCGGCGGGAAACAGGCAATACGCGGCCGGTTCACCCATGCTGTCGAGGATCAGTTGGCGGTCGTTGGGAACGTCGAAGCCGGCGTCGCAGGGGACGTGTCCCGTGACGAGCAGATCGGCGTCCACCTTTCGCAGGAAGGCGGCGGCCGTTTCCGGGCGCGTGTCGCGGCCCCAGACGAGACTATGGACGGAACCGCCGGGAAGGCAGTCCGCCTCGGCGGTGTCGTCGCGTTCCAGGGCGGCGGGGTCGAACTCCGGCAGGCGCGACGCCGGCGGCAGGCTGTGGCTGAGGTAGACGCGGTTCGGGGTGCGCAGCGCCAGCGGGGCGGCGGCGATGAGGCGCAGATAGGCGGCGTACACCTCATCGGCGCGACCGCCGTAGGCCGTGCGCACTCCTTGAGTAAAAAGGTCGTTCAACTCCACGTCATCCTTGGCGATGCGGCGGCCGGTCGCCTGGGCCAGCTCGTGGTTGCCGACGAGGAAATGCACCTGGCGCGGCTGCTGACATTTGAGGGCGGCGATAAGGTCGAGCAGTTGATGGGAACGGTCGCCGCCGGCCGGGTAGCGGTGCGGCCCGTGGACGACTTCCTGCAGGACGAAATGCCGGGCCGGGTTGCCGGCGAGGTCGGCGATCCGGAGCAGGCGGCGGAAGTTGTCGATGTTGCCGTGGAGGTCGCCGGCGACGAGGACCTCGGCGGTGCCTTGCAGATCGACGACGCGGCCGCGGCGGCCGGGCGTGGCGCGGAAGGCGTCGGCGGCTCGTTGGAGGGTCGTCAGAAGGCGGTCGGGGTCGGGCATTGCAAGATAATCGTAAGGGATCAGGGCGGCGTCAGCGCTCCCATGAGTCGCGCTCCTCCTTCACATACCGATTGGCGTCTTCCGGGGTTTTGAAGAGAAGAGGGCCGGGCGGCAACGTGGCCAGGAACTCCAACATGGACGGAGGCCGCATGGACGGCGCCGGCAGGACGACGATGACCTCGACCTTGACTCCCTCGGGAAGCTCCGGATCGCTGACCTCAAGACGATGGCCTGGCAGGACCGTGGTTTCCAGGCGCAGGGCTGTTTGCATGGCAGTTGCCTTTTCCCCTGGCGATGTCAGCGGTCCCAAGGACCGCGTTCTTTCCGTGGATGCCGCTCGTCCTCTTCCCGGGTCGGGAAGGCGCGTGGGTCGGACGTAGCCATTGTAGCAGACGCGGCATCCGCGGCGCCGTTGCGTTGCCGGCGGAACGCCGTATACTCAGCGCTCCAAGAACCACGCCCGAAGACCCGCACCCCGGTTGCGAAAGGACGACATGAAGACCCTCACTCGATTCGCCCGCCTCGCCGCTCTGCTTGCCGCGGCGTCGGCCTTGAACCTTGCTTCAGCCGCCGACGCCCCGAACGGGAAGGCGTCCCCGCCTCCGAAGGGCGCCGCCGAGGAGACCCTCCCCGACGGGGACTTCAAGATCGCGCCTCCCTACGCCGACGCCCCGGAACTGACGGTCAAAGACGGCGTGCCGAAGGGCACGCTCCATGAGTTCACGATGGACTCGCAGGACAGCAAGATCTATCCCGGCCTCAACGGCGCCTACAAACGCGGGGTGACGGTCTACATTCCTAGCGGATACGTCCCGGACACGGCCGCGCCGTTCATCGTCGTCCAGGACGCCATGTGCAAGAACTCCCTGCCGAAGATTCTGGACAACATGATCGCCGAACGTCGCCTGCCGCCGATGATCGCGATTTTTGTTGCCTCGGGGGGCGGCGACGGCAAGGGGAGTGAGCGCGGGCTGGAATACGACACCGTGTCGGGAGTCTATGCGGACTTTATTGAGACCGAGGTGCTGCCCCGGATCGAAAAGGAGTACAAGGTGGCGTGTACCAAGGACCCCGACGGCCGGGCGACAATGGGCGGCAGCTCGGGAGGGGCCGCCGCCTTCACGATGGCCTGGTTCCATCCCGACCTGTACCATCGCGTACTGACCTACTCCGGGACCTACGTCGATCAGCAATCGCCGACGAACCCCAAGTCCCCGCACGGCGCCTGGGAATACCACGAGGACCTCATCCCGATGAGCGACGCCAAGCCCTTGAGGGTTTGGCTGGAGGTGGGCGAGAAGGACAACGGATACGACAAGGACGAAAAGTCCTTGCACAACTGGGTGCTCGCCAACGAACGCATGGCATCCGTCTTGAAGGACAAGAAATATCACTACCGCTACGTGTTCGCGGCCGGGGCCGGGCACGTGGACCACAAGGTCGTGAATCAGACGCTTCCGGAAGCGCTGCTTTGGTTGTGGCAAGGATACCCGATCAAGTGAGCGCGGGAGGGGCGGCCTCAGCGGCTCACGGGGCGACGATAGGGCCGCCCCGCGCCGCCTGCCAGAGCAGGGCCGCGGCGAGGACGCCGACTGTCGCCAAGCTCACGACCGGCATGAAGGGGTAATATTTCCCCCGCCGCAGCAGCGGGCCGATCAGCTTGCTGAGCGCCTTGGCGCCCACGTACAAGAGGACGATGAGAATCGGCGTCAGCAGGCTGGCGGCCGCGGCGAGGGCGGCCGCATCGGCCGGGGCGAGGCGGAACAGCCGGTAAGGCAGCCGGAGCCGTTCGACGGAGAAGAGCGATAAGAGGACGATCAGCCCCCACTTGACGGCCGGCGCCTGCCACGCGGCCTCGCGCACCCGGACGTCGTAGACGTCGATGGCGACCATGGCGGCCAGAAACGCCAGCCAGATTTCCAGGAACTCGCGCTGGGCCGACAGGCGCTTCAGGTCCGACCAGGTGGCCACGGCGAACGAGCCGAGCAAGAACGCCAGGCCGAGTTGGCGCCAGTAGGAAAGCGTCAGCGACAGGGCGAAGGCCTGTCCGACCCAGCGCGGCAGTTCCATGATGCAACCCCGGCGACGGGCGGCCCCGGCTAGTCCCTAGTGTAAGCTCCGACGACCCCTTTCCATAACAGTTGGATCGACGGGCTTGACCCGGCGAGGATAAACCCCGCCGCTCGCCTGAGTCATTCCCGAACGCCGCTTCAAGCCAGCACGCCCTCAAGGACGCTCCCCGAGCTGATCGGCAGCGGCCGGTGCAGCGCGTCGCGGATTTGCGTCTTGGGATCGACGCCGAGCAGGTGAAACATCGTCGCCGACAAGTCTTCCGGCCGCGCCGGGTCGCTCGCCGGAAAGGCGCCGGTCTTGTCCGAGGCGCCGTACACGAAGCCGCGCTTGACGCCGCCGCCGGCCAGCAGGGCGGTATAACACTGCGGCCAGTGGTCGCGGCCGGCCATGCTATTGATCCGCGGCGAACGGCCGAACTCGCCCACCCACACCACCAGCGTCTCGTTCAAGAGGCCGCGGTCTTCTAGGTCCTCCAGCAGCGTCGGCAGCGTCTGGTCGGCGACCGGCAGGAGCCAGTTTTTGAGGATCGGGTACATCGGTTTATTGTTGAAGCCGTGCGTGTCCCAGCCGCCCTCGCAGCCGCCGATGCTCTTCGAGAAGTAGACGTTGACGAACCGCGCCCCCGCCTCGACCAGCCGCCGGGCCAGCAGACAGCCCTGGCCGTAGGTGGTGCGGCCGTAGCGGTCGCGCAGCGCCTCCGGCTCGGCCGACAGGTCGAACGCCTGCTTGACGCCGGACGACAGCAGCATGTTCAGCGCCTTGTCGTAGGTCTCGTCGATGCCGCGGGCGCGGGCCGAATATTCCAGCAGCGCCGACTGCTCATCGACGAGGCGCATCATGGCCCGGCGGTCGGCGAGGCGGTCGGGCGTGAGGTTGTCGGGCAGGCTCAACTCGGGCATGCGGAAGTCGGGCGCGTTGGGGTCCTGGCCGATGAACAGCGGGTCGTGGGCCTTGCCGAGGAAGCTGGCCGTTTGGCCGGGCGTGACCGAGCCGTCGGCGATGACGTAGGGGTAGGAGACGAAGGTGGGCACGCCGGCGCGGGCCGGCGCCAGGGCGTCCACGACGGAGCCGTAGGCCGGGAACAGGTCGCGCGAGTCGCGCAGCCGCTGGTCGTCGGTCGGCGGGGCGTAGCCGGTGAGGCTGTAATAGCCGGCCGAGTTGTGGTTCTTCATCTCGTGCCGTAAGCTACGAATGAGCGTGACCTTGTCCATGATCCCGGCGACGCGCGGCAGGCGTTCGCAGACGTGGACGCCGGGGGCGCTGCTGGCGATGGGCTTGAACTCGCCGCGGATGGCGTCGGGGGCGTCGGGCTTCATGTCGAAGGTGTCCTGACAGCTCGGGCCGCCGAATTGGTGCAGGAAGATGACCGACTTGGCCCGCGCGCCGCGGCCGGAGGCCTGCGCGAGCCGGGGCGGCGACAGGCCCAACAGGCCGAGGCCGCCGACCTGGAGGAGACGACGGCGGGTGAGGTGAGATGGCTTACGATTCGGCGGCCCCATGATTACACCTCGATTCCTTGACGTCACCGAAGCGGCTCACCATGAGCCGAATGTCTGCTTGAGCACCGCGGCGACCTTCGGGCGGTCGCCGGGGTCGATGTGTCCCAGGAAGCGAACGATCGAAGTTTTTTCGACGGTCGCGAGTTTGTGCAGGCGTACAACGCACGGCGCGCGCAGGCCCGCCTGCCGCTAACCGTTCAGCGGCACGTCGTGCGGCGTTCGGTGGGGCTGGGTCGTTACCCGCGCCGCGACAACGTCGGCGTCGCCGGTGTCTTGCAGAACCAGCGCGGGACGAATCTTCGATTGCGTCCCGGCGACATACGGATAGGTTACCAGCACCAGATCACCCGCCTGGTAGTTCATCGTAGATCGCGTCGCTTTCGTCGTAGCCCTTCAGGAATTCCTCCGTCGCCATCCGTATCCAGTCCCGCTCTTCGTCGGCGTCGTCGACGAGCAGCAGGACCCGCAGCTGCCGTCCGGGTGGGATTTGCGCCGCCACCTGGGGCGGTACCGTCAGCGTCCGGTCTTCGTTGAGCGTTGCTTCAAATTCGAGCGCTTTCACAGGTTCATCCATTGCTAGCAGGCCTCCCCTGTCTCTTCGTCTCCACCTTGAGGACCTTCACCTTCAGCTTCCCCGCCACGTTCAAGTACGCCTGGTCCTCCGACCCCTCGCTGAACTTGATGTGCGTCGGGTCCACGTTCACCTGGCCGAACGTCGGATCGACCGTCACCCACCGGCCGCCGTCGTGGATTTCCGACCAGGCGTGCCAGCCGAACGACGGGTCGTCGCCGCCGACGTAGACCACGCCGCCCACCTGCCGCGCCGGGATCCCCGCCGCCCGCGCCAGCGTCGTGAATAGCAGCGTGTGCTCCGTGCAGTCGCCGGCCCGGTTCGCCAGCACCGTCAGGGCGTCGTCCGCGTTGGCGTCGTAGGTTTTGCGCAGGTTCTTGTAGACCCATTTCTCCAGTAGCATCGCCGCCTTTACCGGGTCTTTTTCGTCGCCGACAATCTCCTTCGCCAGCTTGCGGATCGCCTCACTGTCCGACTGCATACTGGTCGTCGCCTTGAGGTCCTCCTTGCGCTCCTCCTCGCCCAGCGTCGTCGGCCTGTCGGCGGGGCGGTCGCGCGACAGTTCCAGGACCGCGACGTTGTCCTTGCGCGACACGATCCGCTGCCGCGGCGACTCCGGCAGGGCGTAGTCGTCCAGCCCGGTCAACTCCAGCGTCAGCTTCTCGATCCTGGAGGCGCGGCCGAGGTCCTTGTCCACCTTGATCGAGGTCGCCGCCATCAGATCGACGTTCTCGTCGAGCTTCTTGGCAACGGCCTCCTTTTCCATGCGCATCTCCATGACGCCGATTTTCACGACCAGCGGCCGGGCGTCGCCCAGCAGTTCCTCATTCGACTTGGCGCCCTGCGACAGCGTCTGCACGACGAACGCTTCGGTCTCGACGCCGCCCAAATTGATGGGTTTCTTCTCCTTGAAGGTGTAGGTTTCCTTCACGTCGATCGCGTCCTCGTCCCAGGAGGTCGTCCAGTTGTCGAACGCGTCGTCCTTCTTCGCCGTTCGCAGCCACGCCTCCAGCTGCCGTTGCAGCGCCAGCGTGTCTTTGGGGAGCGGCAACTTCCGCTCCGTCTTGCGGTCGCCGACCTGGATGGTCTGCACCATGCCGTCGCCCTGGCGCACGGCCGTCCGCACCGTCTCCTGGCCGTCCTCGATGACGCGCAATTCGCAGAAAACGACGGACCCCTCGCCCTCCAACTCGTAGCAGTCGATTTCCTTCTGCTCCAGGACCGTCTTGGTGCCGTCCACCATGACGGCCATGTACGACTGCGAGGTGGCGACGGCCACTTCCTTGCCGTCGTGCTTGCCGAGCTTGATCTCGTCCACCTCCCAGCCGGCCTTCTTGTTGCCGACGTAGATGCCGTAGGCGGTGCGGTTGGCGCCCTGCACGACGTAGTCGCGCAGCGACTGGGCGGGGGTTTCCGCCGGGGCGTACGGCACGAGGAAGACGAGCAGGGCGGACAGGCTGAGGACGCGAGACATGCGAAAGGCCTCTCAACATGGGTTCGGGAGAGGGTTCGGGTCCAGGGGCGCCACGGTACGACCGTAAGGGTTACACGGACCAGTCCTCGACGGTCAAGTTCGGAATGCGTCGGAAGTCGCGCAGGTTGCGGCTGACCAGGACGCCGCCGTTCTCCAGGACGACGGCGGCGATGCGCAAGTCCATCTTGCGGACATTCAAATTCAAGGCCCGCAACCGATCATAACAAGAAATGGCAGATAGCGAGTAGGAGAGAATCGGTAACAGGCTGAAGAACCGGACGCTATCGGCAAGCTGCTGATACGCCCAGGCCAATTGCGGCGGCTGTTTGACTCTTCGGAGCAGCCCGTACCATCCCGTGAGCTGTTCTTCGACGGTCAAAACCGTAATGGCCAATTCCGCGGGCGCGTGGGACCCGACGTGCTGGCACACGCGCGCATGACCGCCCCGGAAAAGCGTCACGATGTCGGTGTCAAGCACGTAAAGACTCATGGAATGTTCGGATCTTCATCCATCCGTCGCCGGTACTCCTCCACCTCTTTTTGCCACTCGGCGATGAGAGGGTCGTCCAGCGCCCAGGTTCCGGCAAACCGCGCCCAGGGGTGTTGGAAGGGTCCGACCTCCACCGAGATCAACTCGGCGCCGTCGGCGATCCGTCTCGTGACCATTTCGCGCAGTTTTTGCAACGCCTCTTCGCGCGTCGCCCCTTCCGCCGTGAGGCCGAACGGTTCGCCGCTGCGGGCGCGAAAGCCCTTGGACGGGACGGGTTCGATCAGTACGGGTATTTCCATCGCTCATTCCTCCGCCGGGGCGCCTCACCGCCGCAACAGGAACTCCTTCGCGTTCCTTGACATTGAACCCCAAGTGGGTAAGCTGGGTGTCAGGAGGATTATACCATGCGACGAGCTTACTCCTACGTCCGCTTCTCGAAGAAGGACCAAGCCAACGGCGACAGCCTACGGCGCCAGGTCGCGGCGTCAGATGACTACTGCAACCGGAAAGGCCTACAGCTGGACAAGGGCTTGCACCTGCATGACTTGGGCATATCCGCCTTCAATGGCAAAAACGCCGACATGGGAGCGCTGGGTACGTTCCGAGAAGCGGTGCGGATCGGCCGTGTGCCGAAGGGGTCGGTCCTCATCATCGAGAGCCTGGACCGTCTCAGCCGAACCGAAATCGATGAGGCCTTTGACCTGTTCCGAGGGCTGCTCAAGGCCGGCATCGACATCACCACGCTGACACCGGAGAGGGAGTACACCAAGGCCAACGTCAAGGACATCATCGGCTTGCTCGAACCGCTGTTCATCATGTCCAGGGCGCATGAGGAGAGCGCCACCAAGAGCGTTCGCTGCCGGGCCGTGTGGCAAACGAAGCGGGACCGGATGCACGAGGAAGCCGCCACCACGATCTGCCCCGCGTGGTTGCGTCCCAAGGCCGATGGGAAGGGCTTTGAACCCGTCCCCGAGGCCGTCCAGGCCGTGCTGCGTGTCCACGAACTGGCACGCGAGGGTTACGGTCTCAACCGGATCACCACCCGGCTCAGACGCGACGGGGTTGCCCCCATCACAGGGCGCTCGGACTCATGGAATTTTGGCTATGTGGGCTACCTGTTGCGGACAAGGGCCGTCGTCGGAGAGTATCAGCCCCACGTCATCCGCGAAGGCAAACGTGTCCCGCAGGGCGAACCCATCCCTGACTACTACCCGGCGATTATGAGCGAGAGGGACTGGTACAAGACCCGCTCCGTCGTTGAGCGGCGGTCGGTGCAGCGGGGGCCGGTTGGGAAGAAAGTGGGCAACCTGTTCACCGGGATCATGTTTGACGCCAGGGACGGCTGCACGATGATGCTGCGGTCCAAGGGGTCAGGCCGGCCCTCTAACTACCTCATCTCTTCGGGCAGCGTTCACGGGAAAGCCGACACCCCGTATGTCTTTTTTCCTTACGATCCAATCGAGACAACCTTTCTCGCTTTTCTCGGCAAAGAACTGGCCGCCGAGCTGCTGGCGAAGGGGCCGGACGGGCAAGAGGAGAAAATCGCCGGACTGACGGGCAACCTGCTGGACCTGGATCGTCGCATCCAGGCCGTCCAACGGGCCGTCGAAGAAGAACCGGATTACGAGACTCAGCTTGTCTTGTTACGTCGTCTGGAGAGCAAGAAGAAGGCCACGTCGGCGGAACTGGAGAAGGTCCGGCAAGAGCAGACCAGCAACGATGCTGAGACGCTCGGCGAGGCCCGGTCCATCCACGCCATGTTGGCGAAGTGTCCGCCGGAGGAGTTGCCGGACCTGCGGACTCGGTTGAAGGCCCGCATCCGTTCGCTGGTCGAATCCGTCTGGGTACTGCCCGAGGGCGAGCGCCTCCGCAAGGTGGCGAGCGTGCAAGTCTTCTTTCGCAGCGGGAAATGGGTCCGCTTTATCGTCTATCATCCTCGCCACGGCGGGGCGCTGGCGGCTTACGGCAACGAAACGACCGGCCCGGAAACCAAGGACGATCTTCGGAAGTGGCGGAAGCAAGAAGTCAAGCCGAGCTTCTTCCCCGCGACCTGGCCGACCGGCCCGGTCCTGACCGATGAGGGGAACGGGTTCCTCCACGAGTTGCATCGCCGGATCAAGGACGGAAAGGGCCGCGGCTAAAGCGAACGCTGCAAACAAGCAACTCGACGGCCAGCAGCTCGACGGCCGGCACCTCGACCGATGCGACGGCGACGGCGACGACGTGGCGGCGAGAGCGACGACGTGGCGGAAGGCGACGGCCTCCAGCCTGCGAAGCTGACGGCATGTAACATCAACCAAGTGTCTGATAGGCAGGACGCGGCGTTGCGGTATTACCGTGAATGTTCCGGAATCACCCGGCTAGCCGTTAACTCCATAGGAATGCATAGGAATCACCCGGTCGCGGCCGGAAGTAATACCTTGCCCGGCCGCGGCCGCTTGCCGTAGCATCTATGATCCCTTCCCATGCGATCAGCTCCCCCCACGGCCGACCTCTCCTATGCGGTGTCGCTTCGCTCCTGAGCGTCGTTGCGGGGGGAAGCCCCCCGCGTCCCCCCTTACCACTCCTCTTCTCTGGTCCGCGGCTTCCGCGGCTTGCGGGGCGGTCGCGGCAGGTATGGCACGTCCAGGCCGAGACGCTGGCACATCTCCACGGCCGCCGCCAGCGGTTGCAGCTCGTAGACCGCCGCGTACAGGCTCACCTGATCGCCGCCCCGTTTGCAAGTGTGGCAATACCAGCCTTCCACGGACGCGGCGAAGCTCCGGCTGTCGGGGTTGGTCGAACGGTGGACAGGGCAGGGGCCGCGACGTTCCTTGCCCTCAATCCACCGCGGCCGCCAACGGATCAGCTCAAGAACCTTTTCCACGCTGACCAGCTGCTTGATCGCCAAGAAGTCCACGGGACGCATGACAACCTCCGCGTGCAGCGGAACAGAGAAGAGGAGCGGTAAGGGGGGGCCGCGGGGGTTTCCCCCGCGCACGCCACTCAGGAGCGAAGCGACACCGCACATTGGCACGGCAGTTGCTCCGCCCTTCGGGGCGCGTAGATGACCACACCCTGGGGCATGGTCACCTACGCGCCACCGGTGGCCTGCAACCCCTCCGAAATCCCTGGAAATGCAGGTCGGCGCGTAGATGACCAAACCGCCGCCATCCTTGGTCATCTACCCGTAGGTGACCAAGCTTGGTCATCTACGCGCCCACCGCGACAGCAAACCGCGTGCCAAAGAATTTTCAGGGTTTTCCGTCTCACTTCGGCCACCCTCCCGCGGGCTTCCGCCAGACCCAGTAGCGCTTCTCGTTCGGGCCGTTCGGATGGTCGGTGACACCCAAGACGTGTTTGGCACGCCGCATGGTTGTTTTGCTGACGCCGGACCTCTCGGCCAGGAGGAGCAAGTCGTTGCTGGCCTTCTCGCCCGCTTCCAGCTGATCGCGGAGAATGTCCTTGGCGGTGGCCAAAGCGGAGCGCTCCACCACGTCGCCCTGACCCTGGAACACGTCATCAACCGTAAGAGAGCTTTCACGGAGAAATTTGACGAGGGAGATACCTTCGGGGTATTCGATGGCGAATTCGAGAGAGGGGGGCTTCTGCCCTAATTTGCACACAAGAGACGTGAAAACACGCAAGTCCTCCTTGTTCGGATGGGGGCAGACGGCCAGGGCGGAACGTGGTGCGTTGACCCACTCCTTCGAGCCGCTTACCTGATCCAGCGGGTTGCCTGAACTGCCCTTGCGGGGATGCTTGATGACCAGGGCGCCGCACCCGGCCTGTTGGGCAAGGTCCGTCAACGCCTGCATAACCTCCCGCGCGGTGTGACCGTTGTCTTCCGCCATGTCCCTATCGAGGAAGCTGCCGACGGGGTCGATGATGAGCAGCCGGCCGCCGCGTTCGCGGACGAAGTCTCGCAGCTCCGGGCCGCCGCTGGTCAGCCGCGGCCGTCGCACCATCTCGCCGTCTGCGTTCCAGCCGGGGAAGTGGACGCGGCGGAGATCCGCCCCGGCAGCGAGCAGGCGGGGCTTGATCGTCGTTTCAGGATGCTCCTCGGCCGCACACCAAACGACATTGCCGGCGTCGATCTTCGGGCCACCGGGCAGAGCCTTGCCAGTGGTCACAGCCGCGGCGATCAACGTCGCCAAGCTGCTCTTGCCCATCTGCGTCTCGCCGGTCAACAGAGTCGCCATGCCAATCGGGATGCGGCGATCCCACAGGAACTCCGGGCGACGGTCTTTAAGCTCCGCGGCCGTCGTGGAGGGAAGAGCCTCTGACACCGGCTTGTCAGCGGCCGGCCTCGGTGACAGGCCGTTGTCAGCGGCCGGCCTTGGTGACAAGCCGGTGTCAGCGACCGGCCCGCCGGCCCTTCCACCGCGTTTGCGGCCGCCGGGGGCGTCGGCCGTTCGTTTGCTGTTGGGGGCGGCCGCCCCGTTGGTTTTCAGCCGCTTACTCATGAGCCTTGTCCTCCCTCGGTTGTCGGAGGTTGGCCAGGGCCAGGCGTACTTCCTCCGTGTTCCACATCAGCAAACGCGGACTGAGCCACAGAGGCCGGGGCAAGCGCCCGGTCGCGGCCCAGTTGCGAATCGTGTTCTCACTGACGCGCAAAAAACTGGCGAGTTTGGAGGTCCGCAGAAGTGGGGGGGCGTCGGCCGGGATCAGTTCCGGTGCGGTCATAACGACAGCGCTCCTTTCGACAGCTCGGCCTGGTCGAGGCCGTGGGGGTCCGGCGATCACCGGACCCAACCAACACACTGTACAAAAGCAACGCAGAGAACACAAGTACACTAATTGGGGTTAATGGAGAAGGAACTCCTTCGCGTTCACCAACCCCCATAATACATCTTCCAGCGCCCGACGCCGATCTCCGTTGTGAGCGATCAGCGCCAGCGCCGCGGCCCGTTCCTTGTCCGACGGCGGCCGGCACAGGGCGGCGAAATACAGCTCCCCCACGATCTCCCCGTCCGACCTGCCGGCGGCCAGCAGGCGGCCGATGCGGTTGTCCGGCGTCGTTAGCATGTGATTCAGCACCGGCCCCGTGAGCAGCTGCAACGCCTGTTCCAGCGTCGAATCGTCGGAACGCTCGCAGTCGCAACTCAGCGACCGCTCCGGCTTGCCGAACGACGCCAGAAGCTTTTCGCCGTCGCTCTCGCCCTTGCCGGGGCCGGCCTTCACGCCCGGCAGCTGGCCGGCGCGCAAGCCCGGCTCCAACCCGGGAAACGTCTGCGGCGCCCCCGTCGCCCGGCCCAGGGCGTCGAGCAGCTGCTCCGCCTGCAACGGCCGCACCAGCGCGTGCGAGAAGTTGGTCTCGTCGTCGCGGTTCGTGTCATTCGGGACGGAAGAGAGCTGATAAACGCGCGAATTCATGATGGTCCGCACCAGCCGGCGCAGGTCGAAGTCGTGCCCGGCGAAGTCCGCGGTCAGCGCGTCCAGCAGCGCGGCGTTGACGGGCGGGTTGGAGGCGCGGAAGTCGTCGTCGGGATCGACGATCCCGCGGCCCATCAGCTCGCGCCAGACGCGGTTGGCCTGCGCCCGCGCGAAGAACGGGTTGTCCGGCGCCGCCACCCAATCGGCCAACGCCTGCAAACGGTCGGCGTCCGGGGCGAACGCCGGCGTCGCGGCGCCGGGGAAGAGCGGCCGCAACGTCTCCTTGGTGCGCGGATGAACGCCTTCGCCGGTGCGCGATTCGTACACGATCTGGTCGCCGTCGAACTCGTGCTGGTCGAACTTGTCGCGGCGGTTGTTTTCGACGATGCGGTAGTCGATGCGGGCGAAGAACGCGGCCAGGCTGTGGTAGTCGGTCTGCGTCCAGTGCTCGAACGGGTGGTTGTGGCACTTGGCGCACTGCAAGCGGACGCCGAGGAACACCTGGGCCGTGGCCTCCGCCCGGCTGAACGGGTCGCGCAGAGCGCGGTAGTAGTTCGACTCGGGGTTGCTGTAGGTGCTGCCGCGGCCGGCGAGCAATTCCCGCGCGAACTCGTTGAGCGGCCTGCCGTCGGCGATGCTCTGGCGAATCCATTCGTGGAACAGCCGGACGCCCTTGCGATCCAGCACCTTCTCCTCGACGCGCAGCAGATCGCACCATTTCAACGCCCAG
>Ga0182024_10017975_pt1 | contig 13211 bp, 10 predicted proteins | sample P32metaG_FD_120480 | JGI IMG/M metagenome (GOLD analysis project Ga0182024, IMG submission 120480) | Permafrost microbial communities from Stordalen Mire, Sweden - P3-2 metaG (Illumina Assembly) | ecosystem: Environmental > Terrestrial > Soil > Wetlands > Permafrost | place: Sweden: Stordalen...
CGAATATCTTGACGCCGACCGCACCTGGGGTGCCGCTCACGCGGGCGTATTGCGGCCGTGGCCGGTGGCGTATTTTTCCGCGGAATTTGGATTGCACGAATCGATCCCGGTGTATTCCGGCGGGTTGGGCATTCTGGCTGGCGATCACATCAAGAGCGCGTCAGACCTCGGCATTCCCCTGGTGGGCATTGGATTGTTTTACGGCCAGGGATATTTCCGGCAGCGATTGGATGCTAGCGGCTGGCAGCAGGAGGAATATCTGCATACCGATGTGAACCAACTTCCCATGGAGGCCGCGATCGACCCCCAGGGCAACCCGGTGACGGTGCAGATCGATACGCGCACCGGAACCATCCACGGGAAAGTGTGGCGCATGAAAGTTGGCCGCTGCGATTTGCTGCTGCTGGATTCCAACGTTGAAGGCAACGCGCCGGAAGACCGCGAACTGACTTCACGGCTATACGGCGGCGACCTGCGTATCCGCATCCGCCAGGAATTGCTGCTGGGCGTGGGAGGAATTCGCGCGTTGCGCACCCTCGGAATCACCCCGGGCGTGTTTCACTTGAACGAAGGCCATAGCGCTTTCGCTGTGCTCGAAGCGATTCGAACCCGGATGGAAGACGAAGGGCTGACTTTCGATCAGGTCGCCTCGCGGATACCGCGTGAGGTGGTGTTTACCACCCACACTCCCGTGCCTGCGGGGCACGATCGTTTTTCGGCCGAATTAATTGAAGAACATCTGGGGCCGCTCCGCGAGAAACTGGGCCTCTCGCCCGAAAAACTGATGGCCCTGGGGCGCGAAGACTCCGAAAACAATTCAGAGACTTTCTGCATGACAGTGCTCGGACTGAAAATGGCGCGGAGGGCTAACGCGGTGTCCGCATTGCACGGCGAGGTGTCGCGAGCAATGTGGACGGTGCTGTATCGCGGTAAAACGGAAGACGCTGTGCCCATTGGGCACATCACCAACGGTGTGCATGTTCCCTCATGGCTGGCGCCGCAAATGTTCCGTCTGTATGACCGGCATCTGGGCACCGAGTGGCACGAGCATAGCGGCGAAGCGGGCCTGTGGGATGGAATCGAGAACATCGACGACGGCGAGCTGTGGGAAACCCATCTCAGCCTGAAAGCACGGCTGCTGGAATTCGTGCGCCGGCGGGCTATGAAACAAGCGGAGCGCCGCGAAGAATCACCAGACGTAGTCGAGCAATTGGGACGGGCGCTAAGCCCCGATGCGTTGACCATCGGATTCGCGCGTCGGTTTGCCACCTACAAGCGCGCCAACCTGGTCCTCGCCGATCTTGAGGGATTGGTGAGCATGGTCAATGATCCCAAGCGCCCGGTGCAGTTTGTGTTTGCCGGCAAAGCGCATCCACTCGACGAGCCGGGCAAGCGCCTGTTGCAACAGATTGCCGAACTGGTCCACGACTCCAGATTCGCCGACAAAGTAGTATTCGTCGAAGACTACGACATCAACGTGGGCCGCCATTTCGTGCAGGGCGTAGATGTCTGGCTGAATAGTCCCAGGCGGCCATTTGAAGCCTCCGGCACCAGCGGCCAGAAAGTGGTCCTCAACGGCGGCCTGAATCTCTCTATTCTGGATGGCTGGTGGGCCGAGGCCTACGACGGTCTGAACGGTTTTGCGATCGGCTCCGGCAAAACTCACACCGACGTGACTATCCATGACCGCCGCGATGGTGAAGATTTGCATCGCGTGCTGCACGACGAAGTAATCCCCTTGTACTACCAACGCGACCACGACGGCCTGCCCCGCGGCTGGATCAAGCGCATGAAGCGCACCATCCGCACCCTAGGATGGCGCTTCAACGCCAATCGCATGGTGATGGACTACACCCTAAAGTGCTACGTCCCCGCCGCCAGCGGCACCTCAGCCGACATGCGCTCTCGCTCCTAGCCATTGGCACGGCGCGCTAAAAACCAACTGACAGCAAACCGCAAAACCACAAGCCTCCAAGCGCCACCCGCAGCTGGTCCGCGTTCGTATGCCACCAGGGCTGCCACAACAAGTAGTTCGCCAAACTGCGTGGCATAGCCAATCTGGCGGTGGGGAAGAGGGCACGACAGATGGAGCAAACCAAAAACGCGTGCACGAAAGCCTCAGCGGCGTGCCTTGGGTCGCCCCACTCCTGCTTGGTTCTGGGGCGAGTGAGTGTTTTGGATTGCGAGTCGAACTATTCAGAGCTGGCTAGCAGCTTCAAGGCGTCAACATTCTCGCGGAGTTCCGCCGCGTCGCAGGCTTGTTGGAATAGACGAATAGCGGCGATACCCGCAGCGCCGGCGCGAAGGCATTGCGGCGCGTTGTGCCAGTCGATTCCACCAATCGCTACAACCGGAACGGACACCCGCCGACAAATCTCAGCTAACCGATCGAGACCTTGTGGCGGACCAAAAGACGCTTTAGATGGCGTCCAAAATACCGGCCCGAAAAAAAGATAGTCCGCGCCGCCACGCTGCGCGGCGAGCGCCAGATCAAGCGTGTGGCACGACGCCCCAATCAGAAAACCAGGAGCAGCACCATGGCCCGCACTCCGCCATTGGTGAACATCGCCGACCGGCAGCGACGTCCGGCCCAAGTGCACTCCGGCAGCACCACCAGCGATGGCCACGTCAAGCCGGTCGTTCACCAGGATCCGAGTGGCGCCCTGCGCTGCGCGCGCCGCAGCAGCGACGGCTTCCAGCGCGGTGGAAAGAAGCGCGCATCCGCTAAGGTCCTTCTCGCGGATTTGCACCGCGTCAACGCCCGCGGCAATCGCGTTCTGAATCGAGCGGGCCAGCTCAGACCGGAGCAAACGCGCATCCGCAGAGCCAGAACCAGCATGCGGCACTAACGACTTTCGATCGGTCACGTACCAAACTACCGGAACATCAGCTCTGCGATGCAACGGGCGCGCCTTGGCGGAACGCTTCAATCGCCAGAATCGCATCCACGAAGCCCAACCCGGATATCGCTCCGCGCAGATACGGATTCATGAGGATGTGGATGAGGCCAGGATAACTGCTGAGGATCGGGTTGAGCTCCCAGGAGTGGGACCACGGCAGCAGGATGAGCGCCAGCCCAACGTCAAACCAAATAAGCAGGAGAACCACGCGCAACAGTCGAATGATCAAGAATTCAGCGCTTTTGAAGACTGGCGATTCGCGCCGCCACGTCTCGGTAGTCGATGTTCATCGCATAGACTTGCCGAAAGCTATCCAGAGCGGCTGCAGCATCTCCGGCGAGTTCTTGCGCGACACCTAGATCATACCGGAGGGCCAGAATAGTTTCATGGTCAATTCCTGGGGTGAGCAGTGCGCGGTTGTACCACATCGAAGCAACTTTGGGCTCGTTCTTGTCCATGAAGGTGAGCCCGAGCAGGGTGGCGCACTGCATGGCATAGCGGAATGGTTTGCCCGCCTGGATGGCCTTGGCGACGCGCTGAAACTCTCCGATCGCCTCGTCGAGCAGTCCCATCTCGCGGTAGGCGATGCCAAGGTTATAGTGCGTTTCCAGGTCCTCGTCTTCGTCCGCCATTTCGCCCAGTTCGGACCGAAATTCCTGGAACACTTCCTCGAGCTCGTTCAGATGGCCGTCGAGCACGCCCACTCCCCGATCGGACACAGGAGGACTTGCTCTCCTGGACGAGGTACGCACCGTGGTCCTGGATGGCGGCGCGGCGGTCACTTGATTCGAAATCGATTCGCGGGCTTCGGCGCCGGCCACCAGCGATTCCAATCCGCTCACGTCCGCCGCGAGGTCGGCCATCAGATCGTCGGTGGTCATGTGAGCAGAAGACCCAGACGCAACGGCTTCGTGCTCCCCCGCGCTTACCGGAAGAACTTCGATCTCAAACTGGCTGGCCGAAGCGTCGCCAGCGGTATCGTGCAACTCAAAGGTCTGCGGCTCGGAAGTTTCGGCCTGCCCGTGCTGCTCGGCAGCCGCAGCGGGAGCGGGAGCGGCGGAATCATCCGTCAGCGTGCTCGCCGAGAGCGCTTCCCAATCGTCGGAAAGATCCAGTTCCGCTTCACTCGAGGGCAGCCGCGTGGCTACCGTCGTCGATTCAGGACTCGGCGTGAAATCCTCAGGGGCCACGGTATCGGACGCATCTTGCGTTTCCCCATCCGCTGACGCCATCAGGAACTCGTTGGTCACCGTCGACTCGGCAACCTCCGCCGGGCTCCCCGTCTGCGGCAATGGTTCCGCGTCTTTCACGTCCGCGGCCGCCGCATATTTCTTGCGCATCTCGGTGTAGCGCTCCACCGCGAGGGTATCGCCGCGCTCCAGGTAAATCTGTTCCAACTGTCCGGCAATCTCCGCGCTGCGCCGGTCGTTCCCGGAGCCCACGCACACATCCAGCAGCCGTTCGAGTGTTGGCAGGTGGCCGGGCGCACGGTTCAGAACGTTTTCCAACAAATGGGCGGCTTTGTGAGTAAGCCCGTAGCTGGCGAACAGGTCCACATCCGTCAGCGCCTGCGCTATGTAGCGCTGGGTATCTTCGGTCAATTCCGGCTGCCCGGCACCAGCCACTGTATGGGGCAGACCAGCCGCGCCTTCACTCGCGGATCCCGTGCCGCCAGGCGATATATCGTGATCGGAGCGAAATTGGTAGAGCCGTGTCAGAAGCTTTTCATCGTGCGGATTTCTCTCCACCATTTCGGAAAGAACCTGGTGGGCTAAGTCGATCTGCCCGCTGCTAGCAGCTGCCTCGGCCAACCGGCTTAGCGTGTCGGGTAAACGGAAGGAGTCGCTGGTGCGGCGATAGAAATCGGCGAGCGCTTGGAGCGGCTCCACCTGGTCGGAAAGCCGGTCGACGTTGCTGTTCAGCAGTTCGCCGTATTTTTCCTGTTCACCCGCTTCAATCATGGCGTCGCGGATTTCGATCAGGATCGGAAACGCTTCCGCGGCGCGGCCGCTCTCGGTAAGCGAACTCGCCACATGACCCAAAAACGCAAATTTTGTGGGGTCCTGGTTGAAAACCGAGCGGCCTAACTCGATGGCGGCTTCGATTCTTCCCGCCTTCAGCATGTAAAGAATCAGCAGGGTGGTCGTCTCGCCGCCCTCCGGCGCTCCCGGGATGTGCATCAACAGCTCTACCGCTTGCTCAAAATCGCCGGCGCGCGCCACCAGCTGTGCTTTCAGCATGATCGCTGCGGGATCTTCCGGTTCCGCCGCCAGGGCATGGTTCACCACGTCCGCAGCTTCGGCGAAATTACCGCGATCCCACAGCCGTCGTGCGTGCTGCAGATAGGTGCGTGCGGCTTCCGCCTTCTGCCCGATCGCGGAGTAAAGCTCCGCGAGCTTCATCTGCACCCGAGGATTTTCGGGTTCTACTTCCACCAGCCGCTTGATGACCTCGATCGCTTTTGGCGCGCGGTTGGCCTTAACGTGAACTTCCGCTATCTGCAAAATGATCGGACGCGCTTCACTCAGAATTCCCTGCTGAATGTAGAGCTCTGACAACCGCTCCAGCGGCGCAATCTCATTGGGCGCAATCTTGGCGATTTTCTTATAAATCGCGATCGCTTTGCTGTTGAAACCGTCGGTGAGGTAGACCTGCGCCAGGCGGTCAAAGTATTCCACGGCCTGAGTCATGTCGCCCTGGCGGGTGAACAGATCACCCATGGTCATCAGGGTGACTTGGTCGTTAGGATCGTAACGGAGGATCTGCTGGTATTCCCGGGTGGCCTCCGAGAATTTTCCCTGAGTGACAAATTTTTGCGCCATCTCGACAGTTTTCTGCTTGTTAAACGCCATCAGAGGTTTCTCTGCTCCGCCGAATGGTCCGCCTACGCAAGATTGTCCCAGACCGTCCCGCATTCACTCGTGTCGATACCATTTCACGTTAGCACCCATAAAATGATGGGTCAAAGCAACTGAGCCGGGGTGGTGTGAAAAGCGATAACAGCAAGTTGGGACGCCGCAGTGGAAACGCTCCGAAGTTCTATCAATCACTGGAGATATCGGCGGGGTCCAGGTTTCTGTGGCATAGAGAGGGAGACTTCCCCGGGGATTGTGCAGTCTACGAAACTCCGTCAATCGCTCGAGATATCGACCGCGGCGTCCACGTGACCAACAGTCACCGTCCCGGAAATCGCCTCGCCCGGAAGCGCCCGCTCCGCCAGCGGTAGCGGCGTCTGCATCGCCCGGCTCGCCCAGCACTTCGCCTCGCGGACTGGCGCGAACGAGAACCGGTGGCACTCGGTGGGTCCCCATTGCCGCAGCGCTTCCAGGTGGTCCGGGGTGCCGTAGCCTTTATTCTGGGCCAGGCCGTACTGCGGGTACAGCTCGTCCCATTGCCGCATCAGCCGGTCGCGCTCGACCTTGGCCAGAATCGACGCAGCGGCGATCGAAACCGAGCGTGCATCGCCGTGGATTAACGATTTCTGTTCGATGGGCAGATCCAAACGCACCGCGTCCAGCAGCAGGTAGTCGGGCACGATCGCCAGCGCGTTTATGGCCGCGGTCATCGCCTGCAAGCTGGCCTGATAAATATTCCAGGCATCGATGCGGCTGTTATCCACTTCGGCGATAGCCCACGCCAGCGCGTGGCTGCGAATGCGCGGAGCCAGATCCTCGCGCCGCACCGCAGTGAGTTTTTTGGAATCATCCAGGCCTACGATACGCCGGCGGGGATTCAGAATAACCGCGGCAGCCACCACCGGACCGAAAAGAGAACCGCGGCCAACTTCATCCAGGCCGGCGATGCGCTGCCAGCCGCGCTGCCGCGCTAGCCGTTCGTAGCGTGAAGAACAAAGTCGTCCCATGAAGCGAAATACCTCTCGCTGCGGGATTGTAGCATGAAGTGAAATCGTCAAGCCGGGAACGGCTTGCAAGATTCACGAACCAGCCCAATCGCGATTGGCGGGACGCACATACTTCGGCCGCACCATAGTCTTCGAACCGCCATTCTCTGTCTTTCCGGTCTTAATCCTCTGCCGTTCCTGACCTGCGGCAGTCGTGGCACAGCCAACCAGGCGGTGTGGAGTAAAAAAGTCCAACGCTCCTCGATCCCCAACGCGATCACCGCGAATAGAACAAAGGTGGCAACGACGGGCAGGATTCGCGAATGGGATCAATGGCAATTTACGAACCGCATTCGAGCGCCCCAGAAAATGCCAAAGCGCGGGAAACATCCCCGCGCTTCGCACGAAAGTCATTCCTGAAAAATAAGTGTGGTGGAGCGCCGCCCGGACTAGGCAGTCTCTTTGGGGGCAACTTCGGCGACTTCAACAACTCTTTCCACGCGCTTGATGCGCGCCGCCTTGCCCTTCAGTCCGCGGAGGTAATTGAGCTTGGCGCGGCGCACACGGCCCGCACGCACCACCTCGATCGAGCTGATCATCGGCGAGTGCAACGGGAAAATACGTTCGACGCCGATTCCGAAGCTAACCCGGCGAACGGTGAAACTGGCACCGGCGAGCGTTCCGCGGCGGCTCATCACCACGCCCTCGAATGGCTGGATGCGTTCTTTATCCGCGCCTTCTTTCAGGCGCACATTCACCCGGATGGTGTCTCCCGGATGAAACGGGGTGAGTTCCTGCTTCAGGGCAGATTTCTCAAGCTTCACAATGGTTGGATTCATTTCCAATATTCCCGGCGGACCCGCTCTGGTGGGGCCTGCATGCTATGGACAAACGGAGATTGTACCGGTAATCGGCCAGTTTCGCCATGAAAACTCGCGCCAGGCCATAGGGCGCCGTTTGCGGGCATTACCATGAGCGGATAGGGGCTACAGGCACCAGCATGTCAGGCCGATTGCGGAGCGTCTTGGCCAAGGCCTGCTCCCGCCGCCAAACCCGTATCGACTCATGGTTGCCGTTCATCAGCACTTCCGGAACATTCCAGCCCCGGAAGGATGGTGGCCGGGTGTAGTGCGGGAAATCAAGGATCGCGCGGGGCGTGACGTGCAGGCGCGAGCCAGGCCCGGCAGAGTCCTCATTGACGGCAGCGGGAATGAGGGGCGGGAGCGTCTCGTCCGAATCCAATGGCTCGCTGAACGACTCATTTTGCCGGGAATTTTCGTTACCCAGCGCGCCAGGGAGCAAGCGTGTGACCGCGTCCAGCACCAGCGCCGCGGGCAGCTCGCCGCCCGAAAGAACAAAATCGCCAATGGAAATCTCGTCGGTAGCCAGATGCTCCGCCACCCGCTCATCGACGCCTTCGTACCGTCCGCAGATGAGGATCAGGCGCTGCTGCGAAGCAAACCGGTGCGCGGTCTGGTGCCGAAATGGTTTTCCCGACGCGGATAGCAACACGATCGACGTGTCCGGCGGGGCCAGGTCCGCCCCGCAGACCGTTTCGACAGCCTCAAACAGCGGCTCCGGCTTGAGCACCATTCCTTCGCCGCCGCCAAAGGGGCGATCGTCGACGGTGCGATGTCGATCGTGCGCGTAGTCGCGAAGATCGTGGATCGCAACGTCAATCAGTTGCGCAGCGCGCGCGCGGCGAACGATGCCGAAGTCGAGCGGCCCGGTGAAAAACTCCGGAAAAATTGTGATGATGTCGAATCGCATCAGGATATTGGAATTGTAGCCCAACGACGGCGGAGCAGGTGCTCGATCCAGTAGGTGGTACGCTTCGGTCCGAAGAAGTGGGTTTCGCTGGGAAGGTGATTGTGGGTGCCACCCGCTTCGGTGTTAAGGGTGCGGTTTCTTGACTCGCAGCGCTAGAGGCTTAGGAACCGGAGTTAACTTCGCGCAAGCCGTCGGGCAGAACCACCTCAATCCGCCGCGCCACGGTATCAATCACCGGGCAAATCTCCGCCGCCAAAGGGATCAGTAACTCTCCATCCAGAGTATCGACGATCAAATTGGGCGTGCCGGTAATCATCTCGCCGGCGACCATCACATCGCGCACCACCCCCACGCTTTTCCCATTCTCAAAAACGCCGCAGCCGACGAGATCCCCAATGTAATGGCTGCCAGTGGGAAGCGCCACGCGCTGCCCGGCAGGAATCTGCACTTCGCAACCCACCAGGGTTTGCGCGTCGTCGATCGAATTCGAACCTTCGAAATGAAATATGGCCTGCCCGCCGCGGCTGTGGCTGATCCAGCACTTGCGGATGGCCACCGGCCGCCGCCGCGAGCTGCGATCGAGCAGATCGGCCTTCTTCAGTTTGGTGAGGCGTTCCGGGAAATCGGTGAGGATCTCCGCCGCCACCTCCCCCCGGCGTCCTTGTGGGCGAAGGACCAGGGCCAAAGTAACGTAGGCGAGATCGCGGGCAGGCACTACTCGAGGATTTCCAATGTGAATCGCTTCTTCAATTTCATGCCGGCCGCGCCCAAAATCGTTCGTATGGATTTCGCGGTGCGGCCCTGACGTCCGATCACTTTTCCGAGGTCTTCCGGGGCTACCCGGAGTTCCAGGACGGTAACCTGTTCGCCCTCTACCGCTCGAACCCCAACTTGTTCCGGGTGATCGACAAGCGCTTTCGCAATCTCTTCCACCAGGGTTTTCACGCCTGTCCTCCACAGCTCGCTTAGCTCAGCCTGCTCTCATGAAAATGAACGGAGCTATTCCGATGCTGTTGAGGTAGGACGCTTCAAACGATCTTTTGGTTACGCAAAAAACTGGCGACCGTATCGGAGGGCTGTGCGCCGTTGGCGAGCCAAAACTTGATGCGCTCGGCATCCAGCTTGATTCCAGCGGGCTTCGTCAGCGGATCGTAAGTGCCAACGATTTCAACAAATCGGCCGTTGCGGGGACGAGTCTTTTCGGTGACCACTACGCGGTAAAACGCACGCTTCTTCTTGCCAATCCTGGATAACCGAATCGCTAACACTCTGCAATCCTCCTGAATTTAAACCGGCCCACCATTATAGCGGAGAACCGCCTTTTGGGCTAAACCCATTTCAATGAGTGGAAATGGCCAGAAAAGGGTGTTTTGCCGTGGGTGGCGCACTTTACGCCAAAGCGCACTCTAAAATTCCTACGAAAGCCCGGCCAGCTTGCCAATCCCGCGCATACGCCCAGCAGTCTTCCCATACTGCTTGAGCATCCGCTTCATGTCCCAGTACTGCTTCAAAACCTGATTCACTTCCTGGACCGAAGTGCCGCTGCCGCGAGCAATCCGCTTCCGCCGTCGCCCGTCAATTAGGTTGTCGTCCGCGCGCTCAGCCGCAGTCATCGAATTGATGATGGCCTCAACGCTGGAAAGCTGCTTCTCATTTACCTGCACGTCCTTAGGCAGCTTGGCAAACGGACCCACCTTCGGCAGCATGCCCATCAGCTGCTCGATCGATCCCATCTTGCGCACCTGCCGCAACTGATCGCGGAAATCTTCCAGGGTGAAATCGTTCTCGCGCAGCTTGCGATGCATCTCGCGAGCTTGCCGCTCATCAATGTGCTTCTCCGCTTTTTCGATCAGCGAGAGCACGTCGCCCATCCCGAGAATCCGCGAAACAATGCGGTCGGGATGAAATGCTTCCAGCGCGTCGTATTTTTCGCCGACACCGATGTACTTTACCGGCGCTCCAGTCACCTTGCGAATCGAGAGCGCCGCACCGCCACGTGCGTCGCCATCCATCTTGGTCAGCACCACGCCCGTCACGCCCAGGCGCTTGTGGAACTCAGTGGCCGAGCGAACCGCGTCCTGCCCGATCATGGCGTCCGCCACGAACAAAATCTCCGCAGGCTGCAATTCTTTCTTCAGCGCGGAAAGTTCATTCATCAATTCGTCGTCGATGTGCAGGCGCCCCGCAGTATCAACCAGAACCACGTCAGCAGCCGACAGCCGTGCCTCTTTGAGCGCCCCACGAACAATTTCCAGCGGCTTGTCGGTCCCCGCCCCCGGCCAGCACGGAATGCTGATGGCCTTGGCCACCTGCGCCAGCTGTTCCCGCGCCGCAGGACGGTAGACGTCAGCGGAAACCACCAGCGGCCGGTGTCCATGCCCACCCAACCACTTCGCCAGCTTACCGGTAGAAGTGGTTTTGCCAGACCCTTGTAGCCCCACCATCAGCCACACCGAAGGGGGCCGCGAAGCAAACTGAGGCTTAGCTTCACTCCCCAGCAGAATGGATAGCTCGTCGCGAACAATCTTCAGCACCTGCTGGTCCGGCGAAAGCTGCAGCAACACTTGCGCGCCCACTGCCTTCTCTTTGATATGCGTGATTATTTCGTCGACCACCGCAAGATTGACGTCGCCATCGAGCAGCGCTTCGCGAATCTGCGCCAGCGCCGCGTCCAGGTGCTCGTCGGTGAGCTTCCCCTGCCCGCGCAGATTCTTGAATACCCGCTGCAAATTGTCAGTTAAATTTTCAAACATAGGTACGTTTCACTCGCCGCTGGCGATTCGCGTCTAAGTTTCCACCCATATTGTAGCAAGAAACGGAACGAGGAAAGGGACACCTACCGCGGTTGCGCCCAATGCTTGGCTTATCCGGCTAGGCCGTCGCGCGGGTGCGATTCTAACGCCTATTCCTTCAACAACCGCAGCAGCGCCCGCGCCGCATGCGAAAGCGGCCGATCTCGCCGATGCAGCAAAAACAGATGCCGCGGCAGATGCATATTCTTCACTTTCACTTCCACCAGCTCACCCTCGTCAAGCTCCATACGCACGCACATCCGCGGAACGATCGCCACGCCTCTCTTCATGCGCACGAATCTTTTGATGCTCTCGATCGTCGGCAATTGAATGTCCATGTGCAGTGGGGTGTGATGGCGAGCGAACAATTGCATCACGTTGCTTCGGTGCGGCGATTCCACGATGTGGGCGACGAAGCTTTCCTGGCCCAGATCGCTCACCTGCACCTGCCGCCGCTTCGCCAGCCGGTGCCCGGGATAGACCACAAACGCCAGCTCGTCGCGCAGGAACTCCACCGCCGTGAGTACCGGGTCGGACGGCCGATACGATACGACTCCCAGGTCCAGGCGGTAATTCAGCACTTCCTCGGGAATCGCACGCGAAAAAACGCGGTGAATGGATAGCTGAATATTAGGATAAAGTGTTCGGTATTTCGCCAGCGTCGGCAGCAGCGCGTGAATCGAACTTTCGTTTACCCCGATCGTCACCAGTCCCCGGCCGAGATTTTGCAAGTCTTGGACCCCCCGCGAAATTTCGTCGCGCAGGTTCAGCATTCGTTCGGCGTATTCCTGCAGCAGAACTCCCGCCTCGGTAAGCTGACCGGCACGGGAACCACGGACGAACAGGGGCTGTCCGACCCAGTCTTCCAGTTTGCGAACGGAGATGCTCACCGCGGGCTGGCTACGAAAGAGTTTAACGGCGGCCCGCGAGAAGCTGCGTTCGCGGAGAACGGTGAGAAAAACTTCTAAACTGGCCAAGTCCATGAAATACCTCCGGCCCGCAAGCTACTGGTATAACCCTACCTTATGGCGGAGCAAAAAACTATAAATTTGACCCCAGATGCCTTCCCGAGGTCAACTGGTAAAGGTCGACGTATCACTCGATGGATATCATCCGCATATTCGACACCACCCTGCGCGACGGCGAGCAATCGCCGGGCTTCTCCATGAACCGCGACGAAAAGCTCCGCATGGCCCACCAGCTCGAAGACCTGGGCGTGGACGTCATCGAAGCCGGTTTTCCGATCGCCTCCAAAGGCGATCGCGAAGGGGTACGCGCCGTAGCCGCCGAAATCCGCGGCTGCCGCGTTGCCGCTCTCTGCCGCGCCCGCCAGGAAGACATCGACGCGGCGCTCGATTCACTGGGCCCAGCCGCCAGCCCGCGCCTGCACATTTTCTTCGCCACTTCCGATCTCCACCTGAAATACAAGCTCCGCATGACCCGTGAAGAGGCCCTGGAACAGATCGCTCGCATGGTGCGCTACGGCCGTCAGCGCTGCGAGGAAGTGGAATTCTCGGCCGAAGATGCCAGCCGCACCGATATGGATTATCTGGCTGAAGTTCTGGCGGCGGCAGTTGCCGCCGGAGCCACTGTTCTGAATCTTCCCGACACCGTGGGCTACTCCACGCCCGACGAATACGCCGCGATTTTCGTAAAGATGCGCGAACGCCTCGGAGATCCCGCGCACATCACCTGGAGCGCGCACTGCCACGACGATCTGGGCATGGCGGTGGCGAATTCGCTCGCAGCTATCGGCGCCGGCGTCCGCCAGATCGAATGCACCATTAACGGAATTGGCGAGCGCGCGGGAAATGCCTCGCTCGAGGAAATCGCCGCGGCGCTCAGCGTCCGCCAGGCGCGCTACGGCGCCAACACCAGTATTCACCTCAATAAAATTCATGCCACCAG
>Ga0182024_10017976_pt1 | contig 13210 bp, 10 predicted proteins | sample P32metaG_FD_120480 | JGI IMG/M metagenome (GOLD analysis project Ga0182024, IMG submission 120480) | Permafrost microbial communities from Stordalen Mire, Sweden - P3-2 metaG (Illumina Assembly) | ecosystem: Environmental > Terrestrial > Soil > Wetlands > Permafrost | place: Sweden: Stordalen...
TCAAGGCATGCAAATGCGTCAGCAACGCCTCGCCTCCTTGCTCGTAGAGGATCCCCTTGGCTTGGCGGGCCCAGGCCGAACGCGCCGCCTCGTCCCGCGCCCAAAGCACGGCGGCGAAGTCGCGGAACTCGTATTCGATGGCGCCGAACTCCTCGGCTTCGGGGACGTCGACGGCCCGCTCGACCATCCGCCGCAACGCCTCCTCGACCTTGGGCCGCAGTTGATCCATGAGCGTTCCAATCCGTTCTTGCCGGGTCGGGGCGGCAACGGGAGCAGCAGCGACACGCGTCATGGGAAACCTCCGTGGGACCGGGGACAGGTTTGAATTGGCCATCGCCCGGCTAGCCTATGCCCGGCGCGAAAATATCCCACCCAAGTACCAGCTGCACACCCGCGTTCGTGCGGATTGGCGGAAAAGGATGGTGTCCGGCGACGGCTGTGGTATAGTGGAAAGGGTTGCGGCGCGCCTCCTCGGCGCCGCCGCCGGGTTCGCCCCCTACCGCCGTCCCCGCCGCCGCACGCGAGGACGGATCGCCTACCTACCGTGCGACTTCCCGGCGGCCCGTCCGGCCGCCCCGACCGAAACCCGACGAGGGCGCCACATGACGCCTCTACCTCCGCTGCGAATCCTTCTGGTCGAAGACAATCTGATCAATCAGAAAGTGGCCTCACGGATGCTGGAAAAGAACGGCCATGCCGTCGTCACCGTGAACAACGGCCGGGAGGCCTTGAACGCGCTGACGGGTCAGGACTTCGACGCCGTTCTGATGGACGTCCAGATGCCGGAAATGGACGGCCTGGAGGCGACCGCCGCCATCCGCGCCAACGAGGAGGGCACGGATCGTCATTTGCCCATCCTCGCCCTCACCGCCCACGCCCTCACCGGCGACCGCCAACGCTGTCTCGACGCCGGGATGGACGGCTACCTCGCCAAACCGATCCAGACCGCCCAGCTGTTGCAGGCGCTGGCGGACGTTTTGTCCTGTTCCGGACGGGCGTGAGTTCAGCTTCGCCGCGCTACGATCCACTCCCTCCCGAATTATCGGCCGAAAGTGCTTGACATTGGCCCCGGCCCCGTTACACTATATGCAGACTGAGATTCAATCTCAATAAGCCGCCGGCACTCCTGCCCTTGGGGCCGCCATCGTGAACACCGACCTCCTGCTACCGTTGGAATGCCTGCGGGCCGGCGAATGGGCCGACGTGGAGGACGTTTCGGGCGAACCCGGCTGGGTCGGCCGCATGGCGGAACTGGGCGTCCGCGCCGGCTGCCGGCTGCGGGTGCTGCAACCCGGCAGTCCTTGTCTGCTCCAGGTCGGCGGCGGCCGGCTCTGTCTTCGCGGCGACTGTCTGATGCGGATCCTGGTTCGGCCCGTGGCGGCCGGCACCTGCTGAGCGTCCGCGACTGCGAGGTTTGGTGTGGCCACGCCTTCCCTGGACCAATTACAACGGGGTCGTCGCGCCCGCATCACCCGGATCGATGGCGACGACAGTCTCGTCCAACGTTTGATGGAAATGGGCCTGCTGGAAGGCGAGGAAGTCGAGGTGGTCGGCTTCGCCCCGATGGGCGATCCGATGGAAGTCCGTCTGGGCGACTACCGCCTGAGCCTGCGCCGCGTCGAGGCGGCCCGCGTCCACGTCGAACCGCTGTAGCGATTGCCAGACCAGCCCGAAGCGCGAGCGAGGGGTTGGACCTCATTCCTTGCTCGCGCTTCGGGCTGGTAGGAAATCCACGCCATGCCACCCCTTCACCGACCGACGGCGGCCCTCGTCGGCAATCCCAACACCGGCAAAACCACCCTTTTCAACGCCCTGTCCGGCTTGCGCCAGCGCGTCGGCAATTACCCCGGCGTGACCGTCGAAACGAAAAAGGGTCAGATGTGCTGCGGCGGCCAGACGTTCGACGTGATCGACCTTCCCGGCACCTACAGCCTGGCGCCGCGCAGCCCCGACGAAATGGTGGCGGTCGATGTGGTGCTCGGCTGCCAGAAGGGGGAGGCCCGGCCGGACGTGGTGGTGTCCATCGTGGACGCCTCCAATCTGGATCGCAATCTGTACCTGACGACGCAGACGCTGGAACTCGGTGTGCCGGTGGTCGTGGCCCTGAACATGGTCGATGTGGCGGAGAGTCAGGGCATTCGCATTGACGCCGACCGCCTCGGCCGCCAGCTCGGCGTGACCGTCGTGCCCATCCAGGCCAACAAGGGCAAGGGGCTGGACGTTCTGCGCGGCGCCATCGCCGGGGCGGTCATCGACCGCAAGACGCCCAAGGGGCCGCCCTTCCCCGAGGCGTTCGAGCGCGAGGTGGAAGCGCTTCACGAAGTCGTTGGGAGGGATACGCCAGACTTCCTCGTCCGGCGGCTGCTGCTGGACGTGGGCGGCTACACCGAAAAGCGGATGGTCGATCGTCTCGGCCCCGACGTGGCCGAACGGGTGCGCTCCGGCCGCGCTCGTCTGGCCTCGGCCGGCTGTCCGGCGCCGGCCGTCGAGGCGCGTACCCGCTATTCCTGGATTCGGCAGGCGACGGCCGGCTGCGTGCAACGGCCGGACAAGCGCGTCGTCACCTGGACCGACCGCATCGACAAGGTGCTGACGCACAAGGTCTGGGGCACGCTGGTTTTCCTGGTGGTGATGTTCGTCGTCTTCGAGTCGATCTTCACCGTCGCCGACCCGCTCATGAAAGGCATCGACCACGGCAAGGATTGGCTGACCGACGGGCTGCGCGGCCTGATGCCGGCCGGCCCGCTCACGGGCCTGCTCCTCGACGGCGTCCTCGGCGGCGTGGGCACGGTGCTGGTGTTCATTCCACAGATCTTAATACTCTTCGGTTTCATCGCGGTGCTGGAGGACTGCGGCTACATGGCGCGGGCCGCGTTCCTGATGGACAAGCTGATGTCGCGCTGCGGCCTGAGCGGCAAGTCGTTCATCCCGATGCTGTCGTCGGTGGCCTGCGCGATTCCCGGCATCATGGCCGCCCGCGTCATCGAGAACCGCCGCGACCGCCTGACCACGATCCTCACCGCGCCGCTGATGAGCTGTTCGGCCCGCCTGCCGGTCTACGTCTTGCTGATCGGCGCGTTTCTGAGTCCGCCGCGTTTCCCCATCTGGACGCCCGGCCTGGTCATGTTCCTGATGTACTGTATCGGGCTTGTCGTCGCCCCGCTGGTGGCGCTGGCGCTGAAGCGGACGCTGCTTCGCGGCGAGACGCCGGCGTTCGTGATGGAGATGCCGCTGTACAAGGTCCCGTCGCTGCGCACCGTCGTGCGCCGCATGGTCGACAGCGGCTGGGCCTTCGTTTTCCGGGCCGGGACGCTGATCCTGGCGTCGATGGTGCTGGTCTGGGCGCTCATGTACTTCCCGCGCGTGGAGCCGGACGGCCGGCTCTACGACGAGCATTACGCCCAATTGCGGAAGACTTCGGAGGAAATGCGGGACGGCGCCGGCGAATCTCCGACTCGGGAGCAGCAGGAGGCCATCGAGAAGACGGAGAACGATGCCAACACGCTCCAGGGCGAATGGCAACGGCAGAGCGTGCTGGGTCGGATGGGGCAGGCGATCGAGCCGGAGGTGCGGCCGCTCGGCTGGGACTGGCGGATCGGCATGGCGGCGCTGGCGAGCTTCCCGGCCCGCGAGGTCGTGGTCGGCACGCTCGGCGTGATTTACAACGAGGGCCAGGTGGATCCCGACGAGGTGCAGCACGCGGAGCACGTCGGCGATACGCGGCTGGCCCGCGCCATGCAGCAAGCGACCTGGGACGGCACGGATCGCAAGGTGTACACGGCGCCGGTGGCCCTGTCGCTGATGGTGTTTTTCGCGCTGTGCTGTCAATGCGCCTCGACGCTGGCGGTCATGCGCCGCGAGACGCGCAGCTGGGGTTGGCCGGCGTTCACCTTCACTTACATGACGGTGCTGGCCTATGTTGGTGCGCTGGCGGTTTACCAGATCGGCAGTCTCTTTTGATAAGGAGCGGCGATGGAATGGCAAATGCCGTTGGTGGGGTTAGGCGTGGCCGCGGCGGCGGCCTACATCGCACGCCGGGCGTGGCGGACGTGGGCGCGCAAGGGGTCCGGCTGCGGCGGCGGGTGCGGCGGCGGCTGTAAGACCGCGGCGCCGCCCACCGCGAGCGGACAGGGGCGGCTCATCCCACTCGATCAGATAACCGTGCGCCGGGAGCGCGAGTGAGTTAGCGGGAAAGGGAACCAAATCGGGCAAAATCCCCCGTCGCATCGGGGGGATTTCCGCCCAAGGTGGTGTCGCAAGCGACAGCGACGTCCGCCAATCAGGAACGCGTCGGGGCGGCGCGCACGCATTTTTCCGCCCCAAATGCTTTACACCTCGCGTCTTAAGGTCTAGTATGGGCGCCGGATCGCGTCGTTGTGGCGCGGCGGCATGGGCCGTGCTTACTTACCGCCGTCCCAAGTTTGGAGTAAGACAGGCGCAGGGAATTTCCTTCGACCCATCATCTCTGGCCGGCGAAAAAAAATTGCGCGGCGGTATTCCGTCCCGAATTCCGACTACCGAGTAAGAGCCGGGTCTTTCGCGGCCGGCAGTGCAACCATCAACAGGAGTTGTAGACATGAACCGTCCTTCATTACCCTTCGACCGCCGACGCTTCCTGGGCGGGAGCCTGGCGCTCGGATTCGGCGCCGCGACGTTCGGTGCGGCGCGCGGCGCCTTCGCCGAGGAACTGGCCCGCACGCCCCGCCTGACCGAAGGCCCGTTCTACCCGCCCAAATTGCCGCTCGACACGGACAACGACCTGCTCATCATCAACGACTCCATCACACAGGCCGTGGGCGAAGTCACGCACCTGACCGGCCGCGTGCTCAGCGCCGCCGGGGAGCCGATCCTGAATGCGACCATCGAGATCTGGCAATGCGACAATAAGGGCGTTTACCTCGCCCAGGGATCGAACGGCAGGAACGACCCGAACTTCCAGGGGTTCGGCCGGTTCGTCACCGGCTCGACCGGCGAATACTACTTCCGCACGATCAAGCCGGTCCCGTACACCGGGCGCACGCCGCACATTCACGTCAAGGTCAAGAAGGGCGGCAAGGAACTGCTCACCACGCAGCTTTTCATCGACGGCTACCCGCAAAACAAGACGGACTTCGTCCTCGGCGGCCTCCGCGATCCGCTCGAACGGGAGCTTGTCCTGGTCGATTTCAAGCCGTTCAAGGACTCGAAAATCGGCGAACTGGCCGCCCGCTTCGACGTGGTGGTCGGCCTGACCCCCGCGGAGCCGCGCGACGACCATCGGCGACAAATCTGACTCACCAAGGGGGAATTGTCGAGGGCCGCGACGGCGGCCCCGAACCCCGGAAGATCCTTCTCACCCCGATTCGGAGGACAATGGACGTGCGAAAACTGGTGGCAACTTCGTTGGCGGCCGTCTGTGCGACGGCCCTGCTTTCCTTGGCGGCGGCGCAACCGCCGGCCGGGAAGCCCGCGGACGACGCGCCCAAGGACAAGGCGAAAGATTACAGCAACGCCCCGCTCGTCGTGCGCATGATGGCGTTCGACAAGAAGAAAGATGGCAAGCTGACCCGTGACGAGGTGACGGACGAGCGGCTGCAACGGCTGTTCGACCAGGCCGACGCCAACAAGGACGGCGTGGTCACCAAGGAAGAGCTGATGGCGCTGGCGGCCAAACTGGACGCGGAAGGCGGCCGTGGCCCTCGCGGCCCCGACGATCGCGGCCCCGGCGACCGCGGTCCCGGCGACCGCGGTCCCGATGATCGCGGTCCCGGCGGCCCCGGTGATCGCGGCCCCGGCGGTTTTGGGCCGCCGCCCCGGCCCGGCACGATTTTGCCCGCGTTCATCCAGGACGCGCTGAAACTGACGGCCGACCAGAAGAAGCAACTGGACGAGTTGCAAAAGGAAGTGGACGCCAAACTCGACAAGATCCTTACCGACGACCAGAAGAAGCAAATGAAGGAAATGCGTCCGCCGCGCGGCCCCGGCGGCCGGGACGGCCCGCCGCCCGGGCCTCCGCCCGGCGGATCGGACGGCCCCGGCAGGCCTGGCCCGGATCGGCCCGATCGCGATAGGTAATACCAGATTGCACTGATCTCTTACCCCGCCCCCACAAGGGAAGGAGGTAAGAGATCAGTGCGATTTGGCATAAGGCGTAACGCGGCCGGCCCGGGGCGGCGGCGAAATATTTCGCCGCCCGCCCCGGGCCGGTGTTGGAAAGTCTGTGCGGGACGCTCAGTTGCTATTCGGCTCCACGGCCATGATGGCGGCCGACGGCCGCGAGGCGTCCAGCGGCGGCGGGGCCGGCAGCGGTTTGCGGGCGGTGGCCGTCGATTCGGACGGCGGCAGCACCACCGACGTGCTGGCGGTGTCGATTCGCAGCGGGTTGGACGTTTGCGCCGCGCCGACGTTGCCGTGCAGGTCGCTGGCCTCGACGCGGACGTACACGTGATGCGGCAGGCCGCCGGTCGGCTGCCACTCGTACTGGCCGTTGTTGTCCAGGCCGGCCGCGATCGGCGTCCACGGGCCTTCGGCCTCCTCGGCGAAGGCCAGGTTGATCGGCCGCGGCCCCATGTTCTTGTCCTTGGCCGTCCAGCGGATCATCATGGTCGGCGTCTTGCCGCCGTGGATCAGTTCCAGGCTGGTGATCTGCACGACCGGCTTGGTCACGTCCACCGACACCCACACCTGCGGCTGGTCGCCCGGCTGAGGCGCCTCCTTGCCGGCGCCGGAGCCGTTGCGGGCCAGCAGCGTGAAGCCGTACAACCCTTCGTCCTTGACCTCGACCGTGAAGGAATGATTCGTCTCGGCGACGATCTCACCCTTCTTCCAGGTCCGCGTGTCCTGCGTCGTCCACAACTCGACGCCGGCCACGCCCGTGGAACCGATGTCCTTCAGCTCGTAGTTGAGCGTCACCCGCTTGCTGTTGACCATGCGCGTCGCGGCGGTGGCGGTCGGCTGCTCGCCGTCGGCGGTCGAATCCTTGGGCCGGGCGCCTCCCGCCGGGGTTTCCTTGGCGGCGGTTGCCTTGGCGACGGTTTCCTTGGGTGCGGTTTCCTTCGCGGGGCCGTCCTTGGCGACCGCATCGGCGTTGCCCGTGGTCTGGACCAAGGTGGCCTGCACCAGATCGGGGTCCACCATCGGCTCGGTCGGCAAGCCGCCCTGGCTCGCGCCCGGAACGGTCCTGTCCCCCGGCACGATGATCGGCTTACGCACGGCGGTCGGCTTGAGGGCCGTGGTCGTGGTCATCCGCGCCGGCGCCGGGGCGGGCGGCGGCGCCGGTATCGCTTGTGGCGCCGGGGTCGGCGGGGTGTCCTGCGCGAATAGGTCCGCGTGGCTCCAGGTGGCATACGATGGCGCGGAAGCGTGGATCGGTTGCCCCTGCTGGGCCGCCAGTACAGCCGCGGCCGGCCCCTGGTCGTCCGCGACGCAGCCCCCCACCGCGATCAGCACCAAGAACGCTGTTGCCGTCCGGCCCATGACTTCCTCCTGTCCCCATCGACCATCGCCCGTAGCGGCGGGACCGACTGGGCGAAATCGTTCTCTTTAACCCCATGAGAACCGCGCCGAGCGTCGGGCCGCCCCGTGCGCCCGGCGCCGATCCCCGCGGATCGTTCGCGGAAGTTAATTCGGATGGGGGCGATACCGATTCGCGTTGGAGGCGTCAAGGCCATTCGGCAGAGACGGCCACACGTCGCGGCACCCGGCCGCACCCTTATCCATTACGGTGCGTATAATGGCAGGAAGATCGGAGGCCAGGGCAGCGTTCGTTAGCATCGGGGATGCACCGCCATGAAGTCGCACGCGCCGAACGGCCGGCCGGCCCTCGGGCCGACCATCGCTTACCCGGTCGGGGGATCGCCTTCCGGCCCCACGTCCAGGCCACGCTGCCGTTTCGCGCGTTCCTCCGACGAAGGGACGGACGGCCGCGGCGACCTGCGCCGTCTGCTGCACACCCGCCTCCGCCTGGCGTCGCTCATCACCACCGCGCCGTTTTTGTTCTTCCTGGCCAAGAAGTTCTTCGAGCCGATCGTTTGCGACCCGTCCAGCCCGAACTTCCTCATCCAGGCCGGCGTGACGGCGCTCGCGCTCTTCCTGACCCTCTACGTCTGGCTGCGGCGCACGCCGGACTGGGGCGAGCTGCGGACAATCGAGATCGTTCTTTTCGGGGCGGTGGCCGCCTTCTTCGTCTTGCTGGAATACCAAACCCTCATGCTGCCGCCGCCGTGCGGCGCCATTCCGCCGGACATCGAATGGCTGGTGTTCCACTGGCTGACCGTGGCCAACTCGTTCCGCTGGTTTTTCCTGATCGTCGTCTACGGCGTCTTCATCCCGAACACGTGGCGGCGGTGCGCCCTCCTTGTCGGCCTGACGGCGGCCGTGGCGACGATGCTCGCGGCCCTCTTCGCCTACCTACGGCACGACGCGGACCTGGACCTGCTGTCCGTCCTGGGCGAGACCGCCGTGGCGCTCGGCGCCGCCGTCGCGGTGGCGGTGTTCGGGTCGTACCGCATCCAGGTCTTGCAGCAGCAGGCGATGGAGGCCCGCCAGCTGGGCCAGTACCGACTGAAAAAGCGCCTTGGGGCCGGCGGAATGGGCGAAGTGTATCTGGCGGAACACATGCTGTTGCGCCGGCCTTGCGCCGTCAAGCTGATCCGGCCGGACCAGCTGTCCGACCCGACGAACCTCCAGCGCTTCGAGCGTGAGGTGCGCGCGATGGCGACGCTGACGCATTGGAACACCGTCGAGGTCTTCGACTACGGCCACGCCGAGGACGGCACGTTTTATTACGTCATGGAGTATCTACCGGGCAAAGACCTGGAGACGCTGGTCGAGCGCACGGGCCCGCTGTCGCCCGGCCGGGCGATCCACTTCCTGCGGCAGGTGTGCCGGGCGCTGCGCGAGGCGCACGGCGTCGGCCTGTTGCACCGCGACATCAAGCCGAGCAACATCATCGCCTGCGAACGCGGCGGCGTTTACGACGTGGCCAAGCTGCTCGACTTCGGTTTGGTGCAATCGACCGGCCTGGGAAAGGACGCCGACAAGCTGACGCTCGTGGGTTCGGTGGTCGGTTCGCCGCCCTTCATGTCGCCGGAGCAGGCGACCGGGCGGGAAGACCTCGACGCCCGCAGCGACATCTACAGCCTCGGCGGCGTGGCCTACTTCCTGCTGACCGGCCAGGCGCCGTTCGTGCGCGAGACGCCGATGCAAATGCTGCTGGCCCACGCCTACGAGGAGCCGAAGCCGCCGACGGACCTGCGCCCCGACCTGCCGCACGACCTGGAGGAAGTGATTTTGCGCTGCCTGAAAAAGAAGCCGGAGGAGCGCTTCGCGGATGCGGATACTCTGGAACGGGCGTTGGCGGCCTGCGGCGACGGCGGCGAGTGGACGGAGGAAGCGGCGGCGGCGTGGTGGCGCGAGGCCCGCTTTGACGAGCCGCCGTCGGAGCCGGCGCCGACGGTGATGCAGCCGACGACGGCGTAAATGTTGCCGGTTAGCCGCGACGCGCAGCGGAGCGCTGCGCGTCGCGGCTAACCGCGACCCATCACGCCAGCAATTCCTTGACCACGCTCGCCGGCTCCACGCCGATCAGCCGCTGGTCCAATCCCTGATAGCGGTAGGTGAACTTCGCCGGGTTGAAGCCCAGCAGGTGCAGCACCGTGGCATGAAATTCGTGGACGTGGACCGGCTTGTCCACGATGTTGTACGAGAAATCGTCGGTCTCGCCGTGGATGTAGCCGGGACGCGAGCCGCCGCCGGCCATCCACATCGTGTAGCAGCGCGGGTGGTGGTCGCGGCCGTAGTTCTGCTTGGTCAAGCCGCCTTGCGAGTAGATCGTCCGGCCGAACTCGCCGCCCCAGATCACCAGCGTCGAGTCCAACATGCCCTTGTTCTTCAGATCCTGGATCAGGCCGGAACAGGCCTGGTCCACGTCGCGGCACTGGTCCGGCAGCCGGCCGGCCACGTTGCCATGCACGTCCCAGTTGTTGTGGTAGATCTGCACGAAACGCACGCCGCGCTCCACCATGCGCCGGGCCAGGAGGGCCGTGTTGGCGAACGTCCCCGGCTTCTTCGCCTCGTCGCCGTACAGCTTGAACGTGTTCTCCGGCTCCTTCGCCAGGTCGGTCAGGTCGGGCACGCTGGCCTGCATCCGAAAGGCCATCTCGTACTGGCCGATGCGCGTTTGCGTCTCCGGGTCGCCCACCGTTTTGAAGTTCATCTCGTTGAGCGCCTTCATGCCGTCGAGAGTCTTGCGGCGCACTTCCGGAGAAACGCCATCCGGGTTGTTAATATAGAGGATTGGGTCGCCGGCCGTTCGGAAGGAGACGCCGGCGTGCTCGCCGGACAGGTAGCCGGACGACCACAACCGGGCGGAGATGGCCTGCACCTGTTCCTGGTTGGTCGGCTTGGCGACGAGGACCACGAAGGTCGGCAGGTTCTGATTGAGCGAGCCGAGGCCGTAGGACGCCCACGACCCCAGGCAAGGCTTGCCGGTGACCTGGTTGCCGGTCTGCATCAGGGTGATGGCCGGCTCGTGGTTGATGGCGTCGGTGTGCATCGACCGAATGAAGCACATGTCATCGACGCCCTTGGCCGTATGCGGCAGCAGTTCCGACACCCACATGCCGGACTTGCCGTACTGGGCGAACTTGAACTTCGACGGCGCCACGGGGAAGCGGGCCTGGCCGCTGGTCATGCCCGTGAGCCGCTGGCCCATGCGGATCGAGTCGGGCAGGTCCTTGTCGAACATCGCATTCATCTTGGGTTTGTAGTCGTACAGGTCCATCTGCGGCGGGCCGCCGACCATGTGCAGGTAGATGACCTGCTTGGCCTTGGCCGGGTGGTCGAGCGGGATCGGGGCCGCCTCGCCCTTGCCGCCGTCGCCGCGGGCCATGCCTTGGCCGAGCAGCGACGCCAGGGCCGCCCAGCCGACGGCGTTGACGCCGCGGCCCAAGAATTGGCGGCGCGTTTCGGATCGGATATAGTCGTTGAAGAGGGTCATCGGTTTATCCTTCATTCAGGCGAGCGGGGGGCGTAAGCCCCCTGATTCTTCACCTGTCCCGCGGCGATAGGCTAAATCAGGGGGCTGACACCCCCCGCTCGCCTTACTTGTTCAACACTTCATCCAGGTTCATCAGCTCGTTCGCCGTCATGGTCCACGCGGCCAGCGTCGCCGGGTCGATGGCCGGGTCGGCCTTCGACTCGCCCACCGCGATCAACTTCTTCGCTTCCTCCGCGTGGGCCTTGTAGTAGGCGAGCAGGTCGTTGACCGAACCTTCCACCACCGTCGCCTCCTCGGCCCGCAGCGGCCGGCACAGCACGCGCCGCGCCAGGAAGTCCACGCCCACGTCCGGCTTGTCGCCGCCGTGTTGCAACGCCGTCTGGGCCAAAAACCGCGCCGCCTCGATGAACTGCGGGTCGTTGAGCGTGACCAACGCCTGCAACGGCGTGTCCGTGCGCTCGCGGCGCACCGTGCAGACCTCGCGCGTCGGGGCGTTGAGGATGTCCATCGACGCCGGCGGGGCGGCCCGCTTCCAGAAGGTGTACATGCTTCGGCGATACAATTTATCGCCGGTGTCGCGTCTGTAGTCGCGGGTGTCGCTGCCGATCATGGCCACCGCCTCCCATACGCCGTCGGGCTGGTACGGCCTCACGCTCGGGCCGCCGATCTTCTTCACCAGCAAGCCGCTGGACGCCAGGGCGTAGTCGCGGATCATTTCGGCGTCCATGCGGTAACGCGGGCCGTGTGACAGCAATCGGTTCGCCGGGTCCTTTTCCAGCTTCTCCTTCGTGGCGACGGCCGACTGGCGGTAGGCTGCCGACGTGACGATCAGTTTGAACATATGTTTCACGTCCCAGCCCGATTCGCGGAACTCGACCGCCAGCCAATCGAGGAGTTCCTGGTTCGACGGCGCGTCGCCGGTGACGCCGAAGTCCTCGCTGGTGCGGACGATGCCGGTCCCGAACACCTGCTGCCAGAAGCGGTTGACCGTGACGCGGGCCGTCAGCGGGTTCTCCGGCCGCAGCAGCCACTCGGCGAAACCGAGCCGGTTATGCGGCAGGTCGGCCGGCCATTCGTGCAACGCCGCGGGCGTGGCCGGCCCCACCAGATCGCGCCGCTTGTCGTAGTCGCCGCGGAACAAAACGTAGGCCGTCGCCGGCTCGCGGCGCTCCTGCATGACATACGCGATCGAGCCGCGCGCCTTGATCGCCGCTTCTTCCTGCTCCAGGTCGTGGACCTTTTTCGCCAGACCCGGATACGTCGGGTCCATCGCTGGTAGCCACCAGTCGAACAACTCCGCCTTCTCCGCGTCCGTTCGCTGCGCGGCCGGCTTCGCCGCCAGCCAGGCGGCGCGGGTGGACCGGGCCAGCCGGCCGACCTCCTCCGGCGCCAGGGGGCGGCCGTAGACGCGCAGGTCCTGCACGCCCAGGCCGTCCAGCCGGTCCTTGCCGTGCCGCTGGGCGATCGTCAGCGGCACGGTCGTGCGGATCGTGCCCGCAAGTTGGTCGGCCTCGACGGTCGTCTCCTGAGCGACGCCGTTGACGTAGACGTGGACGCCGGACGCCTTGCCCGATCCGTCATAGCTGATGAACAGGTGGTTCCATTGGCCCTCCTTGACGGGGTTCTTGGAAACCACCTTGAGGGCGTCCTGCGGCCATTTGTCGATGATGTGAGCGCCGACGTGGCCGCCCTGAATCCACAGATCCCAACCGCGGTAGTCGTGTTGGTCGTCCATGCGGGCGAGCACGGCCCCGGACATGGCGGCCTTGGGGACGTTCACCCACGCCCCGTAAGAGAAACCCTGGTCCTTCTCGAAATCGCCGGCGTCGGCCAGCTCGATCGCGGCGCCCGGCTGACTCCGGAACGCCTTGGCGGCGACGTGGCCGGCGTCCCAGCCGAGGCCCGAGTCGAGCGTTACCTGTCGCGGCTTGCCGTCCACCGTCACGACGACCACCTTTCCGTCGCCTTCATTGAGCGGTGCGGAGACGCGCAGGCCGTCCACCGGGACGGCCGACGCCACGGCCCCCGCGGTGGCGCCGGCGAGCCACTTGTCGAAGTCGGCGCGGGCAGCGGCCTTGCGTGCGTCGGCCTGCTTCTGCGCCTCCGGCAACTCCTTCTTCACCTCGTCCCAGCGCGGCCGGTCCTCCGGCGTGGGCACGAGCATGACCGGCGGCGTGTCCTTGATGTTGCCGTCCATGGCGCCCTGCGTGGTGTTATTGAAGAAAGCGGACA
>Ga0182024_10017977_pt1 | contig 13210 bp, 13 predicted proteins | sample P32metaG_FD_120480 | JGI IMG/M metagenome (GOLD analysis project Ga0182024, IMG submission 120480) | Permafrost microbial communities from Stordalen Mire, Sweden - P3-2 metaG (Illumina Assembly) | ecosystem: Environmental > Terrestrial > Soil > Wetlands > Permafrost | place: Sweden: Stordalen...
ATCGTTGCCTTTCGCGCTCTATGGGCTCCTGAATGATACGCAGTATGCGCAATAACTTCATGCGGTCGACTGGCTTGAATAGGAAGAGATTAGCGCCAGCCTGAAACGCACGCGCCATCAGCCCAGAGTCTTTCTCCCCGGTGATGATCACGATCGGCGTGTTTTGGTTTAGGCCGGAATGGCGCATCTGCCGCGCCAATTCAATGCCGTCCGGCGGGGCATGTGCACGTCCAAGAACACGGCCTCGAATTTCTCTTCCATGAGACACGTGGCGGCTTGCGCGCTGTCCGTGATTCCGCGCGCTTCAATTCCGTCCGCGATCAGCACTTCTCGAATCAGTTCGCACAGTTCTGGGCTATCTTCCACAATCAAAACCTTCGTTGACATGTTTTCATTTCCCGTCGGGTTCGAGGCCATCAGGATTCGCTTCGCCAGCTTTACTGGGCGCGATCGAAATAGCCAGCCATCCCTCTAACTGGTCCAGGAGCAGCTTGAAGTCAATCGGCTTGGAAATGCAGGCGTTGCAACCAGCCTCAAGGATGCGCTGTCGTTCGGTGATCATCGCGTGAGCCGTCACTGCGATGACGGGCATCGCTCGAAGAGTGGGTTGTTGGCGGATCCAAGTGGCTAGCGCCGCTCCGTCCTCCACGCCCAATTGGATGTCCAGCAGTACCGCATCCGGTTGGAGGTTTTGCAGCGCCGCGAACGCTGAGGTCAAGTCCTCCGCTTGCGCGACTTCGTAGCCTTCCGTCTCCAGCCAATCGCAGAGGAGTTCGCGATTGATCGGCTGATCCTCGACGACAAGGATGAGATGCTTCAAGCGTTCTCCATCTGCCCAAGCCTGGCAACACGCCGTACTTGATTGGCGAGAGCTTCTTGCCACGGCTGCTGCTTGTGAAACAAATACTCCGCGTGAGCGCGCAAGTAAGTCTCTTCTTCCTGGGTCAGATCCTTGCTCGTCAGCACAAACACGGGAAGATCGGCTGTGCGGGTATTGGCGCGCCATTCAACCAGCAACTCAAACCCGTTGACATTTGGCAGTAGCAAATCGAGAATCACCAGCGTAGGCAGGGTCGTTGCGATTTGAGCGCGGGCCTGGGCGCCATCGGAAGCGGTTGTCACCTCGTAGCCTTGGGAAGTGAGCAACTCCGAGATTACCTCCCTGGTCGCGTCGTCGTCTTCGACCACCAGGATCGACCGGCCAAGTTCAATTGGCTGGGCGCCAAGACAACGTTCCAGGGCCGCCAGCAAAACAGCTCTATCCACCGGTTTGGCCAAGTATTCGTCAGCCCCGAGAATCGCTCCCATCGCCGGCGAATTCGCAACGCTGATCACGATGACAGGAATGTTGGCCGTCAGCGGATCGCGCTTCAACTGGCCCAGCACCTCCCAGCCAGGAATCGGCTTCATCAATAGGTCCAACGTGATGGCGTTCGGCCGAAGCGTTGCCGCGACCTCGGCTGCGCGCTGCGGCTGATCGCACGTGACCACTTCATAGCCCGATGAGACCAACTGCGACTCGATAAGCTGCGCTGCGGCTAGGTCGTCCTCAATCACTAAAATCCGCTGTGGTTCGCTTGCCTTTAGCCCGGGGTGTTCTCGTTGGGCCAAAGTCTCCCGAATCGACGGTGCGATGGGCAAAGAGAAGTAAAAACAACTTCCATGGCCCACTTCGCTCTCCAAACGCAGCTCCCCGCCATGCATTTCAACGAGGCGCTGCGTAATTGCCAAGCCCAGGCCCGTCCCTTCTGCGGACTTCTCGGATTGCCGCAGGCGATAGAAGGACTCGAAGATGCGCTTTTGCTCCTCGGCCGGAATGCCCGGTCCGGTGTCGCGCACTTCCACCCGAACTTGGCCCTCCATCACGCGGGCCGCCAGTTCGATGTGTCCACCTTCCGGCATGAATTTGATCGCATTGCCAACCAAGTTCATCAGCACTTGCTTGAAGCGTGTCGCGTCCGCACGGACATACGGGTCATTTTCGACTTTGTGGGAAAGAGTGTGCGACTTCTTGTCCGCCAGAGGGCGCAATGTGTCGAGCACCTCCCTGAACGATGTTTCCACCCGGACGCTCTCGAAGGCTAACTCCAAGCGGCCAGCCTCGATCTTGGACAGGTCCAAGATATCGTTGATCAGGTTTAATAGATGCTGTCCGCTGGTGTGGATGTGGGTGACGTAGCGCCGTTGGCGTTCGTTCAGTGGGCCGTAGCGTTCGTCCGGCAGCAGATCGGAAAATCCCAAAATAGCATTAAGCGGCGTGCGCAGCTCGTGGCTCATCGTGGACAGAAATTGATCCTTGAATTTGCTGGCACGCTCCAACTCCTCTTTCGCCTGGAGGATGGAATAGGAGTGCTCTTCAACCTCCTTCTTGGCGGTTTCCAGCTCGGTGGTGCGTTCTTGGACGCGTTGCTCCAGTTCGTCGCGACCTCTTTGCAGGGCTCCATCGCGCTCTTGGATTTGCACCAACATCTCATTGAATGCATCCACCAGCACAATCAGCTCGCCGCCACTGCCGTTCGCCGTTGCGCGAACCGAATAGTTCTTGTCACGAGAAACAGCCCGCGCGATCTCCGCCAAACGCACAATAGGCTCGGCAACCGTTCGCCGGAACATGGAGGAAACCAGAAGCGCTGCCAGCAGGGACGCCACTAGGACGATGGCGCAGATTCCCGCGTAGCGCCGAAGTCGGGCGTTCAATATCTGCGAATCCGATTGCATGTAAACCATTCCAATCGGCTTGCCCTCGGACTCAATCGCGCGGACCAATACCACTTGATTGCCTTCAAACTCGTAAGCTTCTGTTTGCCCCGGTGCCATGGAAGGTAGCGCCGGCACTTGACGACCTTGATCGCGCCAATACGCCGCGAAGGGGTGGCCGTCCAATGTATAAATGCCCGCGGATTTGATGTTGGGCGCGGTCTTCAGCGCTGACAAGGTATTCTGCGCCGCCTGTGGATCGTCGAATAGCAACGCGGAGATGCTATTGGACGCCGCGATTTGTGCTTGCGTCGAGAGGTTGCTGACCGCGACCGCCCGGAAGGTAACCAGATCATAACCAATCAGAGCTACGCACGCGATCAGCAGAGCGACGCCGCTGACCAGCATGTTCATCCACGTCAGCTTCTTGGAGATTGAATGGTCTGTGAACATTGTCGATCAATCTCCAGACGACGTATTTCTTCTGACCGCAACCGCGACCTTCAGTAGTTCAGAGCTCAGCGTCAAACCGGCCGCCTCGGCGGTCGCCAGGTTGACCTCGAAACGAACCCGGTTGCCATCGAGAGTGAATCCGATCATTCCGCCGCGCTGCGAGAACTGCGGAATATCGCTGACCGTTAGGACCCCAGCGCCATCCAGAACCGTGAAGATGCCCTTGAGCTGATGGTCCTCGGAAGAACTAATAAACAGAATCCGGCAGCTCACTGCACCCTGTGGTTTCGAGATGCGTCTGGCCATCACGTTCTTGCCGTCTATGCTTTGCGTTGCGAGCGCAGCGTCAAGTGCCGGGCCGAACGGATCTTGTCCGAGTACGCAAATCTGGAACCCGTCGCCCTTGGCGGCCACGCTGGTGGCGGACCAATCGACGAATTTGCCGAAGTTGTAAAGATAGGCCGCCTTTACTTGATACTCGCTAGGCGGCGATTGCTGCGCCCGTGAAACCGGCAGATGAAAGGAAGCGCAGGCGAGGAGCAGTACGGCGAGCCGGGCGCAATAGCCAGCGCGGCGCCGGATCGACGAACGCAGCACAAAACAATCGATGGAATCTGCGACCCTAACGAGGCTCATGGTCCCAAGTTAACTTTAGATACGCACTTCTTCTGACTCCGACTAGCGGCCCAGGGTCGCCACCGAACTCGGGGTGATGAGGTTCAACCAGATTCTGTCCCACCAGGGAGATCTCGAGCTGTCTTGTGGCATGCCAACCGAGCCGAATATCCGCCGTGTTATAAGCCGGCACAAATTGCGCGGGCAAAGCACTCACGTAACGATAGGTCGGGTCAAGGTCGAATCGTTTCGGCAAGTTGAACAGCGATTGCAAAACGATCTCATGGTGTGGACTCGAACCGTTGTCGGTGGCCACCACCTTCAACGGATCCGTAAGTCCCGGCTGGTTGTGCACAGCCAGATGCAGATACGAATACGAGCCCTTCAATTGCCACCAGGATGTGGGTTTCCAGTCCGGCGCAATCTCAAACCCATTCGTGTCGCCTCCCAGGACGTTCACCGGCGACAATTGGAGGACTTCGCGCAGATCCGGCGGCGTACCCTCGATGTACACCGCGTTGTCGCCGTAACCATAAAGACGGTCGTAGTGGTTGTGGAACGCAGCCAAGTCCAGATACAGTTTCCGCACGATCAGCGTTCGATAGCCCGCCTCGGAGCCGACCATCTCTTCCGAGGCAAATTGGCCGTTCCCCTGAACGCGCAGAAAAAGAGGAACGCCTGCCGCCAGTGAGTCGGTCACCTGCAGGTCTTCGTCCAGGCGCGATGGCGTAGTGACGGCCCTGGTAATCGCGGCCCAAAAGGTTTGCCGCGTCGAGAGCGTCCAAAGGAGCCGCGCCGTCGGCTGAACGTCAAAGCCTGAATAGTTGTTGTAGTCGAACTTGGACCCCAGAATCAGCGAGACGCGCTTCGGCACAATGGGAATCTGGTCCTGAACAAACCAGCTGAAGATTCTGTCTGTTTCATGCGCAGGTAGGAAATTCAGAGTAGGGACTTCCTGCATGATGGTGTCGGGACTCCAGCGCCCCCCGGCGCCCAGCAGTACGTCCTGTTTCCACTTGAGCCTTACGTGGTAAATGAGATCGACGTCGAAGGTGTTGCGAATCTCGCCCAGTTGCGGACTGAGACGCGACGTCCGGTCATAATACGTTTGGATCTGTAGGTCGGAGCCCGCTTTAAACTTGCGTTCCCATCGCCCCAAAAGATTGCCGCCGGACACCAGCACTGGCCCGGATAGGTTCACCGTGGCGGGAGGCGAATAAGAGCCGACGCTGACAAGCTGTCCTTCGCTGCCATTGTAAAAGTCGCCTTGCAGAGTAAAGGTGTCGCGGTCTTGCCGGCTCCAGTCCGTCCGGAAACCCGCCTGGCCCATTTGCCAAGCGTCAAACTCATCGTGGTTGGAATGGAACTCCGGATCATCGGCAAAGCCCATGCCGTAGACGCGGTAGTTCAGGCTCTTATCGATCTGGCCGCCGTAGCGGAATGAGCCGGTTCCTTCGTCTACATTGCCCCCGCCGACCGACGCATACCCGCCCTGCGTGTCCTTTGCGTTTTTAGTGATGATATTAATGACGCCATCGACGGCGTTCGTTCCCCAGATCGTCCCGCCGGGCCCTCGAATCACTTCGATGCGCTCGATATCTTCCAGCGGGACGTTCTGGACATCCCAATAAACGCCAGCATAGAGGGGCGTATAAACGCTCCGGCCGTCGATCAACACCAGAAGCGATTGTGAGAAACCACTTTCGAATCCCCGTATGCCGATGGCCCAATGGTCGGAATCGATTCGGGCTACCTCCACTCCCGGCACCATTCGTAAGGCTTCCGGTATGCTCGTGGCCCCGGATCGGTGGATGTCCTCCTGCGTCAGAACATAAATCGCTGCCGGCGTCTGCCAAACTTCCTCCGGCTCCTTCGATACGGTTGTGACTTCGACGTCGCCCAGTTGTTCCAAACTCAGCTGTGCCAGGTCCGTGGTAGACTGCGCGGGGTTTTGCGCGGCTTGAGCCCGGACGCGCGGAATCGGCGTCGCAAGTAAGAACAGCAATGCGAGGACGTTCCCGGCGATCGGCCGAGCGCGTCTTCGCAAATCCAACCCTTCCCTTAGTGGCTTCCGAACTTGGCTAGCGCTCATGGTTGGTCTCTACGCTCGCCAGCGGAAGTGCCGATTCCTTCACCAGTACTTCAAGCTTTTCCACCAGAGAGGCGTCCAACCATCCTTGTTCTACTTCCTTGCGCATCAGCACGAAGGTGTCCCTGGCCGAAAGCGCTTTGCGATATGGCCGGCTGGTAGTCAGCGCATCATAAATGTCCACCACCTGCAACACGCGAGCCGTCAACGGAATCTCATCGCCTTTTAATCCATCTGGATACCCGGATCCGTCAAGCTTTTCGTGGTGCGACCGAATTACGGGCAGCACATGTCGAAACGACTTGAGCGGGGCACAGATGTGCTCGCCAACCAGAGGATGCTGCTTCATTACTTTCCATTCTTCCGCGGTGAGGGGACCAGGCTTGAGCAGAATATTTTCGGGTACCGCCACCTTGCCAATATCGTGCACCGTGCCCGCGCGGCGAAGTGCGATCCGCAACTCGTTGGGAAGATCCAATCGTTCTGCGAGAGCGACAGAATATTGCGAGAGCCGGTCGCAATGGCCTTCCGTGTATGGGTCTTTCGCCTCAATACTTAGTGCCAAGCTGAATAGCACGGTCTCGGCGTTTTCCAACTCATCAGTGAACTGCTTCAGACGCAATAGGGAACGCACCCGGGCCAGCAGTTCTTCACGATTCACCGGCTTATTGAGGAAGTCATCCGCGCCGCATTCGATGCCTTCGATACGGTCCGTGCCCGCTGTTGACGCGGTTACTAAGACGACCGGTATGAGCCGGGTGTCAGGGCTGGATTTAACCTCGCGGCACACGGCGAAGCCGTTGCGCTGAGGCATCCTCACATCCAGCAAAATGAGATCAATGGGTCTTGAACGTATGGTTCGGAGTGCCTGCTCTCCATCCACAACGCTCAGTACCTCGTAGCCTTCGACCTGCAGCAGTCCCGAAAGAAGTTCCAAATTCGCCCAGTTGTCGTCCGCGACGAGTATCGTCGCCCCTGAAGACTGTGGTTCTGACAAACGAATTCCTCGCATCAAGATTTTTTAGAAGTTCTGGTCCTGATATTAAGTGAAATGCAACTAAGCATCATTGAGGAATTCATCGACACTGTCCTGATTCGTTATATACTTTTTACGCACTCTGCCGTCATCTGTGGCCTCCAATGGCTCCTCGCAGGCACACTCCGAAAAGCATTCAACTGTTCCCGCAACCGATTGATGGAGCGAAAGAAGGTCCCGCGCGTAAGGTGAATCCAGGAGAAGATTCCTCGAAACCCTGCGCCGTGCTCTTCGGAGACCTGGCGACACGACACTCATTTCCTTCGGGTTGGGTCGAAAGGTTCCTCGAGAACATCTAAGGCGTGGGCATCTCAGACCGGTTCTTTCTGGCCAGGTCGCCCTCGGAGGCAAAGCTATGGCAACAACTTGTACTCATCTGAATGAAATTAGGCCCGTCACGCCCCGCACTCCACAAGGCTGCGAGGAGTGTCTCAAGATTGGCCAGCAATGGGTCCATCTGCGCTTGTGCCTGGAGTGCGGACACGTCGGCTGCTGCGACTCCTCGATCGGAAAACACGCCACCAAGCACTTTCATCATGCGCATCACCCGATCGTCAAATCATTTGAGCCAGGCGAGAATTGGGGCTGGTGCTATATCGACAAAATCGAGCTTGACTCGCTGTAATCAGGAGACCGCTTTATATGGCGTCAAAAACATCGTTTGAAATGCCACACGTCCCCTCCACGATGAAAGCCGCCGCGGCGGACCGCTTCGGTCCGCCATCCGTTCTCCTGCTGCATACACTTCCGGTGCCGAAAGCCGGGCCGGACCAGGTGCTCATCGCGGTGCACACAGCAGGCGTCGGCATCTGGGATGCGTCGATTCGCGATGGCTCCTGGCGTCCAGGCGGCCGTACGCGATTTCCTGTCGTTCCCGGAACCGATGGCGCCGGGGTCATCGTCGCCAAGGGCAATCGTGTTCGGCGCTTTCGCGTAGGGGACCGCGTGTGCGCAAGCGCTTTTGGTTTCTACCAGGAATATGTCGCGGTGGACGCCCATGACGTCGCCCACCTGCCGCCCCCGCTCGACCTTCTGCACGCGGGCGCCGGCACAATCACGGGCATGACGGCGCTTCAAGGGATCGATGATGCGCTTCACGTCCGCCCAGGCGAAACGGTGTTGATCTTCGGAGCCTCGGGCGCCGTGGGAACACTCGCCGTGCAGTTCGCCAAGCGCCGCAAGGCCCGCGTGCTGGCTACAGCCTCCGGCAAAGATGCGCTAGCGCTCGTCCGGAAGCTAGGTGCCGACGCAGTGATCGACGTTCGCAAACCGGACGCTATCGAAAATCTCAGAAAACTCGCACCGGAGGGGATTGACGCCGCACTCGCGCTCGCAGCGAGCGACGCGCTTGAACGATGCCTGGACCTCGTCCGCAAGGGCGGACGCATCGCATACCCGAACGGCGTCGAGCCTGAGCCGCGCCGTCGCCTGAGGATTCCAGTTGTCTCCTACGACGCAAAGACCGGACCTCGCCAGTTCGCGCAGCTCACGCGCGCCGTTGCCGAGACCAAGCTCCGTGTTCCGATCGCCGCGATCTACCCGCTGGCTCAGGCCGCGAAGGCCCATGCCCGGCTAGCGCGAGGACACATTCTAGGGCGCATCGTTTTGCGAATTGCTCCGAGCAGCCGCTAGATCTACAGCCGTCGATCTGTCAACGACGACAGATCAATTCCTCTATCTACTGCTTGCCCCACGCGCTTTCGTTTCTTTCGCATCGATCATTTCACGCAATGGGAGGGCCACACGCTCGATGTCAAAGTGCTTATACTGTCCTGCCCTACTCTCCGCCGAAAGCACGCCGCAACGATGAACATCCAAGAAGTCGCCATAGGGAAATTTATATTTCTTCTTCGTATCACTGGCTTCCTCGTCGTCGATTCCCAGATGCCACTTGGAATATTCTCCAAACCCGTACTCTTGAATGAATTCGTTCTCCTCCACGGAGGACGGCTGGTCTTCGCTCCACGCGTCCCGTTGGTCGTTCACGAAGTGGCCTTCATTCACCAGCTTCTTGGCATGGTCAAACGCCACTTCATTTAGCTTGAGTGCCATATCTTCCTCCTCCGTCGAATCGGAATGATCACTTCAGCCAAGCTGCGCCGATCGGATCAAGCCCGCGCAGCGCTCGCGACGAGCCCTTTGCGGACGGCAGGCGCAACCTGCTTCCCCAGGATTTCGATGGCTCGCAGCATCTTCGGATGCGGTAGCGTCGAGACGCCCATTTGGAACGTGATCCGCGAGATGCCCCCAAGCACCTCATTCACGTACAATATTTTCTCCGTCACGGTTTCCGCGTCGCCGATCAAGAGCGCGCCCGTCGGCCCGCGCACGGCGTCGAACTGCGCCCGAGTCGTCTTGGGCCAGCCGCGTTCCTTGCCAATCTCGGTGAAAGTGTGTGCGTATCCCGGATAAAAATCGTCCGCTGCCTCCTTGGTGGTATCTCCCAGAAAGCCGATCGAGTGCAGCCCGACGATCAGCTTCTCGGCTGGGTGACCGGCGCGGCGCCCCGCCTCGCGGTAGAGATCGACCAGCGGCCGGAATCGCGCCGGTTGCCCTCCGATGATCGCGACCATCAGCGGCAGTCCCAGCATGCCGGCGCGCACGAAGGACTCCGGCGTGCCGGCTACGCCTACCCATATGGGCAACGGATTTTGCAGCGGACGAGGGTATACCGCCTGACCCGTGAGTGCCGCGCGATGCTTGCCGGACCAGTGCACGTGCGTGTTCTCGCGAATCTTGAGCAACAGATCAAGTTTCTCCGAGAAAAGCGAATCGTAATCTTCCAGGCGAAGTCCGAAGAGCGGATAGGACTCCACGAACGACCCGCGCCCCGCCACAATTTCGGCGCGTCCATGCGAGATCAGGTCTAGCGTGGCGAACTCCTGGAAGACGCGCACCGGGTCCGCCGCGCTGAGAACCGTAACGGCGCTCGTCAGGCGAATCTTTCGAGTGCGCGCCGCCGCCGCAGCCAAAATCACCACCGGCGCTGAATCCAGAAACTCGGCCCGATGATGCTCGCCGATGCCGAAAATATCCAACCCCACATGATCGGCAAGCTCGATCTCCTCCAGCAAATGCTGCACACGATCCTCAGGAGAAAGCGTGAGCCCCGAAGCCGGGTCCGAAATAGCCGCTGCAAAACTATCCACGCCAATCTGCATCTTTGCCGCTCCCCCCATGCGTCCGCGATAAATCTGCCTTCGAGGTTGAAATGCGGTCGACTGTTGGATGACCGCCTCCGCGTTTTGGTAGCAAGTCACTCCCCGCAATCACCAGCCATGCCTCACGATCAATGCTTTGCCCCGCAATTGCCGTACACGCCGCTGTCGCGCAACGCGGTCCCCGTTCGACAACATTCGGCAGCAGGAGTGGTATGATCCCCGCACTCGGAGCGCTCCCGCACTTTCACGGGACGCTAATTTCCTAAGGAGAGTTCTCATGATCATCGTTCGCAATTGCTTCATCGCCAAACCAGGCCACGCCAGCAAACTCGCCGCTCAAATCAAGGAAGCCGCCGCCGCTTCCAACCTCGGCAAATACCGCGTGCTGACCGACCTAACCGGCGACTTCAATCGCGTCATCCTGGAACACGAAGCCGAAAGCCTCGCCGGCTTCGAAGCCAGCATGAAGGACTACGCCACCAATCCAGCCTTCCGCGAAAAGATGAAGGGCTACACCGACCTGTGGATCACCGGCAGCCGCGAGATCCTGCAAGTAACCTAGCCGAGGCAGAGCGATTGTTTTACGCGGGCTGCAAACATAGCCCGTACCCATGTGCGTCGGGGCAGTTTGCAATGCATTGAAAATACGCGACATAAAATGGAGGGGGTACACCCCCCGGGCAGTTTGTATGAATATCAAAACAGGGGGCTTGCGGCAAAAGGAGTTTGTATCAATATCAAAACAAAGGGCGTTCATTTTGCAATGCTGGGGCGTGCTGTCTGGCAGGGGAAATTCGGACGATGTGGCAAGTGCGAAGGCGGCGAGGGTGCCGGGGCGGTAAGAGGTCGTTGCGTCGTGCGGTGGGCGATCTTTGGCGGCGAACATGAACTATTATAACATCTGCGTCAATGTTACTTTTCGGTTAGGAGAGTGGTGGCGCAGCCTTAGCGAGCGGGAACAGAAGATTCCTGGCGAACGTATTGTAAGTGGTGTTTCAATCTTTTGGGATGGAACATCAAACCAAAAGACTCGCCCTCGCCTGCGGCGAGTAACGCATTCTCGTTCCTCGCTCGGTGTCTGCATTCCCTGGTAGTGGCATCATCTCGGCCGTGTGCGTTCCTGGAGAGAAAAAGAAGGGCGGGCCACCCGTCCGGACTGGTGAGAAGTAGAGGCCTACCGCATCGTGAATGGCGAGCCGATGTGCCGTGACTGTTTCGACGGCAAGAAACTCGGACCGAACGCCAATAGCTTACTCGCAGCCCAACGTCTAGTTAGGCGCGCCAAGCCCGAGGAAATGAAGTACCCACGGTAAGATGAAGGAACCGACGATAAGGACTGGAATCGTCACGGCTACCGTGGTTATCCATGAACGCCATCGTTTCAGTCGAGGCTTCCCGCCCCAGACACCTATCGAGATCCTTGGGCAGATTGATGCGAAAAGTAGAGCCAGCGCACCAACGCAAAAGTAACTCCAATACCGGACTCCCAGAGGTTGGGCACGAACGCCCGGGTCATACTCGGACTGGATAGCGAGAATCAGTTCCAGGGCACGCTTTTCGTTATCTTGATTGATGCCCGTGGCGAGCAGTTTATGGGCTTCTGTCTTCGCAGCGTCTGTGCCGGCATTGGTAATCAACGAAAGCGGAAGACGAACAACCCCGTGATTAACCACATACTTAATATCACCACTATTGGAAATCTTATCTTTAGCCAGTTCTGCTGCCACCGCGGAGCTTCTATGTCGCTTGCCCAGTTGCTCAAGGCGCCGAATAGCTCTTGCGCCGCTTCAACGTCATTGGGATCCACGTCGATAGAAAGCTTTTCGGGTATTCTACTAGTCTCGCTATTTGCTTTTACGTCTCCAACCCTAACGGACATTCTGAATCCTAGGGGAAGTTCGTCCTGGCCAACTGGCTGGCTCATTACGTCGCTGAAGCGATCGGCCTGCACTTCTTTGCCGCGGGCCAGGTAGATCGTGGCGGATCGGCTGTCTCTGCGAAAGTGGGAGCGGATTCGGTCTCTTATCTTCGGTCTTCTTTCGTCAATCTCTTCTTCTGTTAGCACCCCTCTTTCCAACTCGTGCTGCAGGGTCTCTTCAGTCTGTTCATCAACCTGATTTTCCTTAAGCTTAACCAATTTGCCGACGTGATGATCAATGACCTTATCGAGAGCATCCAGTTGGCTGCTGTCAATCAACAGCGGACCCTGAACTTCTCTTTCCGTTGGGACGGATACTCTAGCCACGGGTGTTTTGCCCCCCGGGAGCAGCCGCTCCCCGTCAGAGCCATGACCTTTCAGGTCATTATCTCGATTGCACTAATTGACCGGAATCATACATGTAGATCGGGGAATGGAGCAAGCAACGCTAACCTTGAGGTTCGGGGACGCGGGTGTCTCTCTTCGGGTAAAACCAGAGTAAAACCGAATCCGCGAGGAGGGCCGCCTCGCTCTAAAAACCTCGATCTATAAGGGAAAGAATGGCGTGCCCGGGGAGACTCGAACTCCCGACCGTCTGCTTAGAAGGAATGCAGCCATTTGACCGTCTTCCGTTGCAGAAGACGGTCGGAGGAGGGTAAGACTATTTTACGATCCCCGGATTAACCTTGTCCTTCCGTGTTCTAGTTGGGTTGGAGCATTCGAACCTACGTTGTTTTTCGCACGTGAGGTAGGGATTTCCTTGCCCCAGCCGAACGAAATACCGCTTTCGGCGTGCGATCCGGAGTCGGGGCCGAAGAGACCCAAGTTTCGGAAGGTGGGAGAGGATTTGCCGGGCTGAGGTCCGCGGCGCTACATGTAATTCTTCGGGATGACGCGCCCTGGGAGGCGTTTCACGGAGAGCCTCGCGGACAGAACCGACGGACCCAGGTTTCTGGAATGCGAAACCTGGGGCACCCGCAAAACCGAGAGAGATTCTTCACTGCGTGACGGCCGTCCCGCGGGAGCGGGACGTGGGAAAGGGCAGGCCGCCACTTCGTTCAGAATGACGCCGCTGGGGTGTTGGCCGCGGGGACGGCACATGATTTGCCGGCGATCGAAAAACCGATTAGGCGGTCATCTGCGATCGCAGCGCCTCTTGCCGAGGCCTGCATGCGCCGGGGACTTCGGCTCGACAAGGGGCTACGCGCCTGCCAAATAGCGATGCACGAAGGAGACGGCCA
>Ga0182024_10017978_pt1 | contig 13210 bp, 10 predicted proteins | sample P32metaG_FD_120480 | JGI IMG/M metagenome (GOLD analysis project Ga0182024, IMG submission 120480) | Permafrost microbial communities from Stordalen Mire, Sweden - P3-2 metaG (Illumina Assembly) | ecosystem: Environmental > Terrestrial > Soil > Wetlands > Permafrost | place: Sweden: Stordalen...
ATCCTGCCTGCGAGCAGCGGGAACTCCTTCTTCAGGTAATCGATCGGTGGCCGACGTCGGTATTCAGGATCGAGGCGATCCCAAGCCGCAATCACTACGGCCACTCTGCGACGTGCGCCGGCCCAACGCTTCCCGAGTTTCGCCTGAAGGTAGCGGAGGAGTTCCGAATAAACGACTTGGGTCGGCGTAGCGACCTCTGAGTCTGAGGTTCCCAGCAATGTCAGAAGAGCTCGAGAGGTAACCCAGTCCAGCGGCTGATGGTTCTCTTCTGAACCGACCCTGAGAAATAGGAGTGCTCCTGTGGCTTCTTCGAGGCAGTTCATCCACTCTTGGGGTAGGTCTGAATTTGCAACGGCTCCTTTCCACAATTCTCCCGTTACGTCCGGAACGATCAGGTCGAAGCATTCAGCTACATTGCTACGTTTGACGGTCAGCGTAACGTCGTGGCGACTCTGCTCGATGTTCATGTCGGACCTGGGGGCGAAACTGCCCTTCAGTAGATGTGATAGGAGGTCTTCAAGATATTCAACGTTATCGGCGTCAACAAAGGAAAGAGTCCTGTGTCCCGTCCGAATCTCTTCCCATACCCGCCCGAGATAGTTGCTCTTCCCGGAATCCGGTTGGCCAATCATAATGAGCGAACTGTTCATTACGAATTCCTTAGGTCGCTGCGGAACCTCAAGATGTACCTGCCGGCGTTTGGTCGCTCGCTGTCAGGCCAGAATGTGCTTCGCAGCGGCGCGCCAGCCTCGAATGTCTTCGTAAGCAAATCGGCTAGGCCGGTTCCCGGCGCAATGCTCCCCAGATCCGAGAAGGAGGCCACGTTGATGATGGATAGGTCAAGCCCGCGACGTTTTGCTTCTCCTTCGAGGACCTTGACGCTCCTCTCTTCAGGCTCGCCTAGATCGAGATGTGAAATGACAAGGATGATCTTAGGAGCATAGGGCTCCAGAAACGCCTTGAGTCTTTGAAATAGCAGTTGCGTCCGATGCAAAACCTGCTGACGGGATTTCATTAAATCCGCGCCGTCGATGGCGAGCCAAAGTACATCGGCGCTCTTCAAAAACGATAGGCGATCCGTGCGCTTGTGATTGATAAGTGACTCGGTCCATTCGCCCGGGAGGTCAGGCAGAAGCAAATCCAACATCTTGCCGTCGCTCAGGCGCTTGAGCCGAAGGTGCAGGAACCCCGGAGTGCGCTCATCTTGGAGTTCGGTGTGGATGGTCATTTCTTCGGGAAGTTGACCCTGATTCCACCGGCGAGCCCCGCGGCTAATATCGTCGATGCCCCTTAGCGTCTGGCTGTCTGCGATCTGGTAGCCTTCGAGTTTCCCATTTGCGGCCAAGAGATAGAGGCTGACGAGAAGCGCTGTCTTTCCAGCTTTCGGCGATCCGAGGATGCCGGCCAGAAAATGATAACGGCAGCTCGTCAGCGGGCGGATATCCTCTGGGCTGTACGCAAGACTGTGAGGGAAACGAGGGCGCTCGGCTGGCCTCTCGAGTGGGGCCGTCGCAACCGCGCTGCTACCCGTAAGTGAAGAAGTCTGAACAGTTGACCCTGTTCTTTCGGGGCAACTCGCGGGGTCGTTGTTCAAAACGCAACGTCCGGTTTCAGTAACCGTACATTCGGGTCGGGGGCATGTCAGCATCACTAAAGCACCGTATCGTTATTTTCGGCAAACCGTAAGGCCACAGCTTCTAGCATGGCTCGCGCTCCCCAAGTTCTGTTTCCGAGCGATTGGGTGACGACACTTGCGCCGGAGATCGCTGCTAACAATCGAAACACACGGGGGAATTTACCTACGGAGCCCTGCTCAGAATACGCATCTCGAATGGCCTTGGCGCCGGTCCCTAACGACGTGACGAGCTCAGTAGCACTGCGTTCAGAATCGTCGACAATATGCCGGAGAACGATGTGCTTGTGACCCTCGGAAGGTAGCCTGCGTAGCAAGTGGGAACCTTCGATCCCTGCTGAGACTGCCGCAACCTGCGTCGAAAGATCTCGGAAATGCTGTCGTTGCAGAGCGCTCCAATCTCCGAGAGACCACCAGAGCATATCGAGCTCCTCCCTATCTAACGCGGCATTCCGCCGGAGGGCGTCGATTGACGTCAGCAACCCGTCGTTGACTGATCCTGCGACCTGTTCCGCGGAGAGTTCCTTGATCGTCACTTCACGGTCCGGAACCGGAATTCTGGCACGCGAATGTTCCGCCGAGCGAATAATGAGACTTCTTGACGCTTCGACCAACTCCACTCGCAAAGCCTCCAGTCTCGGCTCCTTTAGGGGGGGCTCGATTCCCAGAGATAACCACGTGATGACGGCAAGTATTTCTGGTCTGCTCCATACCGTCATGGTCGGTTGAGCACCTTCGATTGCACTCAGGACCGCGAGCATCATGCATGTCAACATCTGCAAGTCTTGACCTTCTCGACTGAATGCTGGGCTCTGCGCGTGTATGGCTTCTTCAATCTCGATGGCTCGCTTGTCTGGAATCCGGAACCCCTCGGATTGAAGGGCGTGAGCAACATCGTCCGCCACCCGGAAATAGTCGTGATAGCCCTTCAGCTTCAAGAGCGCTGCTGCCATCGCAATGATCGTGGCGGTTCTCTTGGTAACGAGGTCGTCCGAAGGGTCCGTGTCGAAGATCCGAATATGCCGTGCCACATCAGCCATTTGTTGTCTCTCCCTTTCGGTCACTCTTCAGTTGCTCGTCGATCGCCGACTTCAATTCGCCCACCCGTCTCTCGATTCTCATTGTATCCAATGCGCGCCTTTCGGCCGACTGGTTCAAGGGTTCTAGCCAGTCTAGCGGCAGGGCTCCAAGGTTGATAAGAACAGAGAGGCGCTGTGCTCCTGTGAGGTCTCTGAAGAAACGAAGTAGTTGAAGCGGAAACTCATCGTCCATCTGAATCCTGTCTGTCTTTGGTCCCGCGACGTCGGGTGGCTGCTCGGAGCGATCAGTCGTAGCCGCCAGCAACTGATCAGTGGCTCTATTCGGCGGTGAGGCTCTGAAGTTCGGACATCCCAGCACGGCCGGGTTTTTCTGATTGCCGGGTAGAGTGAGATTTTCTTCAAAACGAGTTCGCTTGCCAGACCACACTCTTGGGAACAACGTCACCTGCAGCCCATCGTTTTGCTCGTGCCATTCAAACTCGATGATGTTATAGGTGTATTTATATATCTCCGACTCCTTCGGTGGCGTGGTCGCACCGGCTGCAAGGATCAGGAGATCACAGCCATCTTCGATCGGCTGGACGTCGAAACTGGGATTGTGTTCGTGGCCTGACATAAACACCCGTGCGCGGGTCCGCACATACAGCAGCGCGGCGTCTGAATCGCGAAACCAATGCAGCGGGTGGTGGCAAAGAACGACCAACTCTTCGCCTATGGTTCGAGGCAAAACCCACTGTTTCGCGCCGAGCATCAGTTTGCCTAGCTCGTCCTTCTTACCACAGGACAAGGCAGAGTTGAGGCCAATGAAGCGTAGGGTACGACTGGGTGCGAGAAGAAAAGGTTTCTGACCCGCAATGCCGCCGGCAGCATCGAGAGGACAGTCATATGCTTCGGCAAACTTCTTATACTGGCGAAGACGCCCATATAGAACCTCGCGGTCTTGTTCGTCTTCAAGGAATGCGTCGAGGGCCTCAGCACCTTTCGCTGCAATCTCAGAAAGCATCCATTCCGAGGCTTTGCAAATGCTCTTGCGGTGGATGTCGTGGTTTCCTGGAACGACTCGAACCGCGGTTCTCGGGCAGCCCACTCGTTCGGTTAGGCGGTCAAGGAAGTTTCCAGCCGCCGCGTACTCGTCAGGCGTTCCACTGTAGGCGAAGTCCCCCGTCACAAGCACGCCATCGATCTTTTGGTCTGGAAAGGTCTCACGCACACTTTGTGCATCATCCAAGACTTGGTCTCTAACGTCGCCGTGAATGTAGACGAGTTCGCCGCGCTCTTGGCCGAAATGGATGTCCGACAGATGTATGAAGCGAAGCGGCATGGTGAATTTGGAGCCGGAGCGGCCGATACTGATTATCCCATGAAGGTTCGTCGGAAGCCTCGCCGCGTTATGTACTTCGAGCGGGGAGTCATCGGTTGAGCGCTCTTGCCCGCAACCGCGTCCTGGCCGCTTAAAACTGGAATCGATCGAAGCTGCGGCCTCGCAGTTTCCCTCCCCGCGGATTACTGCCACAAAGACGCTTGGAGCCACGACGTGCTCATGCTGGTGGCCCGTGCCGGGCGAGCGATCCGGTGGATTTCCGTTCCGCAGTATCCGTTTCGGACTCGCCCTCACGCCTCACACGTTTTCAAGACAGTCTGACGTGTTGCCCACGGCGGAGCTGCACGCCCAGAATACAGCGGCCCGACAGAAGCGCCGCTCTCAGTTTCGCGTTGTCTGGTTCGCGCCTTCCGAACGCGTTGCCATCGCCCGCGAGGCTCGCCCGCAGCTCATGATCTTCCGGCAAATGCGCGATCAACTCCGCCCAGTCCGGGACCGCAATCGTCATGGACAACTTGCAGAACTCGGCGGGAACGGAATCGGGGGCGTCCATAATCAGGGAGTCTTGGCTGTTTCGCCGCAATGAGATCGTATTCAAGCGGCCCTTCATACAACGCAGACCGCGCGTGTCCATGTAGTACTTGAGAAGACCCTTCAACTTCTCAACGCGGTTCTCGCCGACCGCCTGCCTGATCTGCAGCCGCTCGATCTCAACCTTGGCATTCCGCGCTTCCCCTTCCTGCGCTTTGATGTAATTCGCAATGTTGTCGACTTTGGCGCCGAACGCTTCGCAATAGTCCAGCAGCGCCTGGCGCAATTCGTCTGAAATTTCGCCGTTGCTGTCCGCAGCCTCGTCGGTGGCCACCTCCATCAGCACCGAGAGCGTTTCGTCCAATTGGAATAGAGACATCTCCGAGGCGAGAGTCTCCGCAAGTGGCAGTTGTGTTTGAGCCGCCATACAGATTTCCTCCTTGTTGTTTTGAAAACGTGCGGTTCGCTCGGTCCAGTCAGAAACCAAACGTGAGCTGCTGATCGTCGCCATCCGGTCGCCGACTGGGCCGTCGAAAGGACGGCGCAATCAGCGGAAGTTCGATCAGATTCGAGGTTGCCGGCGGCAAGGCGGGCTCGTCCGCTTCGACCGGCTGAGCATTTGTGTTGGAATCGGCTGTAGAATCCGCCGGTGGATCTTGGCGCTCCTTCTGAAGAGAGCGCCACACCGCCGCGGCCCGTTCGCCGATGCCTTTCTCCGTGACCAGTTCGCGAGCCAGCGAGGTCAGCACATCGTCATCCTGGTCCATCGCCGTCAGGCCGTGGCTGGCGAATTTTCCTTCGAGCGCCAGCGACACCAGCATCTTCTTGCCCATCAGCCTCAGGCAGCGTTCCTGGGCCGTGCCGGCGTAAGTCATGTACGCTACCCGAACCGGTCTCTTCTGGCCGATGCGCCAACTGCGCCGGCTCGCCTGCCGCAATACGTGCGTGGAGTAGCCGGATTCGTAGAAGAATATACTCGGCGTTTCGATCAGGTCGAGGCCGGTCATTACGAGCTTCGGATGCGCGATGCATGCTTGCATGCCACCCCGCAGCTTTTGCTCATACCATGCCTCCCGGCGCTCCGGTGGGACATCCGCGGTCAACACTTCAACCTGGATTCCTTCCCGCGCCAACAGCGCCTTTAGCCGCTGGGTCACATCGTGCTTGACGGTGAAGACGGCAAATATCTGGCACCGGCGCCCCTGGCTCAGCTCGAACTTAACTTCATCCACCAGGCGACGCTCCTTCGCATACGCGATGTGGGCATCCAGATCCGGCGTACTCGATATCAGAATCCGCTCACGTTCTTGGGTCTCCGGATTGTACACGAAAGCCGTGAGGTCCCCAAGGCCGAACGGCTTGTCCGGATACAGCAGCAAGGCGTTCATGCTTACGCTTAGAACCGACTGGTTCCCACGGTACGCCTGTAGCGCCTCTTTGATATCGCTTTCGAGCTTTTCGTATGCCGCCCCCAGCGGGCCATCCATCTCGACCGCGAGCACTTCCTCGCGGTACGAAGGCAGCGCCTCGGTGATGTCCTCAAGCGAAAGGAACGCGGCGAAATCCATGAGGAATTTTCCGAACAGCAGCGGCGAAGCGCCGGGCCGTCGTTTCACTCGTTTCGTGATGCGGGCATCGGAGCAGGCGTTGTCGGCCGGCTCGATTGTAGTCACCTTCTCGAGTACGCCATAAGTCTCGCTGAAAGCGCGCACTCCCGCCTCGCCGTATTCGTAGCCATCCGCCAGCATCTTTGCCGGATTCATGCGAAACAGATTGTTGAAGGCTTCATCGGCATAGCCGCCGCTGTAGGTCCCGGTCAGCGCGAGGATTCGATCCGCGCATGATGCCAGAGTTCCGAGCGCCTGCCCCTGTGCGGTATCGTTCGCTAGCTCGTGCATTTCATCCGCGATCGCGTAATCGAAGAAAGCCCGCATGTACCGGCCAATGAAATCGACAGGCGCCATCCGGCGCACTTTCTTTCCGTCTGCCTGCCACAAAGCACTGAAGAACTCACGGCGGCCCTTTTCCGCCGCCTCTTGGTCCGGCGCCACAGTCTCGGAATGTTTGGCCTTCCGGAAGTCTGGCCTACGGAGCTGGTCGGTAGCGGTCAGAATCGGCTTGCCCGTATCAGGGTTGACGACATTCCCGCTGTAAGGGCCGCATTGGGGCACTTGGTAGGCATGACGCCAGAAGTAGCCCAGCTTGGCGCGCTCGCGAGAAACTATGAACACCGCCGGTCCCGGGCAAAGGCTCGTCCATCTCTGGCGAGCCGATCGATGCCCTCGTGCCAGACGAAGGTCGCTCAGCGTCGTTTTCAAGCCTTCACGATCGACCCGTCCTTGGCGGAATCGCACCTCGTTGACGCCGGTGTGGCCGTTGGATGCCACCCCGTTTCGTACGCCGTCGATGACAAACACACGAACGCCCGGAATCGTCAGGAAACATTCCCGCGCCCACTTCATCACCAACTGGGGAGGCACCATCGCAATCGCGGTAAAGCCTCGTCCTTCCGCTGCCGCGTAAACGCTCGCAAGGGCAATCAGAGTCTTGCCGGTACCGCATTCGGCGATCGCAGCAACAGCCCGGCTGTCCTGCCATTTCTTCAAGATCCCACCTATGGCGGCTAGTTGACCGGGGAACGGTTGGCGCTTCAATTTTCGCAATAGCGGCGACGGCGTATCGCCCGGCTTGTACAGCGGTGGGAATTGCTCCACCACTCGGTCGCCGAGTTCAGCAGAGAAGTGTTTCAAGTACTCGCTGATAGTCTTTGGCAGTGAAAACGGCATGTGTACTCCTCGGGCGCATCACCGGCGTAGTTTTGCCAGCAGCGTTGAAGATTGGCAAATTGGAAGGCCCCGATATGGGACGGGACTGGGCAGGACGCCCGTCAATCACTCTGTAGTGACGCAAGTTGCTGTCATGGATTCGACAGCGAGAAACTGGCCCAGCAAGTTCCAGTGCACGGCGGAGGCTTGTTCCGGAATCGTTAGCTGGCCCCGCCTAAGACCGGCGCTCAGAAGCTTCAGCAGCAACGCTTTGGTGCCGTTCACAAGGAACGGACGGCAGCCCAACCCGATCAGGGGCGTCAGTGCCCGACGCCGCTGCAACTCTGCGACCACCCATTCACTCCATTCGGGGAGCACTGGCAGGCCGAAACGAACTCCCAGCCGATAGAGAATGAAGCGGGTGTCGTCGTCACACAGGATGGTTCGCTGTGCATCGGTGCTGGCGCCTGCCTGCGTTAGCGACAATTCTTCGGATACAGCCACCAAGTGACGCACCTCATGCTTGCGGCCGGGGATGGCAACCGAACTCCGAAATGCCCTGGCGTTTTCTCCCAGGGTAACCACGATCCTCGGCACGTCCGGGCCTTCGATTGTGAACCGACCGCTCTCTGCGACCGCGGCCGACACGGCCGCTACGTCCTGGTCACCACCGACGACTGAAAACATGTGGCATCGCGCGAACGGGTCTCGGTCTCCGGCTGATTCCACTATGGCCCTGTCCATTGGCAGTTTGATGTGAATGCCAGTCGAGTTGCGGCTCGGCGCCGTGGTGAATTCAAGCCGCCCCATCCTCAGATGTGCATTTTGCATCGGGATCCTCCTCGGAAAGCATTGCGGTTCGGCCGTCGGCGAAGACGAGAGTCAGTCGCTGCGTGAACCGCTCGCGCTCTCGAATGGTGGTCACTTCCTGGTCATCGGTCTCTTCGAACCGGTCCACCACCTTGCCGGTTTCCCAACACGCGACGTGTCGAGCCTCGCCTGTTCCGAAGACGCCATTAAGCAAACCCGAGCAGCTCAAAATTCCGACGTGGCCGGCGTGCAGCGGCGTCAGAGGGCGCCCGTGAATTTGCACTTCGGGGGCAAACAGGATTCGTCCGGCTTGACGATACGCACGCGAAGACGGCAGCAAGTCTTCGAGGAGATCCATCGGCAGCCCCCGGTAGGTCAGGCGGACATTGGGTGTGCTCGGGGGGACAGGGTATATGCGATCCGGCTGATCGGGCAACGGACATAGGCGTTCGTAATTTCGGCCGACATTGAAGAGAAGCTCCCGAGCTGCAGTCACCTCACGGTCATGCAGTCGCTCTCTTTCCCGCCGGGTCCGGCGGATGCCAAATACGGCAATTTGAGAATACTGAGCTGCGTCCGGATCCGTCAGCCTGTAGATGCCAAGATCGCGAAAGTGCGGGGCCAGCACGTCCGAACAACTTCCGACCCGATTGCCCGGGATGACCAGCACCAGAACGCCGCCCGGCCGCAGCCAGCGAAAGCAGTGCTCCAGAAACACCCTCTCCATCCGCTGGTTGCGCCCTTCAGCGATCTCATCGTCATACGGCGGATTCAGGTACAGCAGCGAGAACGACTCCACTGGGCAATGCGTATCGAATACGCTCCCTTGAACGACTTCGTCAAGCAACCGGCTCGCCTCTATTGCCCGGTAGCTATCGAGCTCGACTCCGAATCGACGGGCTTGCGCCCCACCACTGATCAACTCAAGCGCGGCGCCCGTCCCGGCACACGGATCGAGCACCGCGTACTCTGCTGGAAATTCAAGGAAACGACAAAGACGTTGGGCTTCGCCTGGAACAAGCGGGTAGTAACCCAATTTCAATCGAGATGCATTTCTAGCCATATATAATTCCACAACCTCGGGACCCGTTGCTGCTGCTACTCCTGACCGGCGCGGGCAAACTCCTCGATCATTTATCCCGCTGTGCCGGCGGGCCCGGATTGAATACGGCTGGCCGGCGGTGTTGGGCATTCTTTGAGGCGAGTCATCCTCGCGCTACGGTCTGTGCGGTTTTATACGGTTTTGTGCCACAATAGGCGGGTAATGAATAGTCAGTCCGATAGACGGGCCACTCAGGTTGAGCCGTGGGCGTCCGTCGAGGAAGTGACCGCACACTTGGGAATCGTCCGGGACACTGTCTACCGTTGGATCGAGACCAAGGGAATGCCCGCCCACCGGATCGGAAGGCTCTGGAAATTCAAGTTGTCCGAAGTGGACGCATGGGTTCGCTCCGGCGCAATTGATGAAAAAAGGCTGGAGAATGAAGGGTGAGGACTGCACAGGGTTTGCACGGCGAAGGCTATATGGACAAGATTACAGCAGAACGGCGGAGTTGGAACATGAGCCGCATTCCGGGCAAGAACACAGCCCCGGAACGGCAGCTGCGGTCGCTGCTGCATCGGTGCGGGTTCCGCTTCTCGCTTCGCCGCAAAGAATTGCCGGGTAAGCCGGACGTAGTCTTGCCACGGTTTAAGACCGCCGTGTTTGTTCATGGGTGTTTCTGGCACCGTCACGACGGGTGTCGAAATTCCGTTCTGCCCAAGACACGCAGTGAATTCTGGTCTCAGAAACTATCTGGGAACGTCGAGCGTGATCGCCAGAATGTGCGGGACTTGAAGCGCCTAGGATGGAGAGTGCTCATCGTCTGGGAATGTGAGTTAGACGACGAGTTGGCGCTCCAGAAACGGCTATATCGGTCGTTACTAGGCGCAGCAACCAATGGCTGAAGCGATTCCCATCGTCGATCTGTTTGCCGGGCCCGGCGGCTTGGGTGAGGGCTTTTCCTCGCTTCGAACGCCTGGCGGGCATCCGGTCTTCAGGGTTGCTCTCTCCATTGAGATGGACGCGGCCGCACATCGAACGCTCGAATTGAGAAGCTTTTTCCGTCAATTCACAGCTGCGACCGTGCCCGACGAATATTACTTGCACTTAAAGGGGCAGCTCTCTCGCGATGAGCTCTTCGAAAGGTACCCGATCGAGTCATCCAAGGCCAAGTCGGAGGCTTGGAATGCTGAGCTTGGGAAGGTCGATCCAACCGAGGTCGATCGGAGAATCACCTCGGCCCTTGCGGGAGCGCCTCTCTGGGCCTTGTGTGGCGGCCCACCCTGCCAAGCATACTCGGTCATCGGGCGATCACGCAATGGCGGAATCCGTGCGAAAGATCATCGGGTCTATTTGTACCGCGAGTATCTTCGTATTCTCGCAGTTCACCGCCCGCCACTCTTCATCCTGGAAAACGTCAAGGGCTTGCTCTCGTCGAAGGTCGGAAGTGATGGGATCTTTAAGCAGATGATGAGTGACCTCGGTCAGCCACAACATGCCGTGGGTTTACGTTCGCGAAGTACAATCCGTTATCATCTATATTCGCTCGTCGTCCCGCCCAAAACGCAGACCACAGATGGTCCCGAGTTCGACTATCGCGATTTCATCATAAAGTGCGAGGATTATGGAATTCCGCAATCACGACACAGGGTGATTCTGCTCGGCGTGCGCGAAGATTTATCATCTTCAGAAATCCCAACGCTGGCTACCTGCGGACAACCGGTCTCCGTGGCTCAAGTGCTTCGCGGATTGCCCCGCCTGCGCAGCGGGCTCTCGCGCAGCAAGGACGGTCGCGAGGAGTGGCGTCAGGCGCTCGCCGGCATCGTGACCTCAGGGATCCTAAGCAACATTCCCAACGGCAAGGGAACTGAGCTTCGATCCGACATTAGCGGGACCCTGGACCGGATGCGCGACGCCCGTGCAGATCGCGGAGGGGAGTTCGTTACCTGCAAGCCGACATCCGACTACCGTCCCGATTGGTACTGCGATGAGCGCATTGGTGGTGTCTGCAACCATGCCTCCCGTCCGCACATGAAAGAAGATCTTTATAGGTATCTCTTTGTTGCCTGTTACGCAAGGATGTATGGCCGCTCACCGGAACTGCGAGACTTCCCTACAGCATTATTGCCGAAGCATAAGAATGTTCTCGACAAGGACAAAGAGAAGTACTTCGACGACAGATTCCGGGTGCAACTCATCGACAAACCGGCGACGACGATCGTGAGCCATATCGCCAAAGATGGGCATTACTACATCCACTACGACGAGACACAGTGCCGGAGCCTCACGGTTCGGGAAGCCGCACGCCTGCAGACGTTTCCCGACAACTACTTTTTCTGTGGCTCCCGAACCGAGCAGTACGTCCAGGTTGGGAACGCTGTCCCACCGCTACTAGCATTCCAGATCGCGCAAGTCGTCGCCCGGATGTTTCGTCGGCACTTGGCATCTAAGGACCCCACATACAATTCCGCCGAATGGCGTCTTTCGCTCACCACTGCGCGACTCGCGGAGGTTGGGTGCTAAGTCCGTTACTAAAACTGGCAGTGCTTGCAGGCGCCCAACCGGCTGTCCGGATTCATATCCAACGTGGTGTTGACTTCAACGCGACGGACGGCGACGGCAGATCGCCTCTGATGCTTGCCGCCTTGAAAGGGCACCTGGAGATCTGCCGCTTTCTTCTTGAGGCTGGTGCAGACCCCAGATTGGTCGACAGAGATGGCAATGATGCTCTCACCCTAGCGCTTGGCAACGGGCGTTCGGGAGTTTGCTCGATGATCCGCGAGTACTTGCCGGCCTCAAATGGGCACGCGGATACTATCGACGCTCCGGTGATCAACGTCACCGGACTGGTCCCGGAAGTTGAGTTGGATTCAGCCGACGAAGAATCACTCGATGTTTCCATGTGGGAGGAGGAAATCGAATCGCCGGCACCGGCGCCGGATGCCTCATGCCTGGTGGGAGCCGAAACAGTCCAGGGTAACCTCACCCGGCATATCCCCATCGACACCGCGGGGGACTGGTCGGACGTCGAAATCACATTCCCGGACCTTACTCCACGACGGTTCTGGGACAATCTCGAAGAGGACGTCCGAGGCGGAATCCGGCGACTCTTTTTAGATGCCCTGCGAAGCGGAAGGATCGCGCGGCACCAATTTGAGTCCCTGGCCGCCGGCAACGATCGGGAAAAGGATGACGATTTCGTGGCCCGTTTACTTCTCGCAGTCGGCGACCTCGGCGTTCAGGTTGATGACGATCCCGTCGCGGCGGAGGGATCAGGGCAGGGCTCTCCTTCCGACGACGACTACGACGAGCACACTGACAACGGCTACCGGCCGCTGGCAGAAGAGGCCATCATCTTTCTGGACGACCTGAACTCAGCCATTGGTGATCCATTCAATGCGTACCTAAAGGATATCGGCCGGGATCAGCTTCTTTCGCGCGACGAAGAAACGGCGCTAAGCAAAGAGGTCGAAGAAGGCTTGGCGGAGGGCGTAAGCACGATCAGCGAATGCGAGCCCGCAGTTGCGGAGATCCTCCGGGTCGCAGAAGCAATCGTTCGGGGCGAAATGCTCCTGGAAGTCATGATAGGTCCGGACGCTCCCGATACGAGCGGCGTACTTGATGAAGACAATGCAACAATCAATGATCTGCTCGTGCCCGACGGTGACGAAGACGAAGAAAGCAGTTCCACCAATAATGATTGCGCTGGCGACCTCGCTAACCGTGCGGCTAGAATTCGCGAACTGCATCGTCTGGCATTTACAAAGGGATATTCTGAGAAACCAAGTGCTTTAACTGCAATCAGAGACGAGGTGCAGTCCCTGCATCTGTCCTGGGGGTTCACCGAACACTTGTGCAAGATCGTAAGGCTGAAGGGATCAGATATTGATAGGTGTCAGCGGATCGAGGCGGCTCTCTCGAAGGCTAGCCGCGCCAGAGAGCGATTTGCTGAGGCCAACCTCAGACTGGTGATTTCGATTGCTAGAAAATACGGCAAGTCTGGTCTGCTCTTGCCGGATCTGATCCAGGAAGGCAACATCGGCTTGTTGAAAGCCGTGAGCAGATTTG
>Ga0182024_10017979_pt1 | contig 13210 bp, 15 predicted proteins | sample P32metaG_FD_120480 | JGI IMG/M metagenome (GOLD analysis project Ga0182024, IMG submission 120480) | Permafrost microbial communities from Stordalen Mire, Sweden - P3-2 metaG (Illumina Assembly) | ecosystem: Environmental > Terrestrial > Soil > Wetlands > Permafrost | place: Sweden: Stordalen...
AGCTTGAGTTAGAAATCGCTATGTAATCGCTCAGGGCGCCCTGGCCCATTAAGTTGAAATTCTCAAGCTCATTTTATGCGGCCTTTCGCCCCCTGTTTCGCCTCGACGGGAGGTGGTCAACCAGCATAGGTTGCGATACACCACGCTATCTTACAGACGCACGAAAGTAGACCTCAAACAATTGGGGGGATAGGAGGTAGAGCGTTTTGAAACTGCCCTCGTTACCGATGAGTAAACAGTTCTTTCTACGGTGTACTGGGGTAAGGGGACTTTGGAAGGTCAGTGGCGAGCAGAAAAGATCCTTGCGAGCCGTCGCAGAGACGGCCTCGTCGGCTCTCGTGTAGGGTTTAGACTGCATTTCGCTTTGGTCACCAACGCAGCCGCAGCTTCGATTTCACTTGTGGCGCTCCCTATCTCTGCTTTCGCCCGTTGGAGAAGTAGATCCAATCTTAGGGAATTGAGATATTTTAGACATGGGTCCAACTCGTCGGGGTTCAGTTCGCTGAGCTTCGAATTAATCGAGTCTGTCTGAGCGTGCGCTCGCCTCAGAATCTTGGCTTCGAGGGAGTCCAGAGAACTACGAAGATCGGTCATTGTTTTAAGAAAATTGTGCGCTTCCATCCCAACGCTTTCCACAAGGGAATTCATTTCGTGCAGCATTACGCGCGTCTGCTCTGCATCATGGAGGTTCTGCTGGAAGTACGAACGGAATATTGCTTCCTGCTGTCGCACGATCGAAGCACTGTGCGGAGTCAAGTCGTTGTAGAAATCCTTTTGTACAAGCTGCCTCATATGACATGTGAGCAGATAAACGAAAGCCAACTGATTTCCCTCAAGATATCCAACCTTCCTCGTATGAATTGTCGTACCCGATGCTCGTTCACTCGTTCGCTCAACGTGATGACCGTTAAGCATCAGTTTTCCAAGACCCAAAAATACGCCCGCTATGTCGGTGAGGACTTCATTGTGGTAATGATCGGCGGGGCCGCCTCCCCAAGAAATACTGTTAGTGTGGAGAAACTTGTGAGCTATCTCGTGAGAAATTGCGCCCAAGACCGCGCTAGGAAAACCGAAAAGATCGGGAGAAATCTGAACAAACACCTCCGTGCCAGCAGATTGAAGCTCGATTTCGGCCACATACCCCTTCAGCCAAACGTGTTGGCTCGATTAGGAAGGTTAGTCCTGTCAGCCCAACGAATTCCGCGATTCGCTTGGCTGCTCTCTGTATATCGACGTAACCATCGGCACTCTCGGTATGAACATGGAATGGGTCGAGGAGGCGATAGGAGACTTTGTGGCCGACAGCCTTTTCCAGCAGAAGTATTTTGGCAATGTAGTCCTCCGTGAAGACCTCTGCCATAATTGTGCCCCCGGGAAACTCTGTTTCGACAAAGTATACGCGGGGCCCGGGCGGGCGCTAGGCTAGCGGCAGTACGATTTCCGTTTGTGCAAACCTTAAGTCTTCCCGTAGTCGGGGAATCGCTCTTTTAGCCTTTCCACAGTCGCTCGCCACTTCGGCGTTGTGGGTTTACACACGGAGTTCTGGTTTCCGAAAAAGCCAATTTCTTTGACTGCTTTTTCTAGCGGCACGGTCTGCAGCCACTTTATAGGTACTAAGTACTCGCAGCGCTCTGGGTCGTTTACAAACTCCCGGTGGTAACTGCCGCCCTTAGCTACATCAAACACTGAAACTTCACCTTGGGTAGTCGTCACCAGGAAGGTTGACGCGGGCGATGCAAGACCGATCACCCTGCCGACGCCCGTGTACCCGTAGCCGCCCGGGTATATTCACCCACATACGGTCGCCTGGGTTCAGGAGTTGCAGGGTTCTGCTATACCACGGTCCCCCACCGGCGCTTATGAATCCATATTGCACGGCATCGTCCCATGACCGGGACTGGCCATGCCCAAAGGAACAGTAGAATTCACCATTCCACGGTTCGTTCGTGCTGTCTGGAGTGGCTGCTGAGCTGACCTGAGCGCGGACAAAACGGTCGATTTTGGGACGACGAAGCCCATCCCGCTAAGTTGTTGATTCTTCACTGTTGCCGATTGGAAATTACGACCCCGTTTTCGGAACGGCGGTGGAGTGCGGGGAACGACTACGTAAATACGTCGGTGCGGATATACTGGCGTGCGAAGGACAGGGTACCGATGGCAGAGAAGAAGAGAGCAACGCGCATAAGCAGTCGGGTCGCGGCACAGGAAAAGCCCGTAGCATTGACACTCAAGATCGACCGCACCATGTACAGGCGGTTGGTCGGCCTGCGTGCAACCGGAGAGAAATTACGAACGCATCAAGACATTCTGCGTCAGGCGCTAAAGGAGTATCTGGACCGGGTCGGGGCTTGATCCTGCGAACCGCGGTGGATGTACCAAAATCCTCGGTTTTACCCGCTCCCGCCCGCGCTGAAAACACTCGGCTCAAGGACGCGCAAACCGTGATCTGAGGCTGTACCGTAATTAATAGATTGTGGCACCTCTAGCTCAACTATGACCGCGAACACTGGATGAAGCCTGGCGAGAACCTGCAAGTCGGAGTGCACCGAAAAGGGAGCGGCAGAGGCACACTACGCACTCGACAATCTCCCCAACAAGGTGCTCGCCGCCGAGTATCAGACTGTCCTTCCGGACGAAAAACTCATCGCCGAAGAACTTGAACGATCCCGCCGGGAGCTGGAGAAACGGGCGTCTGTCAGCCGTGCTCGGCCCCACAATCGCCTAGTCCACACACCAGAAAGAGAGTGCGATGACTGAAATGGCTTAAGGTAGTAATCAACGTTTCGTGTTTGAGTCCGCCCAGACTGTGCCAAGACTGACGATAGTTCTCTTGCTGCTCTGATGTGCGATAATTCGCCTTCTCCCCCGCTTACATCGCAGGATGACGTGAGGCATGGCTCTCAAGAAATCTGAACTCTACTCCTCTCTCTGGTCAAGCTGCGACGAACTCCGCGGCGGCATGGACGCCAGCCAATACAAGGACTACGTCCTTGTCCTGCTATTCATCAAGTACGTCAGCGACAAGTACGCCGGCGTGCCGTATGCGCCGATCACCATCCCGCCCGGTGCCAGCTTCAAGGACATGGTCGCCCTCAAGGGCAAGCCTGACATCGGCGATCAGATCAACAAGAAAATCATCGGCCCGCTGGCCAATGCCAACAAGCTGTCCGACATGCCGGACTTCAATGAGCCGGGAAAACTCGGCAGTGGCAAGGAGATGGTGGAGAGGCTCACCAACCTCATCGCCATCTTTGAAAACAAGTCGCTCGACTTCAGTAAGAACCGCGCCGAAGGCGACGACATCCTTGGTGACGCCTACGAATACCTAATGCGGCACTTCGCCACCGAGAGTGGCAAGAGCAAAGGTCAGTTCTACACTCCGGCCGAAGTCAGCCGGGTCATCGCGCAAATTATTGGCATCCATGACGCAGCGACGACCAGTGCAACCACTGTTTATGACCCGACTTGCGGTTCGGGCTCGTTGCTGCTGAAGGTGGGCGACGAGGCTGTATGGAAACTCTATCAACTCTTCTAATCATCATTGCTGGATTACTTTTCATGATCTGGCTAAGCGTCTCGTCAATCGGTAGTAGGTTCAAGGAGAGGTTCCCCACCGAGAAAGAGCGGGATCGCGAATGGGCCCGCAACGATCCTTTGGGGCATTGGGAGGCTCATAAAAAGGACAAACAACGAAACTAACAATTCTTCCAGAAGGACGAGGGTAAATGTTGGCGAGAGGAATTCGATGGATAAAGGTTCAGCAGCTTCTAGCGGATTAGGTTTCGGCTCGGCGATGGCGATGGTTCTGTCTTTTCAACTTAACCACTCAATCCTTTGGATGATTCTCCACGGTATCTGCTCGTGGTTTTACGTGATCTACCGAGCGTGGAAGGGGGACTATTAGGTAGTTATGACAGATGAACATGCTTTTCGTACGTCTCGGAGCAGTTCGGACATTTGCCGTATTCACAGAAAAAATCGAACTCGTGTGCTAATGGCCTACCCGCGCATACCGCGCACTCAAGACCTAGACGCTTTGCAGAAAACTCAGCGCGACGGTCGCTATCTTCTTGTGCCGCAGTGAAGAATTCTTTCGCTCCCCCCATAAACTACATCCTTTCAATTCCCGCCTCTAGTGCTACCATCATGACGGGTCTTGCTGATCGGCAACCTGCTTATGACCAAGACTGTCAAAGCTGCAATTATCGTCATCGGAAGTACTGGCATCCTGATCGCCTTTTCGGCGCTGCGTGTTGACTCTGTTCTCGCCCGACTTGGCGGCTGCGACAGGAGTGAACGTGAGCCGCGTCAATCTCTGCTTCCTGTTGCTCTTCAGTTTGACCATACTGGTTGGGATTGCGATTCATGGGCTCGCTCCTCACGGGTTCTTTGATCATCCTTCCCGCAGCCATCGGACGCCGTCTGACCAACAAAATGTCCCACTTTCTGATCGCCTCCTCAGTTGCCAGCACTATATCGGTCGGCACAGGGTTCCTGTTGAACACCTTCTTGTTCCCTAAGTTCGGCCTCAGACCCTGTATCGTTATGGTTGCCGCATTCTTGTTTGCTATATGTCTGTCCAAAGACATCAGGCGACTTGGTATCTGAATTACCTTTGATGAAGCGTCACTTCGGCGTCATATCGCCGGTCCTGCTTTTTGCCTTCGCGGTTCGCTGCATGGGTAACTCCATTCTGCTCTTCGCCGCAGGGAATTTTGGATCCAACTAGGTTTGGTGATTGAACTGCGTCCTTAAGGCAAGGACACAGGACCGCTTAGAGCACGATGATAATCCGGATGTGTGATTGCGGCCGGAACATTGTGGGCGGACAAAGAAAGAAAGTCAGAGGTCGACAATATGAAGATTCTACTTGCAATTGATTCTTCACCTGCATCGCAACTCGTCGTAAATATGGCGGCAACCCGTCCGTGGCCATCGGGTACGGCATTTTGTGTAATGAGTGTTGTAGATCTGAGCTATTTCCAAAAAGTGCCGATACTCGTCGAAGATGCTAAGCATGGGGCGCAATCTCTGGTTGAGCGTGCGGCAGACAAGCTAACTCTGTGTGGACGTGAGGCCTTCTCGGAAGTCCACGTAGGCTTCCCCAGAAAAGCTATTCCGGAATATGCGAAGCAATGGGGCGCTGATCTCGTCATGGTGGGCTCGCACGGCCATAACCCGGTGAGACGCTTTCTCCTGGGCAGTGTCGCCCAAGCGGTGCTTCGTTTATCCCCATGCTCGGTTGAGATCGTACGGCCCGGTTCTGTCCATCCGCGTCCTTCGCCTGCGATGAAAATCCTGGTTGCTACGGACGGCTCTGAATGTTCTGCGAAGGCTGTCTACTCGGTTGCGAATCGCCCGTGGCCTGCGAACAGCGAAGTTAGGATTATCAGCGTAGTGCAACTTCTGACTCTCGAGAATCAGCAAACAGCGGCGCCACTATGCTCAGAGTATCCGAGCAGCCTGCTCGAGCAGGTGTGGAAGGAGGCGCGCACACGTTCGGAGGAAGCCGTTGTAGACGCGCTAAAGGCGCTGACCGCCAAGGGTTTGAACGTAGCCGGCGGCAAGACAACACCCGTCGGCGAACCCCGATTATTCATTCTCGATGAGGCCAGCAATTGGGGAGCGGATTTGATTGTTCTTGGTTCTCACGGTAGGCACGGATGGGATCGCCTGCTGATGGGGAGCGTAGCCGAATCGGTCGCCCTTCATGCGCACTGTTCCGTTGAGGTCATTCGAGGACAATAACGGAGGATAAAAGAACAACGTCTCCGCGGGCCATTCTTACAATCCATCACAACAGAGAAGACCGCAACTAGGCACCCACCACAGTTCAGCGCTGAATCCCGGTTATAAAAATAGTGGTTGAAAAAAACGGTGGCGGTTTCCGAGGAAGCCGCCACCTGGTTGAGCGCGATTTGCCGAATCACTCGTAGTTCACTTACGCAGCGATGACGAGATCGTCCTCGACGGTAAGCACTCCGGATGCAGACCAGGCCGCGCGTTCTGCCTCCCTACGTTCTGCCCAGGAAGAGACTTTTCCATGCAGGATGACCTTGCCTTTATCGACAGTGACCTTAATGTGCTCGGCATGCACGTCAGCCGCCCGCCGTAAGGCATTGTCGATCTTCGCTTTGACTTCCGATGGCACCACACCCGAACTCTTGATCTGAATCAGGTTGGTCACTCCCTTAACTCCGGTCAAGTTGCGCACAGCGTTTTCGACCGCCATCTGCTGATACTTGAAGTCGACCTCGCCTTCAAGCGTGATCCATCCATTATCCACCTTCACCTTGACGCGCTCCGTCGGAACCAAGATGTCCCATTGCAACGCGTGAACAACGGCACTGGCGACGTCTTTGTCATCGCGCACATGCAGAGATGGCAATTCAACTTTCATTTCGTCGGCGACAGCCGTTACTCCTGCAACTCTTTCGGCTGCGTGTACTGCCGCATATTTCTCAGCGTAGCTCCTTACGTTACCGCCGAGGCTGACGATGCCGTCTTTGGCTGTAACGCCAATTGACGATGCGTCGACGCTTGGCTCGTACTCCAGTTCCAGGAGAACATCCTGCTGAAGTTGAACATTGCTTTTTGTCATATTTCCTCCTTATGAAATGTCGGGACTCATGTTCTCCAAGCAATTCATTTACTTCCAAATCGCCACAGCACGAAGCAGCAAATCCTTTACCTGGTCGTCGCTGACTTGCGAGAAATCCTGGTAGTACACGCCCACTGCGCTGAATCGAAGAATGTTGTGGAGGCACACGACCTCGTCCGCTTCCGCAGCCAGCGAACCGACAGTCGTCGTCGGAGCCACCGGAACTGCAACCACAATGCGAGAAGTACGAAGTTGTCGAAGCGCAAGAATCGCGGCTCGCATCGTAGATCCTGTCGCGATCCCGTCGTCCACAAGGATGACAATTTGATCGTGCAGATCAAGCTCCGGACGCCCTGGCCGAAAAGCGCGCTCCTGACGTTCCAGTTCGCCTTGTGCTTTCGCGGTGACCGCGTCTATATCTTCACGAGACGCCCCGACGGTCTCCATAACACTGCGGTCGAGTACCCGAACCCCACCCGAAGCAAGCGCACCCATGGCTAACTCTTCATGACGGGGCACTCCCAATTTCCGTACTAAAAATACGTCCAGTGGAGCATGGAGCGCTTCGGCTATCTCGAATGCAACCGGTACACCGCCGCGAGGTAAAGCGAGAACCCGAACATTCTGACGATTGGCATACTTCATCAGCCTCGCGGCCAAGGAACGACCTGCTTCAGCTCGATCCCGGAATGGTAATGGATCTTCTGCCCCAGGTTCTGCTGACTGCCATATCACGTTTTGTAAAGTTGGTTTCACAACTGACTCCTGTCCTATCCGCAGTCTAGTGATCTTCTATTGGCACTTCAGCAGCCAAACGCTCTGTGGAACGTCACTGTCAGCAATGCCAAGCGAGGTAAGGAGTTAGGAAGGCGAGACAGAACCGGAGTTGAACCACGCTCATTCTTGCGGCGATATGAGGTCAAAATGACGATCAGGCCGCGAACAGATCGCTACGGGAGATATGTAGTTTATGCATTTTTGAATTCAAGGTCGTCCGTTTCATCCCAAGCTTGCCCGCCGCGCTGGCAATGACTCCATTTGCTTCGCGAAGCGCGCGCAGGATCAATTCCTTTTCGGAGGCTTCCAAGGTTTGCACCTTCATGCTTGAAGTAGAGACCGGGGAACCCTTGAACTGAGTGACCGGTACATGGAGAACCGTTCCCTGGGAGAGAATCAGTGCTCGCTCAATAACGTTTTCCAACTCGCGGACGTTGCCCGGCCAATGCCAGCGGGATAAGGCACTCATCGTCTCGGCCGGAACTCTCTCGATTCTTTTGCCCATTCGCCTTGCGTGTTTGTTCACGAAGAAATTGACCAGCAAAGGGATATCAGTAGCCCGCTCCCGTAGCGGAGGCACTTGAATAGGGAAGATGTTGAGCCGGTAATACAGGTCCTGGCGAAACTCCCGTTGAGCGACCATCTTATCGAGGTCCCGATTTGTCGCGACAACCAGCCGCGCATCCACGTGGATAGTGCGCGTGCCCCCCAGCCTCTCGAATTCTTGCTCCTGAAGAACGCGCAGCAGCTTGGGTTGCAGCTCCGGCGGAATATCGCCAACTTCATCCAGAAAAAGAGTGCCCTTGTTCGCCAGCTCCACTCGCCCGATCTTCTGTGCGATGGCACCGGTAAATGCTCCCTTCTCATGGCCGAAGAGTTCGCTCTCTACCAATCCCGTAGGAATGGCGGCACAATTTAATTTTACCAGGCTGCGGTCGCGGCGATTGCTGAGGTGATGAATGGCACGGGCAATCAATTCCTTGCCGGTTCCCGTTTCCCCTAGAATCATTACCGTCGAATCTGTCCGAGCTACAACCTCCACCTGCTGTAGGACGCGCTTCAACGCGGAGCTTTCGCCAATGATGTCCTCAAAATTGTGTTCCGTTCGGATCTCATCTTCCAGATAGACTTTTTCCTGCGCCAGCTTATCCCTTAGTTCAGCGATTTCTTGAAATGCCAAAGCGTTATCGACAGCGATCGCCACCTGATCCGCCACTTCGCTAAGCAAGTCCAAATCAGACTGCGCGAACGCGGATTCCTGCAAACTGCAGACGCTCAGAGTTCCCAGAAACCGGTTACGGCCAGCGAGCGGCAGCCAGCAACCAGACTTGATTCCGGCGTCGAGAAGTGACTGGGTCGTTTGGGATGGGAAATGCTCGATACTTAATCGATTGATCAGTAGGGGGTTGTGCGTAGATAAAACTCTCCCCTCGGGAGAATCTTCTGGAGCGAATACGACCGCTTTACGCAGCAGATCTCGAGCTGGAGGAAAGTCGACTGCGCGTAACTGAAATTTGTTGCTGGCTGGATCGTGCAAACAGAGGCTGGAATAGTCATGTCGTACCACCCGACCGATGCATTTCGAAATCTGAAAGAAGAGTTCCTTGGAATCGAGGTGGCTGACCAGCGTCTTGGTGATATCGTGCACAAGTCGCAGGCGTTCGTGATCCCCAGCCAATTGATCCTGATAGGCCCGCAGCGTTTCATGGGTCAGCCGATCATCCACCGCCACCGCAATCTGCGTAACCAATTGCTCCATGAACTTTAAATCCAAATCGTTGTATGCATTGGCCTGCCGGCCCCCAAAGGAGATTGCCCCATAGGCCTGCTTGGCCGTCGTCAGTGGAAATACATAGTACGTTCTAATGCCGATCTCTCTGATCATTCGAATATAAGTACTGAAGCGGCTTTCATCGGCAAGATTGCGCAGAAGCAATGGCTTCTGGTTTTCCCACACCCAGCCTGCAGGAGAATCGCCAATTGGCAATTCGTGCGACTTGGGGATCGTGACCGGGATTAGGGCCTGCAATACATTCATCCGCATGACTTTCCGGTTCGGATCATGCAGCACGAGATTGAGAAAATCGAACTTGCCAACGTCCTTGAGACGTTGGAGGAGATCGCGAAACAGATCAGACAAGCCCACCTGTGAGACGGTCGAACCCGCCACCTCCAGAAGCGTTTCATAACGCTTCAGCACGGATGCTACTTCTGTTTCGAGAGGCAGGGATGCGGGAAGGAACGCCATATAACTTGCTCGCGTGCGGAACTCGCTCACTCGATCATTCTGTTCCGGGACGCTCGAACTCGAATACGAGCACGCTTTAATGACACTCCGGCGCCACGATACTTGCCGTGTTTCGTCGCACAGAAGAACGTGACGAATATCACAAGCCAAGCAGCAACAAGCAAAAAAGTGACCAGCTAAGAACAAATATGACAGATCGTCACTGTGACGGCAGACCATCGAAACTTTGGCGCTTCGCGGTGGCGATTGAGGAAATCCGCTCCCCAAAACCATTGTTGAGAAGTAGGTTAAACAATCTTGCTTATTCATTTCGGCAGATTCGAGATGGTCAACGGCGTGCTCCAGCCTTAGAAGATCGTTTCTACTGTCTCGTGATCGGACCACGATGAAAAAACTGCTTCAAACACAGTCAAGCGGGAGAATTGCCAATGTTGCGAATAACAGTCGCTGACAATGGTCAGCCAGTCGTACTACATGCCGAAGGAAAGTTAAGAGGACCGTGGGTTGCCGAATTAGAGAAATGCTGGAGATCCACCGCGAATAGCGCACCCGGCACGCGGCTTTGCCTGGACTTGGGAGGCGTAACTTCTGTGGATGAGAACGGGAAAGCCTTACTCTTGGCGATGGTTGAGAAGGGAGTGCAATTGAGAGCAAACGGACCCATGATGACCTCCCTTGTTGAGCAGATCGTCTTTCCCACTCGGCAGTGAAGACATAGGAGCGTTTGAACAAGGCGGTGCATGCGCATACTTGATCGCAGGACCAGCTTCCGGAGGAGGTAGCCCGGTGATCACTTGCAACGGCGGACGGAATCTTCGCTGTGTGGGTAAACCTGAACCAGTTCTTACGTTTCTTTGAACGCATGCACGGTCGTAAACTTCTTCCGGAAGACGCAGATGAAGAAACTGCCAAAGAGGGGTTCACTATAGACCATCGCGGGGAGGCTCCGAGGTTCAAAGGCGGCTATCCCGGGTCGCAGAGGACTGGTGGAGGTGCGAAATGACCACAGCGGGGGCCGCGACGCGGACAGCCTGGAAAAACATTTTGGTTGCCACCGACTTCTCCGCGACATCGGATTTGGCAGTACTTACGCACACGTTATCGCACTCCGTTTTCATGCGAAAATCCACCTGCTGCACGTGATCAGGCCTCAGGCCTACGAATTCTTGCCACCGGGAATTATGCCTGTTGCCTCCAAGCAAATCCATCAAAACGCTCAGCAGCTGCTGCAATCTCTTTCCGATCGGTTGAGCGATGTTGCAACACAGACATGGCTGAAAGAGGGATTCATCGGTGAGTCTGTCAAATCCGTCGCATTCTCTAATCATGTTGACCTGATCGTCATAGGTACTCAAGGGCTCGGCAACCTTGAGAAACTGACGTTCGGCTCCGCAGCAGAGGAGATTCACCCCAAAGCTGAACGAGTAGGGATTGAACTTCGTAACCCTGCGATGTTGCTCTAAGTTCGTGGCGCGACTGGAAGCTCGTTGATACGGATCAGCCAACTGGAGCAGAGGAAAATCGTGAAGACGCATGGAGCGACCTGGCGGCGCTCACGCCCAAGGAGGACGTGAAGCGCAGCTCTCGTGACGTGGGTCCGTTATCGCATTCTCGACTTCAGCTTGATCATCTCGCCATCCACAGCGAACCTGCCGTATCCGTGATGGTGAATCGTCTTCGGGTGCTTTTGCGCCGGATCAGTCCAGGCCTTGAGCACTTCTAGAACGAAGAGATTGTATTTCTTAACCAGACCAGTATCGGCCACCTTGCATTCGAGATTGGCGAAACACTCTGCGACGAGGGGCGGTGCCACAGTCTTGGCCCGTACCTGCGTCAGACCGAATCTCTCGAACTTCTCCACTTCCCGGCCCGAGCAGTTGCCGACCTCCACGACTTTGGGTGCCAGTTTGAGCGCCGGAATGGCGATCACGCACTCTTTTGTGGCTCGCAATGCAGCAAAGCTGTAATCGGCACTGCTGACGACACAGGCAACCAGCGGCGGTTCAAACTCGACCACCATGTGCCAGGACATCGTCATGACATTGGCGCGGCCTTTGCTGGCAGTCGTCAGCAGGACCACTGGACCCGGTTCGAGCAACTGATAGACTTTCGATAGCGGTAGATCTTTCATCACGATCACGACTCCTGGACCCGGCATGGCAATGACGGTCGGCCGTAATTCAGTGTCCATGTTCGTGACGGCCTGCGAACTCACCGTTCCGGGACAGCATGTTGTTCTTCGAAGCAAGACTTCAGATTCTTAAGATCCACGGGAACGCGGGCCTTGGCGCCTTCGGGGGCAGCCCTCATATATTGAACCGGCCACGACATTGCCTGCCCTAGCTCCCGAGCTGCTCGCAACGGCCAATACGGATCACGCAGGAACTGGCGGCCGATGATGACCGCGTCTGCCTGTCCGGTAGCGAGGATGTGCTCGGCCTGAACAGGGGAGGTGATCATCCCGACCGCGGCAGCCATGATTCTGCTTTCCCGACGGATTTGTTCGGCAAACGGCGTTTGATAGCCCGGACCAACTGGCACCTTGGCATAAGGCACAATGCCGCCGGAAGAGCAATCGATCAGGTCCACTCCTATTTCTTTCACTTGGCGGGCAAGCTCAATCGACTGCTGAATATCCCAGCAGCCATCGATCCAATCAGTGGCCGAAATCCGCATGAACAGAGGCGCTCGCTCGGGCCAGGAGCGTCGAACGGCAACAACAATCTCACGCAGGATTCGAGTGCGGTTCTCAAATGAGCCTCCGTAGGCATCCGATCGTTGATTGCTAAGAGGCGACAGAAACTCATGAATCAGGTACCCGTGAGCAGCATGAATCTCGACTACCCGGAAGCCAGCTTCGCAGGCACGACGGGCAGCGGCTGCGAAAGCTGCGACTAGCGCCCCAATGCCTTCGTTGGAGATGGCCTGCGGCACAGGATAGTGATCGGCAAAAGCCCCTGCGCTCGGAGCTACGACATTCTTCCAACCACCTTTGGTTTCAGGAATCGTGCCCTGACCATCCCATGGCCGGTACGTACTGGCTTTGCGTCCAGCATGGGCCAGTTGTATCCCTGCGATGCTGCCTTGCTCGTGAATGAAACGGACGATTCGAGCCAGCGGCTCGATTTGATCGTCACTCCAGATGCCAAGGTCCTGCGGACTGATGCGACCCTCCGGGAGAATGGCGGTCGCTTCTGTAAGCACGAGTCCAGCCCCGCCAACCGCGCGGCTGCCCAGATGCAAGAAATGCCAGTCGTTCGCATATCCGTTGGTGCTCGAGTACTGGCACATGGGTGAGACAAACACACGGTTCGCAAAGCTAACATCCCGAATCGCGAGCGAATCAAACAAGTGAGCCATAGGTCTTACGCTACCTCTGTCCTTCTCCTGAAAGCGAATTCCAATCCGCACCACTGGAGCCGGATCCATTCAGGTCTCTTTAAAGACACTTCACGTGTTTTCCGTCGATCCCGAAATGGCGTTTTCAGTTTATCGATGGCCATCGGCCTACGTTTCTCGAATGCCTATACTGCGTAATCCGCGCGCAATCGATCATCCCAACCAGTGGATTTCCGCCGGACTGC
>Ga0182024_10017980_pt1 | contig 13210 bp, 8 predicted proteins | sample P32metaG_FD_120480 | JGI IMG/M metagenome (GOLD analysis project Ga0182024, IMG submission 120480) | Permafrost microbial communities from Stordalen Mire, Sweden - P3-2 metaG (Illumina Assembly) | ecosystem: Environmental > Terrestrial > Soil > Wetlands > Permafrost | place: Sweden: Stordalen...
ACGTTCACCGGTTCAAACGCCCCCACCCCATATTCGATCTCCACCGTCCGTCCAGCAACCCGGCTCAGCAGCCCTTTGCAGCGGTCAACGACATTCGGCACCACTGTATTCTCTGCCGCGGCCTTCGGTCTGTGCCCCGACCGCGCATGGTTCACCAGACGGTCGATCATGGCCCAGCTGCGATCGCTCAACATCCGCAACTCCGCCGCATACTCGCGATGCTCCTCGTGCAGCACCCCGGGCATTCCCAACAAATCCGAATAGAGACTCAGCGCTCCCAGCAGATTGCCTGCATCGTGCGCCAACCCCGCGCCTTCCGCCACTCCCGCGTCGGCTCCCGCGTCCACCACGATCGGCTTGCGCACGCTGGCCGGAGCGTCCGTTTTAAAATTCATCTGCCGGGTGATATGCCGAAGGGCCGCAAACTGTCCCGTATAGCCAATCAATTCTGAGGCTGTGCTGCTCTGCGTTGCCTGCATGAACTAAATCCACCGATCTCCCTGCACTGCTTCCATTATTAGCGCAAGTACACTTACGTAATCACTTCGAGTGCCAAACTGGAACTCCTTTGCTAAGTACTTGTTTATAGACCAGAAACGCCAAATCCGCGTCTACACCGGCGATTTCCATCTTTTCCCAATATGGAACTACCATCCGCCGAACTCAAAAAACCCAAGCAAAACACCAATCCATCTAGTCTCCCAAAATGGAACCAGTCCCATTCTGGAACTCATCGCGCTCCCCATGCCAACAACATCGCCTCCACCAAGTTACTCTCGTTCCAAATCAGTCGCCCGCTCGTTCCAAATCATGAGAACAATCAAATAACTATAATCGCCCTCATGTCCGTAACCACGCCCGCCCTCTCCCCCCAGCTCTTCCGCCCCGACCAGCGCCTCGCCGACACCCTCCGCACCACCCGCATCACCCCCGGCTACGTCGCCATGGCCGAAGGCTCCGTCCTCATGGAATCCGGCAACACCCGCGTCCTCTGCAACGCCACCATCGAGCAGGGCGTCCCCGGCTGGCTCCGCAACTCCGGCCGCGGCTGGGTCACCGCCGAGTACGGCATGCTCCCCCGCGCTACCCTCACCCGCACCGCCCGCGAGAGCGAACGCGGCAAGGTCGGCGGCCGCACCCACGAGATCCAGCGCCTCATCGGACGCAGTCTACGCAGCGTAGTCGACATGAAGGCCCTCGGCGAGCGCACCATCATCCTCGACTGCGACGTCCTCCAGGCCGATGGCGGAACCCGCACCGCCGCCATCACCGGAGCCTGCGTCGCATTGGCCCTCGCCCTGGGGAAGCTAGTCAAAGCCGGCACTCTCAAGGCCTCGCCCCTGAAACAGATGGTGGCCGCAACCTCAGTCGGCATCGTCGACGGCAACCTCCTGCTCGACCTCTGCTACGAAGAGGACTCCCGCGCCACAGTAGACATGAACGTAGTCATGCTCGCCGATGGCGGCCTAGTCGAAACCCAGGCCACCGCCGAAAAAGATTCCTACACCCGCCCCCAGCTCAACCAGATGCTCGACCTCGCCGAAAAGGGCATCCACGAACTCCTCGCCGCTCAGCGCGCCATCCTCGCCACGGCTGTTTAAGTCTGTAGCTGTCTTCCCAACCCAAAAAGAACCGTCATCTCGACCGAAGCAACGGACAGTCTCATCGTCCGTTGCACAGTGGAGAGACCCCCGCATTTCGCATTTGCCGTTGCTTGTTCTTCACCGCACCCTCTGCAAACGTTTCGCGCCGCGACAAAACCGGCATCACGCAGCCTCGCGAACTCCCACCGGGTGCCCCGTCATCTCCAGCGCAGCCGTCCTTCCCGCCTTCGCCATCCGCGCTAGCAGAAGCTCTTCCACAATCAACGTCGTCGCGCAGACGATAAATGGAATCAGCTCTCCAAACACTCTCGTCTCAATCAGGATCCCGTAGACGAACATGAACACGAACCACACCGGCAGCAGCGACAGCCACGCGCGCAGTTGCGGATCATGAATCCGGCGGCGCGTGACCACGACAAACAGCAGCAGATAGCCACACGCACTCAACAGCTGCGGCCACGCCTGCGGCACCACAAGCGACTTCACGTTCCAGTTGATGCGCGAATAAAACTCCGAAGCATTCTGCGCAAACAAATGCCGGACGAAGATCTGCCACGCACCCCACACCGCCGCCAGTGGCACGACGACCTTCAGCGTCCGCGCCCGCAGCATCAGCGGCCACCGTAGCCTTCCCCCCTGAACGGCCCCATTCAACATATACAGCGGCAGAAGCAGCAGCGTAGTCTCGCGATTGATCGTGGCCAGCACAAACAGCCCCGCAAAATAAATCCAATGCCATCGGAAGTACATCAGGTACATCGCAGCCGCAAAAAAAGTCAGACTCGGCAGGTCATAAAGAAACCGGAAGTTCTGCACCGTATGCAGCACATAGGTTGCGCCGCACACCACCAGCAGCAGCGGGTACACCATCGGGGTCAACAGCCGCCGCATCGAGCAAGCCTGATAAATCTTCGCCGTCAAATAGCCTGTCAGCAGAAGACAAGACACATCGATCACGGCCTGCGCCAGAACCTCGGGAGCCACAGGCTTCGGAAACCAGAAATGCGACTTGGCGAACGACCCGGCAGCCCACATCAGAATCCCGCTCTGGTGCGCCCAGCGCATCGGCAGCATCATCAGGACCCGCCCCTGAAACGGCATCCTCTCTCTGCCCTGCTCATACAGAAGTGTGCTCACATACGGCCGTGTCAGCCACAGATAGCACCAGACCAACTGGACCGTCGCGACCACATACACCAGCACTAAAATGATCTTCTTTCGCTGCGTCATTGCACGCATCCCCCTCGTCAAGGCCGCCTGCCCACGGCTTTTCGGCAAGAGGAACTCGCAACCCAGGATTCCAATTAGGATGAGCCCGTCTTTCCGTGGGTTGCAACCGCTTCAGCCGACATCCCTCCATCCCCTGTAGAATTCTTGACGCCGGTACAATTCTCCCGGCAGAGGCAGGTACCCCTTTGATCGTGACAGACACCCGTCAGAACACCTCTACCCGAGATCCGCAATCGACCGACGTTCGCGCCATGAGCATCGCCACCGTGCTGTTCTTCATGTGGGGTTTCCTCACCTGTCTCAACGACATTCTCATCCCGCATCTCAAGGGCATCTTCAGCCTCAACTACGGCCAGGTCATGATGGTGCAGTTCGCCTTCTTCTCGTCGTATTTCATCTTTGCTCTGCCCTCAGGAAAACTCGTGGACTGGCGCGGTTACAAACAGACCATGGTCATCGGCCTCATCGTCATGGCCTCCGGAGCGCTCCTCTTTCTTCCTGCCGCCAGCATGGCCTCCTTCCCGCTCTTTCTCACCGCGCTCGTCATCCTTGCCGCCGGCATCACCGCCCTGCAGGTTTCGGCAAACCCCTACGTCACCAACCTCGGCCCAGTGGCCACCTCCGCCAGCCGCCTCAATCTCGCGCAGGCCTTCAATTCGCTCGGCACCACCGTCGCTCCTTTCTTCGGCGGCGCGTTGATCCTCGGCGCCATACAAGCCTCCCCTGATACCCTGAAGTCTTTCTCCGCTGCGGCCCTGCAAACCTACCGGGAGCAGCAGGCATCTTCCGTGCGCCTGCCCTACCTTGCCATCGCTCTCATGCTCCTGGCCCTGGCCGTCGCCATCGCCCTCATCAAGCTCCCCACCACCGACTTCACCCGCGACTTCCGCCCCGGCGCGCTTCAAGCCTCGTCCACCGACAGCATCTGGCACCATCCCTACCTCCTCATGGCCACCGTCGGCATCTTCGCCTACGTTGGAGCCGAGGTCTCCATCGGCAGCTTCCTCATCAACTACCTCGGCCTTCCCCACATCCTGAGCCTTAGCGAAAAGTCCGCCGCCCACTACGTCTCCTTCTACTGGGGAGGAGCTATGGTCGGCCGTTTTATCGGCTCCTGGGTCCTCCGCTACGTCAGCACTGGCAAAGCTCTCGCCGCAGCCGCCTTCATAGCCTGCTGCCTGGTCGTGACCACCATGCTCACCGGCGGCAACGTAGCCATGGCCAGCGTCATTGCCATCGGCTTCTTCAACTCCATCATGTTTCCCAGCATCTTCACGCTCGGCATCGCCGGCCTCGGCGAACTCACCAGCAAGGGCTCCAGCCTCATGGTCCAGGCCATCGTTGGCGGAGCCATTCTCCCCACCCTCGAAGGCCACCTCGCCGATCATGTTGGCGTACAGCACGCCTTCATCATTCCCGCCGTCTGCTACGTCTACTTAGCGATCTTCGGCATCATCGCCTCCCGCCGCCGCGACGTCGATCTAGACCCCGCTCACCTCCCCCACCACTAGGGCCGCGATTGCCGCAGTTGCCTGTTCTTTTGTTTGTCATCCCACAGGGATCTGCGGTTGCACTTGCCGTTGTCTGTTCTCTCTCTGAACCACCACAAAATCGTCATCTCGACCGAAGGCGGCGCACTTTGCCGCCGCAGTGGAGAGACCCCCGCATTTCGCTTTTGCACTTGTAGTTGCTGTTGCTTGTTCTAACCTCACCCACGCGTCCGTCAGCCCCGACATCCACAGCACGAATGCCACGGCGTCCCCCACTGTGTAAAATGGCCCTATAAACTAACGCACTCAGGAGACATGCACGAATGGAAAAGCTGACCCCAGGAAAACTCGCAGGACTGAAAGCAGTCTCCGACCAACGCGGCGTCATCGCCGCCGCCGCCATGGACCAGCGCGGCTCCCTCCAGAAGTCCCTCGCCAAGGAGCGCGGGGCCGCCGCCGACGCCCACGACCTTGAAGAGTTCAAGACCCTCGTCACCTCTGTCCTCACCAAACACGCCTCCGCCATCCTCCTCGATCCCGAGTACGGCCTCCCCGCTTCCAAGCACCGCAACGGAAAGGGCCTCCTGCTCGCCTACGAGAAGACCGGCTACGACGCCACCACTCCCGGCCGCCTCCCCGATCTGCTCGACGTCTGGAGCGTCCGTCGCTTGAAGGAAGCCGGAGCCGACTGCATCAAGATCCTGCTCTACTACACTCCCTTTGAGAAGTCGCACGTCAACGACCTCAAGCAAGCCTGGATCGAGCGCATCGGCGACGAGTGCATCGCCCACGACATCCCCTTCTTCCTCGAGTTCGTCGGCTACGACGCTCAGGGTGGCGATGAAAAATCCCTCGGCTACGCCCTCAAGAAGCCCGAAATCGTCTCCGGCTCCATGGCAGAGTTCGGCAAAGCCCGCTACAACGTCGACGTCCTCAAGGTAGAGGTCCCCATCGAGATGTCCTTCGTCGAAGGCACAAAAGCCTTCAAGGGCGAAAGGGCCTATACCCGCTCCGAGGCACTGCAGCACTTCCGCGACGCCGCCACCATGACCCACAAGCCCTTCATCTATCTCTCCGCCGGCGTCTCCAACCCAGTCTTCATCGAGACCCTCGAGCTAGCCGCCGAATCCGGCACCAGCTTCAACGGCGTCCTCTGCGGCCGCGCGACCTGGAAAGACGGCATCCCCATCTACGCCAAGCACGGCGCCAAGGCCTTCGAAGACTGGCTCAACACCACCGGCGTAGAAAACATCAACAACGTCAACAACGCCCTCAAATCCGCCCACTCCTGGCACGACAAAGTCCAGGCGTAGTCAGTCGAGAGGCAGAGCAAAAGCATAATGGGTGCCCATGTCCCGCTTCTGGGACATGGGGCACCCACGCCTCCCGCCGCTCCACCCCGCTCAGCAATCTCACCTTCAGTTTCCCTTAAGCCCCGCGGTGCATAATGTCGTATGATCGCAAGAAATTCGTGCGTCTGTTTTCTGGCTCTTTACGCCGCCAGTTGCACAGCGCAGAGCCTAACCCTCCCCGTCGGAACACCGCTCCCCGTCCAGATTGAAGATCATCTCCCCATGCGCGTCGGCCAGCCTATCCGCGCCCAGCTCATATACCCCGTCTACGCTGACAACACCCTCGTCCTTCCCGCCAAAACCATCGTCACCGGCACCGTCGTCGAGCTCCGCTCCAACCACGCCCGCCGCGTCACCGCCCGCCTCCGTGGAGACTTCACCCCCTTCCGCACCCCTATCGTCCGCTTCAACGGCATCCTCCTCAACGACGGCTCCACCCTCCCCATCGCCACCGGCACCGCAACCGACGGAGCCCCCATCTACCGCCTCGTCGCGCCTCCACCCCGCAAAGGCGGCTTCATCCACCAGCGGTGGGACGACGGGATCCAGATCCTCCGCGACAAGCTCGCCATCATCACCGGCCCCGACAAACGCGACCGCGCCACCCAGTTCCTCTACACTCAGCTCCCCTACCATCCCCAGCGCATCGAAAAAAACACCGCCTGGACAGTCGAAACCTCCGAGCCCCTCACCCTCTCCCCGCAAGCCAGCGATCCCCCCGCAACTCCAGCAGCCGCCAAGCCCCTCCCCCCACCTGGCGACACCCCGAAATCCTGGATCATCCAGGCCTACCTCGGCGACCAGCTAAGCTCCGCCACTTCGAAATCCGGACAGCAGATCAAAGCCACCGTAGCCGAGCCCATCTACAACCCCGACCACACCATTGCCGTGCCCCAGGGCGCAACCATGATCGGAGCCGTTACCCAGGCCAAGCCCGCTCGCCTCTTTGGCCGCGCCGGCGCCCTCCACTTCGACTTCCGCCAGCTAGTCCTTCCCACAGGAACCACGCAGAGCGTCCAGGCATCCCTCACCGAAGCCGACTCCGCCGCCGGCCAGAACCTCGCCCTCGACTCCGAAGGCCAGGTAAAGCCCAAGCCGCAGGACAAGTTCCTCGTCCCCTTCGCCCTTCTCGTCCTCGCCGCACGTCCCCTCGACGTCGACAAAGGCGACGGCGCTGGCGGCGGCTTCGGTAAAGACGCCGTCGCCTCCAACAGCATCGGTGTCCTGGGTTTCCTCATCGGCACCGCCGCAGGACAGCGCAACATCGCCGCCGGCCTCGGCTACTATGGCGCAGCCATCTCCCTCTACGAGCGCTGGATCAAACGTGGCCACGAGGTGAGTTTCGCCCGCGACACCCGCCTCGTCCTCCAGACCACCCCTCGCAGCTCCGCCGCCCTAAAGCCCGACGCCCGCTAGGGAACACCCGGTTGTTGCGTCCAAAAATTAAGCGCAGCGCTCGCTCTCTGCCAGCATCAGGTGGACCGTAGACAGAAGTTCGGTAAAGCGGAACGGCTTGACCATAAATCGCCAACCCTCCTGCTGCAACCGTTCTTTCACGTCGTCGTCAACGAATCCGCCAGAGATCACCAGAATCGGAAGCTCAGACCGAAGTGTCTTCAGGTCGAAAGCCAGTTCCATGCCCGACCGCCCCGGCAAATACAGATCCGTGATCAGCAGATCGATCCGGGGCACGCTCGAAAAAATCTGCGGCGCTCGCTCCGCATCCCCCGAACTGAACACGCGATAGCCTTCATGCTCAAGAAAAGTCCTGGTCAGCGATCGCATATCCGCATCATCGTCCACCAGAAAAATCGTACTCGGCGAAGACACAAAATCGGTATTTCGACCAACAGGCGGCAACGAAAAATTATCCTGCATAACACTTCACATTCTTCCGTTCCGGCATCGATCCAACCTCGAGCGATCACCCAGGAGCGGCAACGCGTCCCACCAGCGTTCCACTCAGGCCCGCGGTTTCTGTTTCAGCAAAGATGGACTCCATAATCGCTCTGCGAGTTGCCTTGAGCCCTCCTCTCCTCCGCCGTCGAATGAGTCCAATCCACCAGAGCGGCCTCCACCCCGCGCTACACTAGTCCAAGCACGACACTATGCGCATCATCACCCGCTACATCCTCCGCGAAGTCACCTCTCACGCCCTCCTTGGCGGAGCCCTCTTCACCTTCATCCTCTTCATTCACGATCTCGGCAAGATCCTCGACCTCTTCGTCCGCGACTCCGCCTCCTTCGCCGACATCGTTCGCATCATCGCCTACACCCTCCCTCCGACCCTCAACTTCACCATCCCCATGGCCGTTCTGGTCGGAATCCTCCTCGGCCTCTCCCGTCTCGCCGCAGACAGCGAGATCACCGCCATGCGCGCCAGCGGCATGGGCGCCCTCGACTTCGTCCGCATCGTGTCCATTGTCTCCGCCGTCGCCCTTACCCTCGGCCTCTTCAACTCCCTCTACCTCGCCCCCCGCGCAGCCGCCAGCCTGCTCGCACTGGGCGAGTCCCTCAAATCCTCCCAGGCCTCCTTCGAAGTCCAGCCACGCGTCTTCTACGAGGAGTTCAAGGACCGCGTCCTCTACGTCCAGGACATCACCCCAGCCGCCGGCGCCTCCCTCTGGCACCACGTCTTCCTCGCCGACCTCACCGAGCCTGCCAATCCACACATCACCACCGCCGACAGCGCCATCGTCGTCAGCGGTCCGCCCGACTCCCCCGAAAACCAGACCATCCGTCTCCATCTCCTCAACGGCGGCGCGCACGACACCTCTGCCACCGATCCCAACCAATACAACATCTCCACCTTCGCCACCACAGACATCCCCATCGAAGCCGACCCGCAGGAGGACACCCACCTCGGCCGCGTCAACACCCCCATCCAGGCCCTCTCCCTCCACGAGCTATGGCGCCGCGGCAAAGCAGCCAGCGCGACTGGCGACAAAGCCGCCTCCCTCTACCGCATCGAGTTCAACAAGCGCTTCTCCTACCCCTTCGCCTGTCTCGTCCTCATGCTCGTCGGCGTCCCCCTCGGCATCTCCTCCAAGCGCGGAGGGAAATCCACCGCCTTCGTCCTGACAATCCTTCTCGTCTTCGTCTACTACTTCCTCTCCTCGGTCGGTGTAGCCTTCGCCCAATCGGGCCGCCTCTCGCCCTTCCTCGGCGTCTGGGGAGCCAACCTCCTCTTCGCCGCCGCCGGCGCTCTGCTCCTCTATCAAATGTCCCGCGGAGGCATCGCCCTCGGCATCTTCTCCACTCTCGGCGCTTCCCTCTCAAAGCTTGTCGCCCGCTTCACCCCCGGCAACGGCCACGAAGCCATCACCACCCGCCTCCGCCCCGACGTCGCCACCTCCCTCCGCCACTTCCGCAGCATCTCCCGCATCCAGTTTCCCCTCCTGCTCGACGACTACGTCATGCGCGAGTACGCCACAAACTTCGCCCTCGTCCTCTTCTCCTTCTCCACCCTCTTCCTCATCTTCACCTTCTTCGAGCTCATCGGCTCCATCTTCCGCAACAACACCCCCTTCGTCATCGTAGGCGAGTACCTCATCGACCTAGTCCCTTACATCCTCTACAACGTGACGCCTCTCTGCGCGCTCGTCGCCGTCCTCGTCACCTTCGGCGCCCTCAGCCGCACTTCAGAGATCACCGCAATGAAGTCCAGTGGCATCAGCCTCTACCGCATCATCAGCCCTGTCCTGTTGGTCACCTTCATCATCTCCGCCAGCCTCTTCACCTTCGACGAGCTCTACCTCCCCGCCGCCAACCGCCGCCAGGAGGCCCTCCTCTCCATCATCAAGGACAAGCCCGCCCAGACCTTCCTCCGTCCCGACCGCAAGTGGATCTCCGGCCAGACCAACAAGTCCGGCGAACCCGCCCGCATCTTCTACTACCAATACTTCAACGCCGAAACCGACAAGTTCGCCAACCTCACCGTCTTCGAGTTCGACCCCTCCACCTTCACCCTTCAGCGACGCATCTTCGCCGCCTCCGCCAGTTGGGACCCCCTGGTCGACAACTGGGTCTTCGACAACGGTTGGCAGCGCACCTTCAGTGGCGAGACGATCGCCAGCTACAAGCCCTTCACCATCGCCGCCTTCCCTGAGATCAAGGAGCAACCCACCTACTTCAAGAAGGAGTACATCCCCTCTCAGGAGATGAGCTACAACGAGCTCTCCCGCTACATCGCCGACCTCCGCCAATCCGGCTCCGACACCAAGCGCCTAAGCGTCCAGCTCGACAAGAAAATCGCCTATCCTCTCATCACCCTGGTCATGGCGATCCTTGCCATCCCCTTCGCCCTCTCGATGGGCAAAAAGGGCGGCCTCGTCGGCATCGCCACCGCCATCGGCCTCGCCATCACCTATTGGGTAGTAGCCCTCATCTTCGAGTCGTTAGGCAACGTCAACACCCTCCCCGCGGTCCTGGCCGCCTGGACCCCCGACGTCCTCTTCGGCATCGCCGGCACCTACCTCCTACTCCGCACCCCCACCTAACAAACTCCGCGCCCATCCCCACCAAACAAACGCCGCTTCCATCCGCACCTAACAAAGTCTGCGTCCTATCCACCCCGAACAAAGTCTGCGTTCCATCCACACCAAACAAGATCCGCGTCACATCCACACCATGCATCCCGCCCCCTCCACGTCGTCATCCTGAACGAAGTGAAGGATCCCCGTATTTAGTCTTTGCCGTTGCCGTTGCAGTTGCCGTTGCCTTGCCTGTCCGCCTTGAACAACTAAGAACCGTCATCTCGACCGAAGCTGCTCACAGTCTCATCGTGAGCAGCGCAGTGGAGAGACCCCCGTATTTGCCTTTGCACGTGCATTTGCCCACACCGCCCCCACAGCCGGGTGCCCATCTTCGCGACGGTTTTATCGTCGCTAAGGTGGGCATCGCGCGACAGCGCGACCCTTCCACGAAATCCAGATCGCGCAACTCAACTCGCGGAAGCCTCCAAACCGAAACAACCGATTCCTAAGACCGTCGAAGCAAGTCTAAGTAGCTGATAGTTAATCCCCGCTGTCTTCGCTGTATCTAGGTTTTTGCTTTTCAGGATTAGAGCAGGGCTTTAGCCCCGCGTCAAAGCCCCCCGCACAGCGGTTTCCATTCTGCCGAAGGCCGGAGTGAAGGCCGAAGCGCGCACGACATAAGTATTGCCGTTGCCTTCGCTTTCCAAAATGAACCCGCGAAACAATCGAGGCTTAAAACATCACCCCCGCGAAGGACTCTTCCCCAGCAACTCCCGGGCAATCACCATCCGCTGAATCTCACTAGTCCCCTCCCCAATCGGACACAACCTCACATCGCGATAAAACTTCTCCGCCGGATAGTCCTTGATAAACCCATACCCCCCATGAATCTGCACGCCCTCATCGCAGATCCTGCAAGCCGCCTCACTCGCATACAGCTTCGCCATCGCCGACTCCAGCGTAACCTTCATCCCCGCGTCCTTCATCTGAGCCGCGCGCATCGTCAACAACCAAGCCGCATCCAACTCCGTCGCCATATCCGCCAGCTTGAACTGAATCGCCTGAAACTCACTAATCGCTTTGCCGAACTGCCGCCGCTCCTGCGCATACTTCATCGCCGCATCGAGCGCCCCTCGCGCCATCCCCAAACTCAGCGCCGCAATCGAAATCCTCCCACCATCCAGCACCCGCATGGCGTCCTTGAACCCATCTCCCTCTTTACCAATCAAATTCTCCGCCGGAATCTCACAATCCTCGAAGATCAGCTCCGACGTATCGCTCGCCCGCAGTCCCAGCTTGTTCTCTTTCCTGCCCGGCCTGAAACCCTTCGTCCCCTTCTCCACCACGAACGCCGAAATTCCCTTCGTCCCCTTCTCTTTATCCGTCACAGCCAGCACCACAGCGCAGTCCGCATACCCGCCATTCGTGATGAAGGTCTTCGACCCATTCAGCACCCACGAATCGCCCTTCTTCACCGCGGTAGTCCGCGCGCCGCCCGCATCCGAACCCGAACCCGGCTCCGTCAATCCCCACGCACCCAGCCACTGCCCGCTCGCCAGCTTCGGAATCCACCGCTGCCTCTGCGCATCATTTCCACCCAGCATAATGTGGTTCGTACACAGCGAATTATGCGCCGCCACAATGATCCCCACGCTGCCATCCACCCGCGACAGTTCCTCGATCGCCAGCACATACTCCACGTAACCCATGCCCGCGCCACCGAGTTCCTCCGGAAAAATCACGCCGAGCAATCCCATCTCGCCGAGCTTCTTCACCACCTCATGCGGAAACTCGCTCTTCTCATCCCACTCGCTCACATGCGGCGCAATCTCACCCTCGGCAAACGCCCTTACCGAACTCTGCAACTGCTTCTGCTCTTCCGTCAATCCAAACCCAAATCCAGACATCTCAATCCTCCGCACTTCATAACCGCTGCTTATACAAGTATCACATTCAAGCATACTCTGGCTCGAACAGGGGGAGCTGCCGGAGGTCGGAATCATCGTTGCCGACCAACGGGAGGCCCACAGAAAATCATCCCCGCAAAACGGTACACCCGCCACGAAGTGGCCGCCCCACGCGCAGTGGGCCCGTCCGGCAGGACCGAATCCTTAAATTCGATCCAGCGCCTGCCCCAGGTCCCCCACAATATCCTCCACATCCTCAATCCCCACCGACACCCGCATCAACCCATCCGTAATCCCAAGCCGCGCCCTACCCTCCGCCCCGACAGCCGCATGCGTCATACTCGCCGGATGGCAGATCAGCGTCTCCACCCCACCCAGCGACTCCGCCAGCAACCCCAGCCGCAACGCCTTAGCAAAAGTATTCGCCTTCTCCAGCGATCCCAGCTCCATCGAGATCATCGACCCGAACCCACGCTGCTGCCGCTTCGCCAACTCATGCTGCGGATGCTCCACCAGTCCCGGATAAAACACCGCCTGAACATTTTTATGCCCCTTCAAAAAGTCAGCAACCACCCGCCCATTCGCATCATGCTGCTTCATACGCACCGCCAGCGTCTTCACCCCACGCAGCAGCAGATAGCTCTCAAACGGCGACAGAATCCCTCCCGTACATTTCTGCACAAACCGAAACCGTTCCGCATGCTCCGGCTTCGTGCAAACCAGCACCCCACCCAACCCATCCGAGTGCCCATTCAAAAACTTCGTCGTCGAGTGCATCACAATATCCGCACCCAGCGCGATAGGCTGCTGCAAATAAGGCGACAAAAAAGTGTTGTCAACACTCAACTCCACACCCTTCGCATGGCAGATCCTCGCCACCGCCGCAATATCCGTAAGCGACATCATCGGATTCGTCGGCGTCTCGATATGCACCAGCTTCGTCGCCGGAGTAATCGCCGCGGCAACATTCTCCGCCACGCTCGAGTCGACATACGTAAACGTCAACCCATAGTTCGTCAGCACTTTATCGAACAGCCGCCCCGTCCCGCCATACACATTATCCGAGCACACCACATGGTCGCCCGACTTCATCATCGTGCACAGCGCCGTAATCGCGGCCATCCCACTGCCAAACGCATGCGCACTCGTCCC
>Ga0182024_10017981_pt1 | contig 13210 bp, 7 predicted proteins | sample P32metaG_FD_120480 | JGI IMG/M metagenome (GOLD analysis project Ga0182024, IMG submission 120480) | Permafrost microbial communities from Stordalen Mire, Sweden - P3-2 metaG (Illumina Assembly) | ecosystem: Environmental > Terrestrial > Soil > Wetlands > Permafrost | place: Sweden: Stordalen...
ACCTCGGTACGCAACGGCCTGTTGCCTGCGTCATTCGTCTTCACCGCGAGCACGCGGCAGGACAACATCGACATCAGCGCGACCATCGGCCTGTATCCCGGCATCAACAGTTCCGCCGCCGCCGGCGTGAACGGCGCCGGTCTTCCGGCCGCTCTTCAGACTCCCGGCATCGATGCTCGTCAAGAGTTCCTGACTTTCGGCGACAAGAGCTGGGGCAGCGTGAAGATGGGGCGCGATATCGGCATCTTCGGCAAGGATGCGATCCTCGACGACATGACCCTCCTGGGTGTCGGCACGGCCTCGGGCAACGCTGCACCGGGCAACACCAGCTTGGGCCGCATCGGCGTGGGCTACATCTACACCGACTGGATACCGCAGATCACCTACACGACAGCGAACTTCGGAGGTTTCACGGCATCCGTCGGTGCATTCACGCCGTTGGACGATGGTAACTACACCTCGCACAACTCGCCGCAGTGGCAGGGTGGCGCCGCCTACGCCTTCGGCGACCCGAAAAGCGATCCCGTGAGCGGCAAGGTATGGGTCGATGTGGTTACCCAGCAGGCGAAGGCGCCCACGACGTGCGCAGCGACGGTATACCCCGCCCTCCCTTTCTGCGTTTCCGAAAATAGCGCATTGGGCATCCAGAACGGCACCAAGGGGACGGCCGTGGACGGCGTCTTCAAAGTCGACGTGGCGGGATTCGAGGGCGTGTTGTACGGGTATTACGGCAAGGGCGTCGGCACCACCGGCTTGTACATCCTGGCTACCTCGGCGGCCGGTAACGAGCGCAAGTCGGACGGCGGCTATGCGCAGCTCACCTACAAGATCGACCGTTTGAAGCTCGGCGTGAGCTACGGCCTATCCGAGCTCAAGCTCGCAAGCGACGAACAGGCGTACGGGATCAATCCGGTCACCCTGGCATCGACCGGCACCTATGCCAGCGATCTCGTTCATCGCAACGAGTCCGGCGTTTTCGGGGCGTACTACAGTCTCACCAAGAGCCTGACGCTGGTGGGCGAATTCGTCCACACGGAAGCGCAGGCGTGGAACGGTAACGAGGCCATCGAGAACGACATCGCGCTGGGCGGCATTCTGTTCTTCTAAGGCTGTTCTTCCAAGGCTCGAATCGGGGATGCGGCGGCGCGGGTATTGGCGCCGCCGCATCCCTGGCGGGGCCGATCGGGTAAACTAGCCTCATGGCAACCCATCCAATGAGGCGAGCGCGGCCATGACCGAGTCAACGGTCGGCAGGCGCCTGGCATGCGCCGCCATGCTGAGCACTCTCTCTCTGGGGATCGCCAGCGGGGCGATCGCGGAGGAAGATTCCCAACCCTCGGGCTCGGCCTGGGAATTCCTGCGCTCCAAGTACTACGGCGACAAAACCATGGGCGTGGTCGACGAGAACTACATGAGTATCGAGGTGCCCGCCAACACGCCCGATCCCGCTTCGACGCCGGTCACCATACGTCTCTCGGACGATGCCGAGCGACGCATCAGACGAATCAGGGTGTTCGTCGACAACAATCCATCGCCTCTGGTGGCAACCTTCGATTTCGCTCAAACGCCGATCACGGAGATCGACATGCACGTGCGCGTCGATCGCTTCACGTCGGTGCGGGCGGTCGCGGAGACTGCGGACGGCGGCCTCGAGATGCGCAGCGCCTGGGTAAAGGCCAGCGGCGGCTGCTCTGCGCCGCCGACCGATTCCTCCCAGGGTGGAGCTCTCGGACAGATGAAACTGCGTCCGGCGGCTGACGGCAAATCGATCCTCATCAGCATCCGCCATCCCAACAGCTCAGGCTTTCAAATCGATCCGCGTACGGGCGATTCCATTCCGGCACACTACATCTCGCACGTCGTCATCAAAGCGGCGGGGGGTGCGTTGCTTACCGCCGATGCCGGCATATCCGTGAGCGAGAATCCCACCTTTCGGCTCGTCTCCGACAAGAATCTCCCGTTGCCGCTGAGCGTCGATGCGGTCGATTCCGTCACGCAAGCCCACTACACCGGCAGTACCGAGTCCAGTGTGCAAAGCGCGGCTGTGGCCAGGTCCCGCTCTGCGATGAATGTCGCCGATCGCTGAGGGTCATGCTGCGCCGGCGGCCACGCCGGCGCGCTGCGGGCCGTTGTTGTTGGGCTTCGCCTTTGCCGTCGCTACGGGGACGGCGGCGGCGCAAACCGCCGATGAGTTCAATCTCTCCACGCCGCAGCCCGGCATTTACGTGCATCTCGGAAAGGATCTGCCCCTCGATGTGCCCGGCCATGATGACATCGCCAACATCGGTTTCATCGTCGGCAGCAACTGCGTTGCGGTCATCGACACGGGGGGCTCGGTGCGCATCGGGCGGGCATTGCGGGCATCGATCCGGCGCCGCACCGCGCTCCCGATATGCTACGTGATCAACACGCATGTGCACGTCGATCACATGCTCGGAAATTTCGCGTTCAAGGATGACCGGCCGCACTTCGTCGGCCACGCGGCGCTGGCCGATGCGGTGATACGGAACCGGCAATATTTCATGAAGGAATACGCCGGCGACTTCGATGGACCTCCGGGCGCCGATCAGGTCGTGGGACCCGACCAACTCGTTGATCGCGAGCTCAAGTTGAATCTCGGGAACCGGCCCCTGCGCTTGCGCGCGTGGCCGACGGCCCACACCGACTGCGATCTCACCGTGTACGATGAGCGCACGGCGACTCTGTGGGCCGGCGATCTCGTGTTCCGCGAGCGCCTGCCGGCGCTCGACGGCAATCTCAAGGGGTGGATCGCGGCAATCGACGATCTCTCGCGGATCAAGGCAAGATACCTCGTGCCCGGTCACGGTAGCCCCACCTCCGATCTCTCGGGCTCGCTGAGCCTCGAGCGCGAGTACTTGACGGCGCTCTACGATGGCGTACGGAGCGAACTGACGCAGGGCCAGTCCATGCAGCACGCCATCGAGAAGGTCGCGGTGTCCGAGCGTCCCCGATGGGCGCTGTGGGAGGATGTGCATCCGCGCAACGTCGCACGCGCGTACGAGGAACTGCAGTGGGAGTGACGTGCGCCGCCGCGCCGCTCTCAAGCTGATTGCCGCCGCGGCGGCAATCGGCGAACTCGCCGGCGTGCGCCCGGCGCGACCCGGGAGCAGCACCCGCGCGCGCGTGGTGGTGATCGGAGGAGGCTTCGCCGGGGCGGCCTGCGCCTCGCATCTTTGCACGCTGAACCCGGCGCTCGAGGTCGAGCTGATCGATCCGGACGGAGACTACGTCACCTGTCCGATGAGCAATGGCGCACTGGTCGGGCTGCGCACGCTCGAATCGTTGACCGTTACGCGCTCAGGTCTCGAGCGTCGCGGCGTCCGAGTCATAAGAGATCGCGTAGCCTCGATCGACGCCACGCGTCGCTCGGTCCGCTTGAGCCACGGACCCTCGAGAAGTTACGAGCGCCTGGTATTCGCGGCAGGCATTCGATTCCTATGGGGTAAGCCGCAAGGCTACACGGAGACCGCCGCCAAAGCCCTGCCTCACGCATGGCAGGCGGGAGAGCAGACCCGGATCTTGGCGTCGCAACTGGGGCGGCTTCGCGCGGGCGGCGTAGTCGCGATCAGCGTGCCTGCGGGACCCATGCGTTGCCCGCCCGGCCCGTTCGAGCGGGCCAGTCTGATAGCGGATTATTTGAAGCGCCGCGATCCGCGGGCCAAGGTATTGATTTTCGACGCGAACAATCGCTTTCCCAAACAAGATGTGTTCACCGATGCCTGGCGGGAATTCTATCCGGGGATGATCGAGTGGATCCCGGTGCTCGATGGGGGCGAGATCGAGCGCGTCGACCCTGCAGCCATGACGCTGTACACCTCGCACGGCGCGGTTCGTGCCGACGTGATCAACATCATCCCTTCGCAAGCGCCGGCTCAATTGGCCGTCGAGTCCGGCCTCGCGTCGGACCACGGTTGGTGCCCGGTCGATCCGGATGGTTTCGAGTCCGCGCTGGTGCCGAACGTGCACGTCATCGGAGATGCCTGCATCGCGGATCCGATGCCGAAGGCGGCTTCCTCTGCTAACGCGCAGGCCAAACGCTGCGCGCGCGCCATCGCCCGGGCGCTAGGGGGCCTCGGAACTCCGGCGGAGCCGCTGGAAAGCGTGTGCTACAGCCTGTTGGCGCCCGACCGGGCGCTGTCGATTCATGCGCGGTTCGAAGTTGCCGACGGCACTCTGAGAACGGCCGACGCTGCACCACCCGGGGCGGCTTCGGCTGCTCCCGCTGCGTCCGCCGCGGAGGCGCATGCAGCAGCCGTGTGGTATGGCGACATCGTTGCGGATTCGTTCGGGGCGTGACGTGAGACGAAGCTTCAATGCAGGCCGTTCAATTTGCGCCAGCCCGCACGGGCACGCTCGATATTGTAGTGGGGGCGATCGAGAAAATACTCCAGCGACGTCCCGCTCGAGAAACAATAACGCGCCCCGTCGTCCGGGTTGATCCAGTTGATGGAACAATCCGCGAGGATTCTCGCACCCACGGCGACGCCGATGGGATCCAAGTTGCCGAACTCGCCTTTCATCGGCTTCGAGGGCACGACCGCCTTCCAGATCCCGTCCGTGCGGGCGGGACCGTCCTCGGTGCGGCCTAAGTTCCCCGCCGCGGCGGTGACCCCGACCATGCACAATGCGATCGCGACAAGCCTTGCGCTCATGAGCCCATTTTGCCACGGCGTCATTTCCGCCGCCATGCTCCCCGTTGCCGCCGATCTTGTAGTCCGGATCGGACGCGCTATGATCGCGCGACTGCCTGCCAACGGAACCACATGAATCACTGGACCAGGGGCGCGCTGCACCTCGCGATGTACACGACGCTTGCCGTGTCGCTCATTGCCTGGGGCGACGATGACGACGACGCGCCCCAGCCGAGCGGCCAGCCACCCGCGCTCAATGCGGAACAGCAGCGCGCGGTCGGCCTTCGAGTGACGCACCCCGTGCCGGCCAATGCGCCGGAGCGCACCAATGCCCTCGGCACTGTGCTCGATCGGACCGTGCTGATGGCAGACGACAGCGAGGCCGCCGTGGCGGCGGCACAAGAGCATGCCTCCTCCTCCGAGCTGTCCCGTCTGCACGAGCTCTACAAGGGCGGCGCAGGCGCGTCTTTGAAGATGCTCGAAACGGCAGAGGCCGAGGATGCGAAGGCTCGCGCGGATTCCCGTTTGGCTGCGGCGCGCTTCGCGCAGCACTGGGGGCCCTTGGCGGCGCAAGCTCCTGAAGTCCGGGGCAAGCTCCTCGATGCCGTCGCATCGGGTCACACGGCGTTGGTGCGGGCGGATTTGCCCGGCAGGCACACGGTGGGCGTGCTGCCCATTCAGGCGATTCTCGACGTGGACGGCATCCAGGTGCCGGGACGCGTGCTCGGGAGTCTCGAGCAGCCGAGCGATCTGCAGAGTGCGGGTCTATTGATCGAAGTGCGAAGTCCGCCCCCGGGGCTTTCGCCCGGCGCGCGCATTCCACTCGCATTGTTGAGTGCGGACCGCGCGGGGCTACTGCTGCCGAACGATGCGCTTCTCTACGGCGAGAACGGGGCCTATGTCTACAAACAGGTCGCCGCCAAGGCGCCGAATGACAAGGTTCAGTACGTACCGGTGAAGGTGACGCCGCTGGTCCCCTACGGCGACGGATGGCTCGTGAAGGGTGTGGACGAGGATGACGAAATCGTCGTCCACGGGGCCGGTGTCCTCTGGTCCCTCGAGGGCATGGGCGCCCACCCGGTCGATGACGACGACGACTAGGGCGTTTAAGTGCTGGCTGCCATCGTACGCGCTTCCCTCGCGCATCCCCGCATCGTGACCGCGCTCGCCTGCCTGATCGCCGCGTTGGGTCTGGCGGCGTTGGTTTCCGCACGCTTCGATGTTTTTCCGGATTTCGCCCCGCCGCACGTTCTCGTCCAGACGGAGGCGCCCGGCCTCGATGCGACGCAGGTCGAAGCGCTGGTGACGCGTCCTCTGGAGGAACTCCTGGCAGGGACCGAGAACGTCAAGACGGTGCGCTCCACATCGAGTCAAGGATTGTCCGCCATGCAGGTGGTGTTCGATCGGAGCGGCGATCCGTACCGCCAGCGGCAAGTGGTCACCGAGCGTCTGGCCGAATTTGCCGGATTGCTGCCGGAGGGTGTCGGCGCGCCGCTCCTTTCGCCGCTCAGCTCCTCGATGGAGTATCTGGTTCACTTCGGCTACACCAGCGACCGCTTGTCGCCCGTGCAGTTGCGCGACATCGTGCAGTGGATCGTCAAGCCGCAGATCCTGGCCGTCCCCGGCGTCGCCCAGGCTCAAATCTTTGGCGGCGAGGTGCGTGAGCGGCAGATCGTCGTGGACCCCGTCAAGCTCGCCGCCTCGGGATTCACGCTCGATGATGTTCTCGCGACCGCCAAACGCGCCACGGCCTTGATCGGCGGCGGCTACGTCGAGACGCCCACGCAACGGATCGTGATCAGGGCGCAGGCGCCGGCCGCCACGCTCGATGCGCTGTCCGGAGCCGTGCTCGGCACGCGCGCCGGCTACCCGGTGAGGCTCGGGGATGTGGCGGCCGTGCGCGATGGATCGGAACCGCGCTTCGGCGACGCGCTGATCGGAAGCAAGCCGGGCATTCTGATCGAAACCTCCACCCAGTTCGGCGCGAACACGCTCGAGGTGACGCGTGCGCTGGAGGAACGGCTCGACGCGATCGCTCCGGCGCTCGCCAAGGAGGGTGTCGAGTACCATCCGGCGCTGCTTCGCCCCGCGAGCTTCATCGAAAGCGCGATCGAGAAGCTGCGCAACTCGCTTGCGATCGGCGCGGTGCTGGTGGTCGCGCTATTGCTGATCATGCTGCGCGATTGGCGCGGAGCGCTGGTGTCCTTCAGCGCCATCCCGCTCGCACTGCTGACGACCGTATGGATTCTCGAGGCCTTCGGACTTTCCCTCAACACCATGACTCTGGGCGGACTCGTCGTAGCGCTCGGCGTGGTGGTCGACGATGCGGTGATCGACGTGGAAAATATCCTGCGCCGGCGCCGCATGTCGGCTCCGGACGTGAACATCGTGGCGCTGTTCACCGGCGCATCGCTCGAGGTCAGGCGGCCGGTCTTCTACGCCACGGCCGCCGTGGCCGTGGCATTCCTGCCGATACTCATGATGTCGGGCCTGCAGGGCGCCTTCTTCCGGCCGCTGTCGATCGCGTTTCTCCTCGCCGTCGGTCTGTCGCTCCTGGTGGCGATGAGTGCAACCCCGGCCATGAGCGTCCTGTTAATGGCGCGGCACCAGCCCAAGCCCGAGGCTCGGTTCTTGGCGTATTGCAAGCGCCGCCAGCTGCACATCATCAAGCGGCTCCATGACCGTCCCCGCTTGACTGTCGCCATCGTCGCGGTCACCGGAATCGCCGGCATCGTGTGTCTGCCGCTTCTCGGCGCGCGACTGTTGCCGGATTTTCGGGAAAACTATCTCATCGCCCATGCATCGCTCCGGCCCGGCATATCGCTCACCGAGACTTCCCGTGTGGGCGAGCAGATCTCCAAGGGGCTCATGGCGATACCCGGCGTCAAGAGCGTCGCCGAGCAGATCGGACGCGCGGAGAACGGACAGGATCCGGATGCGCCCAACAAGAGCGAATTCGAGGTGCAGATCGATCCTCGCACGGGCCATAGCGCGACCGAGATCGATGCCGCCATCCGCGATGTCTTCGACGACTATCCGAACCAGCTGGTGGAAATCTACTCGGTACTCGCGGAGCGTATCGGCGAGACGCTGTCGGGGGAGTCCGCTCCGTTCACGATCAGCGTCATGGGGTCGGACCTCGATGTCGACGACCGCGTGGGCAGTGAAATCGTCGATGTCCTGCAGCACCTTCCCGGCAGCGGCAACGTAAGGCTCACGGTGCCGCCGCGCGAAGTGGAGATGCACTTGCAGCTCCTGCCGGACCAGCTGGCGATTCACGGACTGCAGGCGGCGGACGTGCTGCAGACCGTCAATGCGGCGTACCACGGCACCGTCGCCGCGCAGCTCGACCAAGCCGACCGCGCCGTTCCGGTGGCGGTGCGCATCTCGGGCGTGGGCACCGACCCGCAGGCCGTCGGCGCGCTCGAGCTCAAGGGGCGCGACGGCGCCCTGACGCCGCTTTCATCGGTTGCCAGGATCTCGATGGAACTCGCCCGAAGCCTCATCGACCACCAGGACGGCTTGCGCCGGCAGATCGTGGTGGCAACACCCCGAGGGACGGACCAGGCGGGGTTTGCGGCAGCCGCCCGCCGGGCCATCGGGGCGAAAGTCGCGCTTCCCGCCGGCGTCTACCTGCGTTATGGGGGTGCTGCGGAAGCACAGGCAGCGGCGGCGCGCGAGCTTCTCTTGCATTCGGCGGCGGCGTTCGTATTGATCGTGCTGCTGCTCGCGTTGGCGTTCGGGTCGTCGCGTCACGTGCTGCTGGTGCTGGTCGCGCTGCCGAGCACGTTGATCGGCGGCGTGGTGGCGGTCGCCCTGACCGGCGGGACGCTGACGCTGGGCGCGATGGTGGGGTTCGTCGCGCTGTTCGGCATGGCCGCGCGCAATACGATATTGCTGGTCTCCCATTTCGACCACTTGGTGGTCGAGGAGGGCGAGACATGGAGCCTACGGACGGCGATGCGTGGCGCCGAGGAGCGCTTGACGCCGGTCCTGCTCACGGCGCTTCTCACGGCACTGGCCCTGCTGCCGGTCGCACTGCAGCTGCACGAGCCCGGCCATGAAATCGAAGGTCCCATGGCGGTCGTTATCCTGGGCGGCCTGGTATCCTCTACACTCGTGAGCCTGTTGTTGATTCCACCTCTTGCGGCACGCTGGCTGAAGCCGTCCGCGAGCTCATTGTTCCATCAGCAGATAACGAGAGGAAACTCATGAAAATAATGCGTGCGATTGCATTGACGATGACCGTTCTCGCATCGGGCTCCGCCGCCGCGGCTGCGCCGAAGCTGCATGTCACCCAGACGATTGAAATCAACGCTCCCGCCCACAAGGTCTGGAAGGCGGTGGAGAGCTTCGACGCCTTGAATACCTGGCATCCGGCCGTCGCCAAGGACGAGATCGTCGAGGGGACCAACGACACCGCGGGGGCCGTGCGGCTGCTCACCTTGAAGGACGGCGGCACCATCAAGGAGAAACTTCTGGCGTTCGAGCCGAAGGCCCACAAATTCCGTTATGCGATCCTCGAAGGCGTGCTTCCGGTGAGCGACTACACCTCGACCTTGACCGTGACTGCGGCGGGCAAGGGCAAGTCCACCGTGACGTGGACGGGATCTTTCCGCCGCAAGGACACGGGCCCGAATCCGGCCGACAACGCGAACGACAAGACCGCGACCGACACCATCACAGGCGTCTACCAGGGCGGATTGCAGAATCTCAAGAAGATGTTGGAAGGAGGCTAGCGCCGCAAGGCGGCCGGCGTAAGAGCCGCGATCACTCATCATGAGCGTTCTCGATCGGTTTCATCCGGCCGTCTCCGCGTGGTTCACGCGGACCTTCGATGCGCCCACGCCCGCGCAGATCCAGGCTTGGCCGGCGATTCAATCGGGAGAGGATGTGCTGGTGGCGGCTCCGACGGGATCCGGGAAGACCTTCGCGGCCTTTCTCGCCTCGATCGATCAGCTCATCAAGGAGGGGTTGGAGGGCGGCCTGCCGGATGAGACGCGGATCGTCTACGTGTCTCCCCTCAAGGCGCTGTCGAACGACATCCATCGGAACCTGGAGGCGCCGCTGCAGGGCATCGGCGAGGAACTCGCGGCGATGGGCCTTCCGGAAGTGCCCATCCGATCGGTGGTGCGCACCGGGGATACGCCGCAGATCGAGCGCGCCAGGATGCGGCGTACGGCGCCGCACATCGTGGTAACGACACCCGAATCGCTATATATCCTCCTCACCTCCGAGTCGGGCCGCGCGATGCTGTCGACTTGCCGCACCGTAATCGTGGATGAAATTCACGCCATCGCAGGCAACAAGCGCGGGGCTCATCTGGCGATGTCGCGCGAGCGGCTGCAGGCGATCGTTCCGAGGCCGCTGGTTCGAATCGGGCTGTCGGCGACGCAAAAGCCGGTCGAGGAAGTCGCACGATTCCTCACCGGTGTCCGCCGCGAAGGCGCTGCGGATGCGGCCGGCGCCGCGCGGGAACGGCCCTGCACCATCGTGAACGCCGGGCATACGCGGCGCCGGGATCTGGCGCTTGAATTACCGCCCATACCGCTGGAAGCCGTCATGTCGGGCGAGGCATGGACGGAAGTCTACGATCGGCTGGCTGAGCTGGTCAGGGAGCATCGGACCACATTGGTGTTCGTCAACACCCGGCGGTTCGCGGAACGCATCGCACGGCATTTGTCGGAGCGCATCGGCGAGGAATTCGTCACGGCGCACCACGGCAGTCTCGCGCGCGACCGGCGCCTCGATGCGGAACAGCGCCTGAAGCGAGGCGAGCTGAAGGCGCTGGTCGCGACGGCGTCGTTGGAGCTCGGCATCGACATCGGCGACGTCGACCTGGTCTGCCAGATCGGCTCGACCCGATCCATCAACGCCTTCCTTCAGCGCGCCGGACGTGCGGGGCATTCCGTCGGGGGCATTTCCAAAGCCCGTTTATTCCCGCTCTCCCGCGACGAACTCGTCGAATGCACCGCGCTTCTATATGCCGTGAAACGGGGCGAGCTCGACCGCCTGGAGGTGCCGCAGAACTTGCTCGACGTGCTGACTCAGCAGATCGCCGCCGAGGTGTCCTCGGAAGAGTGGAGCGAAGACGCCTTGTTCGGCCTCGTGCGCGGTGCCTATGGCTATCGAGATCTGCAGCGAGCGGAGTTCGACCAGTGCGTCGCCATGCTGGCCGAGGGATTCAGTACGCGCCGGGGACGCCATGGTGCGCTCATCCACCGGGATTCCGTGAACAAGCGGGTACGGCCGCGACGGGGTGGGCGGCTGACGGCGATCACATCGGGCGGAGCGATTCCGGACAACGCGGACTATCGGGTCATGCTCGAACCCGAATCGCAGCTCGTCGGGACCGTGAACGAGGACTTCGCGGTAGAAAGTTTGCAGGGCGACATTTTTCAGCTCGGCAACACGTCGTACAGGATATTGCGGGTCGAACGCGGGACGGTGCGCGTCGAGGACGCCCATGGCCAGCCGCCGTCGATCCCGTTCTGGCTGGGCGAGGCGCCGGGACGAAGCGACGAGCTGTCGATGGCCGTCTCCCAGTTGAGAGCCGGCATCGAGGAGCGGCTCGGTGATTTGGGCGCCGACACTGCTGCCGGCGTGCAATCGGCATCGGATTGGGTTGCCGATGCCGCCGGTATCGACCCCATTTCGACATCGCAGCTGATTCAGTATCTGGCCGCAGGGCGTGCTGCACTCGGCACTTTGCCGAAGCTCGACACGATCGTGTTCGAGCGCTTCTTCGATGAATCGGGCGGTATGCAATTGGTGATTCATTCGCCCTACGGGAGCCGGGTGAACCGGGCGTGGGGCCTCGCTTTGCGCAAGCGATTTTGCAGGACTTTCAATTTCGAGCTGCAAGCGGCGGCGACCGAGGATCAAATCATCCTGTCCCTCACGCACTCGCACAGCTTCGAGCTCGCGGAAGTGTCCCGATATTTGAACTCGAAGACGGCCCGCCAGGTACTCGTTCAGGCGCTCTGTGCCGCGCCGATGTTCGAGGTGCGCTGGCGCTGGGATGCGGGAATCGCGCTCGCGCTGCCGCGCTTCCGCGGCGGCAAGAAAGTTCCGCCGCAGATCGCCCGAATGAACGCCGAGGATCTATTGGCCTCGGTGTTCCCGGACCAGGTCGCCTGCGCCGAGAATTTGCCGGGCGAAATCGAGGTTCCCGATCACCCCCTGGTCCGGCAGACCATCCGTGATTGTCTCGAGGATGCAATGAACGTCGAGGCTTTCGAGGCACTGCTGCGCGGACTGGAGAGCGGCGCCGTGCGCGTCGTCGCGCGGGATTTGACCGAGCCGTCGCCGCTGGCGCTCGAGGCATTGACCGCGCGTCCCTACGCCTATCTCGACGATGCGCCGCTGGAAGAGCGTCGCACCCAGGCGGTCATGAGCCGCCGCTGGATCGACCCTGCGGCCGCTGCCGATCTCGGGCGCCTGGACGCCGAGGCCATCGCCCGTGTCCGGGAGGAGGCATGGCCCGATGCCGCGACGGCCGACGAATTGCACGATGCGTTGCTGTGGCTCGCGTTTCTGACTGACGAGGAGGTGTCAGCGAATGCTGCATGGCCTTCGCTCATGAGCGAGCTAGCCACGCAGCGGCGGATCGCGAGGATCGGCGCACCGGGCGGACGGGAGTTGTGGATCGCCGTGGAACGGCGGTCGCTATTCGAGCCTGAGCTGCCATCGAACGACGAAGCCATGACCGAGATCGTACGCGGGCGGCTCGAGGGCTCGGGGCCCATCACGCCGCGTGCGGTCGCGGAGTCGGCCGGCGTGCCCCTCGCCCGGATCCATGCGGCACTCGCGGCCTTGGAGCGAGAAGGGTTTGCGCTGCGCGGCCACTTCACGCCGGGCACCGATGAAGAGGAGTGGTGCGAGCGGCGGCTGCTCGCCCGGATTCATCGGTACACGGTGAAACGTCTGCGCGCGGAGATCGAACCAGTATCGGCGCGCGACTTCGTGCGATTTTTGTTGGAGTGGCAACGTGTGCTGCCCGATGCGCGCATGCAGGGCTCGGATGCGCTGGCGGCTGTGCTCTCGCAACTCGAGGGGTTCGAAGCCCCGGCGAGTGCCTGGGAGACCGACATTTTGCCATCCCGGATCTCGGAGTACGAACCGGAATGGCTGGACGAGCACTGCCGCGCCGGACGATTCGTGTGGACCCGGCTCGCGCCGCGAACGATGGAGCCGGAGCGAGGAGCCGCCCCGGTGCGCTCGACACCGATCACCATCCTGGCGCGGCGAGACGTGAGGTCCTGGTCGGCACTCGCCGAAGGTCCCGATCCCGCGCAGCTGACTTCGCGTGCCCGTGCGGTCATGGAATTCATCCAGTCGCACGGCGCGTCATTTTTCGACGAAATTGCCGATAGCGCAGGAATGCTTCCTTCGGAGGTCGAGGACGCGCTCTCTGAACTCGTGGCGCTCGGAACGGTGAACTCGGACAGCTTCGGCGGGTTGCGTGCGCTGCTCGTGCCGAACAGCCAACGCGGCCGATCTCATGGCCGCGGCGCCCGCCGCCGCCGATCCCTCGCATTGTTCGCCATGGCCGATGC
>Ga0182024_10017982_pt1 | contig 13209 bp, 19 predicted proteins | sample P32metaG_FD_120480 | JGI IMG/M metagenome (GOLD analysis project Ga0182024, IMG submission 120480) | Permafrost microbial communities from Stordalen Mire, Sweden - P3-2 metaG (Illumina Assembly) | ecosystem: Environmental > Terrestrial > Soil > Wetlands > Permafrost | place: Sweden: Stordalen...
ACACCACTACGCCGCCAACTCGAACGTCTCGACACCACCCTCAACACCTTCATCGCCGACTCCGGCCTCGCCGCATGAAACTTGACTCAACTGTGCCGGCTTCGCCGGCTAAAGGTCCCTAGCTCCAGAGAAGTCATCCGTGTCCTCGCCGCCGTTGATGCACGCTGCCGTTGTTTTGTAGTTGTCCTCGACGTTGCTCGGTAAACGCCGGGCTCCCCACGCGGCCCTCAGCGCGCGGACCCTCGACATAGGAGATACGCGTATTGGTTAACTCCTATGTCGAGGGTCAGCATCACGCGCGAGACGCAAACGCGAAGGAACCCTTGCCGCCTACCGTTCGGCGGGGCTCTCGTCTCCGCACCGAGCGCGCGTGTTCGCAATCACCTCGGCGGCTGCGACACCCACTCCGGCTACGCCAGAGCGCGGCATTTGTGGCATCGGCTGGCGCCGTCGCTTGAAGCGCCTACGAGGGTTTGGTGCACGGCGGGAGATCAACGACGTTGTTGTCGGAGACCTCATTTGGATCTGACCGAAGGGTCATCGCGCCGCACGAACATCGGAATGGTTCGACGGCGGCGGTTCCGCCGGTGGATGGACTGACTGTGTAGAACTGATTGCCGTCGATGATCTCAGCGAACACTTCGGTCGCTTTCCACAACCTCTCGCAGTGCGAAGGTTCGGCACCGGTGCCAACTTCTTCGACGTGGTGGTCTCGATTGACGCAGACGATCCGATAACTCTGATGAGTCATGGTGTCCCTCTCTTGATCGGGATCGGCGCTCCCTAATGGGGATCGACCGTCGACCCGCTAATCGGATCAGTTCGGATTGGGCAGAGTCGATCCGCTCGTTGCCCGGGACCGTTGCCGCCGGATTAGCGCACGGACGCCGAGCACGATCAGCGCCAAGAGAACAATCAAAAACACGCCAAAGAGGACGTTGCTCAGGGTGCCGGGCCCCTGGGCGGCGTAGCTGGTGTACGGACCTTCCACCGGGGTCCAGCTGCTCACACCCCCACCCGAAACCGACGATGCCGTGATGCTCTTTGAGCCCTGAACCCGGACCGCCAAGACGAACAGGTCGCCCCGTTGGCGCGGAGACACCTCCAACGTCGTGGTGTGGTTGGCGTCCTTGGTGACCAGCGCACCCACCGCGCTGACGGTGGGCGCAGAGTTGGCTGATGAACCCGACGCGCCGATGAGGACCGCCAGCCCGCCTGAGACGCCGCCCGAAGTACCGAGGACGCCGCTCTGCCTGGCCGTCGGCTGTACGGCAGAAGACACGTTGGTGTCGTAAGCGACGATGTCTTCGTTGGAGGTGATGGCGTAGTGAAAGCCCGACGTCGTCCCGGCCGACGCCGGGTTGGCCGTGGCGTCATAGCCGAAGTACAGCTCGCCGGCACCTTTGGGCGTGAGCCTGGGGAAGGTCACCGTCGCTGAGGAGGTGTTGGAAATCCCCCCGCCGGTGTCGGTGCGCCACACCGTCGACGACCCCGAAGACGCCGAGAACTCTTGGGCAGACAGCCCCGTGTCGATCGAGGAGACGTTGGCCGAGAAGGCCACGGTGACGGTTGAGGGTCCCGGGGTGCTCACGGTGCCAGTCCAGAGCCTGAGGTTGTTAGTCGAAGTTCTCGTAGCCGTAGCGCCAGCGGCCAAGAACAGCGCCACCTCGACTACAACGACCACGAGCGCGCCTACCAGAACCCGCACGAGCCGGCGGTTGCTTCTCACCTCCGCAGACTAGAACGAAGCGTGAGTTCTCGGCGTGATCGCGATGATGTTCACGCCGAGGCTCCGAAGGGCCGGCGCCGAGACAAGCCAAGGCCGATGAACGCGAAACATGACCGGTTCGCTCACCTCACCATCACCGACCTGCAACTCATCGCACGAGCACGCGGCATCAACCTGCCGGCGGACACCAACCGCGACGACCTCGTGAACCTGCTCGGCGACATCCCAGTGCCGGGGGAAAGTGCCGCCGTCGGGGAGACGCCCAAGCGGAGCGCACTGAACGCGCCGACGGGTTGTTGGACCTCTTTATCGGTCGGCGAACTGCGCACCGTCGCGCGAGAACACGGCATCAACGTCCCGGTAGGCGTACACCGTCACGAACTCGTCGGACTTCTCATCGAACATGACGTGTCGAGACCATCCCGACAGCGTCGCGTCGGGCACGCCGCCGTTCGCCGTAGCGCGCGCCGTCGACGGCGAACGAAGTCATCCGAAATAGGACGCCCCAGCTGCCGGGTGAGCCGGGGCGTCTGTCCGTTAGGTCGGTCGCACCGTCGTGCGCGCTCAGAACCGTCAGCGTGTTGGCCGCAGCCATGTCGCTCGGAGGTTCGTGCGCCTCGCCCTGAGGAGACCGACCCGGTCGTGCCGGGGTGGACTGTCCTGTCCCATACAGCATCTCCTCTTCGGAGCCGCTTGCTGTTCCAACGAACTCGGGTGTCAAAGTCTCCGTTCTGGTGAATCTGCGCCGCGCTCACCTCGCGAATGGAGCGCGGCGGACTTTTGGCAACCCGAGCATCAGCCTTTCGACGAGACCGCGACTAGAGCCTTTCGGCTCTACCTTCCACTCTCCGACCCGCCAACGATGGAGGGCGTGGACGACACCTGACTTCATGAGGTGCCCGCACTGCGACCTACGCGCCGTATGGGCTCGTTCTGGCACCTGGTCTCGTGCGCCGAACGCGACGCCGACGATTACGGGCGACGAGCGTTCGTGATCAGCGGCAGCGACCGGCTCATCCACAGTTGCCTCATCGCCGAACACAACTCGCGACCATGAACGGGGCTGAGCCGCAGAACAGCAGGCGAGTGCAGGCGACAACAGAAGTGGGTCCGGCGCATGTTGCGCGCCTCGACCCCGTTCGCCTAGGAGGCTGATGCCCGATGACTACCGGCCACGCTACCGAGACGTTGTTCAGGCGAGGGACTGACTACACGTGCGCGCTGGACGACTGCCACTGCGTCTACCGGTTCCGTGGGACCGCAGACGGCACGGACATGCTCGTCTTCCGCTGCGAAGTCGGCTGCTCTAGTGCAGCGGCCATCAGCGGCACTGAGATCATAGTGTCGCCGCGCAAGGCTGACATGTTCCACCGCCTCGACGCGCCGGACTGGTGCCTGGCCCAAAACAGAGCCGCGAACGCGCGCCGTATCCCGCATCCGTATCGCCGTTGGCCAAGCAGCGTTACTTGAGCATCGACGCGATGTCCGACGTACATGCCTTCGCAGCGAGCAGACGGTCAATGGCTTCCTCGAACCCACCGAACTCGGGCTTCGCATCCTCCGGCCGATCAGCGGGAGGCTCGCGCTCGGTCACAGCCGAAAGATAGGGCCTCAAGTCGCGCGCCCGTCCGACGCGCTTCGGTGTTTGGACAGCGGGCCTATCGTTGGGGCGTGAGACCGCCGCACTGCGGGTCCACCGAGTAACGCCGGCGGCGCCCCTCACCTGCGAGGAGCGCGCGTTGGCCCCACTGGGAAGATCAGTTGTACCGCGTCGCCAAGGCGCAGGGCATGGTCAGCGTACAGGCCGATTGCACCCTCGTTTGACGCCCTGGCGATGATGCACGAACGCGCGCAGGTCCAACACCAGACGCTGCACCAGATCGCTGACCCCGTGCTCGCCCGCTCGATCCAGTTCGGCCTGTAGCGCTATTTGAGGAGGACGAAAACCAGCCGTACGATCCGCTCGGCGGAGTACTGCGACTCGATGCATCGCCGTCACGACCCGCCGCAGCCCCACCGCGATGGTGGGTCGTGACGCGTTCGGCCCACCGCGATGATGGCGTAGAACACCCAGACCTTCGTGGGTATCGTCGGCATGAGCGAAGTGATCGACCAAGGGGGACGGTCCTTTGTCATCACGACCCGCCGCTTCTCCGCAAGAAATGGGCGGGTCGTGACGCGTTCGGCCCACCTCGATCGCGCCGTTGTATCGCTCCGGCCTTGCTCGTAGGGTCCGAATGCGAAGCGATGGCGCAAACGGTCGCTCGTCGTTGCGGCCCGCCTGTGTTTCGCCCGACTCACGGCGGGTCGTGACGCGAGCCGGACCGGTCACGCGAAGGCAGCCGTACGCGTCCGACAGTCGCGCCGCGCATTACTCGACCGGGCTCTCGTATTCGGCGAGCAGGTCCGGCAGGAGACGCACGCAACGTTCGTACTCGTCGTACTCGAGCACCCGTTCCCAGACCTCGGGTGATGATCTCGACCGGGTCGTCAGGCGGAGTTGACTTCAGACATACACACGACTCCATTTCGGATCATGCACTGGATCGGCCAGACAGCCCCGTTGGGATCAGGTCCGATGCATCTCGCTCAGGCACGCGTCGATACGGCCCCGGATATTCCTCGTCTCAAGGCCGGTGTGAACGGCACAACGAAGTTCGGCGGCGAGCGCGGCCAGGCTGGCCTCACCCTCGGCGCTCACTTGGCCCAGCAGAAACTGGCCAGCATCCTTTTGGCGTATCGAGTACCCGCCACTTTTCCGCCATTTCAGATCCATGCATGTATAGAACGACATTGGCGGCGTTCCCCAGCAGGGCCGAAAGACCCTGTTTGGGGGGAAACTCCCGGCGCCCGCCGTCGCTCACTCGGTGGACAGTCGACGACGGCGGCATTTGCAGGTGTGTGCCTTCGGCAACCTTTCGGCGAGAAGACAAGACATGTTTCCGTCTCCGCCTGTCCAACCTCCCCAGACCGACGGGCGTACACTCCGGTCGGGACCCGAGAGGGGGCGCGTATGCCCCAGGTGCAGGACCTGCTCGCAGCGTTCGTGGAGTTCGCCGATACGTTCGTGGACGATTACGACGTCGTCGACTTCTTGCATCGTCTCGCGGAACGCTGCGTCGAACTCGTCACCGTGTCCGAAGCGGGCATCATGCTCGCCGACCGGGACGGCACACTGCGCTATGCCGCGTCGTCAAGTGAACGGATGCACCTCATCGAACTGTTCGAGCTACAACACGACGAAGGTCCGTGCTTGGACGCCTTCCGTACGGGCATCCCGGTACACGACAGCATGACCGAAGAGACGGACACGCGATGGCCGCGTTTCGCTCCCCACGCGCGAGATGTCGGCTTTCGGTCAGTGTCCGCGCTGCCGATGCGGCTCCGCACGCAGGTGATCGGCGCCCTCAACCTGTTCTCGACCGCTCCGGAACTCCTCAGCCCCGAAAATCAGCAAGTCGCCCAGGCGCTCGCTGACGTCGCCACGATCGGCATTCTCCAAGAACGAGCCCTCGGCGACGGACACGTCGTCACTTCCCAGCTTGAGGCCGCGCTCCAATCGCGTGTTCTGATCGAACAAGCCAAGGGCATGGTCGCCGAACATAACCACGTCAGCATCGACGATGCATTCAACCTGCTCCGTGGATACACCCGCAAGCAAAATCGTCTGCTCCGCCAGACCGCCAACGACATCATCGACGGGACCCTCGCCGCTGGCGCGCTCACCGAACCGACGCGCAACCAGCCCGCCTGAAGACGAGTCAACGGCGAGGAGACATGCGTTCAGGCTGGTTGAGCCACGCGTCGATCGTCGCGCACGGTGAAAGCCACGGCCGCGAAGACGCTCGGAAGTGGCACCCCGCCGCCTCCCAACGGATATTCTTGAGATCGGATTTTCTTGGTTCGGTTGTGCTCTTTCCTAGGGGGGACCATGGCTGTGATCACCTGTCCACACTGCGGTAGTTCCAACGACGACGCTGGTAGATCCGGGCCAATCGTCCCGGAAGAATCGACGAACGGTGTTCTCTCGTCGGAGTGGAGTCGCCTCGGTCTCCGAGTCGTCCAGGCGTCCGGGATGGTCGCCGCGCAAGCTGGCTGCTCGCCCGACACCGCGCTCCGCATGATGAAGGAACGGGCCGAAGCGACAGGCAACAGCTTGAAGGACATCGCGGCCGACGTGCTCGCCCGCAGCACCCGATTCGGTTAACGAGACTTCCCGTCACTATCGTCGTACGGACGGACCACGCTCGTACTCGGCGTACTCGAGCACCCGTTCCCACACCTCGACGATGATCTCGACTGGATCGAGGCCCGGGACATTCCCTGCGAGGACATCGCGCACCGATAGGCCAGAGTCGGAGATCATGCGGTGCGTTTCGGGCGGAAGGGCTGCATCGACGATTTCGTCGAGGACGATCGGCTGATCGTCGATCCGACCGGCAATCATCGTCGGGATGGCGTTACGGCGTACCGCTTTCGTCGGGCTCGTCGGTGCTCACTTTTGCTCCTGCGCGGAGACACTCCGATGTGTCAGCTCGTCGCCATCTTGAAGCTGTTCAGTATCTGCGTAGCCAATGAGTGCTGAGATGGCAGCATCGTGACCGTTAGCTCCTTCCAGGTGAACAAGGTGTTGTTCGGGCTAACGATGATGACGCCATTCACTTCGGTGCCCGGTATCGAGGCTGCGCATGAGTACCCCACTTCGTTCGTCCCGAGTTGGGACGAAGCAGTGACGGAGGTGCTCCCATTGCCGTTGACACACGCCATCGTAAGGGCTGCGTGCAGGTTTACGGTGCCGTCCTGGTTGTACACGACTCCCGACTCGCCTCCACTGAGGATGTAAAAGACACCGCCGGGGCCGTGCGGATCGGAGAACTTCGCTGTCGACGCAGGGCCGTTCGCGGGGTCATCACACCGGCCGGTCACCACGGGCCCCAAGTGGTCCCATGCTCCTGGCAACACGGTGGTCCCATAAGACTGGCAAGCGACAGGGGTTCGGGGCGGGGCCCGGTCGGCCGAAGGCGCGAAGTGGCAGCTGTGTGTTGGTTTGGTTTATTTGGGCGGCGGGCTGGAGGGTGACCGTGTTGCCGAGCTTTTCCTGTTCTCGGATGAGGTATCGGGTGGCGGCCGAAGATTGTCTAGCCCCGATGACTATTTCCCGTCGACCGAAATCAAGCGTTGTGACGAGACTCATTGGCAATCGGCTATGTCGTGGTCGACCTGCGCTCGGCGAGAGACACGAACATCGTTCGCGCGGGTCGTGTCGCGGCCGCCGATGACGCTCCGCTCACCTGAACGCTGCTGTCGAAGGCCTGCAACTGGGGGGGCGACGTGCGTCGAGGACGTCGCGTTGGAATGCGCGGAGTGTGGATATGTGTCTGCGGATGGCTTCGCGTTGTCGCTCAGTGAGATCGTGGGATAACCGGCTGCGAGGCTGCGGAGGCGGTGCCGAGACCGGCGCGGTTGCTGGCGGCGACGGTGCACGTGTACGTCTTGGCGGGCGTGAGGCCCACCACTCGGATTGGTGAGGTCGGTGCGTTGTGAGTGTGGGTGATGCCACCGTTATGGGAAGTGCACCTGGCTTGGTAGGTCGCGATCCGTGCGCCGCCATCATGGGCTGGGTCTGTGAACATGACCGTGACCCTGTGGTTTCCGGCCGCGACTGATGTGATGGTCGGCGCTTCCGGCGGTATGGGACGCGGGACGATCGGGCGCGAGGGCGCTGAAGCCGCGCCGAGACCGATGCGGTTGCTGGCAGCGACGGTGCAGGTGTAGGTCCGGTTACCGGCGAGGTCAGTGACACTGATCGGTGATGTGGCCGCGTCGCGTCGGCCGGGACCCCCACCGGATTTGGAGGTGCATTGGACCTGAAATATTCGGATCGGCGCGCCACCATCATCGGCCGGGTTCGTGAACACGACCGTAACGCTGTGGTCTCCCGCAGTCACCGACCTGATCCTCGGCGCTGCTGACACGGTGGGACGCGCGACGACCGCAGCCGAGGAAACTGAGGCGGTTCCGAGGCCGACGTCGTTTCTCGCGGCGATGTTGCACGTATACGTCTTGTTGTTGGTCAGGCCGCCAACTCGGACCGGTGACGTCGGTGCGCTGTCCGAGTCGGTGACTCCGCCATCGCTGGAGGTACAGGTGGCCTGGTAGGTCAAGATCCGCGCCCCGCCGTCGTTGGCCGGGTTTGTGAATGTGACGGTGACACTTCGTGTACCGGCCGTCACCGACGTGATCGTCGGCGCTCCCGGCACCGTCACATTCGCCGCCCCCGCAGAGCCGGTGCTCAACGCGCCGCCAACGATCGCGGCAGTACACAACAAAACTTTCCAGCCGTGCTGCCGTACGCGTGGACGCCGCTCGCGAATCATGATTTCCTCACACGCTACGGCTCGGACCCGGTGTCGAGCCGGGGAACGCTGCCGTGCGATCACGTCGACAGATCGTCCGGGACGGACAACACACAACTCCATCGCTCAGAGGTGCGGCGGCGACCGGACACAACACGTTGCGGACCGGTGTTGGCTCAACACCCGAAGCAATCCCAGGCATCGGCGGGGGTCCAGACCGACATTTCCCTGCGTCTGTTCTATCGGTTCCCGACGATGCCGACAAGGCGCGATCTCCGTGGTCGAGCCGGAAAAGGCGGGCGGGGCCGAACCTCGTCGGGAGACGCACGTTTCGCGGCTTTTCACGGTGTGGGTCCACTCAACGCGGTCCCATGGGGCCGCCGCGCGACGTGGCGGTGCTATTGATCGAAGGCGCGGCGAATCGAGAGTGGTCGAGGACCGGGCGTTGCGATTCGGACGTCGTGTTTGCGTTCGAGTCGCCCCCTCTGTCCGGACAGGATTGGAGTCCCGGGCTGGGGCGGCGATGAACACGGCGAAGGGGTGTGGTCACGGTTGTGGCATCGGTGACCGGTCACGCTGTGGGCGCCGTGCCGGGCCTGCGTCGCGTCGTCTGGGACGGCACCCGTGCGCGCGCCGCGGTCGTCCGAGCTGCCAGATGACGCCCTGCACCGAGCGTATGGTCGGGCCCTTTCTACGTATGCCGGGGTACCTGCTGCTCGTTTGGCGCGGACTCTCAGGCGTTCTTGATGGTTCGTGCAGGACGGCGCCAGTGTGATGCTTCATCCTTGGTGTCGGTGCGACGAGTGTTGCTGGTGCTGCTGGTGGTCGGAACGCCGGTCGTTCCCGCGGTGAGCACGCCGCCCACAGCGTATGGACCGATCCTGAATGCCCGGATCGTGCATGCCAGCGGGACCTCGTCGAACTGGGCAGGTTATGCCGTTTCGGGAGTCACGTTCACGGACGTCCGGGCGTCGTGGAAGCAGCCGTCGGTCAGGTGCCTGTCTTCTGTCCCGCAGGCGTCGTCGTTCTGGGTCGGTCTCGACGGCTATACGCCGACGTCCACGTCGGTCGAGCAGATCGGCACCGACTCCGACTGCAACGGCCTGAACCGCGCGCAGTACTACGCCTGGTACGAGGTGGTTCCGGCACCATCGGTCCCGCTCCCAGCCCAGGATGCAATCCACGCGGGCGACACGATGTCGGCCGATGTCCGGGGCAACGGCACCGTGTACACGTTGGAGTTGAAGGACTGGACCGCCGGGTGGCACTTTTCGACGCGGCAGACCTCGACGACGGCGCAAGACAGCTCAGCCGAGTGGGTGGCTGAGGCGCCTTCGACATGTTCTCGGTTCTTCTGTCGAGTGATGCCCTTGGCCGACTTCGGGACGGTGACGTTCGCCAACGCGGCCGCAACTGCGACGACGACGATGCAGCCGGCGACGATCAGCGCCTTCTCGCACGACAAGATCGTCATGGTGACCGGCTCCGGCCTACCGAAGGCACGGCCGTCAACGCTGACCAACCAGGGGACGAAGTTCACGGTCGGATGGGTTCGGACCTGACATACCGTCGGGTGGGCGGAGAATCTGGGTCGGCGCGACGCGGTGAGCGGATCGCTTGCCGCTCCCTCCTCGTACGCGCCGCCGCCGGTGCTGGCGTTCGCTGGGTACCGGTTCCCGTGCGAGGTCATCGTCCTCGCCGTTTCCCCGTATCTGCCAGTGACCCCGTCACGCGACGTCGAAGACGTCGTGGCCGATCAACTCCCGCCGCCCGGGCCGGGACTCGCTTGTGAGCTGGAGGGGGATCAGCTCACGTTCGTTGTCCCGGCCCGTCCATTGCGGCGGGGCTGATCAAGCGCTCTGCGCCTCTTGGTCTTCGGGTCGGACCTTGGGTGGGCGACCCCGCTTGCGTTTCTGGGCGACGATCTTTCCGTGCACGAATAGCTCGCCACCCCACACACCCCACGGCTCGCGACGTTCACGCGCCCCTTCGAGACACTCGTCTCGTACGGGGCACCCGCCGCAGAACGCCTTGGCGGCCGCGATGTCGTCGAGCTGCTCGGAGAAGAACAGCTCTGTCATCGACCCGCTGCCGTCGTTGCAGAGCGCCAGGTCCTGCCATACCGGTTGTCTGATGATCTCGGTCTCTTCGACTTGCTGGATGGCGAACATCGCCACTCACTCCCCTGGTATCTGATGCGTTTCGGGCTGATTTCTCTCGATCTCGTCTTGGTTCCAGGGCGGTCTTTGCAGCTTTCCGTGCAAAACAAGAAGGCCGCCGGGTTGCCCCGACGGCCTGGTGGTCCTTGTGTAGCGCTGGCGCTACGTAGGGGACACCGGGGTCCGTCGGGGTCGACCGTGCTTGGTCGCCATGGCCGTACCGATGAAGGTCGGCGACCACGGGGCCGAGACGGCCGGGCACGAGTCGACATGGGCGACACGCACGCGCGCAGTCCCGGCCGGTGCATTGGCCTGGAGTGCATACGTGCGGGTCGTCATATCGTCTTGCGCCTTCACTGGGTTGTGCTCCCGATGGACAGGGCATTGCTATCAGCGAGCATATGGGATCACGCCGCCGCCAGACTCGTCAACCGATTTTCTGACCTGCGGTTATGCCTCGATCGACCGGCTCACGTCGAGTCCGAGGCCATCTTCGCGAGCACGGCGTGCACGCTGGGCGGGCCGGCCAGGATGTTGCCGGTCGCCAGCCAGGAGGATCCGTCGCCGTCCCAGTCGCTGACCATCCCGCCGGCCTCCCGGACGATGACGGCACCGGCGGCAACGTCCCACGGGCCGAGCCGGAGCTCGAAGTAGCCGTCGAACACGCCCTCTGCGGTCCAGCACAGATCAAGGCTGGCGCCGCCAACGCGCCGCAGGTCCTCGAACCGATGGATCGCCGCGTCGAACATCGGCTGGTATCGGGGCCACAGCTCCTTGCGCCGGAAGGGAAACCCGGTGGCGACGATCGCCTGGTCAGGAGACCGGGCACTCACATGAATGCGACGCTCGTCGCGGAATGCTCCCCCACCCTTGCGCGCCGCGTACGTACGCGACAGCAACGGCGCGTGCACGACACCGACGACCGGCTCGCCTCCCGAGACGAGACCGACGGAGACACCGACCGCGTCGAGGCCGTGCACGAAGTTCGCGGTTCCGTCGAGCGGATCGACCAGCCAGCCGATGTCGGCGCGTTCACCGCCGCCTTCTTCACCGAACACGGGCAGGCCCGTCTCGTGTTCGAGTACCGCGCGCACCGCGTCTTCGCTCGCGACGTCGGCCGCGGTCACCCAATCGCCCGGCGATTTCTCCCGCACGTCGGGCGGAGACCCGAAGTGCGCGCGCACGATCTCACCGCCGGCGCGGGCAGCTTTGTCGGCCACGACGAGCAACGCATCGAGGTCGAGTGTCACGCCATGCTCACTGGCATGAGAGCGTCGGCGAGTTCGCTCGTCCCGGCGGCGATCAGTTGGCGACGGGCATTGAAGTCGTCGGTCACGAGCTCGTCTCCATTCGCGTCGCGCACGGTCGCGCCCGCTTCCACGCATGCCAGGTAACCGCCGAGATAATCCCACGGCGCCAGGTTCGAGTCGGAATCGAGGAGGCCGTCAAGACCGCCGGCCGCGAGGTCACACAGCATGAGCGACGCGCACCCGAGCGCCCGGAACTGCTTCCAAGGCACGGCCCGTTCGGGAAATCCCGAAAGCGCGATCACAGCATCTTCGATCCGGGTCACGCCCGACGATCGAAGCGTCACACCGTCTCGGTGTGCGCCCTGACCTCGGATCGCGCTGGTCCGCTGACCGGTCGCCTGGTTCACGACGAGCGAGGCCAGTGGACCGTCGGCGTCGAGTGCGCAGACCGAGATCGCCCAGTACGCGATGCCGCGCGAAAAGTTGGTCGATCCGTCGACCGGATCGACCACGACGGTGATGTTCGCTCCGGAGCGTTCGTGCACCCCTGATTCCTCGCTGACGACGCGAACCCGCATCTTGTTCAGCACCGCGAGCGCGGCCGCGTCGGCGATCACGTCGAGGGCGTATTGGCCAGGAACGTTCGTGCGCGCTCGACGGGTCACGGCATCGATGGGCGTCACCGCCTCCCGCACCGCGCGGGCGACATCATCGAAACATTCGATCAGCGTTTCGGGTGTCATCGAACCGGGATGACCTCGACGACGGCGTTGTAGTCGGGCACACCCGACAATCGCTCGCGCCGTGTCGGCGAAAGCAACGGATTCGCCTCGGGAAAGAAGGCCTGCACGTTGCCCGGCCGTATGGGCGCGACATGAACGCGGGCGCGGAGCTCGCCGTACGCGCTGCGGACCAGCACCGGGTCGCCGTTCGAGACGCCGAGGGCGGCCGCGTCGGAGTCGGCAACGAACAGCGCGTCGCGTGCCGCGCCGGTGAGTGGGTCGCGATCGGCCCACACCATGGTGTTGAACTGCTTGCCGCGACGGGTTGAAAGTACGAACTGGCCGTCGGGAACGTCGAACGGCTGAGGGGAAACGACTGCGAAGTGGGCTTTGCCGTCGGCAGTCGGGAACCGTCCGCCGACGCACAGGTGCGCGCCGCCGACCTGGATCGCGTCGCCGGTCTCGCGCAGATGCTCGATGCCAGCGTAGCTGGGTACAACGGACGCGATCTCGGCGCGGATCGCGTCGCCGGTTTCGCAACCGAAACGCGACGCCAGCTCGGGTCGTACCCGACGCGCGACGTCAGCGAAGATGCGCCATTCGGTGCGAGCCTCCCCCACCCGTGGACCCCGAAGCTCGGGACTGAACGCGACTCGACGTTCCGTCGTGGTCGACGTGCCGCCACCGTCTTGCTCGTAGCGCGTCGCGGCCGGCAACAACACGACCGTCTCGCCGGGATCGACGAGCATCTGGCGGGTCACGAGGATGTCCTGGTGGACGCGCAGCGGCGTGCGCGCCAACGCGACCCGGGTGACGTCGGGCGCGGGCAGCACGTCCAGGAAGTTGCCGCCGCTTGAGTACAGGACGTCGAGAGTGCCGAGCCGAGCCGCCTCGACCATTTCGGCTGCGGTGAGACCCGCCCGCGTCGGTACGTCAAAACCCCATTGGTCGGAGAGCGCCTGAGCGGCCGAGGCGGTCACGGCCATCCCGCCG
>Ga0182024_10017983_pt1 | contig 13207 bp, 13 predicted proteins | sample P32metaG_FD_120480 | JGI IMG/M metagenome (GOLD analysis project Ga0182024, IMG submission 120480) | Permafrost microbial communities from Stordalen Mire, Sweden - P3-2 metaG (Illumina Assembly) | ecosystem: Environmental > Terrestrial > Soil > Wetlands > Permafrost | place: Sweden: Stordalen...
ATGCAGTGCGCTCCGCCCTTTTCAGCCGCCTCAAAGGCCAGCCGCAGGCAAGGGAAGCGCTCAAAATCCGGCTCCTCGAAATCAAGGTGCCTCAAGGCCGCCAGGTCGAACGTCAGTGTGGATTTGGGCCGCTCCGGCCACGCCAGCGCATACAGAATCGGCAGCCGCATATCGGTGACCGAAATCTGCGCGAGGATCGACCCGTCAACATACTCCACCATTGAGTGCACAGTCGATTGGGGATGGATGGTGACCCGCACCTGCGCAGGCGTCACGTCGAACAGCCGGCAGGCCTCGATAACTTCAAGCCCCTTGTTCAGCATCGTCGCCGAGTCGACGGTGATGCGCCGCCCCATCACCCATGTTGGGTGCTTCAGCGCCTGCTCGGGCGTGATACTTGCGAATTGATCCAGCGGGAGCTGGCGGAATGGCCCTCCGGAGGCAGTCAGCCAGATGGATTTAACTTCATCATGCGCGCCCACCCGCAAGCACTGGTGAACTGCGTTGTGCTCGCTGTCGATGGGCAGGATGGGAACGTGGCGCTCGCCAGCCGCTGCCGTCAGGATCTCGCCTGCGGCCACCATGCACTCTTTGTTGGCCAGGCCGACAGGCTTTCCGGCAAGGATGGCCGCGTGAGTCGCCTCGAGGCCTGCCACGCCAACGATCGCCGATACAACAAAGTCGGCTTCAGGCAAAGTCGCGCATGCAATCGTGCCCGCGGTTCCGTGAACCACTGCGACCTCGCTCACGCCTGCCTTGCGCAGCCGCGCCGTCAGTTCGCCGGCCAGCTCGGCCGTCGCAAGAGACACCACGTGGGGCCTCCAGCGCATGACTTGCGCAAAGGCCTCATCTACGTTCCGGCCGGCAGCTAAGGCTGCCACAGCATAGCGCTCGGGAAACTGCTCAACAATCGAGAGGGTGCTCTGCCCGATGGAGCCGGTAGAACCGAGAATGGCGAGTCTCTTCAAGGTGGCTGAAAACTATTTTAGAACCTCTGGTGAATCACCTGCGCGTACCAGAGCACCGGGCCGGCGAGGAGCAGCGCGTCGATACGGTCTAAAACTCCGCCGTGCCCGGGCAGCAGGCTGCCTGAATCCTTCACCCCGGCCGATCGCTTCAACGCCGATTCGGCCAGATCGCCGATCTGTGCGGCAACGTTGGTGATCGCGGCGAGCACAAGCCAGTACCAGATCTCATCGGGATACGACAAGACAGCCGAAGGAAATGTACGCTCCAGCCATGAAAGGACTGCGGAGTTCGCTGGCTCCTGCATGAGAGACGCCAGACCTATCAGCGCTGCTGCGATCACAACGCTGCCGGCCACTGAAGCGATCGCGCCCTCCCAGGTTTTGCCGGGGCTCAGCTTCGGCGCCATCTTGTGCCGGCCCCAGGCGCGCCCTGCGTAATAGGCGGCCGTGTCTCCAGCCCACACCACGAAAAGCAGGAACACCACTAGCGAGGGCCCATTGGCTTGCTCGCGCAGAGTAGGTAAGGCGATCAGCGTCAGGCCCGTGTAGAGCAGGCAGAAGATCGAGGCCGACGCGTCGGCAATGGTCTCCTCGACCGGCTTGAAGAAGGTGCAATAAACCAGGAGGCCAAGGCCGAGAATTCCAAACAGGGCAGGCGTGAGATCGGGCCACTCAAAATTGACTGCAAAGAGAGCCAGCAGAGCCGTCATCGTAGCCGCGCGAGGAGGGTTGGCTCCGCAGCGCCGGCTCAGGTCCATGTACTCCCACCCTGCCAGCGCCGCCACCGCAGCCACGGCCAGCGTGAACAACCATTGCCAGCGGGGCCCGAGAAACACCAAAACCAGAACAACCGGAATCAGAACTGCAGCAGTAATGAGGCGTTTCATTCAGCGTTGAGGATACACCGCCGAGGCGGAAACGCCCTGGTTACGGAAGATTTTGGAGTCTGGCTGCGATGCGGACTCGGAAGGTCATTTAGCTGGCCGCGATTCTGATACGCTCGGGATTCTCTTCCACTTCGCCGCCGTCTTCGCCGATGCCGCCATAGCGGCGTTCGCGGCGCTGGAAATCGGCGATGGCTTCCAGCAGGTGAATCCCGCGGAAGTCTGGCCAGAACCGCTCTGTGACAAAGATCTCGGTGTACGCGATCTGCCACAAAAGGAAGTTTGAGATGCGCTGCTCTCCTGAAGTGCGGATCAGCAGATCAGGATCGGGAATGTGCGCTGTGTAGAGATGGCTGTGAATGGCTTCTTCCGTGATGTGTTCCGGGCCGAGATGTTTCTGCTTCAACTCCGTCATTAACCCGCGGAAGGCGTCGACCAATTCCGATCGTCCGCCATAGTTCAGGGCAAGCGTCAGCGTGGTGCCGGTGTTCTGCGCCGTAGTCTCCTCAACCCATCGCATCTTATCCTGTACATCGGGCGCCAACTCATGGGTCCGCCCGACGTACTGGAAGCGAATATTGTTCTGCATCATTCGCTCCACGTTGCTTTCGAGGTAAGTCTTCAAAAGGCGCATCAAGAAACTGACCTCGGCGCGCGGCCGCCGCAGGTTGTTCTCCAGAGAGAACGCGTAAAGCGTCAGCCACGGCAAGCCGATGCGGGAAGCTGTTTCCGTCACCAGCTGCACTGCTTTGGCTCCCTGTTGATGACCCAGGAATCGCTTGAGCGAGCGGCGGCTGGCCCACCGGCCATTGCCATCCATGATGATGGCTACGTGCCGCGGCAGTCGCTCCGGCTTCAGCGTCGCATAGACAGCGCGCTCCTCGGTGCTTAGTTCATCGATGCGCAACGCTGGAGATGGAGATGAGGACTCGACTGTAGGTAGCATTTGCGCTTTCCACGCGGGGCCCGGAGAGCTTCCCCGAAGTGTGGCCGACGGAGTTCACGCACGGCGTAGATTATGAGGCCGCTCATTGCGTGAATCAAGCTACGGCCGGTTTTTGAGACGCCTTCGACCGGATCCGGGGAGACCCATCATCGACCGTAAAGCATTTTGGGAGATTCTGCAACGTAGCAGCGCACACGCTTCGGTGCGCCGAAACAATTTGGCACGCCGGCGAGACGAGGGTCTGCCCCAGGGAATCCGCGGTCGGGAGGACTAATGTCGCGAGGCGAAGAAATGTGCCCCGAAGCTCCACAGAGCGATCGGGGCCCTCCCCGCCGCGGGACTGGGAAACTGGCGCTAGGCGATGCGGCGACGTCCGGCCGCCGCATCCCTGACCGCACCGAAGAAAAGCGTCCGGTGCAGAGAATCCAAGTGCTGCAGCAGCGGGGCAACTTCGGCCAGGAATGGGTCGTTCAGGATCGCTTCCACCTCTTCATCGCGGAGGCTGCGCTCATCGCGAACAAGCTGACGCATCTCCACGCCAAGCGCATTGGCTAACCGCTCCAACGAACCCAATGTGGGAATTGCCTTGCCGTTCTCGATCTTCGAGATGTAGGTGCGCGGTACCTGCATCCTGCCCGCCAGTTGCCGCTGGCTCAGATGGCGCGCACGGCGCAGTTCGCGCACCTGCGATGCCACTTGCATGCCGGCACCACCGCTAACCGGCACAGGCAGGCTGGTTACCAGCCGTGGGGCCAGAAAAACAGGTTCCTCGATATCGAGTGGCCTGTGGCACTTGCGGCATAGAGAGTTGCTGGTCCTATACTGCATCAGTCTGCAGTACTCACACCGCACCACTTCGCGTGTTTCCACGCTAACGATAGAAGTTGCCATTTGGGATGCGCGGAGTGCCAGAGCGTGGGACTCCAAGTGCATCGCTGCACCTTGATTGGTGCTACTTTCTACGAACGAACCATAATTGTCAAGTAGAAATTCAGGGTCAACCCGAAAAAACCCGGATCAGCCCCAACGAAACCCGATGAAACGCGAACCACGGTGATCAACAGGAGGCAAAATGAGCGCCGACACAAACTCTGCTACAAGCTTCAATCGAGAGCAGGCATGGCAACTTCTTACCGAGTGGACGCAGAGTGAAAGTCTGCGTAAGCACGCGCTAGCCGTCGAGACCTGCGTGGTGGCCTACGGCGAGCAGGAAGCTGAACGGCTGGGGCTTGAGGGCGACGTCCGGACCGCGTTCGTCGAGCTCTACACAACCACCGCGCTGCTCCACGATTTCGATTACGAGCGCCATCCCACGCCGGAGGAACATCCTTTTGTCGGCGTCCGCGAGCTGGAGAGGCTTGGCTGGCCCGAGGAACTTCGCACTGCGATTCTGGGCCACGCGCTCTACTCCGGCGTGCCGCGCACGACCCATTTGGCGAAAGCCCTGTTTGCCTGCGATGAGCTGGCAGGATTCCTCACTGCTTGTGCGCTGGTCAAGCCTTCCAAGGCCATCGCGGACGTCGAGGTTGCAGGCGTGAAGAAGAAGATGAAGGACAAAGCCTTCGCGCGTGGCGTTCACCGCGAAGACATCGTGCAGGGCGCGGCAGAGCTTGGCGTCGAGCTCGATGCGCACATTGGGTTTTGCATTGAGGCGATGAAGAAGAGGGCTGAGGAGTTGGGATTGTGAGAAATCGATTCCAGCGATTTGACTCAATGAAGAAACAGGATGAAGATGCCGATGAGGGGTGATGCCTGGATGGCCGCCAACTTAGCAACAACCAAATAGTACTTTCCGGATAGCCGGTGGTTCAACGAGAACAAGTGAAAGCGACGACATGGCGGCCACGCTGATGCTCGCCACGCACATTCGATCACTCCAAAATAGGATTACACTAGCTCTGATTCACGCCGGAGATTCCATGCTCTCATTGTATGTCGCGTCCATCCTTCTCTGTTCGGTGCCGCTTGCGACTACGTTTCCAGCGTGGCAACTCGGTCGTAGCCAGACAACGAATTCAACCAGCTCTAGAACGATTTGTTTCTATTGCGGCATTGCAATTAGTATTCTTACCTCACTCGTGACGATTACTTGCATCGTTGACCCGTTCCCCGTGGTTCGTTCCCCAAACGGTAGCGAGTCTATTCCATTGCTTGATTTGGCGTATCAACTGGCATACGGCGGAGCATTCCTCAGCATCATCCTTGCACTATTCGGCAAAGGTTGGTCAAGAATACTGCTCGCCCTCAGCGGTACGATGTTGGTGCTTTTGCCCCTCGGATGGGCCCTCCGGAATGGGATTTAGATTGGCGTCGTTTTGCCTACCACTAAGCTGCTATTACTGGATCGGAACATCGTTGTCGAAGCAATGTCACCAATCCCGCCCGTCCTATCGCCCCCAAGCTCCGCTCTCGACTCGGGCCGCATCTCGTGGCTTTCGGTTGTAACGGTAGAACCAGCACTCCACCGTGCGGCCCGTCTTCAATTCCACAATCTGCCGCTCGCGAATGTACTCGCTCGTCTCCGGCGCCTTCGGATTGAAGCCCTCGTATCGATCAAGCCCGTCGAGTACGCTCTCATCCTCGGGCAGCTCCATCACTGTCCCGAGAATCCTGCCTTTCGCACTTGGGTCGGCCACCGCGCCGGGATAGCCGCCCAGATCGTAGAGCGCCCCGCGCAAGAATCCCTCGCTCACGGGCCGCAGCTTGGCCGCTACGCGCGCAATCTTGGTCGGCGCAAGACCGGGCTGCAGCGTCCCGTAGGCAAAAAGGTATTCGCTCATAAAAAAGATGCGTTTGGAAAAAATGCGCCTCGGTCAACGAGCTGAAGCGAAGCCGTGGCTCAAAGCGGGTTCTTTGCCCGCAACTCCGCCACAATCTCTTTCGCAGCAGCGCGAGCCTCGACTTCCTGATCCGGCGGAAAGCTGATTGCACCCACCCGCGCATGCCCGCCCCCGCCGTAGCGCTCGCAAATCTGCGCAAGGTTCACCAACTTTTCCGGGTGGGCCTTGGTCCAGGGATTCGATCCCACGGAGACTTTCGTCCGGAAACTCGACTTCGACAATCCGATCGAGTAAGTGGCACGCGGATAGAGATAGTAAGGGATGAACTTGTTGAATCCTTCCAGCGGATGATCGGTAATGTCGAAGAAGATCGTTCCGTCGCGCTCTTCCGCGCGGCTGCGGATCAGTACGAGTGCTTCCTCGTGGCGCTTGAGCAGGGGTGGCAGCAGGGCTGCCACAAACGGCTGCCTCAACACCGCCTCGAGCGGCATCTCGGTGAGCAGCGGAATCAGCCGCGGAATGAACCCAGGATCCTCCGCGGCCTCGATGATGAGCGTGAGCTTCATCGCGGGCGCGGCCATCTCGACCGCTGCTTCAGGACTTTCGTACTTTGCCCCGTCCACGATGTCGGCCCAGTGAATCAACTCCGTCACGGGGGCCGTGTCGAATCCGTAGCGCGTCTTGGCAATGTGCGCCAGAAAGCTGGTGCACGAAGTGTAATCCGGATCGAAGAACTTGCGCGCCGCGCAGGCCGGATCGCGCTGGCAGGCGAGAAAGTTCTCGTGGTCCGCTGCCGTGAGGAATGCCGATTGGTGGTGATCGAACCACCAGGTGATTTTGGGCGATGGCGAATACTTGAAGTCGACGATCGCATTCTCGTCGCCTGTGAATTCGCTTTCGTCGAACAGCGCTCCGGCGCGATGCACCAGCCCGTGATACTCGTAGGTTGCGTCCCGCTTGATGCACTCACGATGGAAGCGCGTGAACAGGGAGGCCGAGCAAGCTCCGTCAAAACACCTGTCGTGATAGAAGACGCGAACTCGCAGCACGGGGGACCCTCCTGGCACCAACTCCAGTCTTTTTTTGCATCAACTCGTTAAAGACCGGAACTGTACAGCATCAAGGGCTGGGCTGATTGTGTCAAGCTGGCCTGTGTCTCCTTGACGGCGATCCGATCAGACCCAGAGCCGCGCCACGCCGGGAGCGCACAGACGGTTTACCGCGCCAGCACCACAAACCTCTTCTGTTCCTCGTCGTACTCCTCGATTCGTCCCGTCAAGATGTCGTAGTACCACCCATGCACAGACAGTCGGCCCTCCTGCACCGCGTGACGTACCGGCACTTGTGCCTGCAGGTTCTTCAATTGCGCAACCACATTGCCCCGGATCAGCGACGCTAACTCCGCGCTCTCGCCATCGGCCAGATTCAGTGGTTGGCGATATGCGAACGCCGCCTGAACATGATCTAACCAGCGCCGCGCCTTGGGCAGGTTCTCCAGGCTCTTCCGGTCCAGTGCCGCCTTAAGTGCTCCGCAGTCCGAGTGGCCGCAGACGATAGCGTGCTTCACTCGAAGCACCTCAACCGCGTACTCGATGGTCGCCGTAACGCCATCCACGTCCTGACTCGTAATCGGCACAACATTCCCGATGCTGCGTGAAATGAACAGATCGCCCGGCTCCGTCCCCAGAATCAGGTCCGGAATCACGCGCGAATCGGCGCAGGTGATGAACAGCCACTCCGGCGCCTGCCCTTCCGCCAAAAGGTGAAAGTGGCTCTTCCGCACCGGAAAAACTTCGGTGAGGAATTTCTTGTGTCCCTCGACTAACCTTTGCATTCGGCCTCTGGCAAGCTGTGTTGAGTTCAGGACCCGGGTCGCTCGCCTCTGCACAGCCTATCGCATTAGCGCTGCTATATAGTTGGTCAATGCTTCCCCGCGGCGCTTCACATTGGCGTTCTTGCCGCTGACTGTAGCCTGCGCCCCGCTGGCAGTCGCCCTCACTCTCGAAGCGATGGTTCCCGCATGACAGCTGTTCTTCTTCTCGCCGCCGAATTGCCGCTCATGCAGCAGCTCTTTCCGCCAGTGCCGCTCGCCGAGCAGGTGCAAAATATACCGACGGTAATCCTCGTCGTGCTGGATTGCTGCCTGACGGTAGCCTTCCTGGCGCTCTGGCGGGCCGCGCCCGACTATCGTGTCTTTCGAACCCTGGGCACTTACATTTCCGTCGCTGGCCTTGTACAACTCCTGGCTTACTTCTGAGGCACAGTCCCCAGCCTTTCTGTGAGAGCCGTATCCACGGCTTTGGTAATTGAGCTAGCGGGAGAGGCGATGGGCGTGCCGAATCGCCACTGGACACGCATCTTCTGGCCGATCTACCTTTTCGCCGCGATCGCCGTATGGCTCCCTTCGATGGTCTTCGTCAGCGATTGGCCTATCTACATTGCTTCGATACCCCTCGGAATCCTGATCGTCCAGGGATTTCTCCATGGCAACTCCCGCGACCGTAAGGTGGCTGCCGCTTTCTCGGTCTATTTTTTCGTACGCTTGACGCTTTCTAACGGCTTCCAAAAGCTTACGGGCATCGGCGGTTATGTCACCATCGGCGACTGGCAGTGGTCGATCACACCTTGCACGCATTTCTTGCTGGCAGTTGCGGTACTCGCCATCTTTGTTCGCGACCTTATCCGCGACCGCCGCGAGAAAGAGCGAATGGCCGCTGAACTGGCCGCCGGACGCGCCGTCCAACAGGTTCTCATCCCCGAAGATATTCCCGCAATCCCGGGATTCATCGTTCAATCCGTATACAAGCCCTTTGGAGAAGTCGGCGGCGACTTTTTCCAGGTTCTTCCGATCAATCCTCTGCCGATCGGCAGCGATTCAGTCTCCGGCGGAGTGCTTGCGATCATCGGCGACGTCAGCGGAAAAGGCATGCCCGCCGCCATGACCGTCTCGCTGTTGGTGGGCACAGTGCGCACACTGGCACACTACACATGCAGCCCGGGAGAAATCCTGGCCGCTATGAATCAGCGCATGCTCGCCCGTAGTCACGGTGGCTTTACCACCTGCCTTGTGCTGCGCGCCGATGCTGACGGCACGCTGACGATTGCCAATGCAGGCCACATTCCGCCTTATCTTGCAGGCGACGAATTGCCGATCGAGAGTGGTCTCCCGCTGGGAATTTCCGCTGACACGATCTACGCCGAAACTACCCTCCAACTGTCCCCCAGGCAGCAACTCACCCTTCTCACCGACGGCGTTGTCGAAGCCAGGGACAAGTCCGGCGCGCTCTATGGCTTTGAACGCACCGCCGCACACAGCACGGAGCCCGCAGAATCCATCGCTCTCGCCGCCCAGAACTTCGGCCAGGACGACGACATCACCGTGCTGACCCTCGCACGCACTGCATAAAGCCAATCAATTACCATGCGGCTCAAGGGGAATTTCTTTTGAGGCCATGCGTCTAATCTCATTCCGCAAAATCCTTCTGGGCCTTTTTGTAGGCTTGCCGTTCGCCATTGCCGCCCAGACCGTCGACACCATCTCGCCCGAGCTTAGTTCGCGTATCGATCGCATCGCCGAGCAGGTTCTCGAAGCCACCGGCGTTCCGTCTGCGTCTGTGGCTGTCGTCCAGCACGGCAAGTTGGTCTACTCCCACGCCTATGGCTCCGCGCGCCTTGCCACTGATTCGGCTCCCGCAGTTCCGGCCACGCCGGAGATGCGCTACTCCATCGGTTCCATCTCAAAGCAATTTACGGCCGCTGCCGTCCTCATGCTTCAGGAGCAGGGCAAGTTGAGCCTCGACGATTCCGTCGGCAAATACATTCCCGGCCTCACCCGCGGCAGCGAAGTCACAATCCGCGAAATGCTCTCACACACCTCCGGCTACCAGGATTACTGGCCCGAGGATTACGTGATGACGCCGATGCTCCAACCAGAAACCGCACAACAAATCCTCGACACCTGGGCCAAAAAGCCGCTGGACTTCGACCCCGGAACGGAGTGGCAGTACTCGAATACCAACTTCTTCATCGCCGGCCGCATAGTCGAAACTGTCTCCGGCGAGCCGCTTTTTCAATTCCTCACGGACCGCATTTTCAGACCGCTCGGCATGACTTCCGTTTGGAACTCCGACGCGAAGCAGCTAAAACCTCCCGACGCGACAGCATACTATCGCCATGCGCTTGGCCCGCTGCGCCCCGCGCCCAATGAAGGCGCAGGCTGGATGTTCGCCGCGGGCGAACTGGCCATGACTGCCCATGACCTCGCCCTCTGGGACGAAAGCCTTTTCGCGCAATCGCTTCTCAAACCCGAGAGCTACAAACAAATGTTCACTGAGGTCAAGCTGAAGGACGGAAAGGGCACCGAATACGGCCTCGGCGTTGAAGTTCGCGATCGCGACGGCCACCGTTCCATTGAACACTCGGGCGAAGTCTCAGGCTTCGTCTCCGACAATGAAGTCCTGATCGACGATGGCGCTGCTGTAGCTGTCCTTACCAACCAGGACGCCGTCGGCGCTGCCAGCACTATCGCCAAGCTCGCTGCGCCACTCGTTGCCGGATACCCGCTTACCGCTCCCGAGCAGCAAGCTCTCGAAATTTATCGCGGCTTGCAGCAGGGACGCATCGACCGCTCGCTGCTTGCGCCGAATTTGAACGACTACTTCACGCCGCAGGCGATCGCCGACTTTCAATCCAGCCTCGCCCCGCTGGGCGAGCCACTCAGCCTGCGACAGTCGAGTGAAGAACTTCGTGGCGGCATGACTTTTCGTGCCTTCGACATCACGTATCTGGGCCGCCGGCTCCGGCTCACGACATACATTTATCCCGACGGCAAGCTGGAGCAGTACCTGATCGAGCCCACGGAGTAGCAGGCCTCGCAATTACCATTGAAGAGTAGCCCGCTATGCCATTTCACCGGCAGTCCTTCACCGTCGCCATCACCTGCATCAGCCGCACTGTCGCCCTTGCGGACCGAATCCTCGGCAGGATCGGCCACACCCACTGCGACGATCTCTCGTCTACCTCGCGTCACGCCATCCCAAGCGGATCCAATTTGCTCGATGCGGCCTACGTAGAACCTGCGGCCGGGCATCCGCGCGCGGTCGTACTAATCTGTCACGGAATCGCCGAAACCGTCGACCGCTGGCTTCCTGTTCAGCAACTCCTTGCCTCCCATGGCGTCGCCTCGCTGGTCTTTGACTACTCTGGCTTCGGTAAAAGCACCGGACATGTGGATTGGCGGCAATTCGAGATCGATGCAATCTCCGCGTTTCGTGCCTTGCAACAACTTGCGCCGGCTCAGCCAGTCGCACTCCTCGGATTTTCATTGGGGAGTGGTATCGCTGCCGCAGTCGTCAATCAAGTCGACGCTGATCGGCTGATTCTGTGCGCTGCCTTCACATCCTTTCGCGACGGCGCGCGCGCAGGAGGGCTTCCAGCGCTGCTCAATTCGTGGGCGCCTCCGATCTGGTCTGCGGAGCACTCGCTACAGGGTTGCCGGGTGCCGGTGCTCGTTGTTCACGGGGAAAAGGATCGGCTGTTCCCTGTGCAGATGGCACGCGAGCTGGCTTCTCTGTGCGGAACGAATGTGGAGCTGATCATTCTGCCCAACGTGACGCATACCGAGCCCTTCTATAGCCCGCGTCTCTCCTACTGGGGTCGATTGTTCCCCTGATCCTGGTTTAGCCATCTGCGGGCACTTACGATCCTCCACGCTCCGGCTCACCCTCATCCCGCCGCTCCCGCTCCAGCCGATCTTCGCGATCCTCGCGTTCTTCCAATATTGCAAATGTATGTTTTGCATCCGGGCATGGCTTCAGCCGGACCGAAGCCGAGTCGTCTCATTCCAAGTTTGCCCAGCCCGCTTCCCGCTGTCACGCGTCTTCGCCTAATCGCGCGATACACTTAAGAGTGACCCATGTTTGAAAACCTTACAGACAAACTGCAGCGTGTCTTTAAAAGCCTTCGCGGCCAGGGCACGCTTACTGAAGAGAACATCGCCGAAGCTCTCGGCGAGATTCGCGTGGCTCTGCTCGACGCCGACGTAAACCTCAAAGTCGTTAACGACCTCCTCGAGCACATTCGCGAGAAAGCCGTCGGGAGTGAAGTGCTCACGGCGCTGTCTCCATCTGAGCAGGTCGTCAAAATTGTTCGCGACGAGCTGGTCGCGCTGCTGGGCAAAGACACCGCCCGCTTCAACTTCGCTTCCAAGCCGCCGACGGTCATTCTCATGGCTGGACTGCAGGGGTCAGGCAAAACCACGACTTCAGGCAAGCTCGCCGCCTGGCTCAAGAAGGGCGGTCACCGCCCCATGCTCGTCTCGGTCGACGTCTACCGCCCGGCCGCTCGCGAACAACTCAAAGTCGTCGCCAAGCAGGTAGAGACGCGTCTCTACGAAGGCGACCAGAAGGGCGAAGCCGCAGGCACAGCGTTGGTTGAACGTCTCGCCAAAGAGGCTCGCCGCGAAGCCGTCATCATGGGCTGCGACACGCTCATCGTCGATACCGCTGGCCGCCTTCACATCGACGAAGACCTGATGGCTGAGATGGAGAGCCTCAAGAAACTTCTCAACCCGCAGGAGATTCTTTTTGTCGCCGACGCTATGACCGGCCAGGACGCCGTCAACTCCGCGCAGGATTTTCATTCCCGCCTCTCGCTCACCGGCGTCGTTCTAACCAAAATGGATGGCGATGCCCGCGGCGGCGCGGCGCTCTCCATCCGCCACGTCACCGGTCAGCCCATCAAGTTCATAGGCGTAGGCGAAAAACCCGATGCATTCGAGCCGTTTCATCCCGACCGCATCGTGGGCCGCATCCTCGGCATGGGCGACATGCTTTCGCTCATCGAGAGAGCCGAATCCACCCTCGATCGCAAGAAATCGGAAGAGCTAGCCAAGAAGGCTCTCCTCGGTGACGGCTTCTCGCTCGAGGACTTCCGCGACCAGCTACAGCAAATCAAGAAGCTCGGCTCCATGGAATCGATTTTGAAGATGCTGCCGTCAGTCGGTCCGTTTGCCGGAATGCAGCAGGCCGCCGGCCAGGTCGACGAAAAGCAATTCGTCCGCCTCGAGGCCATTATCAACTCCATGACGCCCCGCGAGCGCCGCAACCATGAGATTATTTCGGGTTCGCGCCGCAAGCGCATCGCCGCTGGCAGCGGCACCAGCGTTCAGGACGTGAACCAGCTCCTCCGCCAGTACGCGCAGATGGCCAAGATGTTCAAGCAGGTTGGCCGGGGCGGCCTGGCTAAGTCGATGATGCGCGGCGGGCTGGCGGGAATGGGCGGCAAGCAGCGCTTTGGGCGGTAGGTCCGCGCGACAGAAATCGTGCGCGCGCCGAAATTACACGCGGGAATCCGGAGCTGCGTTAACCTGAGAATTCCATGACCGTCCTCCAGGACCATCTCGACGAGATCACCGCTAACACGCGCAACCTCGTCCAGCCGGAGCGCATGGCCGTCAGCGAGCGCGCCGTCCAGGAGCTTCTCAACTCCGGCATCGAAAACCGCGTTCTCCCCGTTGGCGCCGTCGCTCCCGAGTTCACCCTGCCGGACGCCTCGGGTCGCCCAGTCCGGTCAGCTGATCTTCTTGCGCTCGGGCCGCTCGTCCTCAATTTCTTTCGTGGCCGCTGGTGC